>Ga0075430_100004998_pt1 | contig 11161 bp, 8 predicted proteins | sample RhiMetdeltSRZDD4_FD_75294 | JGI IMG/M metagenome (GOLD analysis project Ga0075430, IMG submission 75294) | Populus rhizosphere microbial communities from Tennessee, USA - Rhizosphere MetaG P. deltoides SRZDD4 | ecosystem: Host-associated > Plants > Roots > Rhizosphere > Soil | place: USA... | reverse complement strand
CGCCTCAAGCGCCCGCCAGATCCGACCGCTCACACCACGCTGCCCGCTACCACCCCTCCTGCCGTCCGCATCCTTTGGCCCTAAACTTACTGGTATTGCGGCTAGCGTATCCCCTGTGGACGGCCACTACAAGCCACGCAGCGTGCGGTGCGGGCTTCGCTGCTTCACCGTACGGTTATCGTGCCGACGAGCGCTGCGGCACGGTGCAAAGGATGCCTTGCTGCCCCACGCCACACGCCGCAATCTGGAAGACTACCAGAGTAGTCGCTAGCGTGCAACAAGTATTGGCATTATAACCTGGATGTACCCCAGCCTATACGCTGTGGCGCCTACCAGGTAGGGCACGAGCGAAGGCGGCACAGTTATCATGCCGATCCCGAATCCTCAAACACGTTACCGAGGGCTGTTGCGGAGGCGCCCTGGGTCGCGATGCAGAACGCCACCGCGTTGATCAGCGTGATATGCCCGTCAAGCGGTGATGCCAGCTCGCAAGGGCGGAGCATCCAGTCTGGTTGATCGGGACCAGAGGGGTCTCGACATCCGGGACGGCCCTTTCGATCCTGTCGAAGCGTGCTTGAGGCCCATCATCCTTCGCCGTCCGCGCCGGCCGCGTGGTCTTGACGGACCGACTCCGGCGTTCCCACGCTCTGAGGAACACCGTTGACTGACGCTGGGCGTCATGGCGATCGACGAGAGATGCCTTGTTGCAGCCGGGTAGGAGCCTCCGCTCGGTCGTGGCCCTTGGTTCGTACGGGCTGTTCCCACCTTGCCCCGCACGATTGCCGGACGATCAGCTCACATGGGCGGAGCTCGGCCCTCCGTCGCTCGCCGTCCGGCGCCAGCACCCGCTGGACGGCGGCGATGCCAATCTTACGCGCCGGCGCGTGCACCGACGTCAGGGCCGGCGTGAGGTAGCTCGACACCGCGTCGTCCTCGAAGCCGACCACGGCCACGTCGTCCGGGACGCGCAGGCCGAAGCTCGCCAGGACCTGGATCGCGCCGATCGCAACGCAGTCGTGGTGACAAACCAGTGCCGTGAAGCTGTGATGGTCGCGCGCCAGCAAGGCGCGCCGCCCGGAGTCTATCCTCCAGGGTCCAGTCGGACGACTCGACGAGGCGCTCGTCGAATGGCAGGCTGGCCTCGGCGAGCGCTTCCCGGTGGCCGGCGACGCGCCCGTCGGCACCGCCGATGTGCACGTGTCCCCGGATCAGGGCGAACGACCGGTGGCCGAGCGCGATCATGTGCCGCGTCAGGTTACGGGCGCCAGCGCGAACGTCGATGTCGACCGCGAATATCCGCTCGGCCAGATCGCGATAGTTGCCCGTCGTGACGATCGGCACCGGGATACGCTGGAGAGCGTCGTAGAAGGCCAGCGTGTAGAACGGCTGGGGGCGTGCAACCACCACGCCGGCCGCGCGATGCGAGATTAGAAAATCGACGCCCAGGGCCGGACTGTCGGCGTCCGTGCCGACCGGCGTCACGATCAGCGCGTAGCCGCGCGCGGTCGCCTCGACCGTCGCCCCTTCGATGACGCGCCGGTAGAACGGGGCCGAGGCGAACGCCTCGTAGGTCAGCACGCCGATGGCCGGGTGGCCGCCCTTCGGCAGCGCTTGCGCAGCGGCGGCCGGCACCCAGCCCAGGTCCGCGATGACGGACCGGACCCGCTCGCGGGTCTTGCGTGCGACGTCAGGCCGGCCGTTCAACACCCGTGACACTGTCACGACCGAGACTCCGGCGAGCCGCGCGACGTCTCGGATCGTCGGGCGACGTGGCAGCAGATCATCTTGTCCGTCCAGGGTCACGCGCTACTCCTCAGGCCCGGGTTCCGTTGAAAACGTTACCGATAACGTTTACGATGGGCATCGTACGCCGAGAGCACGGGGGGGGCCGGCCGGGCTCCCCGTGCTCGGGACGCCCTTACTCTGCCACGGTGGCAGCATCACGTGGAGCCAAGATGAGCGAAGCAGCTCGCGATCCCCGCCTGACGCGTCGTCGGTTTCTGGTGTTGACCAGCCTGGTGGTGAGCGGGGCGGGCCTGCTCCAGGCGTGCGGCCAGCAGGCCCCGGCCGCCAAGCCGGCCGAGAGCAAGCCGGCCGAGGCCGCCAAGCCGGCGGCGCCGGCAGCCACCACCGCGCCGGCCGCACCCGCCGCCCAGCCGGCCCCGGCCCAGAAGCCGGCCGATGCCAAACCAGCTGCTGCCGCCGGCACCCCGAAGCGTGGCGGCACCCTGACCGCGCTCGTCCAGAACGACTGGACCTCGCTCGATCCGCCCTTCGAGATCGGCGCCGGCGTCGGCTTCAACATGCTCTTCGAAGGCTGGGTCAGGCTGGAGCGCAACGACGCCAATACCGCCTGGGAATTCAAGCCGGCCCTGCTCGCCGAGTGGGATCTGAAGCCCGACCAGGCGACCCTCAAGCTGCAGCCGGGCGTCAAGTTCCACGACGGCACTCCCTGGGACGCGAAGGCCGCCAAATGGAATCTGGATCGCACGATCTTCCACCCGCAGTCTCGCCTGCGCGGCAACCTGGCGATCGCCCTGGACGCCAGCCAGGAGGACCAGGCCGCGCTCGACCGACTCAAGACGCCGGACCTGGACACGTTCGACTTCTCCTCGAAGGCGATCGAGGTCGTGGACGACCTGACGGTCCGGATCAGGCTCAGCCGGCCGTGGGCGCCGTTGATCTCAACGTTGAGCGAGGCCGCCACCTACCCGGTCAGCCCGACGGCGTTCGCGCAGGCCGGCAAGGCCGCGTTCGGGAAGGCGCCGGTCGGGGCCGGGCCGTTCAAGTTCGTGGAGTGGGTGCCCAACACGCGCGTCGTGCTGGAGAAGAACCCGGACTACTGGCGCAAGGGCGCGGACGGGAACGCACTCCCGTACCTGGACCGGATCGTCTACCGCCTGGTCATCGACGACTCAGTGCGGCTGCTGGAGCTAAAGAGCGGCAGCGCCCAGTTCATGGAGTCGGTCCAGGGCAAAGACATCGCGCAGGTGCGGAACGATCCGAGCATGGTGTTCATCGACAGCGCCGAGCAGGGGATCAGCCGCCGCCTGACGTTCGACGGGAAGAACCCGGCCAGCCCGTTCGTCAAGCACCCCGAGCTCCGCAAGGCGATGCAGTACGGCATCGACCGGGAGGCGTTGGCCAAGACGCTTGGGTTCGACTCCGGCACCCCGGACAAAACACTCTTCCCGCCCGGCCACCTGGCCCACGACCCCAACGCGCCGTTCTACGCCCCGGACATCCCGAAGGCCCAGCAGATCGTCAAGGATGTGCTGGCGAAGGACCCGTCGCTGGCGGTGAACGGCAAGATCCCGGTGATGCTGACCGTTATCAGCCGCGCCGTCGATCGGCAACAATCCGAGATCCTGAAGCAGATGGCCGCGAACATCGGCTTCGACCTGGACATCGAAGTGCTGGAGCGGGCCGCGTATGTCGCCAAGATCGTGCAGCTACCGGGCAAGCCTGGCGCCGATTACCACATCTCGACGGTCCAGAACGGCGTCACCCTGCTGGACCCAGACTCCTCGTTGCGGGCCTACTTCCACAGCGCCGGTGGGCAGAACTATCCCCACGTCAACCCGTTCGACGAGATCATCGACAAGGCGGCCGGCACCTACGACCTGGCCGAGCGCAAGAAGCTCTACCTCGACTTCATGAAGCAGGACTACGAGCAGTCCTTGATGGTCTATATGTGGTTCCAGAAGTACAACTGGCTCCACTCCGCGAAGGTCAAGAACTTCGTGCCGGGTAATGGCGGCCTCTGGAACCTCAGCACCGTCTGGATGGAGTAGTCCGCCGGGAGCCACCGTCTCGGATCACACGCTCGTCGGGCCAGCGTACGCCGGCCCGACGACGGGAGTGCATCAGCATGACTGCGTATCTCGGACGACGCCTGATCGAGATGGTCCCGGTCGTGATCCTGGTGACCGCCGTCTCGTTCGGGCTCATCTTCGTCCTGCCGGGCGATCCGGCGATGCTCATCATCGGAGACCGCTCGGCCGGCTCGCCTGAGCTCTACGAGTCGCTCCGGCGAGATCTCGGCCTGGACCGCCCGGTCTACCTCCAGTACGTGGACTGGCTGGGCCGAGTGGTGCGGGGCGACTTCGGGAAATCGACGCGCGACCGCGAGCCGATCGTCAACGGCCTCAAGGTCCGCCTGCCGATCACGCTCGAACTCTCGGCGCTGGCGATGCTGCTCTCGTTGGCGATCGCGATACCGGCCGGCATCCTGGCCGCCGTCCGCCCCAACAGCATCTGGGACGCGCTCGGCAGCATCGTCGCGCTCGGCGGGATCGCGATGCCGTCGTTCTTCCTGGCAATCCTGCTGATCTTCCTGCTGGCCGTCCAGTTCCAGCTGCTGCCGCCGTCCGGCTTCGAGCGATTCACGGACTCGCCCGGCCGCAACCTCCAACTGATGATCCTGCCGGCTGTCACCCTCGGGCTCGGGCTGGCCGGACCGCTGATGCGGCAGGTCCGCTCGGGGCTGCTGGAGATCCTGGGCCAGGAGTACATCACCACGGCCAGGGCGAAGGGGCTCCGGCCGCGCGTGGTGCTGCTCGGCCACGCGCTGCGGAACGCGCTGATCCCGATCATCACGGTGATCGGGCTGCAGGTCGGCCGGCTGCTCGGCGGGACGGTGATCGTGGAGACGATGTTCGGCATTCCCGGCATCGGGCGCTGGGCCGTCGACTCGATCCTGCTGCGCGACTTCCCGGTGGTGCAGGCCGTCTGCCTGATTATGGCGATCGGCGTGCTGCTCGCGAACCTGCTCGCCGATCTGATCTACGCGGTGGTCGATCCGCGTATCGCCTACCGCTAAGACGGAGCGAGCACTATGAGCACCCTTGCCCTCGAAGACCGCTCGGCCGGGCGTGTCAACGTGGCGCGCTTCGCCGATGCCCGCGCGTTCACGCGGCGGCTGCTCCGCACGCGCCTGGTCGGGCCGTCGCTGGCGGTGATCCTGCTGCTGTCGATCTTCTCGCTGTTCCCGCGCCAGTTCAGCCTGTTCGACCCGGTCGCGGACCAGTTCTACGCCAAGGCGAACCAGGGGCCGAGCCTGGAGCACCCGCTCGGCACCGACTACCTGGGACGGGACATCTCCAGCCGGATCGTGGCCGGCGCCCGAATCTCGATGCTGGTCGGGGTGATCTCGGTCGGGATCGGGCTGGTCGTCGGCGTCTCGTTCGGCGTGCTCGGCGGGTACCTCGGCGGCTGGATCGACACCATCGTCATGCGCCTGGCGGACGTGATCTGGGCGTTCCCCTCGCTGATCCTGGCGCTGGCGATCACGTCGGCGCTCGGGAGCGGCATCGGCAACGCGATGATCGCCATCGGGGTGCTGAACGTGCCGTTCTTCGCGCGGCTGGCCCGTGGCTCGACACTCTCGGCGCGGGAGCTCGACTACGTGCTGGCGGCCCGGACGCTCGGAAGCACGCCGCTCCGGATCATGGTGCGGCACCTGCTCCCGAACATCGCGGCGCCGGTGATCGTGCAGGCGAGCCTGGCGTTCGGGGTGGCGGTGACCACCGAGGCGAGCCTCTCGTTCCTGGGTGTCGGGGCGAAGCCGCCGACCCCGAGCTGGGGCGTAGATCTCCAGGTGGGCTACCAGTACCTGTCCAACAACGCGGTCCAGGCGCTCGTGCCGGGCACGGCGATCGTCATCTGCGTGCTGGCGTTCAACTTCCTGGGCGATGGCCTACGGACGGCGCTGGATCCGAAGCTCTGGCAGCGCCAGCACTGACCTGCGCCTGCACTGACCTGCGCCTACACGTCGAGAGATGGAGACGTCCATGGACGACGCCGCGCCGCGCGTCATCATCGCGCGGGACCGTACGGGACACCTGGGGGCAGCCGAGGCCGTGGACTGGGCCGTCGGCGAGCTGCGCGACGCCGTCCACGCGGCCGGCGCCCGGGTCGAGCTGTTGGACATGGCCACGGCGGCGCCTTCGGACGGAGACGGTCTGCTCGTCCAGGTCAGTGGCGCCGACACGGCCACGGCGCGCCAGATCGCGCAGGCGCACGGGGTGATCCTGCCGACAGACGCCGATTCGCTGGCGCTGGTGCCGGGCGAGATCGGCGGACGCGACCTGCTCCTGGCGACCGGACCGGATGCGCGCGGGCTGGTCTACGCCGTCCTGGAGCTCGCGGACCGGGTCCGCCATGCGGACCGAGTGAGCCAAGCGCTCGAGATCGACGCCCCGATCGTCGAGCGGCCGGCCAGCCCGATCCGCGGGATCGCGAAGCTCCAGGTCAGCGAGGTCGAAGACCTGCCCTGGTTCTACGACCGGGAGGGTTGGCGGCGCTACCTGACGATGCTGGCCACCCAGCGCTTCAACCGCCTCCACCTGGCGTTCGGGATCGGCCACGACTTCTTGCGGAACGTCCTGGATGCCTACCTGTTGTTCCCGTACCCGTTCCTGGTAGCGGTGCCCGGCTACGACGTCCGCGCGATCCGGGCCGCCGACGGCGCCGCCCTGCCTGCTGAGGAGCGCGAAAGGAACCTGGACACCCTCCGCTTCGTCAGCGCCGAGGCCGGGCGGCGGGGCATCCATTTCCAGCTCGGCATCTGGACCCAGCAATACCGCTGGACCGACAGCCCGAACGCGACCTACACCATCGAGGGTCTGAACGAGGAGAACCACGCCGCCTACTGCCGCGACGCGCTCCAGGCGGTCCTCGACGCGTGCCCCGACATCGCCGGCGTGACGCTGCGCGTCCACGGCGAGAGCGGCGTCCCCGAAGGCAACTACGATTTCTGGCGGGTGGTCTTCGGCGGGATCGCGGCGGCCGGCCGCCGCGTCGAGCTGGACCTCCATCCGAAGGGCGTCGACCGGACGATGATCGACGTGGCGCTGGCGGCCGGCCTGCCGGTGATGATCTCCCCAAAGTACACCGCCGAGCACCTGGGCCTGCCGGGCCACCAGGCCGCGATCCGTCCGACCGAGCGTGACCCGCGTGGACGCGAAGGCGATGCGTTCGTCGAAGGGTTGATGAACCGCAGCGCATTCGACCTGAGCTACACCCGCTACGGCTACGCCGACTTCCTGGAGGAGGGCCGGCCGTACGGCGTCTACTACCGGATCTGGCCCGGCACACAGCGTCTGTTGCTCTGGGGCAGTCCCGAGCTCGCCGCCGGCCTCGGGCGCGAGGGCACGCTCGCCGGCTCGCTCGGCGTCGAGGTCATGGAGCCGCTCTCGTTCAAGGGCAGGCGCGGCTCCGGGCTGCCCGGCGGTCGCACCGCGTACGCCGACGCCAGCCTGGCACCGGCCCGCGACTGGGAGAAGTACGCGTACACCTTCCGGCTGTTCGGGCGGCTGCTCTACAACCCCGACGCCGCCCCCGAGACCTGGTGCCGCCAACTCAGCCACGAGTTCGGCCCTGCTGCCAACGCCGTGGAGCAGGCGCTCGCGAGCGCGGGGCGCATCCTGCCGTTGATCACCACGGCGCACCATCCCTCGGCGGCGAACAACCGGTACTGGCCGGAGATCTACACCAACATGCCGATCGTGGACGAGCGCCGCCCGCACCCCTACCTCGACACCGTCGAGCCGAAGCGATTCGGCACCGTCAGCCCGCACGACCCGGCCATGTTCTCCAGCATCGAGGACTTCGCCGACGGGATCGTACGGGGCGAGGCCGATGGCCGGTATTCGCCGCTTCGGGTCGCCACGTGGCTGGAGCAGTCAGCAGACGCCGCGATCCGCGCACTGGAGCAGGCCGAGTGGCAGGCGGTGGCGCCCCAGCGCCCCGCGTTCCGCCGCCTGGCCGTCGACGTGCTTATCCAGGCAGGGCTGGGCCAGTTCTTCGCCGGCAAGCTGCGGGCCGGGGTGGCGTACGCCCTGTTCACGCGCAGCGGCGCGCGCGGCTACCTCGTCGAGGGCGTGGAGGCGTACCGAGCGGCGCGTGCCGCCTGGGCGCGTCTCGCCGAGCAGGCGCGCGTATACCGGGACGACGTCACGGTGGGCGGCGAGCCGTGGTTGCGCGGCCACTGGACGGACCGGCTCGCGGCGATCGACGACGACCTGAACGACATGGAGCACGCCCTGGAGACGGCGCCCGGCGTAGACGGTGCCGTCTCGCTGGCGAGCCTCGACCCGGCGCCGCCGAACTACTCCTACGAGCACACCCCGCCGGCGTCGTTCGCGCCCGGGGCGGCCGTCTCCATCGAAGTGGCGGTCCGGCTTGACGACGGCGCGGACGCCTCAGTGCGGCTCCACTATCGGCACCTGAACCAGGCCGAGGCGTACCAGATCGTCGAGATGGCGGCCGACGCCGACCGGTTCCGCGCCAACATCCCGGGCGCGTACACCGCTTCGCCGTACCAGCTGCTCTACTTCTTCGAAGTCAGGAGCGGGCCGCGCCAGGCCGGGCTGATGCCCGGCCTCGACACAACCCTCGCCAACCGGCCCTACTATGTGGTTCGTCAGTCGAGCCCTACGATCGAATGACCGACCGCGTTCAAGCCGACGCCGGCGTCGCCAGCAGCCCGAGCAGCTCGTCGACCTCGCTGAGGTCGCTGGCGACGTGACCACTGATAAGGTCGTCCAGGCTGACCGGCCCTCCGCTCCGGCCGGACTCGATGGGCGCATACGCCAGCGCTACGTCGGGCCGGGCCTCCTCGCCGGTGACCTCGGGCTAGGCGCCGGTCAGCGAGCAAGTGACCCAGCTCGTAGTACTCCAGTGCCAGGATGCGGCTGTCGGTGTCGTTGAAGTCGAAGCTGTAGTCCAGACGCGCTCGCCGCCAAAGAGCTTGGCCGCCAGCGGCTCGAGCCGGTAGCTGGGCGCATACTCCAGGATCCGCTCGTCGTCGATGACCGTGCCGTCGTCCAGATGGAGCTTGATCGGCCGGCCGTTCCGGTCGCCGGGGCACTCCAGCGAGCCCCTGGAGCCGTAGACATGGCGCGCACGGTTCGGCAGCCCGTGCCCCGCATGGCCCTGGATCCACTGGCCCGAGGCGCCGCTCTCGAAACCGACGTACGCGTACAACGCATCCTCGCCGGTTGGCTCGATTGTGTCCGGGTAGTTGACGGACCAGCGGCCGTAGAATCCCCCGGGGCCGGTCGATCCGATGTTGCGCCTGGTCTTCTCGTCCCCCGCGGACACGGTCGACATCGCGGAGCCTCATCGAGCGCACCCCGATCTCGCACCCTGCACTGTGTGCCCAGTTCCAGGGCTACGATGAAGGGGTAAGACGACACGACGCGCAGCTAGACCGGTCATGTTGCACCCGCCCGCAGCGCATGACTTGGCGCGGTGGGCGGCCTCCGGCTCCAGCCCTGTCCTCTCACATGGCCGGAGCCACTTACGGTGAGTGAACCCCGCCTCAGGTGCTGCTACGAACCGCTGGATGTGGCTCGCACAGCATGTACAAACGGTGCTGTGGCAGGCCTGACCGGACTTTGGCTCTCCCTTATAGGGCGGTACAGCCTCGGTCCTTCCCTGAGCGCCCGGACCTCGCCGCCAAACCACCAATGCTGAACTGAACCGCCGCGAGTCTTGTAGAGACTCTGGGGTTCCTGCGGCTGCGACCGGCGCCGATTCACCTCCTCGTACATGAAGTTGATGAGGGCCTCGTACTTCGGGTTCGCCATCAGGTGTTGGATGAGGACGAAGGGCGTGTCCGACACCCGAACGGGACGACGAACGGGAACGTCGGGGCCTGCCGCTGCCTGTGGCCGTCCAGCTCGTCGAGCATCGACGCGACGGTTTCGTCGAACCTGCCTCAGTGGACGATGACACGGTAGCTGCTCGGCAGCCGGAGCTTCGCCATCTCGCGGTCGGGGTTGGCCTTGCGCTCGTCATCGGCCTCGATGAACAAGAACACCAGCTCGGCGGCGATCGGGTGGGAATGCTCGAGCGCGGCCTTGAGCGCGACGAAAGGCAACCCGTCCTCGCCGCTGGCATAGCGACCGGGGCCGGCGAAGCCGTCGATGACCACGCCGCGACGATTCCAGCGCGACATGATCGGCAGCCATGCCTGCAGGTAGCGTCGCAGGATCGCGTGTTTCGCCAGGGTGTGAGCGTCAGGGATCCAGAGGGTATCCAGCCGCCGCGCCATCGGATCGTTCAGCTCAGGGGGGCACGTGTGGCGACGACGCTGCCGCGGGCAACTCGTCCCAGGCCCGCCCGTCGAGCAGGCGCCCGCCTGCCTTAGGCGTCCGACCACCCCTCTGCTTATGGAAGAACGCGACCCCGGACGCCTGGCACCAATCGCGCAGGTTGAGCACTCAGTCGGGATCGCATGGACGGTGCCGTGGTCCGCTCTCGCCATGGGTGATGACCCAGTCGAGGTGGTCGATCTCGAGCGACGGCAGCGGGCCGAGCAGCGGCTCGGCGTTCACCAATCGGATTGCCGTTGGTACATCGCTCGGGTAGGTGTTCGCACGGCCGTCGGCCAGTTCGGGCCAGAGGGCGGCTTGGCGCTTTTCGAGCGGGACGGCGCGGCCGCGGTCCTGCGACGCTTGCAGGCCGCGGCATTGGTGGCTTGGGTCGAGGACGCCGACTACGGTACGCCGCTACTCTCGCTCGATGAGCTGATCATTCAGACTAGAGCCGTCATTCGATTGCTGGAGGATGAGCGAGAGCACCTCCTGCGCCATGGACTCAGGCCCACGAGAAACTTCACGGACTTCCCCGCTGAGCTGCTGGTGAACCTGTATCCAATCCGTCCGCACTGGCTGACGACGTGGTCCAAGGGTGCCGGGCTGATGGCCCCTGGTGACGAGATCCAGCCTGGCCATGGGCAGGTCGCAGAGGCAGCCGGGGTTGTTCTCGCGCCGGAACGACCGGTGGTGTGGATGGATGAGTGGGACCCACCCGACTGGCTACCTATCGCTGGCAGTGCCGCAACGCCCGACCCGGAGGGCCAGCAGCAGATCGACGCCTACTACGAGGCGCGATGGTGCGCGTGGCTCGAGCCATCGGAGGCGGTCCAGCTACAAGCCGGGCGAGCTAAGCTCGGCTTTGTCCATCTGGGGCGGTACATGGAGTCAGCGCGCGGTCGGCGGCTATCTGGAGGACGAGTTTGCGACGGGACTTGCTTCACGTCGGCGTTTGCTGCCGACATGAAGAAATACCAACGCGACGACACCCCACCACTTGACGCTTCAAGTCGAGACGTGGCGCCGTTTGGAGCCAAATGGACAAAGTCGAGCTAAGC
>Ga0075430_100004997_pt1 | contig 11163 bp, 7 predicted proteins | sample RhiMetdeltSRZDD4_FD_75294 | JGI IMG/M metagenome (GOLD analysis project Ga0075430, IMG submission 75294) | Populus rhizosphere microbial communities from Tennessee, USA - Rhizosphere MetaG P. deltoides SRZDD4 | ecosystem: Host-associated > Plants > Roots > Rhizosphere > Soil | place: USA... | reverse complement strand
CATAGATGACCCGGCCCTCGATCGATCGGCCTTCCCAATCGGCATCGGTCCAAGTGTCGGCGGCGGGCTGCCACCGCTGCGCGCGCTCGTGCACGCCGTCGGGCTGGCGGGGAGAGCGGGGATCCGGCAGCACCTTTGGGTCGTCATCGAGCACGAAGCCGTAGCGTGCATCGGGTTGGGCGCCGACGTCGGTTCGCCACCAGCCGTCGTCGGACCGGTCCATCGGATACAGCGTGCCGTCGACGTCGAGACGAACCCGCTCCGGTCGCGGCGCCCACACCGCGAACTCAACCATCGATACGCTCCAACAGCGCAACTGGCAGCTCCGCGGACAACTCGGCGGCCAAGACCCTGCCGCTGTATTGTCTGCCACCGATCCGGTCAACCCACGTGCCGCTTGGAAGATCCAGAGCGGTGTCGCCCCAGCCAATTTCAGACAGCCGCACCGGGTGCCGGGTGACCGTAGTCAACACATCGGCACCGCGCAGAAACGCCACCAGGTGCTCAGCGGCGGGGCCCTCGGCAAGGATCGGTGTGTAACCAGCGTCGGTGAAGCTGGCCGAGCTTTGCCTGCGCAGCCGCAGGGCCGCCGCCACCACCCGAACCTTGGGGTGGGTCATGATCTTCAGTGCCTCGCGCCTGACGCCGTAGTCGACCGGTCGTCGGTTGTCCGGGTCGACCAGACTGTCCTCCCACAGTTCGGTACCCTGGTAGACGTCCGGAACACCTGGCACGGTGAGCGCCAACAACTTCTGGCTCAGGCTGTCGCTGCGAGCATATACGTCCAACCGCGTCACCAGGGAGGTCAACTGTGCCGCGACCGGTCCGTCCATGACAGCGTCCAGCCACGCGTGTACCGCAGCCTCGAAAGCGGGGTCAGGGTCGTGCCATGACGTGTGGACGGCCGCCTCCCGGATTGCTTTTTCGGCGTAGGTATGCACCCGCCCGCGTAGTTCATCGGTCACCACACCGTCTGCGGGCCATACACCGAAGATGTTCTGCAGCAAGAAGAGTCCGGTCGCGGGATCGGGCGGCGGCGCCTCTAGAGCCCACTTGCCCACGAGTTCCGCCCACAGCGATGGCACCTGCGACAGCACGCCGATCCGAGCGCGCACGTCCTCGCCGCGCTTGGTGTCGTGGGTGGTCAACGCGATCATCGTATGCGGCCACAAGGAAGACCGGGTAGCTGCGCGCTCGTGAAACTCTGCGACGCTCACTCCGAACCGGGCGGGCTCTCCGCCCACCTCGTTCAGCGACACCAGCCGGGCGTCGCGGTAAAAGAGGCAGTCCTCCATGGACTTGGCGGTCGCGGCGCCACACAGCTGCTGCAGCCGCACCGCCGACTCACGACTGGACGTCACCGCGGTGGCAATAATCGCCAAAGGCTCCGCCAGTTCCGGTAAGGCAGAGACGGTTTCGGCAACGGCCTCCGGGAGCACCAGGGACAATGACAGGTAGTCGGATCGGTACACATGCACCCTGCTCAGCAACTCGGCCACGGCCCGGGGCAGGTCGGGGTGGTCGGCCCCGGCTTCGGCGACGATGGTCCGGTGCAACCGGGCCAGCTCGCTGCCCAACGTGTCCGTTACGGCCGCGGCCTTGAGGCCACGGGCCAATTGCGGCATTTCGTCGTAGGCGACACCGCTCGATTCGAATAATGCTGTCAGTGCACCTGCGCCGGCGGGATCGACGAGTACCCCGCCGATTTCGCGCAGTGCGTCGTACCCGGTCGTGCCGGCGACGGGCAGCGTCACCTCCAGCGGCTCGTCGACGGCGAGGATCTTTTCGATGACGATCCACGCGTCAGGTCCGACCAGCTCGCGCAGCCAAGCCAAATACTGTGCGGGATTGGACAATCCGTCCGGATGGTCGATACGAAGCCCGTCGACCAAGCCCTCGGCGATCCAGCGCTTGACCTCCACATGAGTGGCGTCGAACACCGCTCGGTCCTCTTGGCGCAGCCCAGCCAGCGATGTGATCGAAAAGAACCGCCGGTAGCCGCAGATGCCGTTGCGCCAGCCGATCGGCCGGTAGTGCGACTGATCGACTGGGTAACCTGGCGGGGGACGGTCGCCGTCTGAGCCCAACACCGGCAAGATAATTCGGCTCTCGGGGTCGAGGTCCCAATCGATATCGAAGTACGCCGCGTACGGCGATGAGCGCCCGTGCGCGAGCACGTCGAGCCACCACGCGTTCTGTTCGGGGTTGTCGACGCCGACGTGATTCGGCACGATGTCGACGATCAGCCCCATGCCGCGGGCCTTGGCCGCAGCAGACAGCCGCGCTAGCCCGTCGGGTCCGCCCAGCGCAGCCGAAACGGTGGTGGGGTCGGTGACGTCGTAGCCATGAGTGGACCCCTGCGCGGCGGTCAGGATCGGCGACAAGTACAGATGCGACACCCCGAGGTTGTCGAGGTAGTCCAGCTCCTCCACCGCGTCGTCGAACGTGAAACAGTCGCCGCGCATCTGCAGTCGGTACGTCGACAGCACCGGAAAGACCATGAGTCAGGCGGTCTTACGCAGCACCAGCAGGGACCGCGCCTGCAGTGAAATCTTCTTGCCTGCAGTGACAACCAACTCGGTCGACCCCGTGGCGTCGGCCGTGTCCAGCGTCGCCGTCCACTCCTTGGCGTAATCACCCTTCGGGGTGACGAAGTCCTGCGGCTTGTCGTTTGCGTTGAAGCACAACAGGAATGAATCGTCGACAACCCGTTCGCCGCGCGCATTGGATGTCGGGATCGCCTCGCCGTTGAGGAATACCGCAACGCACTTGCCCAGCCCGGTGCCCCAATCCTCGCGGGCCATCTCCTTGCCGGCTGGCGTCAACCAGGCGATGTCGCGGACCTGATCGCCCGTGCGGATCGGCTCGCCCTCGAAGAAGCGACGCCTGCGGAAGACCGGGTGGTTCCGCCGCAGCTTGGTGACTCGGCGGGTGAACTCGAGCAGGTCGGGGTTCTTCTCACACAACGACCAATCCATCCAGGAGATTTCGGAATCCTGGCAGTAGACGTTGTTGTTGCCCCGCTGAGTGCGTCCGATTTCGTCGCCGTGCGAGATCATCGGAGTGCCCTGGGAGACCATCAACGTCCCCATGATGTTGCGTATCTGCTTGGCGCGCAGGGCGAGGATGTCCGGGTCGTCGGTTGGGCCCTCCACCCCGCAGTTCCACGACCTGTTGTGGCTTTCGCCGTCGCGGTTGTCTTCGCCGTTGGCCTCGTTGTGCTTCTCGTTGTACGAGACCAGGTCGGCCAGCGGGAAGCCGTCGTGACAGGTGACGAAGTTGATGCTCGCGCCGGGCCGCCGGCCGGTGGCCTCGTAGAGGTCCGAGGATCCGGTCAGCCGCGAGGCGAACTCGCCGAGTGTTGCGGGCTCACCCCGCCAGTAATCGCGCACAGTGTCGCGATACTTCCCGTTCCACTCGGTCCACAAACCAGGAAAGTTGCCGACCTGATAGCCGCCCTCGCCGACGTCCCACGGCTCGGCGATCAGCTTGACCTGGCTGACCACCGGATCCTGCTGCACCAGATCGAAGAACGCGCTCAGTCGGTCGACGTCGTAGAACTCGCGGGCCAGCGCGGCCGCCAGGTCGAAGCGGAAGCCGTCGACGTGCATCTCTAGCACCCAGTACCGCAGCGAGTCCATGATCAGCTGCAGGGTGTGCGGGTGCCGCGGGTTGAGGCTGTTGCCCGTGCCGGTGAAATCCTTGTAGACCCTCAGGTCGCCGTCCTGCAGGCGGTAGTAGGCGGCGTTGTCGATGCCGCGGAAGTTGATCGTGGGACCAAGGTGGTTGCCCTCGGCGGTGTGGTTGTAGACGACGTCGAGGATGACTTCGATTCCGGCTTCATGGAACGACCTGACCATGGTCTTGAACTCGGCCACGGCTCCGCCGGCGTGCCGGGTGGCGGCGTACTGGTAGTGCGGTGCGAAGAAACCGAAAGTGTTGTAGCCCCAGTAGTTTCGCAGGCCCAGGTCGAGCAGCCGATGGTCATGCATGAACTGGTGCACTGGCATCAGTTCGATCGCGGTCACGTTGAGTGACTTGAGGTGGTCGATGATCACCGGGTGCCCGAGCCCGGCGTAGGTGCCGCGCAGTTCCTCGGGGATGCCCGGATGGGTCTGCGTCATCCCTTTGACGTGCGCCTCGTAGATGATGGTCTCGTGGTACGGCGTGCGCGGCGCACGGTCCGACGCCCACTGGAAGAACGGGTTGATCACCACGCTGGTCATGGTGTGGCCGAGCGAGTCGATCATCGGTGGCGTGCCGCCAGAGGCGAGATCGTCGGCTCCCAGGTCGTAGGAGAACAGCGCCTGGGAAAATTCGAAGTCACCGTGAAACGACTTGCCGTACGGATCGAGCAGCAGCTTGCTTGGGTCGCAGCGGTGGCCCGCCGCGGGATCCCACGGCCCGTGCACGCGGAAGCCGTAGCGCTGACCGGGAGTGACGGTCGGTAGGTAGCAGTGCCATACGTAGCCGTCGACCTCGTCGAGGTTGATCCGCTCCTCCGTGCCGTCCTTGGCGATCAGGCACAACTCGACACGCTCGGCCACCTCGGAGAACAGCGAGAAGTTGGTACCGGCGCCGTCATAGGTGGCGCCGAGGGGATAACTCTCTCCTGGCCAGACCGTGGAGACCGACGACGCGGAAGACATCAGCCAACCCACCAGCCGGTGGCTGCGCCGATCTGGCGCCCGAGTTCTCCCGCCATCGTCCGCATGTACGTCGTCGAGATGTGGTGGGCGTCGCGATACAGCAACACATTCCCCTCCACAGCGCGGCAGATGTCCTTGCGGCACACCGCATCACTCATGTCAAGCGGCTTCAGCAGTGGAAACTGCGCGACGAAATCCAGTGTCTGGTTGTGCTCCGACAGTACGTCGGATCGCTTGATCCCGCAGGAGATCGCATCGCCGCCGTTGGCCAGGCAGTCGGCAGGGAAGTAGGGCTGTCCCTTACGAACCATCCAGGGAGTGTCGCGCATGGCCAGGATCGGAATGTTGTTGTCCGACAACGTCTGCCAGATCCCGATGTATGTCGCCGGCATCACATCGCCGGGCTTGATGTTCCACGGCCGGGTGGATGTGGTGAACACGAAATCCGGATGGTCGGAGATGAGTTGGGGCATGACGCGGTTGTTCCACACACGGCATCCCGGGTATGGGCGGTTATCGCCCATCACCAGCGGCTGTTCCTCGGTGGTCAGCGGGCAACCCATCTTCATGTACGTCACCACTTTGAAGTGGTGTAGCTGTCCGAGCAGGTTGAGCGCGGTGATCCAATGCTCGGCGTGCGATCCACCGGCGAGCGCGATGGTGCGGGTCGCCTGTTTATCGCCGAAGGTGCAGTTGATCACGTCGCTGTTGTCGAAATCGCTGATGCAGCCGTCGGTGGTGGTCTCCGGCAGATCGTCTTTGGCTTCCAACACCGTTGGGCGCATCGGCAATTTGGGCACTTTGGCGTAGTTGATCAGTGCCGTGGCGCCGGGATAGTCGCGGATCGAAAGGTTCGCCAACTCTTTGCCGTTCGCGCGCTGCACCGTCACGTGCTCGCGCCACCCGAAAGCCGTCGCCGTCAACGCGACACCCAGCAGTCCGACGATGGAGCCCAGCACGATCGTCGGGCGACGCAGCCGCGTCCACAACGGAACGATGGGTTTCGGCGTCTTCGTCGAGGCGCGATACCGCAGCGGGTTCTCGACGAAATTGAGCGTCAGCCAGGCCAGCACACCCGAGAGCAGCAGGACGATCCCGCCCTCGATGAAGTTGACGCGCGGCTGCCCGGTATAGGACAGCCAGAAGATCAACAGCGGCCAGTGCCAGAGGTACAGGGAGTAGGCCATCGCCCCGAGCGTCATGAATGGCGCGGTGGCCAGCAATCGGTTGGGGGCGGGCAGCCGCCCTGCGGTCCTCGGGTCGGCCTGCCGATTGGCGGCCGAAAGAATGAACAACATGGTGGCGCCGACGGGTACCAGCGCCCACGGCCCGGGGAACTCCTTGACGCCGTCGATCAGCGCGCCGCACGACAGGATCGCTGCCAGCGCGGCCACCGCGACGGTCGTGCGCAGCCACATCGGCCAGCGCACGTACGGCACCAAGGCGCCGAGCAAGGCGCCCAGCAGCAGCTCCCACGCCCGGGCGAAACTGTTGTAGTAGGCGGTCGCCTGATCGGCGTTGTGAGCAAATATCGCGTAGGCGAACGACGCGATGGTCAATGAGCTCAGCAGCACGACGAATGAAATCCGCATGTACTTCCCCAGACGCCGTCGCAACAGATAGGCGAACGAAAAGATCAGGACCAAGAAGGCGATATAGAACTGGCCTTGGACCGACATCGACCAGATGTGCTGCAGCGGACTGACCGCCTCACCGGCGCGAAGGTAATCCGATGCGGTGTTCGCGAGCTCCCAATTCTGGAAGTAGCCGAGGCTCGCCAAGCTCTGGTCAGCAAACGTCTCCCAACGCGTCTCGGGCTGGATCAGAATCGTCAGCATCGCCGACGCGGCCAGCACCACAACGAGCGCCGGCAGCAGCCGGCGAACAAGTCGGGCGACTTCGGGAACGGGTGACAGCGACGTTCCCGGCGTCAGCGCCGCGCGCAGCAGACGCCCGCCGAAGAAGAAACCCGACAACGCCAAGAAAACGTCGACACCACCGGAAACCCGGCCAAACCACACGTGGAAGACCGCAACGAGGGCGATGGCGATGCCGCGCAGGCCATCGAGGTCGTGCCGGTAGAAGCCGGAGTTCCGGGTTCCCATGTTGGCGCGCGGGGTGGAATCCGGCTCGGTGACGGGCGCCGGCCGGGGAGGGGCGAGGGTCATCATGGTCGACGGTTAATCTACCGAAGATCGCCTGGTGGCTCATGCCGCGGGCGATCCGTCGAACCCGGTGAGCAAAGGATCAAGGTCGTGTTGACCCCAGCGGAGATCAGTGCGATCGACGCCGCTCATGTCTGGCACCCCTACAGCACCATTGGGGCCGAGGCGCTGCCTCCGGTGGTGGCGGTCGGCGCGAAGGGAGCCTGGCTGACGTTGATCGACGACGGCCGTCCGGTCGAAGTGCTCGACGCGATGGCGTCGTGGTGGACGGCGATCCACGGCCACGGCCATCCGGTACTCGATGCGGCGATCACCGGCCAGCTCGCGACGATGAACCACGTCATGTTCGGTGGGCTGACCCACGAACCAGCCGCCCGGCTGGCCGAACTGCTGGTGCAGATCACGCCCGACGGACTCGACACGGTGTTCTTCAGCGACTCCGGCTCGGTGTCCGTGGAGGTCGCGGTCAAGATGGCGTTGCAGTACTGGCGCAGCATCGGCCGCCGCGACAAGCACCGGTTGATGACCTGGCGCGGCGGCTACCACGGCGACACCTTCACGCCGATGAGCGTGTGCGACCCGGACGGCGGCATGCACTCGCTGTGGACCGACGTGCTTGCTCATCAGGAGTTCGCGCCGCAGGTGCCGACCGAGTACGACCCCGCGTACAGCGAGGCCTTCGAAAAGCAGCTGTCCTCGCACGCGGACGAGTTGGCCGCCGTGATTGTCGAACCCGTCGTGCAGGGCGCCGGCGGCATGCGCTTTCACGATCCGCGGTATCTCGTTGACTTGCGTGCGATCTGCGACCGCCACGGCGTGCTGCTGATCCTCGACGAGATCGCCACCGGCTTCGGCCGCACCGGGGAGCTGTTCGCCGCCGACCACACGGGCGTCGGCCCGGACATCATGTGCGTGGGCAAGGCGATGACTGGCGGCTACATCACGCTGGCCGCGACGTTGTGCACCCGCGACATCGCGCACACGATCAGCACCCACGAGCCCGGCGCGCTGATGCACGGCCCGACGTTCATGGCCAACGCGCTGGCATGCGCGGTGGGGGTGGCGTCGGTGCAGCTGCTACTCGAAGGGGATTGGCGAGCAACGGTTTCCGCGATCGAGTCTGGCCTGCGCGACGGGTTGGCGCCCGCGGCCGCGCTGCCGGGGGTGGCCGATGTGCGGGTGCTCGGCGCGATCGGCGTGATCGAGATGGAGAAGCCCGTCGATCTGCGGGTCGCGACGCCGGCGGCGCTGGAGCGTGGTGTCTGGCTGCGCCCGTTCCGCAACCTGATCTACGTCATGCCGCCGTACATCTGCACGAGTGTGGAGATCGAGCAGATCACCTCGGCGATGGTCGGTGTCGCCGGTGCGTTAACCTGAACACCGTTCAAGTGTCAGGGAAGGTGGTCAGGTGACGCGCGTCGGTCTCTCCCCGCTGGCCTGGCTCGACGAGGTCGAGCAGCAGCGGCGCGCGGACGGACTGCGCCGATCCCTGCGCACCCGCCCGCCCGTCGGCGCCGAGCTCGACCTGGCCTCCAACGACTACCTCGGCCTGTCGCAGCACCCAGCGGTGATCGACGGCGGCGTCGACGCGCTGCGCACCTGGGGCGCGGGCTCGACGGGATCGCGGCTGGTCACCGGCAACACCGAACTGCACGAAGGTTTCGAGACCGAGCTCGCGGATTTCGTCGGGGCAGAGTCGGCGCTGGTGTTCTCGTCGGGTTACACCGCCAACCTCGGCGCGGTGGTGTCGCTGTCCGGAGCCGGATCCCTGTTGGTGTCGGATGCGCTGACGCATGCGTCGCTGGTGGACGCCTGCCGGCTGTCGCGCGCTCGCGTGGTGGTGACACCCCACCGTGACGTCTCGGCCGTCGAGGCGGCCCTGGCCGCGCGCGACGAGGAGCGCGCCGTCGTGGTGACCGATTCGGTGTTCTCGGCCGATGGGGTGCTCGCGCCTCTGCGGTCTTTGCATGACGTGTGCCGGCGGCATGGCGCACTGCTGATCGTTGACGAGGCACACGGCCTCGGCGTCCGGGGAAGCGGTGGGCGCGGCTTGCTGCATGAGGTCGGCCTGGCCGGTGCGCCCGACGTGGTGATGACGACGACGCTGTCGAAGGCGCTGGGCAGCCAGGGCGGTGTGGTGCTCGGACCCGCAGCTGTGCGCGCGCATCTGATCGATGCGGCACGACCGTTCATCTTCGATACCGGGCTGGCGCCCGCTGCTGTCGGTGCCGCGTGGGCTGCCTTAGGCGTGCTGATCGACGAGCCGTGGCGCGCGAAGGCCGTGCTGGATCACGCTGCCGCGCTTGCCGAGATGTGCGGCGTGTCCGAGCGTCCGGATTCGGCGGTGGTGTCGGTGATTCTCGGCGAGCCGGAGGTGGCTTTTGCTACCGCGGTGGCCTGCCTGGATCGTGGTGTGCGGGTCGGCTGTTTCCGTCCGCCGACTGTTCCCGCCGGTACGTCGCGGTTGCGGCTGACGGCGCGAGCGTCGTTGTCGGACGACGAAATGGCCTTGGCCCGAGAGGTTCTCACCGAAGTGCTCGCCGACCGCTCGTGAGTGTTCTGGTCGTCACGGGCACCGACACCGGCGTCGGAAAGACGGTGGCGACCGCGGCGCTGGCCTGCGCTGCACGCCTCGCAGGCATCGACGTCGCGGTGTGCAAACCCGTGCAGACAGGCAGCCCCCGCGACGACGACCTCGCAGATGTGGCGCGACTGTCCGGAGTGAACGCGCTGTACGGCACGTGGCGCTATCCGGAACCGCTGGCGCCGGCGGCGGCCGCAGAGCGTGCAGGCATGGCGTTGCCGACGCGCGACGAGTTGTTGGGTTCGGTCGCGTCGGTCGATGCGAAGCTGACGCTGGTCGAGGGTGCGGGTGGCCTTTTGGTTGAGCTCGGCGCCGACGGGGTGACACTGCGCGACCTCGCGCGCGAGCTGGCCGCGCCGGTGCTGGTCGTCGTGTCACCGGGACTCGGCACGCTGAACCACACCGCGCTGACGCTGGAGGCGCTTGCCGCTCAAGATATTCCATGCGCCGGGCTAGTGATCGGCGCTTGGCCACGCGAACCGGGTGTGGCCGAAGAAGGCAATCGGCACGAGCTGGACCGGTTGGCGGCGGTTCGCGGTGTGCTGCCCGCGGGTGCGGGGGCGATGAGTGTCGGGGAGTTCGAGTCGATGAGCTTGGCGGCGTTCGACCCGGAGTGGATCACGAGCCTCTGATGGTCCACTCCGTCGAGCTGGTCTTCGACTCGGACACCGAGGAGGCGATCCGGCACATCTGGGATGGATTGCGCGAGGCTGGGATTCCGAGTCAGGCGCCGGCGAGTCGACCACATGTGACGCTGACGGTGGCCGAGCGGATCGACCCCGAGGTGGATGAGTTGCTGACGGCCTTGGGCGACCGATTCCCGTTGCCGTGTGTGGTCGGCGCGCCCCTTCTATTCGGTCGGTCGCAGCTGATCCTGACCCGCTTGATCGTGCCGACAGCCGATCTGCTGGCTCTGCACGCTGAGGTGTACCGGTTAACCCTGCCGCACGCGCATCCTGACCCGATGGCCAACTCTCTGCCCGGGCAGTGGACAGGTCACACGACGCTCGCCCGTCGTGTGCACGGGAGCGGACTCGGCCGGGCATTACGTGTGGCGGGACGGCCGTCCGAGATCAAGGGCAGCTTCGTCGGGCTCCGCCGCTGGGACGGAACCGCCAAGCAGGAATACGCGATCAGTTGAGACCTCGCAGGGCGGCGCGAAGCTTGTTTCCGAGCGCATAGCCCTGCGCCCTCGTCCAGGGCAGCACACCGTGCTCGGCCATCAGTGCGTGGAACTGCTGCTGCTCGTACGGCAGACCGCGAGGGCAAGGCACGACGTGCCAATGGACATGCGCATTGCCCTGATTGCTGCCGAGCGAGAGGACGTAGGTGCGCTCATTTGGCACGACGGACTCGACAGCGCCAGCAACGCGATGGATAACCGCTTGAATTGCAAGGTATTCGTCCAGATCAAAGCCGGCGACGGCGTGCTCGACGTGCGATTTCGGTGAAACGAGAGAATAGCCCGGCACAGTTGGATAGTTGCTCAGGAAGGCGATGTGCGCGTCGTCTTCGTAGAAGATCTCATGCGACTCGTCGCCGCCGACGATGCCGCAGATGAAGCAGGGCCCGTTGCGAACTCGCTCGGCGTAGCCGGCGAGATCCATCGGAATTCGCGATGCTGCAACCTTTTTCGGCACGCACATCAGCCAGGCGTCGATGACAAGCTCGCGCAGTTCCTCGAGGTCGATCGCGTCGAGCCGAACGTGAATCCAGTTGTATCTCATGTCCGATTCGCTGGGCAGCATGAACTTCTCGGGTTCGG
>Ga0075430_100004990_pt1 | contig 11172 bp, 7 predicted proteins | sample RhiMetdeltSRZDD4_FD_75294 | JGI IMG/M metagenome (GOLD analysis project Ga0075430, IMG submission 75294) | Populus rhizosphere microbial communities from Tennessee, USA - Rhizosphere MetaG P. deltoides SRZDD4 | ecosystem: Host-associated > Plants > Roots > Rhizosphere > Soil | place: USA... | reverse complement strand
CTTGGCTATGTCGTCACCCGGGAGGCGTCCAAGCCAGCCGATGTGGTTTTTAAGGTCAAGTGCGAGCAAAGGAAGACATGGGAAGGAACCACGGCTGCCGGAGGGGATGCAGATTTACCGGATGCTCCGTCGCGGTTGTGGAAGGGGCCTGCCTGTCAGTTGACCTATCTATTGGGTGGGATGAAGATCAAGTGGCAGAAAGAGGTCCGGACTGATTTTGAGGATGCGGCGGAAGCGGCGCTCAAAGCGAGTGCTGGTGAAGCCGGCCCCTTCGTCATGACTCAGCTCAAGGATAAGCTGGAGCAGTATGATTTCCCTGTACTTATCACCGCCGAGTGGGGTCAACCTGATCGGCTGTTGAAGCTCCTCGACTCTTCAGGCACCACTCAGTTGAGAAAATTGCAGATCATTTCCGTATTGGGCCAGATGGAAGCGGATGAGGCGTTGCCCCGATTGCGGGAGGCTCTCCAGGATAAGGATTTGTCTAAGCAGGCAGCTGTAGCGCTCGGCAACATGGGAAAAGAGGGAATCCCCATATTGGTCGATATCCTCAAGCACTCCAAGCAGCCGCAATTGCAAGCCGCCGCCGCGAAGGGACTGGGAGATCTGGGCAACACGCATAATGACTCCTCAGTCGTGCCGCCGCTTTTGGACATGCTTGACGCTCCTGGAATTGATATTACCGTCCAGACCGAAGTAGCCTGGGCACTTGGGAGGGTGCCGGACCGCCGGTCTGTGAAACCGCTGTTCGATCTGGACAAGAAGTTGCAAAAAATTAGGAAAGATCCTCCAGATCCGTTGATCAAAAAGCTGAAAGAAGCTGTATTTTGGTCAATCAAACAGGTGTATACGGAGGATCAATACAGTGGAGGGGTACCCCTTCTGACAGGCCTCTCATGTTCTGCGGCTCATCGCCACACGAGGGGATGATGTCGTGGCGGGTACATGACTGTTGATCGCCGGTCCTGCATCTCAGACCCATCTGGAATCTCTTTTCAGGGAAAGGGAGATGGGTTAAGGCCGGTGGTGGTCCGCCAGATGTCCCATATTGACAATCTGCTCGCCTGCCCGTAACGTGTCGCTGTGTCGTTTTGATACAGTCAGCGTTGAGGTCTCTTTTCCAAGAGTTATTCAGTCGTTGCGCACTTCACTAGCGCCTCACCACACCGATCAGCGTCTAGACTGTGCGACGTTCGCACGTGCACCGCTGTCTGTCAGGGATACTTTCTCTCCAGGGAGGACATACGATGTCTGAGTTCTCGCGTAGGAAATTTCTTCAACTTTCAGCGCTTGCGGGCACAGCGCTGGTCACCGGTGATTGGGTTAGGCAAGCCATAGATTCGGTTCATGCTTCTCATGCCCTTGCGGCTGAACCGATCAAGATTGGGATTATTGATCCGTTGACGAGTCCCTATAAGACCTCCTCAATTCATGATGTGCACGGAGCAACCGTGGCACTCGATATGTTCAACAAGCGCGGCGGCGTGCTTGGCCGGCCGATTACTCTGGTAGAGGCCGATGACGCATCAAACGTGCCGACGGCGATCAAAGCCGCGACCAAACTCATTAAGGATGACAGAGTGGATTTCCTTATGGGGACCTTTAATGGAGAGGTTGCATTAGCCGTATCGGACATCGCGAAACAGGAGAATAAGTTGTTCATGGTGACGGGTGCTCATGTCATGGACTTGACGGGACCTCGGTGCAATTCCCACACATTCGTGTTTATGCCGAATGCCCGAATGATGGCCCAATCTGTAAGCCCATATATAGGAAAGGCCTTTGGTACCAAATGGTACATGATGACGGCGGATACCGTAGACGGACGGTCGGCGCTACTAGCCATGACCGACGCGCTCAGAACCCTAGGCGGTGAGATTGTGGGCTCAACGACGACCACGTTTGGAACGTCCGATTTCACCAACGCCATGATGGATGTTCAACGCGTCAAGCCTCAGGCAGTGATTCTGAATCTGTACGGGTGGGATTTGATCAACGCCCTCAAGTCATATGCGAAACTAGAGTTGGCCAAGGAAAAAATTGGGGTCGGCGGGATGATCGGCGGCGAGCAAATCGGTCGCCCGCTCGGTTATGCAAACAATGCGGGCATATGGGGATTGATTTGGGATCCGAAGATCAATAGCGAGAGCTCGAAACGTTTCATTCAGGGAGTGATCGATAAGTACAACCATACACCGACGTCACGATGCTACCTGGGATATGCGGCCATGACACAGATCTTGGAAGCCGTAAGCCGGGCCGGGACGATTGAGACCGCAGCCGTCATCAAGGCCCTAGAAGGTCATGAGTTTGATGGGTTGAAGGAAGGACGATCGTACTTCAGGGCGTCGGACCATCAGCACATCCAAGACGTGCTCGTCGGGGAAGCGTACGGCAAGGAATTGGGGCTCGGTCATTATAAAATTCTTGCGACGATCCCGGGGGAGTCGGTTGCCGTTCCTGCCAACCAGGTTGCCTGTCACTTCGGATAGGATGGAGGCATTGACCCGATCAGTTAGTCTCTCAGTCCTATACCGGCAAGCAGAGGCTAAGGTGAGTCCCGTTTCTCGGATGGTGGGAGCGAGGCCATGTTCGGTCCACCATAGTGTTCCGAGGTGGCTTTCATAGCAGGAGGCGAAGCGGTCAGGTGGGTCACGACGATCTCAATACGCCTGTTTCTCTGGCGTCCCGCCTCCGTGGTATTGCTGACGAGAGGAACTTTATCCGCCAACCCTATTGCCTTGATCCGTTCCATGGGAAACCCACCGTTGATCAGGCCCCTGCGGGCATTCTCGGCCCGCGCCGATGAGAGGGCCTTGTTGTCCGGAAATGTCTTTCGCAACTCTCTGCGAATCGCTTGATTGTCGGTATGTCCGGCAACCTGAACGACATTGTTGGGAATCTGTCCGAGAATATTGCCAATTCGTTTCAGCACGTTCATGCCATCCGGCTTCAGGGTGGCTTCTCCTGATTGAAACAGCAGCGAAGAAGAAAGTCCTACCGCCAATTGATTCCTATGTTGCTTCACGCTGATGGTTCCTCTCGATACTTCATCCTTCAGCAAGCGAGCCAGATGTTCACTGGCATTGATCAGCTCAGGATCCGGCTGATCACTGTGTTTGGGGATGGGTTGATCGGAAGACGAGCGGCTCGAAGACGTCCCGATTCGCGCCTGCTCAGTCCCGGTTTTCGACAGAGATGTTCCCGCATGTTGCGTGACCTCCGTTCCGACCTTGGAACCGGATGATTTCCCCATCTCCATATGCCGGGCTTCCGGTGGGCCTGACGACCTTTCTTTGTTTGTCGTCACGCTGTGCAGCACTTCCAGCTCTTGAGTTCTGGCAGCAAGTTGTCTTTCCAAATTCGACGCTTTCTGCTTCGTTTGGGTGAGGTCCATGTTGGCCACGGTCAGCTGATTCACCAGACGGTCCCTATCACTGCCTCCTTTCCGAGCTACATTGAGTTCTTGCTCTCGGTCGGTGGCTTGTTGTTCGAATGATGCCATTCGCTGTCTCGTCTGCCGTAATTCATTCGAGTATGCGGTGAGACTGGCAGTAAGCTTCTGTTTCTCGGCTCCACTGCTACGAAGGTCGGAATCTTTTTGGACAAGTTGTTTCTCGATCGATGCCAATCGCTCCTTGGTGTGGTTCAATGCGGCTGTCGCGGTCTGTAACTGGGCAGTGAGGCTCTCCCGCTCAGCGGCTGATGTTCGGAGAGAGCGGTTCTCTTGATCGCGCTGCGACAAGAGAGATTCAAGATCGGCAATACGGTGCTTGGCGCTCTCCAGTTCTGCGGCAGCCGTCGCGAGCCCTTTCATTGAGGCCAGTTCCTGATCCTTTTTCATGGCCTGCTGTTCGAGCGCAGAAAAGCGGAGTCTGGTTTGATTCAGATCGGTCACTGCGGTGTTGAGTTGCGCAGACAACTTCTCGCTTTCGGCCGACGTTTTTCTCAGTTCGCTCAACTCCGCTTCCTTGATGGCGAGGAGTTGATCGTACGATTGTGCGACAGGTCTTCCCTCGCGGTCCGCGAGCTTACTCTCGAGATCGCGAATCCGATCGTGAAACTCTCCAAGGGTCGTAAGTAGCTGCTGCCGTTCCTGTTGAAGGGCTACAACCTGTGCTTCCGCCGGAGATTGACGCGGAGGAGCAGGCACGTGTGTCGCACAGCCGCCTGCCGTGAGTCCGAGGACGAGAAGCATATGCATTGCGGTTTTCATGTACCCTCCCGTATCTCGATTGGAGCGGTCGAGCGTGAACTCAATCCCGGAAAAGCAGGAAGCGGGGGAGAATCGACCTGGCCACCTTGGAGACAGTGGTAAGAATGAAGACGAAAAGGGCGTACGGCCGTTGTTGACGTCCGTGATATGTCCCGACTCCTTTCGAGGATTCAGGATTGGCGCGACGCTAATTTAGCGCCTCCCGAACGTAGATGCAACAACTCATTGATCCTACTGCTTCACAACGATGTCGACGCGCCGATTTTTCTGACGGCCCTCGGGTCGAATTGCTGGCGACGGGCCTGCTATCCGCATGGCCTAACGCTTCTATGTTGTCCGACGTCATCCCACCTTCGATCAATGCTTGTTTGGCGCTATCGGCTCTGGCCTGGGACAATTCCATGTTGGTGGGAAATGTCCTAGCCAGCACGTCGCGAATCGGGAAGTTATCGATATGACCGGCGATATGAATGGGTTCGATCCGGATATTGCTTGAGCACTCCGCCGATGCGCCTAAGGACATCCCACGCCTCCGGGGTTTCAGTGTCGCCTCGCCTGAATCAAACAGCAACGTGGTAGTCGGTTTGCCGAATCGTTGGGAGCGTAATCTGTGGCGCATCCACAAGCAGACCCATGCCCAGTATCACCCATATGACGGTGACCAGTCATCTCGTCCTCACTCGTTTCTTCTTGAGTGACTCAATCACCGGCGCTGTTCTTTGAGGATGTCGCGAATCTCTGTCAGGAGTGCTTCCTCTTTGGAGGGTGCCGGTGGTGGCCCCGCCGGGGGTTGTCTTTTCAAGCGGTTGACCTGTTTTATTACCATGAAGATGACAAAGGCAAGAATCACAAAATCAAATACAGTTTGCAGGAACACGCCGTAATTGATCGTTGCGGCTCCTGCGGCTTTTGCGGCGGCCAGCGATTTTCCTTGAGCCTCCTCGGACAGTGGGATGAACAGGCTGGAGAAATCGACTTTCCCTAACAGCAATCCGATAGGCGGCATCAGAATATCACTGACCACGGAGGACACGATTTTCCCGAATGCTCCCCCGATGATGACCCCGACGGCCATGTCCAGCACATTGCCCTTCATGGCAAAGTCTTTAAACTCGCTCATCATGCTCATGGATAGTCCTCCTTAAGTGACGAGATGGATGACCAAATGACCATCGGAATCGTATGCTCATAGGTGACGGCACGTGTCGTCGAAGCCACCAGCAATACCGTCATTGCTTGCAGCAATATCTGGTCCCCTTGACAGAGCGCGTGGCGGAAAGCGATCGTGCTATGGATGATTGGGCGTACGGAATCAACACGGTCGAACGGTCGATGGAAGTATTGTCAACAGTGCGACTACGTACGCCATCACGAGCATCACACATCACATCAAGAGTTGTAGAGTCTGAGCCTTCCGTCGTCGTCACTAGTTTCGACGGGGATGTGTCAGCTACGCTCCGTGCATGGAGGATCTGCGAGGAAGGAGGCTGAGGGGAATATCCACAGCAGACATGCGACATGGGATGTTGGTGCAGATATATTATGTTGGATTAAGTAGACGAACTTCGTGCTGAGGGAAAGGAATGGAGATATTCTCGCTCCGGAACCGTTCAAGGATGGCGTGATTCAATTCAGCCTGCGTCTGAGTGAAATCAGAGACCAGCACCCACGGTTTGACGGAAACCGTCACGGCTGAATCGGCAAATCCGGCGACGCCGACGACCGGTTGCGGTTCCTGTAGGACGTGGGCATGCCGGCCCAATAGGTCTCGCACCATACTCAACACTTTGTTGATGTCCGTCTCGTAGGACACGCCGACGGAGAGATCCAGTTGTCGAATGGTGCCAAAATTATGAAGGATCTCTCCCACGATTTTCCTGTTCGGAATCACGATCCGAGACTGGTCGGGATGCCTGAGCGTGGTCGTGAAGATATCAATCTTGACCACGTCCCCATGGACGCCGAGCAGGGAGATGTGCTCCCCTACCCGGTACGGTTTGGTAAAAATGATCGATAATCCGGCGACGAGATTACCGAAAACACCTTGGAGCGCGAGGCCCATTCCCAACCCGGCTACCCCGAGCCCCGCAATGAGCGGAGCAATCTGGAAACCGAGTTGATCCAAAGCTACCAGGAGGGTAAACGCGATGACCACTATTCTTGCCAGGCGAACCAGCAGAAGTTTGATCGGAGGTTCCAGGTCGTGGCGGTCCAGCCATTGTTGAGTGAGCGTGCCCACCCATCTCGCCAGAAATGCACCCACGGCGAGGATAACCGCAGCCCCAAGGACCTGAAATCCGTAGCGCACGACGTAATCAAGCATGAGATTGGCCAATGACATCAGATCCTCCGCCCTTATTTCCCGAATAGATCCTTGAGGAGTGTTTTGCCCTGTTGCTTGAGATCTTCCGGTTTGGTCTTGCCTTGCAAGAGGTCATCCACCGCTTCTCTGACCTTCTGTTTGGCCTGGTCCTGAACCTTTCCGGCGAACATCTTGGTATCCAGCCCGTAAGAGGGCGCGTGGATTGTCCCGCCAATGAGGAGGGGAAGCGATAGTCGACCTCCGGATATGGCCACTTTCGCGATAGGAGACGAAGCCGCGATTTTCTGGCTCAGTGCTTGCGAAAGATTCAGGTTCAGGCGGAGATTCAGGGTTTGATCAAGGCCAACGGTTCCGTGACCAGTCGACTGGAAATCATGACTGTCCATGAGCAGCCTCTGGACGTTGACCAGCCCTTTCTTGATGGTGAAATCGGTTTCGATCGTCGAGAAGACGGTGGTGCGAATCGTGTCAGGAGAAATGCCTGCCACGTTCAAGAGAGCAACGACCTCCTGCATGAGGTTGATACCCTCGATCTTTCCATCCTTGACGCTGATGCGACCGGCGCCCTGGAGCGTTTTCATCAAATCCGGCATGGTGAAGCCGCGCCCGCCGATTTCGATGCTGCCTGCAGCCGTCCCGCTCGTCGAGAAATATTCTGCTCCCGCCGCTCTCATCGCGGGGCCGAGTTGTACCCCTTCGATTGTGACAGAGCCACTGAAGGGGGGCGCAGGCGACTCGGTTCCTGTTGTTCCATGGGCCTTGATCAAACCATTGAACAGTTCCATTGAGAGTTGATGCACAAGGGCTTCATGCTCATGTAGTTCTCCTGTCAGCCGGAGGTCGCGTATCTCAACAGACTGCTTGAACGGTACCATGATCGGCAAATCCGCCGTATGAATACCTTTTGAAAGAATAGCGACTTTCGCGATACCCCCTAGAACGGTCCCCTGCACGTCGACGATTGCAGATCCCATGGCGATGGCCATCCCTAGGTCTGTGACGTCAGCCAACTCCAAGGGTGGGGCACCTTGTCTTGGGGGGTACTTTGCTTTGACGCTCAGGTGAAGATTTTTTATCTCAACCGGCTTGACCAGTGGTAAGGCGATTGGCATGTCTGCTGAGCTGATGCTGGATGAAGCGGCAGTGATATGTGCCATGCCCTTCGCAGCCGTGCCTTTCACATTGATGACCGAACTGCCCATGACGAGAGCCAGTCCAAGATCCTTTACTTCGGCCCTTTCGAGCGGAGACTCAGTGGAGCCATGAATTGACTCGAGGTGAGTGGTGAGATGAAGATCCTTTACCAGGATCGGCTTCGTGAGAGGTAGCGCTACAGGAAGGTCTGCCGTACTGATCAATGGAGACGTCAGAGTCGCATCCAGCTTGCCATCGAGCACACTGCCCTTGAGTGAGGCCAGCATCTTCCCGAGACCGAGATCGAAGGCGTAGGTTTTGATGTCGAGGATTTCCGTAAGAGGTCCGAATGAGCCGTCGAGTGTGATGGGAAGGTTGTACGGTTGAATGGTGGCTGCGAGATGCAGGTTGGAAACTTCGCCGAGATGCACGGAGGTAAGGAGAAATTCCAGGTCGTTCACTACATATTCCACCGGGTTGGTCGCCGCTTCGTCGCGATAGGTGACGCGTCCGCCGTCGATAGATACTCGGTCCACGGCCAAAAGTGCCAAAGCTCGGAGCGGACCTCCGGCAGGCTCGGGCACAGGGGTTTCCGGTTTCGATGGGGTCACGGTCTTAGGACCTATCGTGGATAGGTTCAAGACGTCGTGCTTATCCTTCAAGACGAAAATAATCGGATCACGAAAGGTGATCTCTTCCACCTCTATCTTCCCGCGAAGCAACGGGAACAGCTTGACGCCGACATCCAGTGAAGAGAGCGTGGCAAACGGGCCGGAACGAAATGCCGGATCATCCTGAATGGTGAACCCGCTTACTCGGGCTCCAATTCGCGGCCAAATCGTCAGGCGGATGTCCTGGAGCGTGATGCGGCGATTCAATGCCTCCTCGATCAGGGGGCGGTATCGGTCTTGATACCTGTTCAAATCGACCAGAAATGGCAGAGAGACGGCAACCGCCAGAAGGAACAGGAAGAAGAGCCCGAGAGCGAGGAGCACTTTCATACGTACCACCGCATAGCCACGCAGTATAGAAACCCTCAAGAAGAGGGTCAATGGCTCGGCAGACAAACTTGGACGCACGAAAATTGAATTGCCCGGATCGTTTCTCTCTCGGTGATTCAAGAGGTGAACGGCGGATTTCGCTGCAAGAGTTGGATCTTGGACGTACACTACTCGCCTTGCCGCTCATCAGGTCGCGTGATAAGATACTGACCTTTATCGCCTGAATCTGCGGAGAGGTGCGAGAGTGGACGAATCGACGTGCTTGGAAAGCACGCGTCCCGGCAACGGGACCGTGGGTTCGAATCCCACCCTCTCCGCCAAAACCCTGCGTGAATGATGAATTAGAAATGTTAAGTTAAGAATGAGGATGCAGTACCGAGTGGGAATGAGAGTCACCGTAAAAACTCAGAGGGTGGGATTCGAACGGGGGTGATGAAGGGGGTGTGCCCCCTTCATGGGGTGACCGAAGCAAAGCGGAGGCGCGAGGGGGCTTGGCTCCTTAGCGGGAGCGCGTGCGAAGCACCTAAGCGCGACTTCGAATGCCCGCCCTCTCGGCCAAATGGAGCCAGTGCTGAGTTGGGAGTGTTGAGTGCCGAGCAGAGAAGAGTGAGAAACATGGTGTGTTCCTATTTCTTACGTCGTCTCGGGTTATCAAACTCAAAACTGATCGCTTGGCACTCAGAACTGTTTGGAGGTAGGGGCTGGGCCCTGTGCAACAGAACCCTGTGAATCCCGCCAGGTCCGGAAGGAAGCAACGGTAAGTAGGTAGTTTTGTGTGCCGCAGGATCACCTGGCCCCGGTCCTTCAGTGTCACTTCCGAGTTGAAATTACGAGGCTTGAGTTGAGAAGGAAATCCTTCCTGAAACCTTCGGGGTGATCACTCAATTTAGCACTCATATCTACCAACTGGAGTGTAGCGATTCGTGGATTACCAGGTCTCAGCTCGAAAATACCGTCCCGGGACATTCGACGACGTGATCGGTCAGCCTCACGTGGTGCAAACCCTCGTGAACGCGATCTCGACCAAACGCATCGCCCACGCATTTCTCTTCTCAGGCACCAGAGGCGTCGGCAAGACGACGGTGGCTCGTATTCTCGCCAAGTCGTTGAATTGCGAGTCGGGACCGACCGGCACTCCCTGTAATAGCTGTTCCAACTGCGAGGAGATCACTCTGGGAAACTCCGTCGATGTGATTGAGATCGATGGCGCGTCGAATACCGGCGTTGACGATGTGCGAGAGATCCGTGAGAATGTGAAGTTCCGGCCATTCCGCGGGCACTACCGGGTGTACATTATTGATGAAGTCCACATGTTGTCCAATTCGGCGTTTAATGCGCTTCTCAAGACACTGGAAGAGCCTCCAGCTCATGTGGTTTTCATCTTCGCGACGACGGAAATTCATAAAATTCCAGCCACCATTTTATCGCGCTGCCAGCATTACAATTTTCGCCGTATCTCCAAAGGGGAAATTGTCCAACGATTGCGTCATGTGGCGGAACAGGACAGTCTCGACATCGAGGATCGAAGTCTGATGGCGTTGGCCCGCGCCAGTGAAGGGAGCATGCGTGATGCCTTGAGTCTATTGGATCAGGTCGTGGCGTTCGGCGGAAGGTCTATTCGTCACGCCGATCTGGAAATTCTTCTGGGAGCCGTACCATACGAGCACGTTCGGACGATGATCGAAGCCATTCTCGATCAGCAGAGCGCGACGGCATTGCGTGTCATCGCAGACGTCCTCGATCAAGGGCATGATCTGAAGACCTACTGCGGAGATTTGGTAGAGTGTGTGCGCAATTTACTTGTTGCAGCGGTTATTCCCTCCCATCAGGACGTCAAAGAACTTATCGAAGCGTCAGAAGAGGATGTTCGGAAATTTGTGGTCGACGCCAAACGCTTGCCGCCTGATCAACTTCAGGAAGTCTTCCGTATTTTTGCGCTGGCAGAAGACGTCTTGCGATTGAGCGCGCACCCCCGTTTTACGCTGGAGGCGGCGGTCGTTCGGGCGACGCGTCTGATGTCGCCTAAGGGGGCGGTTGCCGTTGAAACTTCGTCGGCCGATGTGCCGAAGGGTTCAACAACCCAGGTTCCCAAGCGCGAGCCAAATTCCTCGGCCGATGCCCGAACTTCTAAGTCTTCATCTGCCGCGCCGCAGGATCGGACAAGGTCGAGTCAAAATAAGGTGAGTGTCGCCCAATCAGTCCACGCCTCTGACTCAACAAGGGGGTTGGCGGCGGCTGCTCCTTCGACTAGCGTTCCCCCAACGCTCAAGCCGGCCGAACGCACGTCGCCGCAAAAAAGCGCATCAGGTGAATATGTTCATACACCGCCGAATCCATCGTCGCCACCGCAGACCGAGACGCAGACACGGTCGGCTAATCCAGTATTGGAGTGGGAGCAGTTCCAAGGGGCGGTGTCGAGTGAATATCCCAATATCGCTCCGTTTCTAGACATGGGCCGTTTTATGGGCGTGGAAGGTCATCATGTGATGATCGGGTTT
>Ga0075430_100004982_pt1 | contig 11180 bp, 8 predicted proteins | sample RhiMetdeltSRZDD4_FD_75294 | JGI IMG/M metagenome (GOLD analysis project Ga0075430, IMG submission 75294) | Populus rhizosphere microbial communities from Tennessee, USA - Rhizosphere MetaG P. deltoides SRZDD4 | ecosystem: Host-associated > Plants > Roots > Rhizosphere > Soil | place: USA... | reverse complement strand
ACGAGATCCACGATCGCCTGGGGGAACGCGCCGGGCGTCTTGCGGCGGATGTTCAGCGCACCGACCATCCGCCGCTCGCGAATCAGCGGCACGATCAGCAACGCCCGAAAGCCGGCCTGGCGTGTGACAACGCCGATCGGGTGGGAAAATCCGCTCTCGGCCATGAGATCGGGGATCTGGAGCGTCGCCATCCCGCGGGCCATGCGCCCGAGTACGGAATTGTCGTCGGCGCTTGGGCGAGCCGCGTCGAGCGCCGCGATCAGCTCGTCAGGCATCTGGTAGGCCGCGCGGCGCGCGAACTGGCGAGTTTCGGCGTCCAGCTCGTAGATGGTGCCAGCGTCGGCGCCGGCGAGACGAGTAGCGTGCGCGATGATCGTGTTCAGCACTTGCTGAAGGTCAAGCGACGAGCTGACCGTCTGGCTGACCTCGGCGAGGGCGCGTTGCTCCTCGACCGAGCGGGTTAGCTGGGACGTGCGCTCTTGAAGCTCCTCGAACAGCCGCGCATTCTCGATGGCGATGACCGCCTGATCCGCGAACGCCTGCAGGAGGGCGATCTGCTGATCGCTGAACGGCTGGACCTCGTACCGGTGCATCGACATGATGCCGATAGAAGCCCCATGCCGGAGGAGCGGCACGTAGATCGCGGTCCGGAACCCGACTCGTGACTGAATCGCGCGTGAGTCCGGATATTCCGTCTGGACGGCCTCAGCCATGTCGTGGACATGAACGACTCTGCCTTCGAGGTAGGCCCGACCTACCGCGGAAGTCGTGGTGACTGGAACCGCTACGGGAGGACCAAACCTCTCGCGCCTCCGTGCCCTTCGCTCGCGAGTCAGACCCGTCATCGCCCGAGCCTCGAAGTAACCATCGCTTTCGTGGGCCTGGACGAGGGTTCCGCTTCGAGCGTCGCACAGACGCGCGGCCGTGTCGATGATCGCCTGGAGCACGGCCTGGAGATCGGTCGGCGAGGAGGCGATGGCGCGCAGCACGTCGGCCGTCGCGGTTTGCTGCTCCAAGGCGCTGTGCAGGTCCGTGTTGCGCTGCTGTAGCTCCTCGAACAGCCGGGCGTTTTCGATCGCGATGACAGCCTGGTCGGCGAACGCTTCGAGCAAGGCGATCTGCTGGTCCGTGAACGGCCTGACCTCGAACCGCTCCAACATCACCACGCCGATTGGCGTCCCGTGCCGGAGCAGCGGTACGCACACGGCAGTACGGATCCCGAGGCCAGCCTGGATCGTGCGCGCCGCTGGATACTCGTACTGGACCGCCTCAGCCATATCGGGCAGGTGAATGGTCCGTCCCTCAAGAAAGGCGCGACCGGCGGGCGATTCGCGCGTCGTGGGCGGTACGGGTGCGTTCTCGAAGCTCTGCTGGTTACGTCTGGCATACTCCTGCGTCGGGCCAACGTACGCGCGAGACGAAAGACGCTGGTCTCGCTCGCGAAACTGCAGAACCAGGCCGCCCGGCGCTTCACATAGCCGTGCGGCGGTCTCGATGATGGCCTGGAGAACCCGCTGTGGATCGGTTGGCGTTGATGCGATCACGCGGAGGATTTCGGCGGTTGCCGTCTGCTGCTCCAGAGCCTCGCTCAGATCGCCGTTGCGCTGCTCCAACTCCTCGAACAGGCGGGCATTCTCGATGGCGATCACCGCCTGATCCGCGAACGTTTCCAGTAGGGCGATCTCGGAGTCGGTGAACGGCCGTAGCTCGTATCGATGCACGACCAGGACGCCGACCGCCTCCCCCTCACGGAGCAGCGGTGTCGATACCTGCGACCGTGCGCCGATCCGCTGAAATCCGGGGCGCGAGCCTGGGAATTCGGATTCGACGGCCGCTTCGACGTCCGAAACGTGGATCGTCCGTCGTTCGAGGAGACTCCGGCCCGAGATGCTCAGGCGCGAAAAGGGGATGATGGAAGCTTCGGTAGAGCGTGACGCCCCCTGCCTTGCGAACGAGGCGCCATACAATGCCAGGCTACGAAGGCGCTCCCCGGCAGCCTGGTGAAGGGCGGCGCCGTCCGACTCGGTGAGGCGCGCGGCAGCCGAGGCGATGGCATCGAGAACCCGCTGGAGGTCCGAGGGCGAAGCGGCGATGACCCGCAGCACCTCGCCCAGAGCGGTCTGCTGCTCCAACGCCCGTGACAGGTCAGCGGTGCGCCGCTCCAGCTCCGAGAACAGGCGGGCGTTCTCGATGGCGATCACCGCCTGATCCGCAAACGCCTCCAGCAGCTCGACCTCGCGGTCGGTGAACGGCCGGACCTCGAAGCGGTGGACGCCGAGCACGCCGATGGGGGTGCCCCGGCGCATCAACGGCACGCTGACCGTCGAACGGTGCCCGAGGGTCCGCTGCCGATGGCGGAGGATGGGGTACTCGGCCAGCACCGCCTCGTCGGTGGCGTCCTCGATCCGAATGGTGCGCCCATCCGTGAAGCAGCGCCCCGCCAGGGAGTCGCGCGTCGGCGGGGTGGCGGGGGGTACGCCGCCATTCTCGCGCGTGATCCGGTCGATCAGCGCCCTGGATTCTCCGTAGCCGGCGGAGCCAAAGAGCGAACCGTCGTCGTCGCGAGCCCGGTGGATCATGGCGCTGGGCGCCGCGCAGAGCTTCGCGGCGCTCTCGCAGATGGCGTCGAGCACGGTTTGGAGGTCCGTCGGCGAGGAGGCAATAACGCGCAGCACCTCGGCGGTGGCGGTCTGCTGCTCCAGCGCCTCGGTGAGATCGCCGTTTCGCCGCTCCAGCTCCTCGAACAGGCGGGCGTTCTCGATGGCGATCACGGCCTGGTCCGCGAACGTCTCTACCGCGCGGACCTGGACTGGGGTGAACGGGCGCACCTCGTGACGCATGACGTGGAGGGCGCCGATCACCTCGCCCTCACGCACCAGCGGCGTCGCCAGCGTGCTGCGGTTGCCGAGCTGACGAGCGGCGACCGCCCCGGTGGGGAACTCTTGGTCAGCGACGGTCATGTCGTTGACGTTGACGGTCCGCCGATCGACGATCGCCCGCCCCACGACCGCTCCACGGTCGAGAGAACGGGCCTGCAACGCGTATGTCATCGGCTCGGTCCCAGAGTGGGCAATCCCCACGATAACATCGCCGTCGACCCGATGAATCAAGGCGCGATCAGCGCCTCCCAATCGGGCAGCGGCCTCGGCGATACCGTCGAGCACCCGCTGTGCATCGACTGGAGACGAGGCGATGGCGCGCATGATCTGCTGTGTTGCGACCTGCTGCTCGATGGCCTCGGTACGCTCGGCACGCAGCACGGCCATCTCCGCCTGATCCACCGCACGCAGCTCATGGAGCTGGCGCAGCGCGGCCCGGAGTTGCTCGACCGTCGCGGCATCGTCAGTCATCACGTTGTCCCCACCTGCTGCGTCTGCTCAGTCGGGTTCTGGGCTGCGGCCGGCAGCCGCACTGTGAACGTGCTGCCCTGGCCGTAAGCGCTCTCCGCGGTCAGGTCGCCGCCCATCAGCCGGCAGAAGTGACGGGAGATGGCGAGTCCGAGGCCGGTGCCGCCGTACTTACCGCTCGTGGACGCCTCGGCCTGGGAGAACGCCTCGAAGAGCCGGCCGAGCTGCTCCTCGGTCATCCCGATCCCGGTGTCGGAGACCGCGAACGTGACCCAATTGTCCGGCTCGCGCTGGATCGTGAGGCTGATCGTCCCTGCTGACGTGAACTTGGCGGCGTTCGAGAGCAGGTTGAACAGCGCCTGCCGGACCTTCGTCAGGTCCGCCTGCATCGCGCCGATGTCCTCGGGGCACGAGACGACCAGCGTGTTGCCGTCGTTGTCGACGAGCGGTTTGACGATCGCCTCCACGTCCCGCACGAGTTGGCCAACCTCGAACGGCTCGATGAACAGGTCCATCCGTCCGGCCTCGATCTTCGAGAGGTCGAGGATGTCGTTGATCAGCCCCAGCAGGTGCTTGCCGGCCCCGTTGATCCGCACCAGGTCCGGCAGGAAGGCGTCGGCATTGAGATCCTCGGCCTCTTCCTGGAGCATCTCGGAGTAGCCGATGATCGCGTTCAGCGGTGTCCGCAGCTCGTGCGACATGTTGGCCAGGAACGCGGACTTGTGGCGGCTGGCGACCTCAAGCTGGCGACTCTTCTCCTCGATCTCCTCGAAGAGCCGGGCGTTCTGAATCGCGACGACGGCCTGATCCGCAAATGTCTGAAGTTGTCTGATCTGGGCCTCGGTGAACGGCCCGGGCTCCAGTCGCCGCAGGGTGAGGTTACCGATCGCTTCGCCTTCGAGCAGCAGCGGCGCGGACACGATCGCCCGGAAGCCGAGCTCGACAGCGAGCTTCCGGGCCATAGCGAAGCGGTCTGCCGGCTCGGCCAGGAGGTCGCTGACATGGACTGTGCGGCGCTCCACCATCGACATACCGCCGACAGAGGAGGGGCCAGCGGGAAACGCGTCGCCGACTGCCTGGCTGGGCACAGACCCGTACGCCGCAGCCAGACGTAACGCATCGCCGTCGAGCAGGCGCACGTGGGCGTCCTCGGCACCGCAGACTCTGGCCGCGTTCTCGGCGACGGCCTGAAGGACCGGCTCGAGCTTGGTCGGCGAGCCGGCGATGATCCGCAGCACTTCTGCAGTAGCCGTCTGCTGTTCCAGCGATTGGGTCAGGTCGCGGTTACTTTGTTCCAATTCGTCGAACAGGCGGGCGTTCTCGATCGCGATGACGGCCTGGTCCGCGAACGTCTCCAGCAACGCGACGTGTGCGTCGCCGAACGGACGGACCTCGTTCCGGCTCACGGACAGCACGCCGATCACCTGCTCGTCTCGCACGAGCGGCGCCGAGGCGAGCGAGCGGAAGCCGGCCAGGCGCTGAGCAGCGGCCGTCTCGGAGTGGACCTCCCAGCCGGGGTTTGCCATGTCGTCTACGCGGATCGTTCGCCGCTCCAGGGCGGCCCGGCCGTTCGGGTTCGACGGCTCGATCGGGCGCTCCTCGCGCAGCAACCGCTCGCGGTTGAGGCCCTGGTCAGCCGTGATCGCCGCCCCGCGCAGGACGTTACCCTCGATGCGCCACAGCACAGCGGTGCTGGCATCCGTGAGCCGCTGGGCGCTTGCGACGATCGCGTCGAGGACGGGCTGCACGTCCGTGGGCGAGGAGGCAATGATCCCCAGGATGCTGGCGGTCGCGGTCTGCTGCTCCAGCGCCTCGGTGACCTGTCGGTTGCTCTCCTGAAGCTCGGCGTTCCGACGCTCCAACTCCTCGAACAGCCGGGCGTTCTCGATGGCGATCACGGCCTGGTTGGCGAAGGTCTCCAGCAGGGCTACCTCACGATCGGTGAACGGCCGAACCTCGTGGCGCCCGACGAAGATCACTCCGACTGCCACGTCGCCCTTCAACAGCGGCACCGCCAGAAACGTCCGGACGCCCATCCTCGCCCGAAGTGCCTGACTTTCCGGCAATACATCCCCGGCCTCAGCCGTGTCTGTGACGTCGTGAATGTGCTGGACGCGCCGGTCAAGGACCGCGCGCCCGGAAATGGTACGGTGGTCCAGGGGGCGCTCGATCCAGACCTCGTCCGCCTCGCCCGCCTCACGACTTGTCACACGTCGCAGGATGGCACCATCCACTCGAAAGATGCCGCCCCCGGCGGCATCGAGCAGCCGTATGGCTCGCACCGTGAGATCTCTGAGTGTCGTGCGCAACTCCTGGCTGGAGGCGGCAATCACCCGCAGCACCTCGGCCGTCGCCATCTGCTGCTCGTCCGACGCAGTCAGCGTGGTCGCGAGCACACACTCCCGCTGGCGAGAACCAGCGAGCTCCGCCTCCAGCTGCGCGATCCTCGCGTCGCGATCGTCCGCCATCGTCCCCACCCCGGCCCGCATGCCCCGCTGCGCGACGGCGCCAGGATAGCACGCCCTCGGAGCCCCGTCCTGTGACCTCTGTCACTCCCCGAGCGGATCAGGTGGACGTCGGCACCATCGCGCCAGGCCTGACCGGCTCCTCGTCCGGCGCCACGCCGACCAGCGGGACACGAGCGAGCAGCTCCGGCAGGCGCGTGCGAACGTCCGGCTCGACGTAGTCGAAGTTGACTACGCGGTCGGTCAGCTCCCAGAAGACCGGGTCGTCCACGGCCATCAGCTCGGCGGCGACCCGCTCCAGCGTCTCGGTCGGGACGCCGGCCAGCAGCTCGCAGAGGACCAGGACGTGCTCGCGCTCGTCGTGGAGCAGGAAGAAGGCGCCGAGCGCGGCGGCCATCTTGTACAGCTGTGGGAGGGCCGGCGAACGCTTCGCTTCGCCGCGCCGGACCGTGTCGATCACATCGCCGACGATCGCACCGACGACCTCGTCGGTCGCCCCGCGCGCCTGAGCGCTCTCGGCCAGGATGCGCAGGTCGTACGCCGCCGCCGCCGACATCCAGAGGAGCGGTCCGCTGGCGGCGGCATCGCCGTAGTAGCTGAGGCGGTGCGCAATCTGGAGCGTGAGCTCAGGGTGATCGTCCAGGGTCGTGTCGGCGAGGAGGCGGTACTGGTAGAGCACGTGGTACCCCGCCCGAACGTCACCCTGGTTGATCGCCGCGCGCAAGAACGTGTTGAAGAACTTCATGATGGCCGAGAAGAGGCCGTGATCGTCGCGCTCGACGGCCTTCTCGCCAAGCAGGCGCAGCACCAGCGCCACGGTGTTGTTGACGTCGTGGAGCTTGTTGAGGGTGGCGAAGAAGACCTCGCGCAGCTCGTCGAGCATCCGGATCTCGACCCAGGTGTTCGTCTCTTCGATCTCGCGCACGATCAGCTCGTGCCGGCCCCGGAAGTGGTGCTCCTCGACGGCGAACCACTCGGGCGCCAGCCGGCGCTTCTCTTCGAGGTAGTGCGAGATGCTCCAGTACAACACCCAGACGCTGTGCCTCGCGACCGCGCCGTCCGAGAGGTTGACGGCCGTCCGCGCGATGTCGCCCATCTGGGAGATCCGGCGGGTCGCCAGGGCGCGGCGCTGCTCGATCCGGCGCTCGCCGCTCGTCGGCCGCACCGATTTCATGAACTGCCCCTGGATATGGTCGAGGATGCTGTCAGGGCTGATGATGTCGAAGAGGTAGAGCACGTACGGAGGGAGCAGCGCGAAGCAGAGCATCATCAGTGTCATCGCAAGCATCGTCGCGAAGCCGGGGATATACGACTCTTTGAGGATCAGCCCGAGCCAGAGGTTGTAGACGATCGTGACGATGAACAGGCTGACCAGGATCGCGTTGACCCGGTCCTGCACGAAGATCCCGATGACGCTGAACGAGTAGCGCTGCGCCGTGAGCTGGACCGTCAGCAGGACCAGTGCGATCAAGACGGCCATCGCCGAGGTGAGCGCAGCGGCGTTCGTGTTGAGCACGAACTGGACGGAGCCGAGGGCGCCGATCGAGAAGTGCTGGTCAACGTCGCCGAGCACGGCGGTCACCGCGCTCAAGACGGCGATGACGACCACCAGCAGGATGAAGGGGAGTGGCCACGGAAGCAGTCGGCGCACCAGAAGATCCCCCGATTCGTACGGCGACGGACGGCGCTGACGCCGATTCTAATGCAAAGGCGTCCGGTATAACTCGGAGCGGTCCGGAGGTTCCCCGCATGGAGCTGGAAGGGAAGCTCGCGCTGGTCACGGGCGGCGGGCGCGGGATAGGTCGGGCGGTCGCCCTGGAGCTGGCGGAGCGCGGCGCAGACGTGCTGGTGAACTACCTGCGCAACGGCGACGCCGCCGAAGAGACGGCGACGGCAGTCCGAGCGCTTGGCCGCAAGGCGGAGACGATCCGTGCGCACGTCGGCGACCCGGAGCGGGTGGACCGGATGTTCGGGGAGATCGCCGAGCGCTGGGGATACCTCGACATCCTGGTCAACAACGCCGCGTCCGGGGTGATTCGCCCGTTGCGTGACCTGGAGCCGCGCCACTGGGACTGGACCGTCAACATCAACGCGAGAGGTGCCTGGCTCTGCGCGAAGGCTGCGGTGCCGCTGATGGACGGTCGCGGCGGCCGGATCGTCGGGATCTCGAGCCTCGGGAGCGGACGGGTGCTACCGGAGTACTCGGCGGTCGGGATCTCGAAGGCAGCCCTCGAATCGCTGACGCGGTATCTGGCCGTCGAGCTGGCGCAGAACGGCATCGCGGTCAACTGCGTCTCCGGCGGGCTGGTCGAGACGGATGCGTTGACGCACTTCCCGCGCCGTGAGCAGATGCTGGAGAACTCGCGCGCCCGGACCCCGGCCGGCCGGATGGTCGAGCCGCTCGACCTGGCCCGCGTCGTGGCGTTCCTGTGCGGCCCCGGCGGCGAGATGATCCGGGGCCAGGTGATCGTGGTGGACGGCGGGTTCTCGCTGCCGATCTGACCGCCGACGAGCCGGTTCCCAGCGCACGACCGGCTCTGTTTGCCTACCCGCTCACCCAGAATCGTGGCGGGTACAATTCCAAATCTGAGAGGCAATCCACCCGCTCGTGGGCCGTGTCGTCCCGGTGGTCCGGCAGTACGGCCGGCGAGCCGAGCGCCAGTGGGTGATCGAACTGCCAGATGGCAGCCGTCAGTACGTCCCCGCCACCTGGTCTACACCGCGTGCTGCGTCGCAGGAGGGGCTCAGCGTGCCAGGGAACGCGCCGGATGAGCGCCCGTCGCTCGCGGGGAGGAGCTCGCCACTCACGGTGACCGTGCTGCGTGACCTCGCCGCCCTGGTCCGTCGCCTCCAAGCTTCGAGGCAGGAGCGAGAGGAGCCGGGCCATGACGCCAGAGCGGAGGACGACCGGGGAGCGGGTCGAGGAGGGCACCGGGTTGGGCACGGCCAGACTGGAGAAGCCAATGCCGAGCCTACCGGCGTGGGGGAGCTTCGCGACCGTGGATCGACAGCGGCTGGTGCGGACGGTCCTGGACGTCGCGCACCGCCAGATCGGGACCCGGCCGGTGGGCAGCCGTCGGGAGCTGGGGAGGTGAGCGACCGATGATCCAGCAGATCGCCCAGGCTCCCAGCAGCGCAGCGGATGACGGCGCTCGCCTGCAGCTGCCAACGGACCCGAAAGTACAGCCGCGCCAGCTGGCACGCGGCGCGCTGATCTACGTGCGGCAATCGCATCCGTCCCAGGTCCAGCGCCATCCTGAGAGCGCGCGCCGCCAGTATAGGCTGGTCGACCGTGCCCGGCTGCTGGGCTGGCCCGCCGAGCAGGTCACGGTCATTGACGACGACCAGGGCAAGAGTGCGGCCGGCAGCGCCGCCGCTACGCCCTGGATGACGTCGAGGTGTTGCGGCGTGACCACCATCCCGCCTACCGCGCCTGGGAGCAGTACCTGGCGAACTGCGCTGCGCTGCGGGACAACGGCCGCCGATTCCCGACCAGTCGCGGCGCTCCCCAGAGTGGGGCGGGGCTGTTGCAGGGCCTGGTCGTCTGCGGGCGCTGCGGCGGCCGGATGCAGCTGCGCTACGGCGTCCCGAGCGTCGCCTACGTCAGTTGCACCCGCAACCAGCGCTACGCCGAGCCGATCTGCCAGCGCCTGACCATCGACCACGTCGACCCGGCCGTGAGCGCGGCGTTCCTGGCCGTCATCCGGCCGGCCGACGTGGAGGCGGCCCTGGCGCTGGCGGCGGAGCTCGAGCACGACCGGACGCGCGTCACGCAGCAGTGGCAGTTCCGGTTGGAGCGGGCACGCTATGAAGCCGAGCGTGCCCGCCGCCAGTACGACCAGGTCGAGCCGGAGAACCGCCTGGTCGCGCGGGAGCTGGAGGGGCGCTGGAACGAGCGGCTGCGCGCCCTCGCCGGGCTGGAGACGGAGTACCAGCGGGAGCAGGACCGCGGCCTGGTGCCCGTGACGGTGGACGAGCAGGAGCAGCTGGCCCGGCTCGTCGAGGATCTGCCGGCGCTTTGGGCAGCACCAGAGACGACCGCCGAGGACCGCAAGCGCCTGCTCCGCTGCCTGATCCGGGAGGTGGTGCTGCTGCGCGACGACCGGCCGAACGCCGCCGGTGGCACCACGACCATCCGCATCGGCTGGTGCAGCGGCGCGCCTACCATCGGATCCCCAGCGGGCAGTCCTGCCGTGCGCGGAGTGCGCTGGCCCACCAGCAGGGGCTCCTCTCGGCGGCCGAGGCGGCGGCGAAGCTGGGCGTGACGCGCACGTCGCTGCGGGCCTGGGGCGAGTGGGGCTTCCTACAGATCGAGCAGGCCGCCGACGGCGAGCCACTCTGGGTCCGGCTCAGCGACGAGGATCTCGCGCGCCCGGATGGGACCCGGGCGCGCCAGGGCTACGGGCGCTGGACCGTCCGCGAGGCCCGACGGGGACTGGAGGTGAGCACGGAGGAGCTCTGGGCGCAGGCCCGGACGGGCCGACTGGTCGCCTACCGTGCCACCGAGCACGGCCACAGCGCGTGGCGGCTCAGCCTGGCCACGGACGCTCCGCCGGTGGACGTGCCGGGCACCGACTCCCCACCATTTGATTCTGCACTGGCTTTCAAGTGACGCCCGCCTGACACAACGGACGACACGAGTCGTACGCTGGACCGGAGCGCTCCCATGGCATGGCAGGAGACCCCCAGAACGACCGGTTGGGGCGGGCGGCGCACGGGTGCCGGCCGCAAACGCAGTACCGAGGACCCGCTGCACGCACGCGAGCTCCGCCTGACGATGCCGCAGATCGCCTTCCTCAATCGCTACGGGCGCGGTAATCTCTCCGCGGGCGCGCGCCGGCTCATTGACGCCGCTCTCGAGCGCGAACGAGACGAGGAGGCAACCAGACGCTAACCGGGGCTGTGCATCCCCAGACGCAAGCCAGTATCCGATGGCCTACTCCCTGAACAGGCCACCGGCACCCTCCCGAGGAACCCGACACGTTGGAGCACCAGCGAAAGGACGTGGACCATCTTGGGCTCAGTGAGATCTGGCTCTCCATTCTGACCCGCAAGCTCCTGCGGCGCGGCTCCTTCATCTCGGTCGATGACCTCGCTTCACGCGTCCTCGCCTTCATCGATCACGACAATCGCACCGCCAGGCCCTTCAAATGGACCTATCAGGGCACCGTCCTCGCCGCCTAACTGCTCAACGACTTCGGCCAGGCTGTACTAGCGAAGCTTCGGGTCCGGTAGGGACGGAGGGTCACCCCTCCGCCCCCCGGTCAGAACCCGGCGTGCAGATTTCCCGCACCGGGCTCCCCAGAACAGATCGGTCGCACGGTCAGTCAAAGGGTCAAACCCATGCCTGCGTCACCCGTGGGGACGG
>Ga0075430_100004980_pt1 | contig 11181 bp, 8 predicted proteins | sample RhiMetdeltSRZDD4_FD_75294 | JGI IMG/M metagenome (GOLD analysis project Ga0075430, IMG submission 75294) | Populus rhizosphere microbial communities from Tennessee, USA - Rhizosphere MetaG P. deltoides SRZDD4 | ecosystem: Host-associated > Plants > Roots > Rhizosphere > Soil | place: USA... | reverse complement strand
GGATGTATCGGTGAGGAGATCCAGATCCCACATGCCCATCTGAGCGGAGTCGAGCGCGAGGCGAAGGCGCCGTTCACTGTCTCTAAGAGCGGCTTCTGCTCGTTTTCGGTCTGTGATGTCGTTGAAGAGGATGGCGACGTGCCGCTGTTCGGGCCTGCCGACTCGGAACGCGTAGACGTCGTAGAACCGGCCGAGGGCATGGGCCGGATTCTCAAACCTCCGCGACTCCCCGGTCAGAGCAATCTGCCCGTAGATCTGGAACCAGTGCTCCTCGTGCGCCGGCGCGATCTCGCGCATCCGGCGTCCAACGGCGTTCGAAATGCCGGTCTGCTTCTCAAAGACCCGATTGACTTCGAGAAAGCGATAGTCCAGCGCGTTGTCTGCGTCATCGAACAGTACCTCGACCACGCAGAAACCCTCGTCGATCGAATCAAACAGGGCGCGGTACCTCTGCTCCGACTCGCGCACCTGCCGGTTGGTGTTTTGGAGTGACCGGGCCGCCTTTCTCGTGAGAAATGTCAGATAGATGACGACGATCCCATCAACGGCGAACACGAGCGACTGGAAGGACGCTTGAACAATGGAATAGCCTGCGCCCACCACGAATGTGTAGGCGGCGAGAGGCATGCTGAGCAACACAGCGCAAATGGCAGGCCCCACGCCGGCAAACAGGCTGGTCACCAGAACCGCGGTAAAGAACAGCACGTATGGAGCACCTGTTCCGGTCAACGGGATCAGCCATATCCTGAGGGCGAACACACTCGCCACCGCGGCGATGCTGAAGAGATACCGAAATTCGGTGTTCTGGAACAGGCTGTTGACGCGAAATTTCATGCCATCGCGAAACTGATGCGCGACGCTCATCGAGCCCCCGTTAGACAACCTCTTGCTTGGCTTCTTCAGGCAAGATTTCCCAACTCCGTCCGCTGCAATTGCAACTCCAGAGTTTCACGACTCCGTACTCTTCCTTCAGCTAGTTCGTAGAAATTGCAGGGCAAGGTGCCCTTATCAGGGAGTCGACGAGCACGCGCTGGCCTCTCCTGAATAGAGCCGAGGGTTACGGGAATTCGTGCACCTGCCTGTCGAGGCTCGACGAATAGGCCGCATCGGCTCGCCCGCGAATGGGGACGACAAGCCTCAGAATTTCGCGGCGATCAGAAACGATCAGCGAGTTCTGGCAATCGTGATCGTCTGATAGATATAGTCGGTGAGATCGCGGAGCCGGAGCGCCGCAGTGTCCTGCGACGGCTTGCCGCTCGTCGGGATCGTCGGTACCTCTACTGCACGGCTCATGATCAGTGCGGCTGCGATTGTCACGCGTGCTTGAATTTCCATCGGATCCATGTGTAGCTCCTGACCGTCGGTCATCGACAACCTCTCCAAAACATCACGCTACTCCGTTGTGCGAACCGCGCGAAAGGGTATGTCACGCTGCGCTCGCATGCAATGAGATCGATTCACGTCACTCGGCTCCACGCACCGAACACGGATGGAGTTGGATCCTTCACCTCGAATTGTGGGTTGAAGATGGACGAAAAGTGGCGATCGATGCAGCCGCGACACGTGAAATTGCGGCTGCTGATCCTGACGCTTATCTGATCATGGATTGGAGTGCGACCAATAGCCTTTGCAGCGCGCTGTCCGATCCAGCACAACGAGGAAGTCCCGCCAAAGTCACCCGGAATCGTGCCCGTCGTTCGAGCGCTGTTCGGCGAGCCACTGCTCGCTCACCGTTCCGAGCTCGGCCATCTCGACGCGCCGCCGCCACGACCTCAAGAGGATGACGGCCATCGCACCTGCGCCGAGCAGAAGTTCCCAGACAACAGTCACGAGAGCCGCTCAAATACGACAGTCCGAGCCGAGAGGTTCGGCGTCGCCGTCCGCTTCGCCATCCATGCGAGCAGGGTCATCCGATCCTCATCCTTTGTCGCTGTCCATGCGAAGGCGGTCGCATTCGTCGGAGGAACCGTTGCGATGCACCACCGTCGCCTCGAGGGTGTCAAGGGGCCACGCTGTCGCCCAACTCTAGCACCCGCACACGGGCGCCATCTGTTCCCGACTGCACAGCGGGTCGACCGGAGCCTGTTGGGTAGTGCACGCCGGGTCTTCGCAACCGCAGGATTAGCTCGTGCGATGATGAGCGGCAATGCCTCGGAAGGGTGTCCCCCGTCCAGCCCAGCCGCTTCGTGCGTTCGATCTCCACACATTCCTTGATTCAGCCGGGATTGCCCGGAAAATCTCGAAGTACCGCCGGTCGGCGGTGATCTTTTCTCAAGGGGATCCCGCGACGGAGGTGTTCTACATTCAAGAAGGAAGCGTCAAGTTGTCGGTGTTGTCGCGAACCGGCAAGGAGGCAGTCATCGGGATGCTCGGGCCGGGTAACTTCTTCGGCGAAGGGTGTCTTGCAGGCCAGCCGCGACGCATGGTGACGGCGTCGGCGATGAGCGCGAGCTCAGTGCTGGTGATCGAAAAGCCGCACATGCTCGAGATGCTCCATGCGCAGCCGTCGTTGGCCGACCGATTCCTCTCACACGTGCTCGCGAGGAACATTCGAATTGAAGAAGATTTAGTCGATCAACTCTTCAACTCGAGCGAAAAGCGCCTCGCGCGTGCGTTGCTGCTACTGGCGCGCTACGGCAAGGAGGACCAACCACTCCTGGTGCCCAAGGTATCGCAGGAGACACTCGCCGAAATCGTGGGCACGACCCGCTCCCGAATCAATTTTTTCATGAACAAGTTCCGGGACCTCGGGTTCATCGAATACAACGGCGATATCAAGGTCAACAGCGCACTCCTCACTGTTGTCCTGCACGACTAGGGTCCAGTCGCTCTGGTGTAGCTCATTACTGCTGTGCTTGCCGGATACTCTCGCTCATCGTCTGCGCCGGCTCATTCCACCAGAGGAGCAGAGCGAGAGGCGGCAACACACCGAGCGCCGCGATCGCAATCCCGGCCAACCACGACACGTCGGCGACGATGGCGATCACGAGTGCCGTGAGCATCCACACGCCGGAGACGATCATCTTGATGTTTTGGAGGGTCATCCCCGAAGCATACGATAGGGATCGGGCCGCCTGCTGTTCAAAACTGAACATCTTATCGTCGGCCGCCCCAATCGTTGTGAAAACGACACGCCCGGATTCTCCTTGCGGAGATCCGGGCGATAAGGTCGTGAAGGGAATGCGCGCCGCAGCTTACCAGCGCGGGTCGCGACGCTGACGGCCGCTGCCGAAGCCTCCGCCGTTATTACCCCGTGGGGTCATCGGCTTCGCCTCGTTGACGGTCAGGCTGCGCCCTCCGTACTGCTGCTTGTCGAGCTCGCTGATCGCGCGCTGGGCGCTCTCGACGTCGCTCATTTCGACGAACGCAAATCCACGCGCCTGCCCGGTCGCCCGGTCTCGGACGATGCTTATCGTGCTCACCTGTCCGGCGGCCTCGAACAGTGCTTGCAGATCGGATTCGGTGGTTTCATACGGCAGGTTACCGACGTACAGCTTGGTGGTCATGAACTTCTCCTGCATCTCGACGGATGCGACTGAATTCTGAAGGCAGGCTCGAGCGGAATGCTCGCGACGAAACGCAAGAGAGGCGAGAAACTCGGATCTGATGCGGAAGGCCTAAAGCGAAGCGGTCAGAAGCTACGCACAGTGTAGCACGGCGATCCAGGAAGGCTTCATCAGTGTCAATTGCCGAGCGCCCGTGGGGACGCCACGTGTTCGGTTTTGAACAATGTGTCCTGCACGCGTTCGCTAGACTGCATTCGTATGGTGTGGTTCCCTCGGCCGGCGCCGAAGCCTCGGATCTCTGTCGTGTGCCCGCGGTGCAATTCACTACGCGCCTTCGTCACGTACGCGCGGGTCAGGACCGAGTGTTCCTTTTGCCCAGATTGTCACAACCTCTGGGACACCATCCGACCCGACAGTCCGGCTCACCAGTCGTCGCGATGACGACAGCTCCCGCCAGCGGGCGAGCCGTGCCACGAAGGAACACGCTCGCGCGGCGCTTTCCCGCCTTGCCGGCCGCGCCCTCATCGTCAAAATCAATCGGCTGTTTCGACCGTAACGGGTAATGCGGGCGCGCCCTTACTGAGCGCGCCCTTGTATCATCGAACGCAATGAGCTCTCGAGCGGCTCATTGACACCGAGCTTTTCCACATCAGAAAGCCAGGCGGAATCCCAGCTGCAGCATCCGTGGCTGATAGGCAAGGTTGTCGTTGGACGACGGCCGGCCATAATTCGCATTGCTTTCGTTGATCGTGTAGGAGCCGTAATTCGCGTGATTCAGGAGGTTGAACACCTCGAGCATCCCGTCGATCTCTCTGCGGCCGCCAAGCGACAATCGCTTCTGGAGCCGCATGTCCACGCGGTGGATCGGATCGCCGACGATTCCGGTGAGCGGGATAATCGTGCCGTCCCGGCGGAGGCGGGCCGAGCCGATGATCCCGACAGTGCCCCCTTCGTCGCGGAGGTCGGAGCCGAAGTTGGTCCTGCGACGCTCACCTGAGCCGAAGAAATAGATCCCGCTCAGTTGAACGCCGTAGCCCATATCCCAAATGCCATTGACAACGGCCCGATGGCGCTGGTCTCCTCCTGCCGCAACCCCTCCGCCCGAGTACGCGCCAGCCAGGGCGTATTCCCCGCCGAGATCCGGGGCCAGAGCGAAGCCGATCGGGCGCCTCGCCACGACACCGTCGCTCCCGATGTACCACTGGTCCCGAATCGGATTGGCATCCTTGAACTGCGACAGCGTGTAGGTCGCCGAACCCTGCCAACGGTGACTGAACCGCTTGGTGAACGTGAAGTCTGCTGCGTTGTAGTTCGACCAGCCCTCCAACAATTCGAAATCCACGGCGCCCCACTGGGGAAACGCCCGCGTGCTGATGTTGGTGAAGGGATAATTTGCGCCCGTTGCCGGGTTGTACGTCAGGTTAATCTGCTGGGCGGTTTCCTCGAGTCGGCCTCCGGTGAAGATGTAATTCACCTCCAGGGACATGTCGGTCCCGAGCTGCCGCTGAATCCCAGCCGACGCTTGATGGCTGTACGAGGTCTGGCGCCCGGGGTAATTGATTTCCTGCACCAACGAACGATAGACACAACCGGGCCGGAAGTTCACGTCGCAGGCGTTCTGTAGCGACGCCTCGAAGCTTGGCTTGGGCCCACTGAACCACCCGAAAAACCCTTCCCGGACCGTCGTAAAGTCGGCACGGCCGTCGTTCAGGAGCTGATTCTCGAATCTGTGCAGATACCCCTCTGTCTGCTGCACCCCGTCGTTGGGGGCGAACGCGAAGAAGAGCCCATATCCGCCGCGAAGGACTGTTCGGTCGTTGAGGCTGTAGCTCGTACCTATGCGCGGGGCCAGGTTGTTCGTGTCGTGGGGAAGGTCTCCGGGCAGCCAGGGCAAGAAGCGCGTCTTCTCCGCGTGCGCATTCGTGTCCAGGTCGTAACGCACGCCGAGGTTCAGCGTGAGACGGTCGCCGGACTTCCAATCATCCTGCACCCAGCCCGCAAACAGATTCCGGACGATCTGGTAACGGTGCTCCGTATCCGACAGAGAATGGAAGACCCACCGGGTAATGGGGGCCAGCGGCGCCACATTCCAGGTGGAGGCATCGTTCCACACGGGAAAGAGCGACTCGATATTGGCGGGGACGGCCGCGGTCGTAGCGTCGATCACGCCGTTACAGCGCAGACACCAGATGAACCGGTTGTGGAACCGTAAATACTCACCGCCCATCTTCACGTCGTGGCGCCCGCCCCAGTCGAACGAAGTGGTGAGGTCATCGCGAATCGATCGCGTGTCCTGAAAAATGTTCTGATTGTCCGCGCCGATGGTATAGCCCCGTAGCATGACGATCATCGATGTCCCGTGGAGGGTGGGATGGTACGGGAAGTCCCCGCCCTGCCATCGGACGATGGGCTGGTCCTGCCGCTCGTAGTCGGTCATGCCTCCTCTGATCTCGTTCACCGTTCGGTTGCTCAGGACCTGCGTGAAGCTCGCGAAGTACTGGGGGGCCACCCGACCCCTGGTGCCGCCAGCCGACGGATGGACCGTAGCGCTGTTCGCACCGCCGTTATAGAACAGAGTGTTGTACCCCGAACCACGCACCGAGAACCGGATGGCAGGCGTGACTTGATAGTCCAATCGTCCAAGGAACGTGTGCGTGTGGCTCGTGAATTGCTGGTCGACGTTGAAGGCCGGGTACGGACCGTTGTAGGTGAAGGTCTTTGGCTCCCGCTCGAATCCGTAGCTGCCGAAGAAATGGATCCGATCCCTGACGATCGGGCCGCCCAGAGTCCCGCTCGTCTGCTGATTTGAATAGGGCAGCACGCGCTGGGCGACAAAATCCTCGGCGTTGAACTTGTCGCTCCGGAAGTAGCCACCGACGGTACCGAGGAGAGAGTTCGTTCCCGACTTGGTGACGGCGTTCACGAGCATGCCGGCCGAGCGCCCCTGGGTGGCGTCAAACCGGTTCGCGACCACCTCGAACTCCGCGATCGCATCCCTGCTGAATCCCGGCTGCTCAGCGTCAGGTGCTGAGTGATAGATGGTCGTCACCTCCTGGCCGTCGACCTTGGTCGACGCGTAACCCTGGCGATTCTGCACGAGCCCGATGGTCTCGTTCCGGCGAGCCCCTGGTGCCAGCAGGCGGAGGTCCATCGCAGTTTCGCCCGTTGAGCGGCAGCTCCGACATCTGCCGCGGGTCGATATTGGAGCCGACCGTCGAGGTCGTCGTATCGATTAGCGGCGCCTCGCCGGTCACCGTTACCGTCTCCTGCAAGGTTGCCGGCGCCATCTGGAAATTGACGACGGCCTCTTGCCCCACGAGCACTTGGAGGCTCCGACTGACCGTCGTGAACCCGGACAACTCCGTCGTGATTCTGTAGTTTCCGATCCGCACCGGGAGACGGAAATTGCCGCGCTCATCCGAGGTGGCTACGAACGTGTTGCCCGATTCGGTATTGGTCGCCGTTACGGTCACTCCCGGCAGGACGCCGCCGGTCGAATCCGTTACGGTGCCGATCATTGTGGAATCCTGCGCGTACCCCGCGACGGGCAGCGCGACGATCATCCCGAGTACGAGAGATCCGAGGACACGCCACGTTCTCATGGGATGCTCCTTTCACTGATTTCTGTTTTCGCTTACCGGGTCTTAATTGCCGACCAGAAATAAGTGCGGAGGCAGTGGGCCCGCCGTTGGTTCCACGGGCAAGAGTTGCGGGTGGTGCGGACTCTACCGCCGACCCTGGTAGCTGTCAACACATCGGCGGGTCGCGATACAGCGGGGGAAGCTTTTTGCAGGATGTCCGCTGGGCGCACGACGCGAAACGGCAATCATGCGATCGTGTGACGTTCGCTGCGGCGCGCCAATACGGGCGGGGAGTATCCGTCAGCGCAGCAGTTCGAACAGGCTGTCCAGCATGCGGTAGGTAAGTCCCCAGACGACACGCCCGCCCACGTCATGGGCGGGGAGGTCCATCCGCTCTCCCCCATCGCGATCGACCGTAAGCGTCGTTCGCAGTTGTCCCTGCAGCAGCGGATCGAGCGGCACCCAGACGGCCTCGACGACTTCCTCGCTGTACAGCAGTGCCGCGTCCGCCACGAGCTCAAAAACAAACGGAACGATCGTCATTCCCACCGGACGGCCGCGTGCTATTGCCGGCAACGGCGCGAGTTGCCCGAGCAGCCGTCCGGCCTGCCCGAGATCGAGCCCGACCTCCTCGCGCGTTTCTCGGATCGCGGTGGCGAGCAAATTCTCGTCCTGAGGATCTTCGCGGCCGCCGGGGAACGCCATGTGCCCGGACCAGGCATCGCCCGGATGGTCAGCGCGCCGAATGAGGAGGACCTGCGGGCCATCCGTGCCTTCGCGGACGATGATCGCCACCGCCGCACGCCCTTGTCCCGGGCCGTCTGCAAGCTCCTTCGTGGCCGTGTACGCCGCGTCGACAAGACGCGTCGTCACGCGCTCGCGGACGACGCGCATCGACGTGATAGCAACAGGATCGCGCTCGTCCGCGTCGGCAGCCATACTCCGAGGCTAGCACGCAGGCGCTCGTATCATTCGGCCGTCTGCGCAATCCTCACGGCCAGGCAGGATGACCGACTCGCTCTCGCTCGTTGCGAGCATGAACGAGTCCTATGCGTCTAGGCGGCGGTCAGCGACGGGACGTTTTGCATTACGGCGCGGCGCAGGCGAAATTGGCCGCATCGTCGATGCTGCCCGTGCCCTTGTATCTGGCGACCTGAGGGTATGGGCACAGCGGACGCGTGCGATCGACCTTGCCGTTGGTGCTGTGCGACGCGATGAACACGTCCGGCGCCTTACCCTGCTCCACCCATCGTTCGAGCGCGGCCATCTTGTCGAAGACATTCGGCCCTTCGCCGCCGCCGCAATGGCCCATGCCGGGCGCCATGAACAACCGCACGCTGCTGGAGGTGTTCGAGACCCCGCCCATGTAGTCAACTACGGATTGGTAATACTTGACGGTATTCACTGCGGGGACGTTGGGGTCGCTCCAGCCGTGGTAGAGAAGCAGTTTCCCGCCGCGCGCGAAGAACGCCTTCATGTTCGGATCGGTCGCGTTCATCACGAGATTCTCCGGCCGGTCGCCCCGCACCACATCGCCGTCGAAGTTGAACGTCTTCCAATCCCAGTTTGGGTCTTTGAACACGACGTACTTGTACTGGTCGTAGATGTTCGTCGAAGGTTCCGGGCCGCGGGCCTGGACGCCCCAGCCCAGCTCCGTTCCAGGAACGAGCGACGCAAACATCTCGCGTCCGCTGCGCGGGTTGATCGCGGGAGAATAGACTTTTTTCGCCGCCTCCACTTGGGGGGCGGTGAGGCACGACGTGCCGTCCTCTCCCTTGCAGAGTAGGACCTTCGGATCGAATGTGCACTTCCTCGGGTCGTCGATGAGGCCGTCCTTGAGGCCGTCACGTGCGTCGCACGCATTCAGCGCGGCCTCATGAATGACGGGATACTTCGCCGGCGGAATGTAGCTGGCAGGGTCTTTCAGCACCGCGTGCGCGATCCATAGCGAAATTGCCGTGCGGTTGGCAGGCGCCCCGGCGATGATGCCGTCGTAGTCCTCGGGAAACATCTGCGCTTCCTTGAGACCTTGCCTTCCGCCGGTCGAGCAGCCGTTCCAGTACGATAGCTTTGGCGCGCTGCCGTAAAACGCCTCGATGACCGTTTTTGCCTTGACCGTCATCTCGTGTTCCGAGCGCCACGCGAAGTCGATCAGCTTCTCAGGATGTCCGAGCGCAAAGGTGCCGCGACCTCCTACGTGTCCAGTGTCGGTGGACGCGCTGGCGTACCCGGCGCGCACCGCATCAGCCATGGCCGCATAGCTGATCTCGCCGGCCCAGCCTCCGTTGCCAACGGCCTGGAACTTGCCGTTCCAGCCGCTCGCGGGCAGCCAGACTTCCACTTTGATATCCGAATCGCTCGTCGGCGTCAGCGTCGCAGCCACGCGACAGAATGCTGGAAGCGTCCGGTAAGGATTGCCGGCCCCTTCCGGCCGCTCGCCCGGCGGCGAAAACTGGCCGGCGGGCACGACCTGAGCCGCCGTGACTTTTGCGTCCTTCAGTGCCACCGCTGCCAAGCTGTCGCACGGTGCCGCGACCGCCGGAACGGCGTACAACCACGTGACGACGCAGAACGTGGACCTGATTGCTGAAATCCTCATCGGTCCTCCAAGTGGAGTATATGCCGTGTCGCCGAAGCTACTTCGGTGGGTCGACGTTGGTAGTCGCCGTGGGCCCGACGCCCGCAATTTGAATCCACATCGGATCGTTCCCGGACCCATCGTAATGAACACCTTGTGCGATATCGCGGATGAATCCGCCCTTTGGCACCGCGACCGTCCTGGTCTTGTCGCCGCTCGCGTCCGCGCCGATCGACATCGTGCCGCCCAGCACCATGACGACACGGTCAATCGGGTGATAGTGCGGGCGGCTCCAGTTATTGGGTGCGCGTCTCTGGTACTGCAGATAGAGGCCGGGCTTGCTCGAGTCGCCATACAGGACGAACGATTCCTTCGGCATGTCTTCGATCCGCTGGATCTGCCTTATCGCGGGATCGATCACGTCGGCTCCCGATCCGGAGGTGGTGGCCGTGCTGGGCTCCGCCGGATGGCTTGGCGACGGCCCTATTCCAACGACATACAGTGTCGCGCCGTCGTCTTTCGTCCCGTCGAAATGAGTGCCGCGCGCAACGTCTCTTACGAACGAGCCGGCCTTCAACGGCACGGTGCGTTGCGGATCGAATTTTCCGGTGCCAACCCATAACGTGCCCTCAAGCACCGTCACGAAGTGGTCACTGTCGTGAAAGTGCGGCTTGCTCCACGCATTTGGGCCGCGCTTGACGACGTAGGCGTAGAGGCCCGGTTTGGATGGATCGCCGTACAGATTCGAAGTCTTGCCGTCCTCGGTGTCTCTCCACTGCATCTGGTCGGGCAGCGTGTAGTCCCTGCTGCCCCGGTCTATGGCGAAGGCCTGTGCGCCATACGGGTGCTGTGTCGAGAGAGAAGCCGCAGCCAGGGTCACAACAACGGTGGCTGTGCATACCGGCAACGCGCCTCGCTTACGGATGGTCATCGGCGTCCTCCAAATCGGACTCACCTTACTCCAATTCACATTACGAGCGTGAACCAGCGGGTGGACCGCTTCAGCCGTCGAGGAGCAGTGTTGGAAGTGGCGGAAGCTGCTTCCCCTAAATCTCCTTCTCTGGAGGTGGAGTAGCAGCCGCCGCCCAAAGGTTACGCAGCCGCTTTGGCGGCGGTTGTTTTGAGGAAGGCCAGCAGATCCCTGTTCACCTGATCCTGAAGCGTCGCGGTGAGGCCGTGCGGAGCCCCAGGATAGTAGATTTCTTTCGCGCTTTTGATGAGGCGCGCCGATTTCTTTGCTGAGTCCTTCACCGGAACGATCTGATCGTCCTCACCGTGCATCACGAGCGTCGGGACATCGATCTTCTTGAGTTCCTCGGTGAAATCCGTTTCCGAGAAGGCCTTGATGCTGTCGTAGGCATTTTTCAGTCCCGCTTGCATGCTCCAGAGCCAGAACTGATCGAGGATGCCCTGTGACAGCTTTGCTCCGGGTCTGTTCGCGCCATAGAACTGCACGGCCAGATCTTTGTAGAACTGCGAACGATCACTCGCGGCGCCAGCGCGAAGAGTATCGAAG
>Ga0075430_100004978_pt1 | contig 11182 bp, 7 predicted proteins | sample RhiMetdeltSRZDD4_FD_75294 | JGI IMG/M metagenome (GOLD analysis project Ga0075430, IMG submission 75294) | Populus rhizosphere microbial communities from Tennessee, USA - Rhizosphere MetaG P. deltoides SRZDD4 | ecosystem: Host-associated > Plants > Roots > Rhizosphere > Soil | place: USA... | reverse complement strand
CTGAACTTTCATCGCGACTGAAGTTCACGCTCGAAGATCTCGGATATGAATTTCCCAAATATCCGGTGCCGTCCGGCGAAACGATGTCTTCTTTCCTGCGCAAACGCACAGAAGAAGGCGCGCGCTGGCGTTACACAGGCGTGAACGGCGCGCCAACTTACGAAAGGGCTCGACCGCAGATCGAGCGCGAGCTGAAGTTGATCGAACAGCTGGGGCTCGAAGGTTATTTCCTGATCGTTTGGGACATCGTTCAGTTTTGTCGCAAAGAAGGCATTCTGGCCCAGGGACGTGGATCCGCGGCGAATAGCGCTGTCTGTTATTCACTGGGAATCACGGCCGTCGATCCGATCGGCATGGAGTTGTTGTTTGAACGATTTCTTTCCGAGGAGCGAGGCGAGTGGCCTGACATCGACCTCGACTTGCCGAGCGGTGATAAGCGCGAGAGGGCGATTCAATACGTTTACGCGCGGTACGGAAAACTCGGCGCGGCGATGACAGCAAATGTCATCACATATCGCGGGCGTTCAGCAGCGCGTGAAGTCGGTAAGGTATTGGATTTTGACGAAGAAACACTTTCACGACTCTCTAGTCTGGTCCATGCGTGGGAATGGAAAGATCCAAACGATTCCACCGAACGGCAGTTTCGTAATGCGGGTTTGGATCTGAACAACCCTCGCATCCGGAAATTCTTCCAGCTTTATCAGATGGTGCAGGACCTGCCGCGTCACCTCGGCCAGCATTCGGGCGGCATGGTGATCTGCCAGGGCCAGCTCAACTCAATCGTGCCGCTCGAGCCTGCCGCGATGCCCGGACGCGTGGTGGTCCAATGGGACAAGGAAGATTGTGCAGACCTGGGACTGATCAAAGTGGACCTGCTCGGGCTCGGCATGCTGGCGGTGCTGGAAGACTCGATCACATTGATTCGCGACTCGTATGGTGAAGACGTCGATCTGGCCCACCTGCCTCAAAACGATAAAGCCGTTTATGAAGCACTCCAGAACGCCGACACGATCGGAATGTTCCAGGTCGAAAGTCGCGCACAGATGTCGTGTCTGCCGCGACTGCGGCCGGCAAAGTTCTACGACATTGTGGTCCAGGTAGCGATTATCCGGCCCGGTCCAATCGTAGGAAACATGGTCCATCCATATCTCAAACGCCGTCAGGGTAGAGAGCAGGTGACTTATGCGCACCCATGTCTGGAGCCAATTCTCGGCCGCACACTCGGCGTGCCGCTATTTCAGGAACAGTTGTTAAGGATGGCGATGGACTGCGCAAACTTTTCCGGTGGCGAGGCGGAAGAGTTGCGCCGTGCCTTCGGATTTAAACGTTCCGAAGCACGCATGAAAGCGATTGAAATCAAACTGCGACAAGGCTTGCAGAAAAATGGAATCACCGGAAAGACACAGGATGACATCGTGCTTGCGATCAGTTCTTTTGCGCTTTACGGGTTTCCGGAATCGCATGCGGCAAGTTTTGCCCTCATTGCTTATGCCAGCGCGTACCTCAAATGTAATTACCTGGCCGCATTCACCGCCGCGATTCTCAACAACCAGCCGATGGGCTTCTATCAACCTTTCACGCTCATTAAAGATGCGCAACGTCATGGGCTGAGGGTTTTGCCGGTCGACATCACTTGTTCGGATTGGTTGTGCACGCTCGAGAAGACGGACGACGCAGCGATGGGGAGACATGGGGACACGGAGACGCGGCAACGCGTTGACGCGGGGATACGGAGCGGGGAGAACACCGTGTCCTCGCGTCCCCGTGTCTCCATGTCTCCCCATCTGGCACTCCGTCTCGGTCTCAGGTATGTAAAAGGCCTGAGTCAACAATCAGGTGAGGCGATTGTTCGTGAGAGAGCCGTGCGTGAATTCTCCGGCATCGATGATTTGCGTAATCGAGTACCGGAGCTTCGCAAAGATGAGTTGAGAAAGTTGGCTGCGGTCGGGGCGTTGAATTTTATCCAGGCTCCTGCCGTTGTCGAGACGCAGGGTAAAAGACGCAAAGCAAACAGAGCCACGCTTGTTCATCGCCGCGACGCTTTATGGCAGGTTGAACGTGTAACGCGCGACGCCGGCAAGCTGTATGAGTCGTTGCTCGAGAAGGACGGCAACTCACCTTTGCAGCAGATGTCTTTAACCGAGCGAGTGGATGCGGATTTTCGTGGGACTGGATTGACGATCGGCAAACACCCCGTTGCTTATCACCGCGGCGAGTTGAACAAGCTCAAAGCATTAAGAGCGATTGATATTCGAAAGCTGCGCAACGGCACTTTTGTACGCGTCGCCGGCTGGGTGATTGTTCGCCAGCGTCCCGGAACAGCGAAAGGATTTATGTTTCTGAGTCTTGAAGATGAAACGGGTGTCAGCAACATCATTGTCACTCCGCAGCTCTTCGATCAGTACCGGCTGGAACTGGTGGGGCATCCGTTTCTTTTAATCGAGGGAGCGTTGCAGAATCAGGATAATGTGATTTCGGTAAAGGCTAGCCACGTGCAGCCGCTCACGTTAGCGCTGGCGGGCGCTCCATCACACGATTTTCATTAACAGGATTTTCAGGATGTTACAGGATTGGCAGGATTAAGCAGGCCGGGCGGCTTGTCGGGGCGGGGATTCGATTAACCCCTGAACAACCTGTGCTACTTGTGATAAAGGTTTGGGTTTTCTGAGGAACGCATCGGCGCCACAACGTCTCGCCTCATCTTCAATTTCAGCAGAGCCGTAGGCAGTCAACACGACTATTCGCGTTTGAGGATTGTTTTGCCTGATCATCCGGATCATATCCAGGCCTTCCTGATTACTCGTCATCGAGAGGCGCAAATCCTGGATTACGACTCTGTAATTGACTGACCCGAGCAGCTTCTCAGCTTCTTCTATCTCCGACGCTGTATCAACTTTGTACCCCTGCAACGAAAAGTACTCGCTCATCGAGAAACAGATCGATTCTTCATCGTCGACGACGAGGATACGCGGCATCGGTTTCTCGCGCGACGCGTCGGCCCGACCAAGCCACATCTCTTTTAGTTTGCCCGAAACTTTTTTGAGGGTTCCAAATGCACTCACAGGCACACCGTGACAAGCTGAACTTAAATTTAAGACTCAATCTACTCACTACCCGTTGCTCGTCACCATTGTGGTACTGCTATGCAAACCAATCCCATCTCACCACGTATCCCGTTGCGAGCCAGGTACCGTTAAATTCCTTTGGATTGGAGTACTGCGAGGGGTAATGCTACGAACACGAATAGTATTCAGCGAAGAGTCACCAGTCTGGGGGTAGAAATCCAGTGATCCTGTTGCTGTGTTTGAAGCCCGAAAAACAGCTTTTCGAATACAACCCTGGCTTGTTCTATCAGCTCCCGTAGAGCTCATCGTTTCAACTCCGCACAGGTTAACGATGAAGGTCAGGGCAACAGTACTGGGCCGCTGCCCGACCCGAAGCTATACAGCTATAGCAGACCGCACATTAGGCCGCTGCGGGTTATTTCTGCCTGACACGCTTTGAGCTGCCGGTTTGGTAATGATGTAAAGCAAGACTTCACATACCTCCCGGGTTCCGGTTCCAATCGTGTTTCCCTTTTCATCCTGCAGGGCGTATATCGTTCCGCCTTCGTTCAGCGGGTAGATCTTTGGTCCAGCGTGCATTTGCAGATTCCTCGTACGGAGTTTTAAGGTGACCAACGACACCCTCAATGATTACTGAGGGTGCCGGTCGGATATCACTCGTCACTATGACCTGAAACGTTTCCTTACCGCGCCAGCGACACCCACAAGGCCGGTACCAAGAAGCAACATAGTTGTTGGTTCCGGAATGGGGTTACTGGTGATTTGTCCCTGAACGGTGGTGATTCCATTGTTTGACGCCGGAGGCACCAGGTTCAGTGGATTGTTGGTAATGGAGTACGTAACTCCGCCGATGGTGATGGCGGTGGTCGTAAAATTGACGACTCCTGTACCGGAATTGCTGGCCGTGAACGTCCCACTAAAAGTAGCTGCAAAACTATCGCTGCCGGCAATCGGGATCGTTTGCGTAATCGTGAGCGTGAACGTGCCAGATGCAGTCGCGCCGCCTCCACTCACGAAGGTTTGAAAATTGCCAAAACTGGAACCTGTGGGTGTGTTCAGGGAAGTGCTTCCAAGACCAGTAAACGTGATCATGAGAGCGTTGCCTGCTCCACCCAGGAAGGTTACAGAGTTGGTGCCGCTACCAGAGCAACCCCCGCACGTGAAAGTACCTGACGTGGAGAAGGTCACCGGGTCGGCTTTCGCCTCTGATGCGCCGAATGCCAGCATTCCTGCCAGCAATGCACACATCAGAGTTGCTTTAAAGATTGTTGCCATGTTTGCTCCCCTAAATGCGCCCTTTGATCACCGTCCGCACCTGCCCTCAACGAGGGAACGCAATCTCATGGCTAACGACACTCGAGTTTAAGGTTGATGTTTTCACAGCTACGGGGCAAATCGCAGCTGTGAAAACATATTGTTTTACTTCTTTCCAAAACGCTTGCGAAGACCACCCGCGACTCCGATTAGGCCAGTACCCAGAAGCAGCATGCTTGCCGGTTCCGGTACTTCCTGTCCTGGAGGCGGAGGACTTGCAGTTGTCCCAAACTGAACCACGACGTTGCTGAACGTTGAATTCACCGTTACGCCAGGAACGTTCAGGACAAACGTAGTCGTCCCAACGAGAAACGGATTGTGTGGACCGTTGCCATTAATACTACCGTTGGCATTTGCGTAGGCGCCACTGCCAGTACCACCAATGATTGTCTGATCCGGACCCGCCGGCGCACTGATGCCGAAGGCGCAAATCACACAGACAGTGACGGTACTACCGTTAGCTCCCGCTCCCCATCCGGTTGGATTAACCGGGCCGGCGAGCACACCAACTCCACCGCTAATGTTGGTTGACTGAGCACTGTTACTACTCGCGAGCGTAACGGCGCCGCCGTTAAAGCCGCTCACCTGGAAGTAAACAGCGCTGATATTTTGAATAACGCTGACAACTTGCGCGTTCGTCAGGTTATTGTTGAGGGTTATGGTTACCGTACCGTTGCCAGCCGTAATCGTACCGGTGACATTGGTAGTGCTACATCCGGCTCCAGTGCAAACTGAAATCGGATCGGCCTGAACCGTTCCTTGGGCAAGAGCAAGCATCCCAAAGACAGCTAAGGCCATTATGATCTTACTGAGGTTAAAAAACCTGCTGGGCATTTCACGTCTCCTTAGGGTGGACAATTCCGTTGCTCCCAGGTCGCACAGCCTGGAAGGTAGATCAAATTACTAATAGGCGTGGATTTGGAGAGCGCAGCGGGGCAAGTGCGCGCTCTAAAATTTCCAGCCAGACAAGCTCTCGGTCGGGGCGAGAGAGCAGTACTTAGGCACGTGCGCAAGTTCTAAGCAAGGCTTGGGCCATGAGGTCCAACCTTAGACACATCGTGAAAACTGCTGATTTCTTAGGGGTTACGGAGGTTTGATTCTGGAATTTGAACGACGGTTCGTCCAGTATTCAGACTGAAGTCTAGACTTTGGACGACGAAATCTGGTGCTTCTTGAGCTTCTGATAAAGCGAGCTTCGTGGGATGCCAAGGCGCTTTGCAGCCTTCTCCACACGCCCATGTTCTTCCTGAAGCACCCTCTCAATGTGCTGCTTTTCGAGTTCGAGGAGGGTCAGACGCGAGTCGAGGAAGGATCCTCCCACCTGAGTGTGCCCGTCGAAGTGAAGATCGTTGAGAGTGATATTTTTCTGGTCACTCAAGAGTACTGCGCGTTCGATAACATTGCGCAGCTCTCGAATGTTGCCGGGCCATGAGTAAGCTTGCAGGGCCTGAATGCAACCTTGGTCCAACCTTAATTCTCCACGGCCCAAGTCGGCTGATACCTTGTCGAGAAGGTATTGGGCCATCGTGGGGATGTCCTCAATTCTGTCGCGGAGAGATGGGAACGAAAGCGGAATCGTGCTGATGCGAAAATAGAGATCGTCGCGAAATCTCTTCTCTCTGACGAGGTGCCCGAGGTCCTGGTGCGTCGCAGCGATCAATCTCACATCGACCTGACGGTCGCGAACATCTCCAAGCCGTCTGAAGCGTTTCTCTTCGAGAACTTTCAGCAGTTTTGGTTGGATTTGAAGATCGACGTCACCAACTTCGTCGAGGAAAATCGTGCCTCGATGGGCCACCTCGAACAATCCCTGCTTGGAAGCAGTCGCACTAGTAAACGCGCCCTTTTCGTGACCGAATAGTTCCGTCTCGAGGAGCTCACGAGTGAGACCGGCGCAGTTGAGATCGACAAAAGCTTCGTCAGCTCGCGGGCTGTTTTCGTGGAGCCAACGTGCGAGTACTCCTTTGCCGGTACCCGTCTCACCCAGAATCAGCACGGGACTTTCAGTGGACAGCATCCTTTTCGCCTGGTCCTTAAGCGCGCGAATCGCAGGGCTGGTCCCGATGAATGGATCGATCGCCTGCCGAACCTGACGCGATTTGCTCGCGAGTTGTTTGTTGTGGTTGCGCTGCTTCTGGAGTAAACGCTGGAGAATTACGAGGAGAGTGGGCAGCTCGAGCGGCTTGGTCAAAAACTGTTCGGCGCCTTCTTTAATCGCCCGGACGGCGAGATCGATTGAGCCGTGCGCTGTCAGGACCAACAAAGGAATCCCTGAATCGATCTCTCTCAGCCTTGGAAGAAGATCGAGCGCCGTGCCGTCCGGCATCATGTAATCGGCGATGACTATGTCAGGTCTGGATGTGCGAAACAGGTGCTGTGCATCCTGGCAACTCTCGGCTTCTTCGATTTCGTAGCCGTGTTGTTCGAGGAAATCGCGGATGCCAAATCTGACGCCCGATTCGTCATCCACAACCAATACCTTGTTCCGGGACATTAGGAATCTCCCTCAGAGGGAATTGGGAACCTCGCTATCATACAGGCTCCGCCTTCGGGATTGTTGCCGGCGATCAATTTTCCACCATGTTCCTGCATGATGCGATGAGCGATTGCCAATCCGAGGCCGGTTCCTCCGCGCCGTTTGGAGAAGAAAGGCTCGAAGATCTTGGGTAGATCTTCGGGGAGAATACCGGCGCCTGAGTCCTTGATTGCACACTGGACCCAGTCGTTGTTCCCGTCTGAGATTTTACACGCTTCGATCGTCACCGTGCTTTTTTGTGGTGAATGTTGAATCGCATTTTCGATCAGGTTAACAAAGACTTTTGAAAGCCTGCGGCGATCGATTCTAACCTTCGGCAACGATTCTTCAACTTCGCTTTTCAACGTGACTTGGGCCACCTCAGAACCCGGCATACAAGCCTTCACCGATCGCGCGACCATCTCTTCCATTGAAACAAGATAAAGGTCGCCGCGGAACGGTTTGCCATACTCCAACAGCTCTTCCATCAGGACTGTGAGGCGTCCGATTTCGTCGCGCAGCACGCTTGTATAGCGCAGGTATTCGGTCCGATCGGCGAATCGCGTCTCGAATGCGTCGATTATTGAGGAGATCCCGAAAAGAGGGTTTCTGACTTCGTGGGCTACACCGGCAACGAGCGAACCGAGCAGCGACATCATCTCGCTCTGACGGAGTGAAGCTTCGAGCTCTACTCTCTTCGTAATGTCCTGCGCGATCAGGATCGCGCGCTCGCCAACCGAGCCGAATTCGTTGATGTGATAGAGCGTGATGGCCCACGTCTTACCGGTGTTTTCGTCTTTGATTTCTTCGGTTAATGGAGCCTGGTTTTCGCGAATAAGGCTAATTAGTTCGGCAGCTTTCTTCCAGGGCTGCGTTTCGCCGAGCTCACCAATGGTCGTTCCAAGAATCTTTTCCGCTTCAATGCCAACGATTTGCTCGGCGGCGAGGTTCGAGCGTTTGATTCTGCCCGCCAGATCCACGATGAGGACTGGAAAGTCCATTGCGTTGAAAGTTTGCCGCCACTCCATCGCCGATTGCTGGAGCGACGCATGGAGACGCTGCTGTTTTTCGTCGAGCAGTTTTCGCTCCGTAACGTCGTTGACGATCACGAGCCGGCTGTTCTTACCGTCAAAAACGACCGGGTGCGAACTCATCTCCACGTAGATCGTCTTGTTGTCCTTTGTCTTGTGACGCCACGGACTCGATATCACCAGATCATTTGGATCCGTACTTTTGATTATCAAGGTCGGAATGTCTTCGCGCGGGCGAACGTCATTGACCGTCATTGAAAGAAACTCGTCACGAGTGAATCCATAGGTGCGAGTTGCGGCTTCGTTGACGGCCAGGAAGGCGAGCGTGTCTTCGTTATAAACCCAGATCGGCTGAGGAGTGGATTCGAAGAGGAGCCGGTACCGTTCTTCGGAGTCGCGCAATGCTTCTTCAAAACGTTTTCGCTCGGTGACGTCGCGAGCGAGACCGCGAAAGCCGATAGTTTCGTCGAGTTTGTCCTTGATCGGCGAAATAATCATATCGAGCCAGCGGTCCTGACCGGTCGCGGATCGGGCGACAAACTGATGTCTGAACTCACGTGCTTCCTGTGGCCGGCTGAGGCTGCCGGCGAATCCGTTACTTTCGGGAATGATTCCAAACACCGCGAAGAAAGAGTTGCCGATGATGTCTTCCGGTTTTCGACCCAGGAACTTTTGTCCCGCAAGGTTCATACTCGTCAATCGGCCGCCGAGATCCTGTGTGAAGATCATGTCGGACGCCTGTTCGACGAGGTCGCGGTAACTCGCTTCGAGGCGCGAGCGTTCGAGTAAACGCGAGACTTTGGCGATGAGACGCGCAGAGTCAAATGGAATTTCGAGATAATCATCGGCGCCGGCTTTCAGGCCTGCAACGGCGCTTTCCGTATCTCTCTGGCGCGCACTGACTAGCAGTATCGGAACAGTTTTCAATCCGGCATCGGCTCGAATCTCGCGGCAAAACTCGAGGCCGTCCATGCGCGGCATCGACACGTCGCTAATCACGAGATCCGGTTGTTCACGCCGGGCAAGCGAAAGACCTTCGAGACCGTCCTCGGCCGTAAGGACAGAGTAACCAGCCTTTCGCAACAAACTGCCCATCAGCGTGAGCTGATCGGGCTCGTCGTTGACGATGAGGATAGAATTATCCTCGGGGACAAAATCGTACCCGTGGCCGTTGGCAGTTTCTATCCCTTGCACCAGAGCTTTACCTCAAATGGTTGTCGCAGTTTTTTATTGGAAAACGGGGGCGATACGATACGGGTGCGAAACGTAATAGCTTTAGGATTTATAGGCGTTTAACCGGCGCGGAGTATATCACAGCCTGCAAAGCAGGCGGCAGAATATAGCCTGGGGTGGAGCGAGGCTTTGCGAGCGAAACCCCAGGAAATTTAAAAAGATAGTTTCGAGCCTGCGAAGCAGGCGGCAGCGTCCTGAGACGTTGCGCTGCCGCCCGTTTCACGGGCTAACGCCTCGGTCGTTAAAAGATCCTGGGGTTACACTCGAAGCCTCGCTCCACCCCAGGCTATATGCGGACGCCAGCTTCGCTGGCTGGCAGGCGATATGCTGTCGCCGACTTTTGCTGGCTTGGCAAACGGAAAACGTTCGATTTGAATCCAAAGTCAGTCTTTCGGTATCGGAAGTACGTTAATTGGAGAAATTAGGAATGAAACAAGTAATGAGGAGCATTGCAACTTACAGAGACAAACGAGTAAACATCTTTTTGAGTCTATTTCTGGTTGTGTTTTCAGTTGCGTCCGTCAATGGACAGAACCAACCCGGATCTTATGCGGACGTCGTCAGCAAGGTATCTTCCGCCGTCGTGACGATTCGATCTACTGAACGTGCACGAACCGCGACACAGTATCCCTTCATGGACGATCCGCAATTTCGAGAGTTCTTTGGAGATCGTCTTCCCCAAACTCCACGCAGATCGCAGGGAATGGGTTCGGGCGTAATCGTCAATCCTGATGGTTACATTCTGACCAACCATCACGTTGTCGATGGAGCCATCGAGATCAAAGTTGAAACGACCGACAACAAAACCTACACCGCCAAATTGGTGGGTTCGGATCCCCCGAGCGACCTCGCAGTCTTGAAGATCGAAGCGCAGGGACTGCCGACAATCCCGATGGGCAACTCTGACAGAGTTCGCGTCGGCGATGCGGTGCTGGCGATTGGTAACCCGCTGGGTGTCGGACAGACAGTTACCTCCGGAATCGTGAGCGCAAAGGGACGAGCCACCGGTTTGAGTGACGGAAGTTTTGAAGACTTTCTTCAGACTGACGCCGCAATCAACCGCGGCAACTCCGGCGGTGCTTTGATAAACACCACCGGCGAACTAATCGGTATCAACTCGCAGATCCTGTCGCCTTCTGGTGGCAACATCGGAATCGGCTTCGCAATTCCATCGAACATGGCAAAGGCCGTGATGGATCAGTTGCTAAAGGACGGCAAGGTTCGACGCGGCATGCTGGGAGTGACGATTCAGTCAGTTGATGCGGATCTCGCGTCGAGTCTGAATCTGCCTGCGGCGAGGGGTGCGATCGTTACGTCGGTAGCGACGGGTGGCCCGGCTGAAAAAGCAGGACTCAAGCGTGGCGACGTAATCACTGCAATCGACAAGCAGCCGATCGTCGATAACAACAGTCTGCGCAATCTCGTTGCGGCCAAGGGGCCGGGCGCCACAGTCGACGTGACCGCGCAGCGCAATGGACGCGATCAGCATTTTCAGATCGCACTCGCGGAATTGCCCGATCGACCTCGACGAGATACTGAAGAGAGTGGTGACAGCGGGGCCGCCAGTACGGGAAATGAGAAGTTTGGATTAACACTCCAGCCGCTCACTCCGCAAATGGTGTCACGCTTCAATCTCGAGCCAGGCGATCAGGGATTGCTCGTAATGAAAGTCGATCCCACGAGCAATGCTGCGAGCGCTGGTATCCGGCAAGGCGACTTGATTCAGGAAGTCAACCGGCAACCGGTGCGAACGTTTGAACAGTTCAATGCCGCGCTTCAGCAGTCGGGCGCCAAGCCGGCGCTAGTGCTGCTCAAGCGACGCGAACAGATCATCTACGTATCGTTGAGACCTGGTTCGTAAGTCGAGACACAAAAGAGCGCAAACAAATGCACAAAGGCTCAGTTTGAGCCTTTGTGTTTTTTTGTGGGCTCATGTACGTTCCACTTTTGAGGAGGAACCAATGCGAGAGTTTGATCGTAGGCCGTGGGGAAGTTACACAGTGCTCGAAGAAGCACCGACTTTC
>Ga0075430_100004976_pt1 | contig 11183 bp, 8 predicted proteins | sample RhiMetdeltSRZDD4_FD_75294 | JGI IMG/M metagenome (GOLD analysis project Ga0075430, IMG submission 75294) | Populus rhizosphere microbial communities from Tennessee, USA - Rhizosphere MetaG P. deltoides SRZDD4 | ecosystem: Host-associated > Plants > Roots > Rhizosphere > Soil | place: USA... | reverse complement strand
GTCCCGGGCGACCTTGTGCACACACTGGCCGTACTCCGGGTACTTGTCGGGCATGTAGTACGCCTTGATGCCGGTGTTGCTGGGCGCCCAGGTGGCACCGCCGTCCGACGTCCGATACACCCCGCCGGTGGACATCGCCACCACCATGCTCTGCGGATCCGTCGGGTGCGGCAGCACGGTGTGGATCGCCGGCCCGCCGAAGCCCGCGCCCCAGTGCTCGCGGTGCGGGTGGTCCCAGAGCCCACGCACCATCTCGTACGTCGCGCCGCCGTCGGTCGACCGGAACAGCGCCTGCGGCTCGGTGCCCGCATACACCACATCCGGCTCGCTGGCGGCGCCCGGCGCGAACTGCCAGACCCGGACGAGCGCCTTCTCGGTGTCCTCCGGGAAGGCCAGCGGTGCGTGATCCGGCTCCTGCCAGGAAACTCCGAGGTCGTCGCTGACCGCGACGCTCGGACCAAAGTGTGAGCTGGTCACACCGGCCAGCAGCCGGGGCGTGGCCCGGCGGGTGTCGATGCCCACGCCATACACCCCCGTCATGGGGTGGTGTGGACCCGACAGCTCCCAGCTTTTGCGGTCGTCCTCGCTGCGGGCAAGAAACAGCCCTTTACCCGTACCGATCGCGAGCAGGACAGACATGCACAACCTCCCGTACTTGTGTCGTGGCCCACGCCTTGCGGGCCAGTATGCCCCTGCCGTACGACAGAACCGGCCCCGGTGCGACGATTGGCTCGTGCGCAGCCCGAAAACGGTCAGATTCCGCCACCACTCGGCAATTGTGGTGGCCGCCCTGATCGCGGCGATCGGGGCCATTCCACTCGCCGCGACGGCCTGGTACCTCGCCCCCGTGATCCTGCTGCCGCTGACCATCGCGTGGTGGGCATGGCGGTCGGGCACGGACGCGGACGCCAATGGGGTACGCGTCCGCGCACTGCTCGGCCAGCGCCGGATCGCCTGGTCGGAGGTGTCCGAACTGGCGACCACACCAGCCGGACGGGTCTCCGTCAGGTTGGCCGACGGCCACGAGGTACCGCTCATCGCGGTCACCACGGCCGACCTGCCGCGCCTGATGGCGGCAAGCGGCCACCACGTAGAGAGCACACCTAACTGACGAACGGCACGGCGTCAGATAGACAGTCAGTACCCGTCGACGACCACATTCGCCAGCTGCTCGCCGGCCAGGTACCGGCGCAGCTGGGCGCCGGCCAGGCCGTACGCCCGCGGGAACAGGCCGCGTACCGACCCGGCGACGTGCGGGGTCAGCAGGACGTTCGGCATCGTCCACAGTGGATGCTCGGCGGGGAGCGGCTCCGGCTCGACGACGTCGAGAGCGGCGGACAGCCGGCCGCTGGCCAACTCGGCGGTGAGCGCGGCGGTATCGACGACGGGGCCACGAGCGGCGTTGACCAGCAGAGCCCCGTCCCGCATCCGGCTCAGGAACGCCTCGTCGACCATCCCTCGGGTCTGCGACGTCAGCGGCACCAGGACCACGACAACATCCGCCGACGGAAGCAGCGCGGGCAGTTCGTCGATGGCGTGTACGCCTGGCCGAGCCCGCCGCGCCACCCGGGTCAGCGTGACCTCGAACGGCGCCAGCCGGGCGTGGAGCGCCTCGCCGATCGAGCCGGCGCCGACGATGAGTACCCGCTTGCCGGCCAGCTCGTCGGTCGGGGCATAGTCCCGGTAGGTCCACTCGCGGCGTGCCTGGGCCCGCACGAAGGCCGGAAACGCCCGCAGGTACGACAGGATCGCGGTGGCCGCCCACTCCGCGGTCGACGAGTCGTGCACGCCCCGGGCGTCACACAATGTCACTCCGTCCGGCAGCCGACCGACCCACGTGTCCGCCCCGGCGCTGAGCAGCTGTACCACCTTCAGCGACCGCATCGAGGCCACGATCGACACGACCGGGGCGAGGGCCAGGAACGGCGGTACCCAGAACTCCACCTCGTCCGGATCGGACGGTGGCTCTGCGGGCGGACCGGTGTACACGTCGATGATCACCGTTGGCGGTACCTCGCCGAGCAGCGGCAAGCCGGCCTCGTGCGCAATCCAGACCCTCACGCCAGACGACGATAGTCACAGAAACCGCGGCTAGTCTGGGCACCGTGAGCCACCCCCGGATCCGGCGTGTCGTCGTGGTCGCGCTCGCCTCGATGGTGACCACCGCCTGCGGGTTCGGCCCGCCCCCAGCGGATGAGTCGGGCGAACCACCGCGTTTCCCTACACCGACCACCCGGCCCACCACTCAGCCGCCACAGTCCGTAGCGCCTGGCGCCGTATCGGTGATCGTCAAGAACCTCGAGACTCCGTGGGGGCTGGCGTTCCTGCCGGACGGTACCGCTCTGGTGACCGAACGCGACACCCGCAAGTTGCTGCGGATCGGGCCGGACTCCGGGCCGAACGGGCTGACGGTCAGTACCGTCCAGACCATCCAGGAGGCCGACTCCAACGGCGAGGGCGGCCTGCTGGGGATCGCGGTCTCCCCCGACTACGACACCGACAGTACGGTCTACATCTACTACACGTCACCGACCGACAACCGGATCGCCAAGTTGCGGCTCGGCGCGAAGCCCCAGCCGATCGTCACCGGTATCCCGATCTCCGGCATCCACAACGGCGGCCGGCTCGCGTTCGGGCCGGACGGCTTCCTCTACGCCACCACCGGCGACGCCGCCGAGCGCGGCCGGTCCCAGGATCTGCGCAGTCTCGGCGGCAAGGTCCTGCGGATGACCAAGGACGGCAAACCCGCTCCCGGCAACCCGTTCCCGAACTCGATGGTCTGGTCGTACGGGCACCGCAACGTGCAGGGACTGGACTGGGACGGGCAGCGCAGGCTCTACGCGACCGAATTCGGCCAGGATCGCTTCGACGAGATCAACCGCATCGAGCCCGGGAAGAACTACGGCTGGCCGACGGTCGAGGGTAAGGGCAACGATCCTCGGTTCGTCGACCCGCTCGTGGTATGGAACCCGGACGAGGCGTCCTGTTCCGGGATGACCATCGTGGGACCGCTGCTGATCGCCGCCTGCCTGAAGGGCGAACGGCTCTGGCTCGTCGAGCTCACCGCGGCTGGCGGCACGCTGGGCGCGCCGCGACCGCTGCTGGTGCGGCAGTATGGCCGGCTGCGGACCGCCGTGCGCGCGCCGGACGGTACGGTTTGGGTAATGACATCCAACCGGGACGGCCGGGGCAACCCGAAGCCGGCCGACGATCAGATCCTGCGCCTGGTCATCATCGGCGCGGGCGGCGCGGGCAAGACCTGAGGTCCGGCGTCCGGGATTGCGGACCGCCGCGAGCGGTCATGATGTAACCCATGGTCAAGTTCAGCCGCGCCCTGCGATCAGCCGTCGACGCGCGTACCACCCGACGGCTGGCGATGGCTGCGGCGATCTTCGCCGTCGCCGTCGCCGGGGTCCTGCTCGGCGTGGCGCTCGGTGCGCGTACCGAGACCGACGTCGGCCCGTTCCGCGCCGAGCTGTCCCTGACCCCGTCGGTGAAGGGCGACACCGAGGTGGTCGTACCGCCGCTCGGCGCCCTGCACCTGGACAGCCACGAGGGCCCGGCGCACCTGAAGATCCGGCTCGGCTCGCTCGACCAGCGCCGTACCGAGGCGCTCGTCAACGACCCGAACGGCATCGCCCGGGCCAGTGAGACCGCCGTCTCCGACATCGAGGAAGGGGTCACCCGACTGGTGCTGCAGACGCTCGGTGCGGCGGTACTCGGCAGCCTGTTGCTGGCGACGCTGATCTTCCGCAACATGCGCCGGGTGGCCTGGACCGGCGGCCTCGGTCTCGTGCTGACCGCGGCGTCCCTCGGCGTCGCGGTGACGACGCTGCGGCCCGACTCGATCGAGGAGCCGCGCTACGAAGGGCTGCTGGTCAACGCGCCGGCCGTGGTCGGTGACGCGCGCCGGATCGCGAACCGGTACGACGAGTACCGCGCCCAACTGCAACGTCTGGTCAGCAACGTCAGCCGGCTCTACACAACGGTGTCGACGCTGCCGGTGTTCGAGCCGGACCCGTCGAGCCTGCGCGTGCTGCACGTGTCGGACCTGCACCTGAACCCGTCCGCCTGGGCGGTGCTCGAGACGGTCGTGGAGCAGTTCGACATCGACCTCGTGGTGGACACCGGGGACATCGTCGACTGGGGATCGGAGCAGGAGGGCTCGTACCTGAACGCGATCGGCCGGCTCGGCGTGCCGTACGTGTTCGTCCGCGGCAACCACGACTCGATCGCGACAGCCGCGGCGGTGGCGAAACAGCCGAACGCGGTGGTGCTCGACAACAGCGTGGCGACCGTCGGTGGACTGACGATCGCCGGTATCGGGGATCCGCGGTTCACTCCCGACAAGATCACATCGCCGGCCGGCTCGGGCAGCTCGCAGAAGACCGTGGAGCGAGTCATCCAGGCCGGCGACATGTTGGCCGAGACGATCCGCCGATCGGGGCAGAAGGTCGACATCGCGCTCGTCCACGATCCGGCATCGGCGCCCGGTCTCGCCGACGAATGCCCGCTGGTCCTGGCCGGCCACCTGCATCAGCGCGAGGTACGGGAACTCGGACCCGGCACGATGCTGATGGTGGAGGGCTCCACCGGCGGGGCCGGGCTGCGCGGGCTGGAGAACGAGGAGCCGGTACCGCTGGCCCTGTCCGTGCTCTACTTCACGGCCGAGCGCGAACTCGCCGGCTACGACGACATCCGGGTCGGCGGCGCCGGGCTGGCCAACGTGACGCTCGAGCGCCATGTCGTCCGGGAGCTGGCGCCAGCACCGAATCCCACGCCCGACGCCACGCCTACTGGCTGAGGCGGGACAGCACGAGTTCGCGAACGGTCTTCGCGTCCGCGCGGCCGCCGGTCGTCTTCATCACCGCACCGACGAGTACGCCGGCCGCGGCGACCTTGCCCTCTCGCACCTTCGCGGCCACGTCCGGATGCGCCGCGATGGCCTCGTCGACGGCCGCGGTCAGCGCTCCGGTGTCCGACACGACCGCCAGACCCCGGGCCGCGACAACCTCACGCGGCGAGCCCTCGGCCGCGACCACACCGTCGAGCACGGTACGGGCGAGCTTGTCGTTGAGCGTGCCCTCGTCGACGAGCTGCTGCAGCTCGGCTACCTGCCCCGGCGTGACGCCGACGGCCTCGAGCTCGATGCCGTCGGCGTTGGCGCGCTGGGCCAGCTCGTTCAGCCACCACTTGCGGGCCGCGGCCGGAGCAGCTCCCGCGGCGACGGTCGCCTCGATCAGCCCCACCGCGCCGGCGTTGACGACCGCCTGCATGTCCACATCGGACAGTCCCCAGGCCGCCTGGAGCCGCTCGCGGTGTGCCCGCGGTGACTCCGGCAGGCTGACCTTCAGCGCCGCTACCCAGTCCGGGTCCGGCGCGAGCGGTACGAGGTCTGGCTCGGGGAAGTACCGGTAGTCGGTCGCGGTCTCCTTGCTCCGCCCCGACGTCGTGTCACCGGTGTCCTCGTGGAAGTGCCGCGTCTCCTGGGTCACCTTTCCGCCGGAGGACAGGACCGCCGCCTGCCGCTGCATCTCCGACCGCACCGCACGCTCCACGCTCCGCAACGAGTTGACGTTCTTCGTCTCGGTACGCGTACCCCACTCCTCGCCGGGCCGGTTCAGCGAGGTGTTGACGTCGCACCGCAGCGAGCCCTGTTCCATCCGGACGTCGGAGACGCCCAGGGACCGCACGAGGTCGCGCAGCTCGGCGACGTACGCCCGGGCGACGGCCGGCGCCAGCTCACCGGTACCGGGGACGGGCTTGGTTACGATCTCGACGAGCGGGATGCCCGCCCGGTTGTAGTCCACAAGGGACTCTGTCGCGCCGTGGATGCGTCCGGTGGCCCCACCGATGTGCAGCGTCTTGCCGGTGTCCTCCTCGAGGTGCACCCGCTCGATGCCGACCCGTACCATGCCGCCGTCGACCGGCACGTCCAGCCAGCCGTCCGTACACAGTGGCTCGTCGTACTGGCTGATCTGGAAGTTCTTCGGCATGTCCGGGTAGAAGTAGTTCTTGCGGGCGAACCGGCACCACGGCGCGATCGAGCAGTTGAGCGCCAACCCGATCCGGATCGTCGCCTCGATGGCCGCCCGGTTGGCCACGGGCAGGCTGCCCGGCAGGCCAAGGCACACCGGGCACACCTGGGTGTTGGGCTCCGCGCCGAAGAGGGTCGGGCAGCCGCAGAACATCTTCGTCCGGGTACCGAGCTCCACGTGCACCTCGAGCCCGATCACCGGTTCGTATGCCGTCGACATGCACAACCTCTCTACAGGGCGGGCGGGGTCAGGGGCGGGATGGCGGACTCGAGCGCGGCGGCGACCCGGTACATCCGGTCGTCGCCCAGGGTCGGCGCCATCACCTGGAAGCCGACCGGCAGGCCCTCGGACAGTCCACAGGGGACGGAGATGGCCGGTCCACCGTAGAGGTTCGACGGGATCGTGTACAGGTCGGCGAGGTACATCTGGTACGGGTCCGAGGTACGCGAGCCGAACGGGAACGCAACGAACGGCGTCGTCGGCGACACGAGCACGTCGGCCTGCTCGAAGGCGGCGGTGAAGTCGCGGGTGATCAGCGTGCGTACCTTCTGCGCCTGCCCGTAGTAGGCGTCGTAGTAGCCGGCCGACAACGCGTACGTGCCGAGGATGATGCGCCGCTTGACCTCCGCGCCGAAGCCGGCCTCCCGGGTCAGCGACATGACCTCCTCCAGCGACCGGGTGCCGTCGTCGCCGACCCGCAGCCCGTAGCGCACGCCGTCGAAGCGGGCCAGGTTGGACGAGCACTCGCTCGGTGCGATCAGGTAGTACGCCGGCAGCGCGTACGGGAAGTGCGGGCAGGACACCTCGACGACCTCGGCGCCGAGCTTGGTCAGCGCCTCGACCGCGTCCCGCACGGCGGCCGTGACACCGGGTTCGGCGCCTTCGCCGCTGAACTCGCGTACCAGCCCCAGCCGGACGCCGGTCAGATCACCCGTGGCACCCAGCCGGGCGGCGCCGACCACGTCGGGCACCGGCGCGGGGATCGACGTGGAGTCGCGGGGGTCGTGCCCGGCGATGACCGCGTGCAGCAGGGCCGCGTCTTCGACGGTACGGGCGACCGGGCCGGGAGTGTCCAAAGAGGACGAGAACGCGACGAGGCCGTACCGGGACGTGCCGCCGTACGTCGGCTTGGCGCCCACCGTTCCGGTGACCGCGCCGGGTTGCCGGATCGAACCGCCGGTGTCGGTACCGATGCCCAGCGCCGACTCGTACGCGGCCACCGCCGCCGCCGAACCGCCGCCCGAGCCACCGGGGATGCGGCCGAGGTCCCACGGGTTGTTCGTCGGCCCGTACGCCGAATACTCCGTCGACGAGCCCATCGCGAACTCGTCCATGTTCGTCTTGCCGAGCACCACGAGACCGGCGTCGTGCAGCCGTTCGACGACCGTCGCGTCGTACGGCGGTACCCAGCCTTCCAAGATCTTGGAAGCGCACGTGGTGGGCATGCCGCGCGTGGTGATGACGTCCTTGACCGCGATCGGGACGCCGGCCAGCGGGCCGAGCTGCTCGCCCGCCGCCCGGCGGGCATCCACGGCGCGCGCCGCCTCCAGCGCGCGTTCCGTGGCTACGTGCAGGAACGCGTGCACCTTCGGCTCGACCTCGGTCATCCGGTCGAGGTGTGCCCGGGTGACCTCCTCGGCGGAGACCTCGCCGGAACCGATGAGGCGGCCCAGCTCGGCGGCAGTCCGCTCGATCACCACTACGCCTCCTCATCCAAGATCCGTGGTACCCGGAACCGCCCGTCCTGCGCGTCCGGCGCCCCGGCGAGCGCCTCGTCCCGCGGCAGGCACGCCACCATTACGTCCTCGCGCAGCACGTTGGTCAACGGCACCGAGTGCGACGTCGGCGGGATATCGGCCGCGGCGACCTCACCGATTCGGGCTACCGCCTGCAGGATGACATCCAACTGGCCCGCGAAGGTATCCAATTCCTCGTCCGTGACGGCGAGCCGCGCGAGGTGCGCGAGGTGCGCGACCTCCTCGCGGGAAATGGCGGCCATGGTTACTCCCTGGCATGGACTCCGGTGACGGGCCGAGTCTATCGACCGGTCGGTCAGCGCCTTCGCGTGGCAGGCAGCGGGCGGTACCGGGCGAGCCACGCCGCCAGCTCGTCGCCGGGCATGGGCCGGGCGAAGAACCAACCCTGCGCGACGTGGCAGCCCGCGTCGCACAGCTGCCGCCAGGTGCGCTCGTCCTCCACGCCCTCCGCGACGACCCGTAGGCCCAGTGCCCGGGCAAGCTCGACAGTGGACCGTACGATCGCCGCGTCGTCGGCGTCGGACGACATCCCGAGTACGAACGAGCGGTCCACCTTGACCTCGGCCAGCGGCAGGCGGCGCAGGTGCTGCAACGACGAGTAGCCGGTACCGAAGTCGTCCAGCGAGATGGCCACTCCGAGCCGCTCCAGCCGCACGATCGTGGCGAGCACCCGGCGCGGATCGGCCATCAACGCGCCCTCGGTGATCTCCAGCAGGATCTGTTCGGGCGGTACCTGGTGCTCGGTGAGCCGTTCGGCGAGCTGGTCCACGATGTCGCCGTTGTGCAGGTCCCGCACGCTCACGTTGAGCGCCGCGCGCAGCGTGAGCCCTTCCGTCGCCCACTTCGCGACCTGGGCCACCACGTCGTCCACGACCCGCCGGGTGAGCAGCCGCATGACCGCGGTGTGTTCGGCGACGCGGATCAGCTCCTCGGGGTTGACCATTCCGCGCCGCGGGTGCTGCCAGCGCAGCAGAGCCTCGACGCCGACGACCGCGCCGGTGTCGAGGGAGACCTGCGGCTGGTAGTACATCGTGATTTCCGCACTGCCCGGCGACTCCAGGGACTTGCGCAGGTCGGCGAGCAGCCCGAGCCGCTCGGGGTTGTTGTGGTCGGACTCGGGCTGGTACAGGGCGACACTGTCGCCGCGGTGCTTGGCCTCGTACATCGCGACGTCGGCGTGCCGCATCAAGGTGACGTAGTCCTGGCCGTGCTCGGGGTAGACGGCGACGCCGATCGAGCCGGCGACGTCGAGCGGCAACCCGTCCATCGGTACTGGTCGGCTCAACGCGTCGGCGATGCAGTAGGCGAGGTCCTTCGCCTCCGAGGCGTCGACCAGCCCTGGCGCGACGACCGCGAACTCGTCGCCGCCCAGCCGCGCCACCAGATCGTCGGCTCGTACCCACGCGTGCAACCGGCGCGCGACCTCGCCCAGCAGCCGATCCCCGACGGCATGGCCGAGGGCGTCGTTCACGTGCTTGAACCGGTCGAGGTCGATCAGCAGCAGCGCGAACCGGCGGTTGACCCGACCCGCGGCCGCGCGCTCGGCGTGTACCGCCACCTCATGTTCGACCTGCTCCACGACCGCCTTGCGGTTGGGTAGGCCGGTGAGCGGATCCCGGAGCGCCTGCCGTTCCTGCTCGACCGAAAGGTGGGCCATGCGCTCGACGGCGAACAGCGGGAGCGACACGAGCGGGACGAGCGCGACGTGGGCCTGGGCGGCCGCCGCGAGTATCGGTCCCAGCAACAGCAGCGCTCCGGTGGAGAGCACCTCGAGCCGGAGCGACCGGGTGAACACCCGCCACCACGACCAGCCGTCCCTCGTAGCGCCGAAGCGCAGCCACACGGCCGTCGACACGAGCACGTTGTTGACGACGAACCAGACCGCGGCCGCGGCCAGCACCAGAGGCAGGCCGGATCCGAGACTGAGTACCGCGGCGGCGGCCGCGTAGCAGAGCACGTACTGCGCGCCGTTGAAGGCCGCCCGCCAGGGCGTGTGCCGCATTCGCCGGGCCGCCATCGCGACCGCGACAGACTGCACGACCACGGCCGCGGGCAGTCCCCAGTCGAGCAGGATCGCGAAACTGAAGCACACCGACGGCAGTACGACCGCGGAGTCGCTGCGACTGGAGGTGAGGAACGGGCGGGCGTCGCCGAGCACCGCCAACACCGCCATCAGCCAGAAGGCCAGCGGGGCGGTCCGGAGTGTCGCCGGAAGGGCCAGAAGCGCCGGGACGGTGACCAACAGGCTGACGGCCACCACACCGGACATATAGCCAAAAAACACCGTCGCACGCTCGGGTGGTGGTCTGTTGCGCAGCGTTGACGCCTCCACGCTCACCTCCCGACCTACGACGTGAAACGACCCCAAACATAGATCGGTCACGCCGTATTCGGAAGGATATGGTGTAGTTGTGGCTAAATGGAAATAAGTCCGGTTTACTTCGCAGTCCCGCGCGTGGCGGCCGTACGGGCGGCCTCCGGACCCTGCTCGAGGAGCACCTCGAAGGCCGTGTCGTCGAGGACAGGTACCTTCAGCGCGATCGCCTTGTCGAACTTCGAGCCCGGGTTCTCCCCCACGATCACGAAGTCGGTCTTCTTCGACACCGAGCCGGTCACCTTGCCGCCGCGGCTGGTCACCGCCTCGCTCGCCCCGTCGCGCGAGTGGTGCGCGAGCGAGCCCGTGATGACGACCGTGATGCCCTCCAGCAGGCGCGGACCGCTGTCGACCCGGTCCTCCGCGATGCGTACCCCGGCCGCCCGCCACTTCTCGACGACCGCCCGGTGCCAGTCCACCCCGAACCACTCGACGATCGACTCGGCGATCGTCCGCCCCACACCGTCCACTGAGGACAACTCGTCCACGCTCGCGGCCGCGATGTCGTCGATCGAGCCGAACTGGCGGGCGAGCGCCTGCGCCGCGGTCGGCCCGACGTGCCGGATGGACAGTGCCACCAGCACCCGCCACAGTGGACGTTGCTTGGCCTCGGCCAGGTTGGCGAGCAGCTTCGTGGCGTTGGAACCGAGCGTGCCGTCCTTGTTGACGAAGAACGGGCTACGCGAGAGCTGCTCCGCGTCGAGCGCGAACAGGTCGCCCTCGTCGGCGATGACGCCGTCGTTCAGCAACGCCTGGGCCGACTTCCAGCCCATCACCTCGATGTCCAGCGCACCGCGGCCACCCAGGTGCGACACCCGCTCCAGTAACTGCGCCGGGCAGGACCGGTTGTTCGGGCAGCGGATGTCGACGTCGCCCTCCTTCGCCGGAGCGAGTGCGGAGTCGCACGACGGGCAGCGCTCCGGCATCTCGAACCGCCGCTCGGTCCCGTCGCGCTTGTCCACCACCGGGCCGAGGATCTCCGGGATCACGTCGCCGGCCTTGCGCAGCACCACG
>Ga0075430_100004975_pt1 | contig 11184 bp, 10 predicted proteins | sample RhiMetdeltSRZDD4_FD_75294 | JGI IMG/M metagenome (GOLD analysis project Ga0075430, IMG submission 75294) | Populus rhizosphere microbial communities from Tennessee, USA - Rhizosphere MetaG P. deltoides SRZDD4 | ecosystem: Host-associated > Plants > Roots > Rhizosphere > Soil | place: USA... | reverse complement strand
GTCAGTTCATCAGGAAAAGAAATAAATCCAAAATTCTGATTGAGATACAGACAGGCATCCATGCTCAGCTTGCTGAGCGTGTCAGCAACATTTGCCAATGCTTGTGCAATGACTCTTTCAGTTTTTCCCCTGCCCATTTGTGCATACACCACGTTATAATTCAGATCAGCAAACCCGAGCAACTTTGTCGTTAGTGTTCTGTCGATTGGAAATGATGAACCATAACCTGCAGCAGATCCCAGCGGGTTTTTATTTGCAATATCATAAGCAGCTTTAATAGTTACTGCATCATCCACCAGGCTCTCTGCATAAGCGCCAAACCATAAACCAAATGAAGAGGGCATTGCTAATTGTAAATGCGTATAACCGGGCAACAGGTGATCTTTATATTTTTCACTTTGAGTTTGCAGCAACTCAAAGAAAGCTTGGATGGCTTTTACCAACTCCTCCAGCTCACTTCTTAAAAACAATTTAATATCCACCAGCACCTGGTCATTTCTGCTTCTTGCACTATGAATTTTCTTTCCGACATCGCCCAGCTTTTGTGTAAGCAATAATTCAACTTGTGAGTGGATGTCTTCGACATTGTTGTCAATGGTGAATGATGAATGGTGAATAGTTGCGTAAATATTTTGAAGCTCTTTGACTAAAGCATCTTTTTCTTCTTTTGTCAATAACCCCACTGTTTCCAGCATCGTTACATGTGCTATGGAACCCAGTACGTCAAATGGTGCAAGCATCAGATCAAACTCCCTGTCGTTGCCAACAGTGAATTGTTCTACTACTTTTAATGATATTTTATCTTTTTGCCAGAGCTTCATGCTGGTTGCTGGTTTCTTGTTGCTCGTTGCTGGTTGCTGGTTAAGAAACCGGTAACCAATACCCAGCAAGCCTAAAATAAAACTTGTTCTAATAATTGAATATACAACTCAATTCCATTTTTTATTTCATCGATGTAAATATACTCATCGGCAGTATGACTTCTCGCACTATCACCGGGGCCGATTTTCAACGTCGGAAAAGTCATTAATGCTTTATCAGAGGTTGTAGGGGAACCATAATAAGTTCGCTTTAGATTTAATCCCGCTTTTACGATCGGGTGATCTAATTCGATCGCACTTGATCTTAGCCTTGTACTTCTCGGTTTTATTTCGCAGCTAACATGGGCCCTGATAATGTCAAGCATATCTTCAAATGTGTAAAACTCGTTTACCCGGCAATCGACAACAAATCTGCATTGCGGAGGAACGACATTATGTGCTTTGTTTTCGGTTTCAATTACCGTTACACTCATTTTTACCGGTCCCAGCAGATCAGAAACCTTATCAAATCTGTAACTGCTGAACCATTCAATATCTTTCACTGCTTTATAGATCGCATTTTCGCCTTCCTCTCTTGCTGCATGGCCTGCTTTACCTTCAGCAGTACAATCCAGTACCATCAATCCTTTTTCAGCCACAGCCATATGCATTTGAGTAGGCTCACCTACGATCCCGAAATCAATTTTTCCTAACCGGGGCAACAACGATTCAATACCATTATGACCTGAGATCTCTTCTTCTGCCGTTGCAGCAATGATCAGATTATATTTCAGATCGGCTTTGTTATAATAGAAAAGGAAAGTTGCAATTAAAGACACAAGGGAGCCACCAGCGTCATTACTTCCAAGGCCAAATAACTTTCCACTCTTTGTAATAGGGGAGAAGGGATCCAGGGTATAACCCTTATTCGGCTTTACAGTGTCATGATGTGAGTTGAGAAGTATTGTTGGCTTTTGTTCATCAAAGAATTGATTCTTTGCCCAAATGTTATTGAGATAAACATTTGTCTTAACACCATGCCTGGTTAAAAACTGTTCGATGATATCAGCAGTATTATCTTCTTCTTTGCTAAAGGAAGGCATCGCAATCAATTCCTTTAATAAACCGATCGCGGCGGCTTGTAATCCGATCGCTATCGGATCTCCTCCGCTGGTTGAGGCTTTCGAAGATTCATTATGTTTTGCCTTTTCACTCATTTACAATTGTGGTTCCTGATCTTCCGGTGATCAGTTCTCCAAGGTTTTCTGCTTTGCCGATAATGACTTTATTCACACCGCTGTTCAGGGCAGCAAAAGCATTGTCCAGTTTTGGTATCATGCCGGCAAATATTTTTTCTTCTTTTTTTAGTTCTTTGTAGTAAGACGGGTTAAGACTATTTATTACTGTGCGTTCGTCATCTGCATCCAGGAGCACACCGGCTTTTTCAAAAGAATAGATCAGCTTCACTTCATATTCATGGCTTAATGCTTTTGCAATTTCCTGCGCAATGGTATCAGCATTTGTATTTAATAGTTGCCCGCCCATATCGTGAGTGATGGGGGCGAAAACTAAAGAAAGATTTTGTTGCAGTAAATTTTTTAACAGGGGAACATTCACAGTGTCCACATCACCTACATAGCCAAAGTCAATTGCCGGGTGTTTTCTTTTATGGGCAAGTATCATGTCGCCATCAACACCGCAAAGCCCCATGGCATTGCATTCAAAACTCTGTAATTGGGCAACAATATTTTTATTTACATAACCTGCATACACCATCGTTACGATCTTCAGGGTTTCCGCATCAGTTATTCGTCGCCCATCGATCATTTTTTGTTCCACTTTCATTTTCTCGGCCAGCTTTGTTGCCAGTTTGCCGCCGCCATGCACTAATATTTTTTTATCATCCATGGAAGCAAATACTTTGAGGAATGATGAAAGTTTTTTTTCATCATCGATAATATTGCCGCCAATTTTTATGACATAAAGCTTATTCATTCCTGCGTAATATTTCTGCAAGCACCGCTTGTGCCGCCCATACCCTGTTACCTGCCTGTTGTGTCACAATGCTCATTTCGCCATCAAGTATCTCATCGCTCAGTTCAACGTTTCTTCTTACAGGCAGGCAATGCATTACTTTGGCATTATTGGTGACGGCCCATCTTTTTTTCTTTAACTGCCATTTGGGGTCGTTGGTATAAATTTTACCATAATCATTATAAGTGCTCCAGTTCTTAACATAGACAAAGTCGGCATCTTTCAATGCTTCCTCCTGGTTATGCGTGATCGTTGCGCCCGTTGTAAATTCTTCACTTAATTCATAATCTTCGGGATGAGTAATAACAAAATCTGCCTTACCCCAGGCATTTATCCATTGAGCAAAGCTATTAGCCACACATTGCGGTAACGGCTTTACATGCGGCGCCCAGGTGAGAACAATTTTAGGTTTACGATTTACGTCCCGATAGCTATCGGGATCGGATTTGTTGATCTCTTCTGTAATCGTGATGATGTCTGTGAGTGATTGCAACGGATGCAATGTGGCGCTTTCCAAACTCACGACAGGAATACCTGCATACTTGATGAATTGTTTAATGTACAGCTCACTGTAGTCATCCTCACGATTCTTCAACGAAGGAAAAGTACGGATAGCGAGTATGTCAAAATACTTTCCAAGTATTGGGGCAGCATCTTTTACATGTTCAACAGTGTTGCCACTCATGATGGCTTCATCTTCAAATTCAAGGGCCCATCCTTCCTGGCCGACATTAAAAACAATACATTCCATTCCCAGGTTTTGCGCAGCGATCTGAGTGCTCAACCGCGTACGCATGCTTGGATTCAGAAACAGGCAACCAATACGTTTATTGGCGCCAAGTGCCTTATCCGAAAATGGATTTGATTTGTATGCCAATGCCGATAATACCAGCGTATCGATCTTTCTTACATCATGAACTGAAATGAACTGTTTCAAATTTCGAATGTTTATTTTTTATTTGTACTCCGTAGCTTGCGCCACCGCTAAAGGTTTAGCGTACGCGGTTAGCAAAGGAGTATGAATTAAGCTGTCGTACTACTATTAAACTTCGTTGCGTCGCACTCTTCAACTCCATAGCACTGCTCAACTTTATTTGCCGTGTATGCAGTTCTTTGCTTTTAGATTGCTTCGGCTTACGTTATCAACCCGCGAAACCTGACTAGTTACTATTGTAAGCCTCGCAATGACGAAGACCCTGCGGGGCACGAGAAAATCCCAGTCTCGCGGAATATTCGTCATTGCGAGGCCGACAGGTGAACATACCTTCGTCCTTAGTTCGCTAAGGCCGAAGCAATCTAAACTGAAAAGCCTGTCCAACAAAGAATTCATCCTGCAGTTTCCTGCAATAAAGCTATTTCTTCTTTTATAGAATCAATGAACTGTTCAGCATCTCTTTTTTTCAATGCCAAAGATGGCAGCAACCTGATCACATTTGGTTTTGCTTCGCCGGTAAATATCTTTTGGTTCCAGAGCAAATTCTTTTTCAGATCTTTTAATTCTTCCGGTACATCAAAACCTATCATCAGGCCACGACCTCTTACATTCTTTAATTCAGGTATGGCTTCCAATTCATCTCTTAAATACTTTCCAATTGATGTGGCATTACCCATCAGTTTCTCCTCTTCTATAACTTCAAGTACCGCCAGTGCAGCAGCGCAGGCCAAGTGATTACCGCCAAATGTTGTTCCTAATTGAAAATGTTTCGGCTTAATATGCGGGGCAATGATGATACCAGCAACCGGAAAACCATTCCCCATTCCCTTTGCCATGGAATAAATATCTGCATTTACTCCTGCAAAGTCATGACAGAAGAATTTTCCGCTTCTTCCATAACCGCATTGAACACTGTCGGCAATATACACGGCGCCATATTCATCGCAAAAGCTTCTTATCTTTTGAAGAAAAGAGTTTTCGGCCACATTGATACCCCCCACGCCCTGTATACCTTCAATTATAACCGATGAGATTTCTTTTCCATTCTTTTTAAAACACTCTTCCAAAGCTGTTTCATCATTTAAAGGAAGAAAGATCACATTATCGGTTTCATTTACCGGGGCGATATAATTCTTATTATCAGTTGCAGCCACGGCCAGGGAAGTTCTGCCATGAAACGATTTATTGAATGCGATGATCTTTTTCTTTCCATTATGAAAAGAAGCCATCTTCAACGCATTCTCGTTTGCCTCAGCGCCACTATTACAGAGAAAAAGTTGATAATCCTCTTTACCGGACACTTTTCCCAGTTTAGTTGCAAGTTCCTGCTGTAAAGGAATTTTTACGGAGTTGGAATAGAATGCAATTTTCTCCAATTGGTCTTCGATTCTTTTCACCCAATGCGGATGCGTGTGACCTATGCTTATGACGGCATGGCCACCATACAAATCAAGGTATTGCTCACCTTTATCATCCCACACATAGGAGCCTTTTGCTTTTACAATTGTTACGTCGTTGATCGGATATACGTCGAATAAATTCATTTTTTAAGATTTTGCCACGGAGACACGGAATTGTTTCCCTATTTCTGTGGCGATTAAAAATAATTTGCTTTAAGATTTAGCCCAGCGGTTTCATTCAATCCAAACATCAGGTTCATATTCTGAATGGCTTGCCCGCTGGCGCCTTTTAATAAGTTATCAGCAACCGAATGAATGACTAGTATACTGCCAACTTTTTCCAGTTGAATAACACATTTATTAGTATTGACCACTTGTTTAAGAAATACCGGTTCTTTGGTGACATGGGTAAACGGATGACCAGCATAAAAATCTTTGTACAGGTCACCAAGTTCTTCAAGGGTCTTGTCAGTGTGGATTTGTGAGCTGATGAAAATTCCTCTGGTGAAATCACCACGCCACGGGACAAAATGCACACTTATGTCACCCGACGCTTGTAATTGCTGCAGCGATTCGTGTATTTCGCCAAGGTGTTGATGCGTTAAGGTTTTGTAAGCCTGGATATTGTTCGCTCTCCAGCTAAAATGAGAAGTTGCTGTAAGACTTTGACCGGCACCCGTACTTCCCGTAATGCCTGTTGAATAAACTTCATTTAGCAAACCAGCTTTTGCGAGTGGTAATAAACCGAGTTGAATTGTTGTTGCAAAGCAACCTGGGTTTGCTACATTATTGGCTGATTTGATCTTGTCTCTGTTTAATTCAGGTAAACCGTACACAAAGTTTCTGGTTCCTTGTTGCTGATTGCTGGTTAAGCGAAAGTCATTTGCCAGGTCAACTACTTTAACCTCGTCCGCAATTTTATTTTCCGCCAGAAATTTTTTTGATTCACCATGTCCCAGACATAAAAACAAAACATCAACATCATTATTCAGCTCACCGGAGAATTTCAAGTCGGTATCGCCCAGCAGATCCTGGTGAACCGCATGGACCGGTTTGCCCGCATTGCTGCGACTATGAATAAAAGAAACAGATGTACCCGGATGGTGGATCAACAAACGAATCAATTCACCACCCGTATAACCTGCGCCTCCAATTATTCCTACTCTAATTGACATCTCGCGTTTTTTAATAATCAGTAATTATTAATTACTGATTATTGATTATTGTCCTTGTTTACCGCTTCCCAAATTCTTGTCTGGTTTCCGAATATCTTGCTAAAGCCTCTTACATCTTCACCCGCAAAACCTGTATTCATCTCGCCGTACTTTCCAAACTTGCTGCTCATGAGATCATATTTGCTGTCAATACCGGTTATTTGAAAACGATAGGGCATCAACTGAACAAATACTTCGCCAGTTACATTTTGCTGACTGTTTTCTAAAAACGCTTCGATATCTCTCATCACGGGGTCAAGTATCTGTCCTTCGTGCATCCAGTTGCCATAAAACTGTGCCAGTGTATCCTTCCATTGCAACTGCCATTTCGTGAGTACATGTTTTTCCAGGGCATGATGTGATTTCAGGATGATCATCGGTGCTGCTGCTTCAAAACCAACTCTTCCTTTAATTCCGATGATGGTATCACCAACATGAATATCCCTTCCGATACCATAAGGCCCCGCAATTTTTTGAACTTCCTGTATTGCTTCAGATGGATGATTGAACTCCTTTCCATTAACTTTTTTAAGCTCACCTTTTATAAATCCCATTTCCAAATTCCCAATTCCTGTTTCTGTTACCTGTGTCGGCCATGCTTCTTCAGGCAACATTCCCTTTGAAGAAAGCGTTTCCTTACCGCCCACACTGGTTCCCCACAATCCTTTATTAATTGAATACATTGCTTTCTCGAAATTCATTTCGACACCCTTGCTTTTCAGATAAGCAATTTCTTCTTCACGACTTAGTTTCAGATCACGGATAGGAGTAACGATCTCCACACCGGGTATCATAATATGAAAGATCATATCAAAACGAACCTGGTCGTTGCCGGCGCCGGTACTTCCATGTGCCACTGCTTTTGCATCTAATTTTTTTACATGCTCGGCAATATGCAATGCCTGGCTTAATCTTTCAGCCGATACCGAAAGCGGGTAAGTATTATTCTTTAAGCAATTTCCATAAATAAGATATTTGATGATGCGTTCGTAGTATCCCTTAATGGCATTTACAGTTGTATGAGTTTTTACTCCAAGCTTGTAAGCGTGGGCTTCGATCTTCTTTAATTCATCATCACTAAAACCACCGGTGTTCACAATAATGCTGTGTACCTCGTAGCCTTTTTCTTCGCTGAGGTATTTTACACAGTAAGTAGTATCGAGTCCACCACTAAAACCAAGTACAATTTTTTCTGCCATTTCTTTATTTGTTGAATAGAATTGTTGTTGTACAGGAGTTTCCAATTTTGCTGCTTCGCCACGCAAAATTGCGCAACCAAAGCTAAATAGTAGCAATACTGCTGGTCACAAAATTATCTTACATATTAAAAAAGTATTGGAGAAAAGTTTTGGGCTTTGCACCTTCATCGCTACCCCGTCCGTCTGGATCATCCCCGTCCGTACCGGACCGGGCGGGCGGGCGGGCATTCTCATCTTTCTTTTTTAAAAATGGTTTTAGGAATTTCCATCGTTTGAATTGGAGCAATCTTTCAAGACCGGATTTATTTTCTTCAAAGAATTGTTTGGTCTCTTCAGGTTTGTAATGATCTTTTGGATCGTATAGCATCGCAGTGCAAAAACAATTCTTTCTTTCCTTGCTCATGAGGGTTTCATAATTCACACAGCTCTTACAACCGGCCCAGAAAGCTTCATCTTGTGTAAGCTCGGAATATGTTACGGGCTCATAACCCAATTCACTGTTGATCTTCATTACCGCAAGACCCGTGGTCAAACCGAAGATTTTTGAATCAGGATATTTTTCCCTGGACAGATTGAATATTTTTTTCTTGATCGCTTTTGCAACACCACTTTTTCTGTATTCGGGAGCGACAATAAGTCCACTATTTGCCACATACTCGCCATGACCCCAGGTTTCGATATAGCAAAAGCCAACCCATGTACCATCTGTTGTGACAGCGATCACAGCTTTGCCTTCGTTCATTTTTTGGGCAATGTATTCGGGACTCCGTTTGGCAATCCCTGTTCCTCTTGCCTTTGCACTCTCAGCCATTTCATTGGTGATCGTTTCAGCATAATGAACATCATCAGGAGTGGCTACACGAATAATTATATTTTGATTGTCCAACTTGAAATATTGATTTGATGAGGATGACCAATCCAAAAATCATGCGGGGTGCAGTTCACTGACAGGGACCGTGGTGAGGGGCTCGTCCTGTCAGATCAAACGTCGAGGTCGTGGAGAGAAAGCAAACACATCAAAACCTACAGCATAAACCTCTGTAGCGTCCGGCCCATGAAAGGCAACCTGCTTGGTATGTGTTAAAAGATTTGTCACTTTCTGAACTGTATTTTTGTTTGAACACAAAAGTAATTAAATAATTGAGTTATTTGAACAATTTTTTCTTAATAGTTATTTCGATAACAACTGTTTGGGAAAGTTTAACCTCATATTGTTAAGATGCATGTAAGAGAAAGATAGCTGGTCGTTTATGAATGTCCGGTTTGTTCTTCTTCCAGTCGCCAATTGTTTTTGTTTTGATAAATTCCTTTTCACCAGTAAGATCAACTGCAATGCAGATTTTAGTTGATGACCGGCAGTTACTGAGCAATGCATCGATCAATTGATTGTTTCGATAAGGCGTTTCAATAAATATCTGCGTGCAATTCTTTTTTGCTGATTCGGTTTCGAGCTCTTTAATGATTTTACTTCTTTCATGATCTTTTATCGGCAAATAGCCATTGAACCTGAATTGCTGTCCATTCATACCACTGGCCATTAGGGCAAGTAAGATCGAATTGGGACCAACCAGGGGCTTCACCTCAATATTTAAATCCTGGGCGATCGCTACTAATTGCTGACCAGGATCGGCAATTCCGGGGCAACCAGCTTCGCTGATGATGCCGATGGTTTTTTCTTCTTTTATTTTCTGTTTGAAAACGATCAACGGATCGTATGTGTCAGGCCCCTGTAAGGGTGCCGATGCGGGGTACCATTCGTAATTGTCGATCACGATTTCTTTATCAAGTTTTTTCAAAAACCGACGGGCCGTTTTTTCTTCTTCCACAAAAAATGACTGGCATTGTTTAACGGCATCAATAATATATGATGGCATCGATTGCAAACCTTCTTCGTGAAGCAAACTGGGAATTAAATATACAGTGGCTGCCACGCTAATCGGTTTTAACTTTTATAACGCTGAGGCTGGAAGCAATGATGGCGAATGCCGGTGCAAATACAATTACCACATGCATGAGATAAAAAACGATCCCATTACCGATAGAGAGTCCTTTGTGACGACCGGAATAGAAAATGGATTTCTGGAGGCTGAATTCATTTTTTGCCAATCGATAGTCCAGCATTGAAAAGCCATAATAATAACATTCGACAATTACGGCTATTAATGGAGTTATCCAGCCAACAACAGGTATCAGGGAAAGAAATATCAACCCAATCATATATAGTGTTTGTACCCCGGCATTACGTAACGCCAGCCGGATCCCCCTTTTTGCATCCGGTAGTATCTCTTTGAGATTGAATTTATATTCCCTGTTATCGATTATTGCCTCAGTTTTTTCACTCAGGTACGCAAATACGGGCGAGCCAATTATCAAAATGAGATATTTAAATAAAGTGAAATAGAAGAGAAATAAAACCAATCGCAACATGATGCCTGCCATGACAAATATGAAAGCCAAAAAAGGATTGCGTTCCTGCTGGAGCCATGGTTCGATCCTTAATTGCTGGCTCAACCAATTTACCGCTTCATTTGCCGAACGGGCAAACAATACCATTGCAACAATGAAAAGCAGGGCATAAATGATACCCGGAATGATGATCCACTTCAGCATTTTATGCTGGCGGATAAATACATTGGCTTCACCAAAAGATTGAATTGCTATAACGATTTCTTTCAGCAAGACATAAATTTGAGTAAATATAGTTTATTAAGGTACAAGGACAAGGCACAAGAGTAAAGAGTAATTGACAATGGGCAATTGGCAAAATGCAAGAATGAATATTGAATTAAAGTCTATTCATGTAAATGAAAAAATTAACACTGTCATTTTATCAACGACCTGATGTTTTAAAAATCGCCAGGGAATTATTAGGAAAGGTATTAGTAACGAAATTGGGTCCTGAGGGTTATCGGGATGAAACATCGGGCCGCATTGTAGAAGTGGAAGCCTATAATGGTGTAGTGGATAAAGCATCACATGCATCGGGTGGAAGAAGAACGAGTAGAAATGAGGTGATGTATGGTGAAGGAGGTATATCCTACGTTTATTTATGTTATGGTATTCATCATTTGTTCAATGTAGTTACCAATAGACAAGAGACCCCTCATGCAATTTTGATCCGTGCATTGGAACCGATCAAAGGAATTGATGTAATGCTGGAGCGAACAGGAAAAAAAGAATTAGACACCAGTTTGACAAAAGGACCCGGCAATGTTTCAAAGGCTTTGGGAATTTCATTCAAACAACACAGCGGTCTTTCACTGTTAAGCAAAGAAATTTTTATTGCTGAAGATGATTTCAAATTAAATAAGAAAGACATAATTGCCTCACCAAGGATTGGAGTAGATTATGCCGGCGAAGATGCTAAGCTTCCCTACAGATTTTTTATAAGAGGAAATCCGTTTGTTAGTGGCAGCAGGCAAGTCAATAGTCGATAGTCATTGGGCAACGCTCAATAATCAATAATCAGTAATCAATAATCAAAGACAGCCAATCAACACTTGCCCTATCTGACTTTTATGACTAATTAGACTTTTCCCTGTATCTTCCAAAAAAAATAACTGCTTGGCCAATTTCACAAAGCACCAGGTCAAAATCATCTCT
>Ga0075430_100004973_pt1 | contig 11190 bp, 6 predicted proteins | sample RhiMetdeltSRZDD4_FD_75294 | JGI IMG/M metagenome (GOLD analysis project Ga0075430, IMG submission 75294) | Populus rhizosphere microbial communities from Tennessee, USA - Rhizosphere MetaG P. deltoides SRZDD4 | ecosystem: Host-associated > Plants > Roots > Rhizosphere > Soil | place: USA... | reverse complement strand
CGTTTCTCCCGATAACCGTCGCGCCCTGATTATCTTCCCAGCCCCATGGAATCCAGCCGCGTCCCCGTACGTGCCGATCTCTTCGATCCGGCGAGCCTCGCATCGCTGGGCCACGTCGAGATCATCGCTCGCTGGGTGGTCGACGGGTTCCTCACCGGCCTACACCGATCGCCCAAGAAGGGGTTCTCGGTGGAGTTCGCCGAGTACCGCGGCTACCAGCCCGGCGACGACCTTCGGTTCATCGACTGGAAGATCGCGGCCCGTTCGAACAAATGGGTCGTGAAGCAGTTCGAGGAGGAAACGAACCTCCGCGCCACGATCATTCTCGACGTGAGCCGATCGATGGCATGGACCAGCGCGGAGACGCACCTCACGAAGGCGCGCTACGCGGAACAGCTCGTCGCGGCGCTGTCCCTCCTGCTCATTCGGCAGCGGGATGCGGTCGGATTCATCCGCTACGATGACCGGCTTCGCACCGTGATCCCGCCCAAGGCACGGACGGCACAATGGCGGCGCATTCTGCACGCGCTCGAGGAGGAGGGTGCGGGGCTCGCCTCCATCGCGCCGGCCGCGCTGCTCCAGGCCGCGCGACTCATTCGTCGTCCCGGCATGGTCGTGCTCATCTCGGACCTGCTCGTCGAACCGGCGGAGGTGGCCGAGTCCATCAGGCTGCTCCGCGCCGTCGGCCACGACGTCACCGTGCTGCACATCATGGATCCTGCCGAACGCGACCTGTCGCTGGCAGGCGAGGCAGTGTTCGCGGATCCGGAGTCGGGGCTCGAAGTCGCCGCAACCGTCGCCGACGTTCGCTCTGCCTATCGTGAGACCGTCGAAGAGACGATCGCCGAGTGGCGCGACTCGCTCCAGTCGACCGGCGCGGGGTACGAGGTGTTCACGACCGACGTTCCGTTCGGCGTTCCGCTGCGCAAGGCGTTCGCCGCGCGTCAGGCGCTACCGTGAGCTTTCTCGAGCCGCTTTATCTGTTGCTGGCGGGCGCCGCGGGCGTCCCGCTGCTGCTGCATCTGTTGCGACGCCGGATCTCGCTCAGGGTCGAGTTTCCAGCCGCCCGATACATCCTCCGCGCCGAGCGTGAGAACAGTCGCAAGCTGAAGCTGCGGAACCTCCTGTTGATGCTGCTCAGGATTCTTGCGGTGCTGTTCGTCGCGTTGGCGGCGGCACGGCCGGTCGGGCGCTTGATCGGAGCAGGGCACGCGCCGACGGCGATCGCGATCGTGCTCGACAACTCGCTCAGCACATCGACCATCGTGGATGGCGCACCGGTGTTTCGGCGGCTTCGAACCGCGGCCGTCGCGGCGGCGCGTCAGGCGACGCCGTCCGATCGCATCTGGTTGGTCACCGCTGACGGCCGGGTGGTCGGCGGCTCAATGTCGTCGGTCGCGGACGCGATCCAGCGACTCGAGCCAATGGCCGGCGCGGGCGATCTGCCCGGTGCCGTCGCGCGCGCGATCGGTCTCGTTCGCGGCGCGGGGCTGCCGGCGCAGCACGTCGCTATCGCCAGCGATGGGCAGGCAACGGCATGGCGTCGGCCGACCGCCGTCGGCGACGTCGGCGTGAGCGCGTTCGTGCCGACGACCGCGGTGCCGGCGAACCACGCCGTCGTCGTAGCCGAGGCGCGGCCGGTCCGCTGGACGCCGCGCGGCAGCGTCGTCGCGCGAACACTGGGCTCCGATTCCGCGACGTACCGCATTTCGATCGCTGGCGCGGGCAACGGTGCGCGGACGCTGGCACGGGGCACGGCCGTCAGCGGCGACGAGATACTCGTTAGGGCGGCGCCGCCGGAGCGCGGATGGGTCGCGGGATCGGTCGAGCTCGAGCCCGATGAGCTGCGTGGCGACGACGTGCGTCACTTCGCGGCATGGATCGGAGCGGCGCCGTCCGTCACCGTCGATCCGACGCTCGGCCCGTTCGTCGGAACTGCGGTCGACGCGCTGGTGCAGAGCGATCGGCTGCGGCTGGGCAGCGAAGCGGCACTGGTTTCGGCGGACGCGCTCGTCCGACTGCCCGCGCTGATCGTGGCGCCGTCCGATCCGGTTCGCGTTGGTGCAGCCAACCGCGCGCTCGAGCGGGCCGGGGTGCCGTGGCGGTTCGGCGCCATTCGAAGAGAGACCGGGACCGCGCGTGAGCCCGCTGCGACGCCGACGAAGCTGATCGACGGCGCGACCGTAACGGCGCGCTTCCCGCTCTCTCCAGTGGGTGATGTCGTCGTCGACACGGTGGCTCGCGTTGGCACCGAGCCCTGGATCGTCGCCGGCGATCGATATGTCATCGTCGCGTCGGCCCTCGATCCGTCGGCCACCGACTTTCCGGTGCGGGCGGGATTCCTGCCGTGGATCGCAGAGGCCGCGTCGCAGCGTCTGGCGGGAGACGCCGGCGTCGTGATTGCGGCGACGCCGAGCACTCGCGTTCGGGCGCCGGCTGGCGTGCAGACCGTTGACGACGTCGCGGGCCAGCCCGTCGCCGTTTCGAACGGCGAGATCGTCGCGCCCGATCGTGCCGGCGTGTACTTCCTCCGCCGCGGCGGGAACAAGGCTGGCGCCCTCGTCGTCAACGGTGAGCCGGACGAGTCGGCGCTCGCGCGACTGTCGGTACCGCTGCTGCGATCGCGATTCGATGGTCGACAGGTCGCCATCACCGCCGACGGCGACCGGTGGGCGTCGGACGCCTACACGGGGTCGGCGCGTCGCCCGTTAGGCACGCCGCTGCTGATCCTCGCGGCGATCGTGCTCATCGCCGAAGCGATCGTGGCGCGCGGGTCCGGGGAGGGTACGAGCCGCAGGGCGGTGAAGGCGGCAGCCTAGTGGCACTACCAACGCTGATCGATGCCGTCGCAGCGCTCCCGGCGTTCGCGCGCGTGCTCAACACGGTTCCCGCTCCGGGCGCTCGGCTCACGATCGGCGGTTTGCCGGGGTCGAGCGATGCCGTCGTGCTGGCCGCACTCGTTCGGCGGCTGCCGACGCGGTTCTTCGTCGTGCTCACCGAAGGAGTCCCCCAGGCAGAGCGCTGGCTGGCGGATCTGCAGGCCATACTCGACGAGACGCCGGTCGCGCTGTACCCGCCGCGCGAAGGGTTCGGTGAGGCTGAGCCGCACGCGGAGATCGCGGGCGAGCGCGTCGAAACGCTCGAGCGCGTGGCGCGTGGCGAGGTGCGGGTGCTCCTCACGACCGCGCGCGCCGTCCTCGAGCGGACCCGCCTCCCGACCGCGCTGCGCGGCGCCCGCATCGAGATCCGAAAGGGCGACGTTAGGCGCCCCGAAGAGATCGCCGAGCATCTCGAGCGTATCGGGTTCGAGCGCGTGCCCATGGTGGACGACGTCGCCCAGTTCTCCATGCGTGGCGGCATCTTCGACATCTACAGCTTCGGGATGGCCGATCCCGTTCGTCTCGAGTTCTGGGGCGACGAGATCATCGAGCTCCGGCACTTCGATCTCCACAGCCAGCGTTCGACCCGCGCGGCGGACGTCGCGATCATCCTGCCGGTCGACGGTCGCCTGTCCGACGACACCGAGCAGGAGTTCGAGCGCGTCTCGGTGGCATCGTTGTGGCCGCCCGAGACGATCGTGATGCTGCCGGACGACGCTCACATCGAGCCGGAGATTCAGCGCACGTGGGATGAGGCCCAGCACCACCTCGATCTGGCGAGACGTCGCGGCGAGGACGTGCCGCGTCGCGACGAGCTCTTCCAGCCGCCTGCCGACGCGCTGACCACGATGCGCGAGTTCGGTACGATCGCGCTCATGCCGGGCGCCGGCACCGGTGCCGACGCCGTGTTTCCGATCCGACACCCGGACGCGATCGACCGCGACATCAAGCGTCTGCGCCGACTCGTTAGGGATGGCACGCCGACGATCATCCTCTGCGACAACGAGGGGCAGGCGGAACGGCTCGACGAGCTGCTGAACGAGGACACGTTCAGTCCGTCGCCGGCGGCGTTGGTCATCGGCGTGCTGGACGGCGGATTCGTGATACCGGGAACAGGGAACGGGGAACCGGGAACGGAGCCAAGGAGCCTCGGTTCCCCGTTCCCGGTTGCCGCGTCCCGCCCGTCAGGGCTTCGCGTCCTGACGGACCACGAGATCTTCCGCCGCGAGCGCCGGCTCCGCAGGGCGCGACGGTACACGACCGGTGCGACCCTCGAGGCCATCACCGCGCTCAAGTCGGGAGATTTCGTGGTGCACCTCGAGCATGGCGTCGGGATCTACCGCGGGCTGCAGACGATCTTCGTCGGCGAGAGCACCGTCGAAGTCGCCGTCATCGAGTACGAAGGCGGCGACCGTCTCAACGTCCCGCTCTACCGCATCGACCAGATCGAGCGCTATCGCGCGGCCGGCGACGCCGACGGGGACGCCGCACCGCCGCGCCTGCACAAGCTCGGCGGAAGGCGTTGGGCGCAGCAGCGTGACCGCACACGCACCGCCATCCAGGAGATGACGGTCGAGCTGCTCGACCTGTACGCGCGCCGTCAGGTCGCCTCGCGCCCCGCACATTTTCCCGACACAGCCTGGCAGCGTCAGCTCGAATCGTCGTTCCTCTTCGAGGACACGCCCGATCAGCGGAAAGCCACCGGCGACGTGAAAGACGACATGGAGAAGCCGCGTCCCATGGACCGGTTGCTCGTCGGCGACGTCGGCTACGGCAAGACCGAGATCGCGGTGCGCGCCGCCTTCAAGGCGGTACAGTCCGACCGCCAGGTCGCGGTGCTGGTGCCGACCACCATTCTTGCCGACCAGCACCAGCGTACGTTCAGCGATCGATTCGCCGACTTCCCGATCCGGGTCGCCGCATTGAGCCGCTTCCAGACACCCAAGGAACAGACCGAGGTGCTCGCGGAGCTCGCGGCGAAGAAGGTCGACATCATCATCGGCACACATCGCCTGCTGAGTCCGGACGTGAGGTTCGCCAACCTCGGCCTCATCGTCATCGATGAGGAGCATCGGTTCGGCGTGAAGCACAAGGAGCGGCTCAAGCAGCTGCGACTCGAGACCGACGTTCTCACGCTGACCGCAACGCCGATACCCCGCACCCTCCACCTGTCGCTCGCCGGCCTTCGCGACATGACGCTCATGCAGACCGCGCCACGCGATCGCTCGCCCGTGCTGACATTCGTCGAGCCGTGGGACGAAGGGCTCATCGAGGAAGGCATAGCACGCGAGCTCGATCGCGGCGGGCAGGTGTTCTTCGTTCACAACCGCATCGAGACGATCGAGGCCATCGCCGATCGGATTCGACGAGTGATGCCGCGCGCGCGTGTGGCGGTCGGGCACGGACAGATGCGGGAGAAGGACCTCGAGGACGTGATGCACAGATTCGTGGCGGGTGACGTTGATGTCCTCGTGTCGACGATGATCGTCGAGTCGGGGCTCGACGTGCCCAACGCGAACACCATGTTCGTGAATCGGGCCGACACGTTCGGACTCGCGCAACTGTATCAGCTTCGCGGCAGGGTCGGTCGCTCGCATCGTCGCGCCTATTGCTACCTGATCGTGCCCGATTCCGTAGACGAGGACGCCGAGCGGCGCCTCCAGGTTCTGGAGCACCACACTGAGCTGGGGTCAGGCTACCGGGTCGCTCTCAAGGATCTCGAGCTCCGCGGCGCCGGTAACCTCCTGGGTCCCGAGCAGTCCGGCTTCGTTCACGCGGTCGGGTTCGACATGTACCTGCGAATGCTCGAGGAAACCGTACGCCGGGTGATGGACAGCGGCGGCAAGCCGAAGTTGGTGCCGTCCGACGTATCGCTCGACGTTCCGGCATACCTTCCCGACGAGTTCATTCCGTCCCAGGACGCCAAGCTCGACGTCTACCGGCGACTGAGCGCCCTGGACGAACCGGCAGTCATCGAGGAGCTCCGCGCCGAGGTGCGTGACCGGTTCGGCCCGCTGCCCCCACCTGCCGAGGCCTTCTTCGCGACTGCAACGCTTCGGGTCGTGGGAGGGTCCCTGGGGATCGACGGGCTGTTGGTGCGCGGCGACGAGGCCCGTGTTACCTTTCGCGACACGGCTGTGCCTCGGATGAAGGGGCTCTCGGCCGCGTTTCACGAAGTGCAGTTCCAGGCGGAAGTGCGTCGGACGCACCCGCTCTCGTTGAAACTGACACGTGTCGGCGGTTCTCCGATGCTCGATGGGCTCGTGCGCGCCCTCCGAGGACTGGCGGCCGCCTGACCGTTTTTCGGCACCCGCCAACTCCAATCCATTACCGATGAAACGTCCTCTCGTCCTTGCCCTCGCCGTCTGTATTCCGGTCGTCGCTTGTGACGGCTTCAAGGAGGCGATGACGGCCCACGTCGACGTGGCGGCACGCGCCGGATCGCAGGAGCTCTCCGTCACACGCCTGGGCGAGCTCCTCGGCGCTTCGAAGATCCCGCTTCGCCGGGACGTCGTTCAGACGGTCGCCGACATGTGGGTGAACTACCAGCTGCTCGCTCGGGCGGCGGCGCACAACGATTCGCTCAACCAGCCGGCGTTGATCGACGAGGCGATGTGGCCCGCCACGACGAATACGCGCATAAAGAAGTGGTACGACATCGTCGCGAAGAAGTGGGCGAACGTCGACACCGCGGGCAACGCAGCCGCCTACGCCAGCGGCAAGTTGCTCGCGGCACGCCACATTCTGTTCAACACGCCGCCAGGCGAGAGCCGCACCGCCGATTCCGCGCTCAAGCTCGCGCAGAGCGTGAGAGGACAGCTCACGTCCACGAACTTCGCGGACATGGCCACCAAGTACAACGGCCCGCAGGCGGCGGGTCCGGGCGGCGACCTTGGTGTGTTCCCGAAGGAGCAGATGGTCCCCGAGTTCAGCAACGCGCTGGCGGCGCTCAAGCCGGGTGAGATCTCGCAGCCGGTTCGCTCGCAGTTCGGCTACCACCTCATCAGGCGCTCGACGTACGACGAGGTGAGGGAACAGTTCGCCTCGATGAACAACCAGTCCGCCGTTCGCACGGGCGAGAGCACGTACGTCGCCCAGCTGAACGAGACGGCGAAGGTGCAGGTGAAGCCTAACGCGCCCGCTGTGGTCAAAGCCATCGCGGCCGCGCCCGACGCACACAAGGACGACAAGACGGTGATCGCGACCTCCATCCTGGGCGATTTCACCGCCGCCCGCGCGGCCAAGTGGATCACCGCGTTCCCGAATCCGCAGGGGCTGCGCCAGCAGATCCAGCAGGCTCCGGACTCGATGCTGCCCGATTTCGTGAAGGCGGTCGTTCGGAACGATCTCCTGCTCAAGCAGGCCGATAGCGCGAAGATCGCGCTCGACACGGCCGAGACCAACGAGATCCGCCGCGCGTTCGTGAGCATGGTCGCGAATACGTGGTCGGGGTTGAACATCTCGCCGAACCGTCTCGCAGACAGCGCGAAGACCGTGGCCGAGCGGGAGCGTCTCGCCGCGGCGCGTGTCGATGACTACCTCGATCGGCTCCTGACCAAGGACGAGCAGTTCATCCCGATCCAGCCGACGCTCGAGTCGGCCCTGCACTCGAAGTACGACTACAAGGTCAACGCCGCGGGGATCGACCGTGCGCTCGAGCGCGCCCAGCGAATCCGCACCGTTGCCGATTCGACTCGCGCCGCGCAGCAGCCGCCGTCAGCCGTCCCGCTGCCGGGTCAGCCTGGCGCGACTCCGCCTGGCGCGACTTCGCCCGGCGCGACTCCGCCGGCCGCGCGTGACACGACGCGAAAGCAGCCGTAATTCATGTGAGAGCGGGCGGGAGCTTCCGCCCGCTCTCCGTTTCAGGCTCCTCGGGACCAGTCCCGCGGGAGCAGGGTAGAATGAGCGATGACGACTCCGAGAACCCTCCGCCTCGCTGCCGCGTGCGTGCTCGTTGCCGCGCCCGCCGCTGTTGCGCAGAACGTGCCGCCTGCCCCAACTCCCATGTCCCGAGCTGGCGCGGCGACGGACACCGGCGGGCTGCCCGTCGACCGTATCGCCGCCGTCGTCGGTGATCGTCCGATCCTCTGGACGGAGCTCATGGAGGAGATCAACGAGCGGCGTGCCCGCGGGCTGAACATCCCGCTCAACGATTCGCTCGCGCAGATGCAGCTCGCGCGCTCGGTCATTCAGGAGATGATCGACGAGGAGGTCATCGTTCAGCACGCGCTCCGCGATACGTCGGTGCACATCGCCGAGCTCGACGTACAGAACGCGGCCGACCAGCAGATGAAGCGGGTCCGGAGTCAGTTCAAGTCCGACGTCGAGTTCGCCCAGGCGCTCAAGACCGGAGGTTTCGGCACACCCGAGGAGTACAAGCGCTGGATGAACGAGAAGGCTCGGCGGAATGCGCTCCAGGAGAAGTTGTTCGCGAAGCTGCGCCAGGCGGGTAAGATCGTCCCGGTGCCGGTGAGCGAGCAGGATGTGAACGAGGCGTTCGAGAAGTCGAAGACGAACCTGCCGAAGCGGCCGGCGACAGTGACGTTCCGCCAGCTCGTCGTTCCAGCTCGTGCGTCGGACGCGGCGAAGGCGGCGGCGAAGGCGAAAGCCGAATCGCTGCTCGTGGAAGTCCGAAAGGGTGGCGACTTCGAGCAGATCGCGAAGCGCGAGTCGATGGATCCGTCATCGAAGGAGCTCGGCGGGGATCTTGGCTGGAATCGGCGCGGCACGATGGTGGCGCCGTTCGAGCGCTGGATGTTCGCACTCGCGCCAGGGCAGACGAGCCCCGTCGTGGAGACCACGTTCGGCTTTCACATCATCCGCGTCGATCGTGTGCAGCCGGGCGAGGTGAAAGCACGTCACATTCTCATTCGTCCGCGCATCGATTCGGCGGATGTCGCCGCGGCGAAGCTGCGTGCCGACAGCGCATCGGCACTCTGGCAAACCGGCGTGAGCTTCGATACGCTCGTCGCGCGGTTCCACGACGCCGACGCGCAGGAAGAAACCGGCAGCATGCAGCCATTCGATCGCGCTCAGCTCCCCGAGTCCTACAAGACGGCCTTCGAAGGGAAGGGAACCGGAACGTTCGTGGCGCCCTTCGCGATCGACGACCCGGCCCGCAACGCGAAGAAGTACGTCGTCGCGCAGATCGTCAAAGCGGACGACGGCGGTGAGTACACGCTGCAGGATTTCCGCAACCAGATCCGCGATCAGCTCGGCCAGGAGCGCGGCATGCGGCGCGTGATCGATCAGATGCGCAGGGACCTGTACGTCTCCGTCAGGATCTGATAGCTCGCGCGACGCGCGCATGATCGATCGCGTTCGGCTGGCGATCACGTTAGGCGACCCGCGCGGCATCGGACCGGAGATCGTCGCGGCGGTTCGGCGCGACGATCGCCTGGCGGAGCTGGCCGAGCTCACTATCGTCGGCCCGAGCGGGACTGTCGCGCAGGCAGACGACGCTGTGGGCGACTGGACCCGTGCCGGCGACGCGTCCGTCGCCGGTCGGCTCGCCGGACAGGCGATCGAGCGCGCCGTGGAGCTGGCCGCCAGCGGCGCAGTCGATGGCATCGTCACGGCGCCAATCGACAAGGCGGCGCTCTACGCCGGCGGGTACGATTTCCCCGGCCACACCGAGATGCTCGCGGCCCTTACCGGCAGTCGCGTCGCGATGATGCTTGCGTCGTCGGTCGCCGCGGACTCCGGCCGGCATCCGCTTCGCGTGGTGCTTGCCACCACACACATCGCCCTGCGGGACGTCCCCGGCGCCGTCACCAGCGACGCGATTTGTAACGCTGCTGACGTCACCCGCCGCGGCCTCGCTGACTGGTTCGGTATCGAGCAGCCACGCATCGCGTTGTGCGCCCTCAATCCACACGCGGGCGACGGTGGTCGATTCGGCACCGAGGACGACACGCTCCTCGCACCGGCGGCGCGCCGCGCGGGCATCGCCGGACCCTTTCCCGCAGACACGGTCTTCGTCCGCGCCCTGCGGGGTGAGTTCGATGCCGTCATCGCGCCGTATCACGACGTCGGCATGACCGCAGTCAAGGTCGCGGCGTTCGGGAGCGGCGTGAACGTGACACTCGGGCTGCCATTTCCACGCACGTCGCCCGATCACGGGACGGCGCTCGACATCGCCGGCCGCAACATCGCGGACGCGTCGAGCATGAAGGAATCGGTGCGTGTCTGTGCAGCCATTGCGCGCCGGCTGCGTCAGCGCCGCGCCACGTCCGCACGCGCGCTCTGATCGTACCGCTGACGCGCGTCAGATCGCCCGGGCTCGTTCGGGCACGTCGACAGCGATGGTTTCGATTCGGCGGCCGTCCATCTCGCGAACCGTGAGTGTCGCGCCACCCGCAGTGACGCGGTCGCCGGCCACCGGCAGCCGGCCTAACGAGCCGAAGACGAAGCCGCCGATGGTCGTGTAGTCGTCGTCGGGAATCGTGAGCCCGAAGCGCTCGTTCATCTCCCCGATGTGGAGCGATCCGGGAATGAGCGTCTCGCCGCCAATCTGGGCGCGGTCCGATGGTTCGGGCTCGTCGTGCTCATCGAGGATCTCGCCGACGATCTCCTCCAGCAGGTCCTCCATCGTGACGATGCCGGCGGTGCCACCGTACTCGTCGAGCACCACGGCCATGTGCTCCTTGAGGCGCTTGAAGTCCGCGAGCACCTCTTCCACTTCACGCGAGCCCGGTACCACGTGCACATCGCGCATGATCGCTTCGATCGTAAAACCCGCCGGCGGGTTGCGGAGCACGCGCAACAGGTCTTTCGCGAGCACGAGGCCCACGATGTTGTCGATCGAGTCGTCGTATGCCGGGTATCGCGAAAACGCATTCTCCTCGACGATGGCAAGGGCTTCCTCGAGCGTCGCGTCCATGGGCATCGCGACCACCTCGGTGCGAGGCGTCATCACCTCTCGCGCATTTTTCTCGGAAAACTCGAACACGCCTTCGATGAGGTCGGCGTCCCGAGCCGGGATCGCGCCACCCTCCTGGCTCTGCTCCACGATGAGCCGTAACTCGTCAGGCGAGTGCACCGGCTCATCGAGCACGTCGCCGCGCTGGCCGAAGATGCTCAGAATCGCCTGCGATGATCGGTTCAGTATCACAATGAACGGTGTCGCCAGCCACGCGAAGACGATCAGAGGCGGTGCCAGCCACCGGGCGAACTGCTCGGGGTGGTTGAGCGCGACCGCGCGCGGCGCGAGCTCTCCGAACACCACGTGGAGATAGGTAACGCTCGCAAGTGCCACTATGGCGCCGACAGTCAGGCGCAGCGATTGTTCGATCGCGATGGGCAGCGATCC
>Ga0075430_100004970_pt1 | contig 11192 bp, 5 predicted proteins | sample RhiMetdeltSRZDD4_FD_75294 | JGI IMG/M metagenome (GOLD analysis project Ga0075430, IMG submission 75294) | Populus rhizosphere microbial communities from Tennessee, USA - Rhizosphere MetaG P. deltoides SRZDD4 | ecosystem: Host-associated > Plants > Roots > Rhizosphere > Soil | place: USA... | reverse complement strand
CACGAGCGGCAGAGCGACGACTACATTCGCGAGGCCGTCCGCGCGTGCAGCCCGCACATCCTGCTCACGCATTTCGGCGCCTGGAATTTCTCGGAGGGAACCGGCGGCGCGATCGTTCAGCAGCCGGCGCCGTCGGTTGGCGGCCCGATCAACTATCAGGTGTTCCTCGAAGAGCTGCAGCGATCAGAGTACGAGGGTTATCTCGTGTCCGAGTACTGCCTGCCGTGCGTTCGCGATCACCAGATCGCCGGCATCGCCGACATCGATCAGGCGAACGTCCAGGCGCTGACCTACCTGAAGCGGCTGGTCCCCGCTGCGCAGATCGCCTGATGCGCTGAGCGCCGGGCCGGAAGCGCCGGTTCACCGGGGAGCCGGAATGGTCGAGGGGACCGCGACCGGTTGAAGCCGGATGTACCTGCCGTCGGTTCGCGGCGCGAAGAAGCTCCTGCAGAATGCATCGCACGAGGCGCAGATCGCGTTCGGCGGCGTGCGGTGCAGCGCCAGCGCCCGGTTCCGCTGAAACTGCGCGTTGTTCCAGATCTCGCTGAAGGGCTGCTGCAGGACGTTGCCATACGAGTAGTTCTCCTTGAAGGGACTGCAGCAGCCGAGCGTCACGTCGCCGCTGAATGCGACCCTCACACTCGTGCCCCAGAAGAAGCTGCAGTCGAAGCCGTGCCGCGGATCGGTCCAGGACAGATCCGGCGACGGGAACGACTTGCACCGCACGCCCAGCTGCGCCATGCGCGCTGCGGCGGCATCGAGCTCGCGGCGGTAGCTCCCGGGCGTCCTGCAGTTGCGGAACCCCCAGTCGTACGACGCGTAGCTGATGCAGTTGATGAAGTCGACGCCGAAGTCCGCGGCCTGCTCGACAAAGGGGACGAGCTCCCCTTCGTTCTCGTTGAGCATGACGAAGTTCAAGCCGACCCGGGGAAACCGGGCACGTGTATCGCGCCTGACCTGCATCAGGCGCCTGATGTTCTCGTGCACGACCTGCAGGCGGCCTCCCCTCCGGACCCGCTGATAGGTCAGCGGTATGGCCGCATCGATGCTGATGTTGAGATCCTTCACGCCGCAGTCCATCAACCGGGCCGCGCGGTCGGCGTCGATCAGCAGGCCGTTGCTGTAGATGGTGATCTTGCACGAAGGTTTCTCCCGACGGGTGTAGGCCACGACGTCGAAGAAGCGATTGTGCAGCAGTGGCTCGCCAAATCCGTTGAGACCGAGGTGAGTCAGATACGGAAACTGCGCCAGGATCCGCTGGTAATTCTCGAAACTGAGGTCGCCGAGCGCGTAGGGCTTCAGCCCGCGCGATCGCAGGCACTGCACGCAGGCGAGATTGCACCGGTTCGTCAGCTCGATTTCGATGCCGGGCGGCGCACTGGTCATCGTCAGGGGGCGTGCCTTGCTCTCCTGATCGAAGCGGCGGAGGTTGGCCAGCACCTTCGGCCGCAGCAGCAGGCCGAACGCGTCGTTCTCTCTTGCTTTTGCGTAATAGGTGAGGATCGAACGGAGCATGGTGGTGGCCTTCTTTCAAATGGTCCCGTCGGCAGCGGACGGTTGGGGTAGCGGCGCCGCCGGCTTTCGCCGCCGTGCCCACACGTACAAGCGGCACCCCGTCCGCCACACGTAGTGCGGCAGGTGCGTCCCATGGAAGCGGATCAGCGCCAGCGGTCCGCTCGCGAGCGCGCGCTTGCGCCTGTAGGCCAGCACGCTTTCCATGCGAGCCCACCACCGGGCCATGTTCAGGTCGGTAGTCGTCAGCGTGTAGGTGCGGACCGTTGCGGTGTAGCTGTTCCACGCGGAGAACTGCATCTCGCGGCCGAGCAGTCCTTCGCGTAGCGCCCGCCAGTACATCGGGGTCCCGGGAAACGGCGTCAGAACCGTGAACCCGCTTTCGATGTCGAGCTCGATCGCGAACCGCCAGGTCTTCTCGACCGTGTCCCAGGTTTCTTCGGGCATTCCCAGACAATAGGTGCCATAGAGGCGGTAGCCAATCGCATGGCACATCGCGATCCGATCACGCAGCCGCTGATTGACCTTCAGCTTCTGACCGATGCTCTCCATGCATGCCGCGTCGTTGGTCTCGACCCCTGTGGTGATCGTACGGATTCCAGCTTCGAACATCCGGCGGAGCGTCACGTCGTCGAACACCTCGACGCTGGTTTCGATCGTGGCGTCGAGCCGGAGACGCCGCGCGATCACCGCGTCGGCCAGCGCTCTCGCATAGCCGCGGTCGATCCCGAAGTTCGCGTCGCGGAATCGGACCCGGTGAATCCCGAACGTCAGGTTCAGGTATTCGAGCTGATCGACGACCGCGTCGACGCTGGTCTTCCGCCACGCCGTGCCCTCGACGAACATGTACGGGCACATCGTGCAGGCGAACGGACACCCGCGACTGGCCTGGATGGCCACGCCGACGCTCCCGTCATTGCCTGCCTCGCTGTACCGTTCCATCTCGAGTAAGTGCCACGCGGGCCGCGGCAATGCGTCCGGCCGTGCGACCGTGACCCATGACCTGTGCCTCGCGCCGTGCTTCAGGTCATCGTAGAGATCGGCACCTTCGAGCGGCAGGTAGGCAGCAGGGTCGATCACGCCTGCGACCTCGCACGGATCCGGTGCCGCGAGCACCTGCGCGAAGAAGGCTTCCGGCTCGCCGTAGAGGACGAAATCGACTGCGGCCTGGCGAACCCAATGCTCGAGGGTGGACTTGATGGCGCCGCCCCAGATGAACACGGTCGCCACGGGCATCAGGGCCTTGAGCCGGTTGGCGAACGCAAGATCCTGCAGCAGCGACGGCATCGAGATCCGGATGCCGATCCACATCTCTCGGGTAGGCTGGTCGCCGGCGGCCTTCACACACAGCCGCTCCGCGGCGGTTCCCGAGAGCCCCTCCAACAGCAGATCGACGATGGTCACCCTGGCGCTGGTCTGCTCGGCGACGGCAGCGAGGTAGAGGAGGTCGAGCGGAGGCAGCGAGACCGCTTCCCGTTCGAAGGGCTTCAGCCGCCTGGAAACGCCGATGCCGCCGGACAAGCTGCGCTCGTTGGTCCGTCCGCGAAGCCGCGGAGGATTGACGAGAACAACACCGGGAACGGCCACACCGGATTCGATGGTCGTCGGCACGCAGGGGACCCTCCAGCCGCCAGGGCGGCCGGTAGCCCCTCACAGCACAGGTTGTGCCTGCGTGGTTAGCCTGCTGTTGACGAGTGTCCTCAGCGATGGGCGGGTTACACCCTCGCCACGGTACGTGAATAATTTCGGGGTCGCCGGAATTTTTCCGCGTTCAGGCGACCTGTGCGGCGGCCCTGGTCTCGGCGGCCGCAATCGCGCGCGGGCCTGCGGACGCCTCCCTGGTGTCGACCCGCGCCTGCTTGAGCGCGTCCCGCAATTCCTCCTGCTTCACGAACCAGAAGCCGGAGAACACCGCACTCATCCGGGTGTCCACGAACAGCGTGAGCATGTAGGCGATCGCGAAGCCGGCGGCAAGTCCCCCGAACAGCCACGGTTGGGTCCAGGCCTCACGTGCGATGCGAATGAGGGTGTCGAGCGGGTTGGTCAGCGAGGCGACTCCAAGACCACCGAATGTCGACAACGCCGCCGCAGGATCCAGAAGGAGCCTCACCGGTGCCGCGTGCCAGGCACTCGCGACGAAGACGAGGGTTGCCAACAGATAGATGTAGTACGACAACTGCGCGAGCGCCATCTCGCGATGGACCCGCTTCAGCAGGCTTCCGCCTGGCATCGTCGAGAGCACCCGCTGCACGCCGGCGGCGCGCCGCCGGGCCAGTTCGGCGTTGGCGGAATTGGGCGGCGGGGTGAAGATCACCTCGGCAGCCGCCGGCAGGTTCCCGGGTGAGTAGTCGTCGGTCCCGTGCGCGATGCGTTCGAGCGCGCTGACGTGAATCCGCGGGCGCACGCCGTGCGCGCCGCAGATTTTCCCGATGTCGCGGATCCGCCGGCGATAGAACACGCCGAGGCCGGCACGCGGATCGTACAGCTTGTCGTCCACGCTCGCGTGCTCCCGGAACCAGTCGCGGTCGCTCTTGTTCAGGCGCAGACCGCGCTGGCCGAATGGCTTGCCCGCCTGCGCCGCCTCCTCCAGCATCCAGTCGAGCGCCACGAACGACATGCCCTGTTTCGGATAACCGCCGCCGACATTCGAGTGGGCGCCCGCGAACCACACCTGCGAGATCCGCGAGGCGTCCTCCCGTGTTTCCTTCCACATCAGCGGGTGAAACGTCTGCCGCTCGTCGTCGATGGCGAGGGCATGGCAGGCGCGATCGACGATCGGGCTCAGCGCGAGGTCGGGAAACTTGAACCGGTGGATCGTGGCGTTCAGGAGGTCGCCGAGATGAAACGGCAGTCCAACGGCGTCGACGGTATCCCAGACCCCGACGAACCGGATGCGGACATCGACCGGATAGGAATACTGCCTCTTGAACCGCACGGCACGCTCGTGGGACGGTGTCACGAACAGCTGCTTCATGAGCGGTTGATAGCACGCACGGTAGGCGCTATAGGCCTTCCTCACCGCGGCGTGGAACGCCCGCGAGGTGCGCGGCTGAAGCGTTCGAAGATCGATCAGTCCGCACGCGCCGATCAGCCCCACCAGCGTTCGAACGGTGAACGCACCGCGGCTGAAGCCGAACATGTAGATCTCGTCGCCCGGATCGTAGACGCGGGCAAGCTCGGCATAGAGGTGCTTGACGTTCCGGCTGAGTCCCCACCCCGTCGCCCCACCCAGCAGCTTCAACGGCTTGAAATCCTCGGTCCCGACCCCGTCGTCGTAGATCGCGATCTGCGGGGTGACCGCCGGATCGAACCGGTGGCTGTCGAGATCGACCGCCTCGAACAGCTTGAAGACATTGGTGCCGCGTCCCTTGATGGCGGTGTTTCCGGTCCCGTCGGAGCAGACGACAATGCGCTTTGCCATCGGGAGTCCTTCGTGGCGTGTTGTCGAACTTAGATTCAGATACGTAAGTCGGTGGCTCCTGGCACCGGCTCGACGGCCCCGGTGCGCAAATCCGGGAAGCTCAACCAGAGACTCTTCGTGTTCGGGCAATTCCGGATAGTGTGGCTTCCGGCTTCAGCCGGAAGGCTGCGTGCGGCGCTATTCCGAGCGCAATGCCGCAACCGGCTCCAGCCTCGACGCCCGGCGCGCCGGCAGGTACGCAGCGAACCCGGCAACCGCAAGGAGGACGGCCACTGCCAGCGCAAACGTTGCGGGATCCCTAGGCTCGACGCCGTACAGGGTCTCGGTGATGAAGCGCGTTGCGGCAAAGGCGAGCGCGCCACCGGCGACGACGCCGAGGGCGACCACACCGGCGGTCTCGCGAAGGATCATCGCGATGACGCGCGCGGGACGCGCGCCCAGGGCGATGCGGACCGCGATCTCGCTCGTGCGCCGGGCCACGCCATACGACAGGACGCCATACAGACCGATTGCCGCAAGCGCGAGCGCCACGAGGCCGAACACGAGCGCGAGACGCGCGATGGCCCGGTCCTGCGCGGTCAGCGGAGCGAGGCGCTCGCGGGCGGTGCGAATCGACGTGACCGGCGCGTTGGCGTCGACGTCCATGATCGCCCGCCGCACCGCCGCAGCAATCGGGGCATCGGTCTGAGCCCGAACGAGGAACGTCGGGCTGCCGACGCCGGGCGGCTGTTGCCGGCCCGCGATGAATATCCGGGGCTCGACGGTTTGCCTTGGCGATCGGGTGCGCGCATCCTTGACCACGCCGACGACGAGGTACGCGGTCCGGTCGGCGTCCTCAACGGAAGTGACGCGGAGACCGATCGGATTGCGACGCGCGAAGAACCGGTTCGCGAACGTTTCGTTGATGACACAGATCCTCGGCGCTGCCGGCGTATCGCTCTCCTGGATACCGCGTCCCTGGACCAGCCGCATGCCGACCGTCGTGAAGTAGCCCGGGCCGACGGCGTCGACCGTCGTTTCCGGCTGGCGGTCCGACGGCGGCGTGTAGCCCTCGACCTCGATGGTCCAGTTGGTGAACGCCCCAGTGAACAGGCCGAGCTGCGAGAACGTGGCGCTCTGAACCCCCGGTGCCTGGCCGATGCGTTCGAGCAGCGCCTGGCGCATCGTGTCGCGCCGCACGGGATCGTCGATGGTTGCGCGGAGATCGACGCGCGCGATCAACAGATTCTCTACCTTCAGGCCGAGGTCGATCCGCTGCACGTTGTATGCGGTGCGCGCCAACAGGCCGGCGCCGACGAGGAGCGGCAGCGACAGTGCGAGTTGCACGCCGACCAGCAGCCGCCCGGAGCGGCGGCGCATCCGCGAGCCGATCGCTCCCCGGCCCTGTTCCTTGAGCGCGCTGGCGGCGTCGGTGGCCGTCGCCTGCCATGCGGGCAGGAGCCCGAAGAGCAGCGCGGCGGTGAACGTGCAGCCGACGAGGAAGATCGCAATCGACGCGTCGAGGCTGAAGGAAATCGCGAACGCCGGGTCGGCTTCGGCGAGCATGACGACGAGCGCACGGTGCAGCACCGCCGCGACGGACGCGGCTGCGAGTCCTCCGGTGGACGCGAGGACGAAACTCTCGGTGACGAGCTGGCGCATCAGCCGGCCGCGGCCGGCCCCGAGCGAGAGCCGCAGCGTCATCTCCGCACGGCGAGCGGCGCCGCGCGCGAGCAGCAGGTTCGCGAGGTTCGCGCACGCGATCAGCAGCAGGATGCCGACGCCGGCCAGTAACGCCGTCAGCGATCCAGACAACTCCGAACGCTTGGACGACGCGCCGCGCGACGCTTCGGTCACCTGAAGCCGTTGATCGAGGTACTCCGCGCGGCGATCCCCCGTGGCCGCGGCACCGTAGAACGCGGTGAGGTTCGCCCGGATCAGTGCGTTTGCCCGGGCCTCAGCCTCGGCAAGCGAGACGCCGGGGTTGAGCCGCCCGAACACGTGCAGCCACATCGCCTTGTCGGGCGGCGTTTCGTGGAGGTAGTCGTTGCCGGGGAGCACGCGCGGCTGCATGCGCAGCGGCACCCACAGGTCGGGGAGCTGACCGCTGGTCTCACCGACGAACGAGGGGGGCATGACCCCGACGATCGAAAGGGTGGCATTGCGGATCGTCAGCGTTCGGCCGATCACGTCGTCGCGGCCGGCGAATCGGCGTTGCCAGAAGTTGTGGCTGATGACGGCTTCGGCCGTGTCGACGCGATCGGCGTCCGGGGTGAACACGCGGCCGGTGGCAGGATGAGCGCCCAGCACCTGGAAGTAGGTGGCCGAGACCATCCGGCCGCGCACCTCTTCGGGCGCCTCGCCGCCAATGCGTGCCTGCCACAGGCCGAGGCTGCTCTGCGATGCCATCACCGACGCGAAGATGCCGGAACGATCGCGAAGCTCCTGGAACTCTTCGTAGGTCACCCAGTCGCGCGGCCCGTCGGTGCGGCCGTCCCAGCGTCCCCGGAACATCCCCGCCTCGGCGGGATCGGTGAGCATCACCAGTTCCTCGGGCCGCTGCACGCCAGGAAGCGTGGCGCGCAAGACGCCGTTCCAGAGGCTGAAAAGGGCAGTGTTGGCGCCGATGCCGAGCGCGAGCGTGAGAATCGCGACGGCGGTGAAACCAGGGCGCGCCACCAGGGTTCGCAGCGCGTAACGGAGGTCTTGCAGAAACACGTGCCAATGCTCCCTGGGCGCGACCGCGAGTACATCGCAGGCCGCGCCCGTCCAGATGGCGGCGCGACCGGTGCTGCCCGGGGCGTCGTTCAATTGATCGGTGAAGGCGAGCAGCATCTGCTCGCCGTACTCGTCGCGAAACGCCGCCGGGTAACACCGAAGCAGCGCACGGTACAACGTGACCTGCTGCATCAGCTCTCGGGCACGAGGCCGGTCTCGCGCGCCTGCCGCACGAGTCCGCTGAGTCGCGCGACTTCCGCGGCCGCGACGCGGCGGCCGAAGCGCGTCAACCGGTAGTAGCGGCGCCGCAGGTCCGTGTTCGACGGATCCGGGCTCTTCGACAACTCTTCGATCATTCCCTGGTCGAGCATGCGGCGGATCGAGCTGTAGAGCGTGCCCGCGCTCAGCTGCACCCTGCGGTCCGTGCGCGCAGCGACGTCCTGCATGATCGAGTAGCCGTGCCGGTCGCGATCGGCCAGCGCGATCAGGATGTGGAAGACCGCCGACGGCAGCGGCAGGAACGACTCGGAGGCAGGGTCTCTCGCCATGTAGCTGCGAAAAGTATATCAGAACCGAGTATAGTTGCAACGAGCAGAGAATCACGCCAGCACGGTCGCTACCGCCCGAACCCTTCCTCCCAATCACCCGTAAGTTGGAGATAAGTTTCCGGCCTTCAATCGTGCCCCGGCTTCGAAAGGAGGCGGGGGCTATGCTCGAACGACATGCAGCCCTTCGCCTCGCCTTCGTAGCGCTTCTGACCTTGCCGTCAGCCAGTCGATCGCTGGCGGCCGCCCCCGAGCCCCAGGACGTCAAGTCCCCACCTGTTCGCGTGCTCCAGACAGCACCGGCGCGAACCGCCCAGATGCAGGTGTGCCTGCGCGAGGTGCCGGACCTGTCCCGCTACAACACTGGATCGGTCGGAGCCATCCTGGCCAAGGTCGACCTCGTGTTCGGGAGCACCCGGCCGCAGAAGAGCACGGCGCCGAAGGGGACGATTGTCGGCCAGTCCGAGAAGCCGGGGACGCAGGTGCGGTGTGGAACGCGGATCGATGTGTATGTGTCGGATGGGACGCCGGTTCTCCAGCAGACCGGCCCCGGCCCTGCCGATGTGTGGCGCAAGCTGCCTTCGACCTCGGATGGCGTGCCACCGTCTTCAACCTCGGATGGACCACCCGCGAACAGCGGCAGCAACAGCCGCCGACCGACTCCTCCTGACCGCCCGTTGCCGGGCGGCGACGGCCAGCCGCCGCAGCCAGACCTCTGTCCGGTACCGAGCGTGATGAATCACCCCTATCTCGAAGTGCGTGAGCGGCTCCGGGGCTGGTCGATCGGCAAGGTCGAGAAGGTGGAAACCCGCGCGGCGCAGGAAGGCACGATTCTGAAACAGTCTCCGGCGCCAAGGACGATGGTGAAGTGCGGTTCGTCGATCGACATCGCTGTCGCCGTGGCGCCACCGATCGATCCGGTACCGCCGGTCAACGAGTGCTCCGTTCCAAGCCTGACCAATTACCCCATCGTCGACGTGCGCGAACGCCTTCGCGGATGGACGATCGGAAAGGTCGAGAAGGTGGAAACTCGTGCGGCCCGGGAGGGGACGATTCTGAAGCAGTCCCCCGCGGCGCGCTCGCTCGTCAAGTGCAGTTCGTCGATCGACATCGCTGTCGCGGTGATGCCACCCGATCAGCCACAGGTGACCGAATGCCCCACGCCGAGCCTGACCAACTACTCCGTCGTCGAAGTGCGTGAACGCCTTCGCGGATGGACCATCGGCAGGGTGCAGAAAGTGGAGACCCGCGCTGCGCAGGAAGGCACCATCCTCCAGCAGTCTCCCGCGCCACGGACGATGGTGAAGTGCGGGTCGGCGATCGACATCGCGGTCGCGGTGGCGCCCTTCGACTCTGCTCAGGGCCGCCCCGAGCATGGTCGAGGGGCGCCACCGATCGTGGCCCCGCCACCACCGTGTGTCGTGCCGGGCATCGAGTCGGGCGACGTCGCCAGCGCGCGCCTTGCGCTCGCCCGGCGGAACCTGGTGCTCGGCACCGTCAACACCCGTCCCAGTGAGAAGTCGCCGGGCACCGTGATCGGACAGAATCCCGCTCCCGAGAGCACCATCGCCTGCGGATCGGCGATCGATGTCTGGATTGCGGCGCCATTGCCACTCGTGCGTGTGCCGGTGTTGCAGGGTCAGGACGCCGCGACCGCGGCGCGCACGCTGGAGGGCGTCGGACTCGTGCTCGGCACAGCGGATCGTCGCGAGTCTGAGCTCCCGGCTGGCGGCGTCGTCGAGCAGCTGCCGGCGCCCAACACCGAGGTGCGACGCGGAACACCGGTGAATGTCTGGCTGTCTTCCGGGCTCCCGTTGACGCCGATCCCGGATGTGCGTGGGCGCGATCGCGGCGCGGCAGCGGAGATTCTCCGATCCCTGCACTTCCGGCTCGGAGAGGTTCTGGAGCGCGCCATCGACGCCACTCCGGGCACCATCGTCGATCAGCAGCCGCCAGCCGGAACGCTATCCCGACGGGACACGCCGGTGCGCGTGTGGGTCTCGGCCTCGATTGAAGTGCCGTCGGTGATCGGCAGACGCGAGGCGGACGCGACGGCGATTCTCACGAACCAGCGGCTACGCGTGGGAGCCGTCTCGACGCGTGAGTCAGCCGAGCCGGCCGGTACGGTCATCGACCAGCAGCCCCAGCCGCGCCGACCGGTGAGGCTGAATGCGCCAGTCGATCTCGTCCTGGCGATCCCGGTCACGGTGCTGGTCCCGGATCTCCGCGGCCGCGATCGCCAGGCGGCCACTTCGCTACTGACGAGCGCCCGGCTGCAGCTGGGTGAGACCACGACTCGTGAAGCCGACGAACCGGCGGGCATGGTGATCGAGCAGTCCCCGCGGGCGGGTGAGCGCGTCGAGATCGGAACGGCGGTGCAGGTATCGGTGGCGGCTCCGATTCGCGTGGAGGTACCGTCGCTCGTCGGGAAACAGGAAGGCGAGGCGCTCGCGCTTCTCAAGAACCGCCGCCTGAAGGTCGGCCAGGTTCAAACGCGCGAAGCCGCCGGGACCCGAGGCGCCATTCTCGATCAGCGTCCGCGGGCCGGCGAACGGGTGGACGCGGGTTCCGCGATCGACCTGACCGTCGCAAGCGCGGTCACGATCGTGGTGCCGGATCTCCGTGGCACAACCCGGGATGATTCCGGCAATCTGCTCCGCCTTCGCGGGCTCGTCCCCGGATCGGTCGAGACACGCGTGAGCGCCGGGTTTCCCGGCAGCATCGTGGAACAGCAGCCTGCGGCAGGCGCGCGGGTCGAGGCGGGGACGCCGGTGGCGATCTGGATCGCCGCGCCGGCCCCGCCCGAGCTCATTCCGCCGCAGGTGACCACGTTCCTGGAAGTGCCGGATCTCAAGGGACGGACGCGCGATCAGGCCCTGGCGATTCTCGCCGACCGTGGGCTGGTGCTCGGGCAGGCGGGCACCATCCTGTCGACCAGCACGCCGGACACCGTGGTCTCCCAGCAGCCTGCTGGAGCCTCACGCGTCCTACCGGGGACGAGCGTCGACGTCGTATTG
>Ga0075430_100004967_pt1 | contig 11194 bp, 10 predicted proteins | sample RhiMetdeltSRZDD4_FD_75294 | JGI IMG/M metagenome (GOLD analysis project Ga0075430, IMG submission 75294) | Populus rhizosphere microbial communities from Tennessee, USA - Rhizosphere MetaG P. deltoides SRZDD4 | ecosystem: Host-associated > Plants > Roots > Rhizosphere > Soil | place: USA... | reverse complement strand
GACGCCACCAGGTGCGGGCGACCGCCGCGGTCGGCACCGCGGGGCTGCGGATCGCCAGCAGAGGTACTCGTGGATGAGCTGGACCACGATGGCGGCCTCGCCGACTGCCGACGCGACGCGCTTGACCGACCGGTGGCGGACGTCACCGGCGGCGACACCCCGGGCAGGCTGGTCTCCAGGAACAGGAGCTGGCGCCCGGACGGCGGCCGTGCCGACGGCCCGCCGGCGACCTGGAGGTCCCGGCCGGACCGGCGCCGACGACGGCCAGGTCGTAGGTGGTGGGCTCGGGGCGGACACTGCCCCCGAGCAGCTCGGCCAGTTCGGCATGGGAGGGTCGACCAGCACCCGCCCGGTGCGGAAGACCACCACCGGCAGCCGGCGGCCGTCCTGGCCGGCCTCCCGGAGCAGCTGGCGGCCGGCCTCGGAGTCGTGGGGATGGAACCGGTACGGCATCGCTCGGCCGGCAGCCAGGGGGTGAACAGGTGGTAGTCGATCTGTCCCAGCGTCATGGCCCGCACCGCCGGGTTGGCCGCGGTGTCGTCACCCCGCTCCAGCCGCAGGACCCGTTTGGCCGCCGGGTGCAGCCCATGAGCGGCCACCAGGAACTCCACCCCGGCCATCTCGGTCATCTGCTGGCCGGCGAACACCAGGGCGACCTGCTGGGACGCCTCCGCGAGCCGATGGAAGACGGCCAGAGCCCCGGGCCGGGGACGGCTCGGCGAGGACCTGGTGTCGATGCCGAAGCGGCGGCCAAGGTCGCCGCTGAGCGCCTCCAGCACCGCCCGGTCCTCGTCCACCACCAGCAGGATCGGCGTTCCCATGCTTCACCTCCGGCCACCCTGGTTCGGATCATTGGGTAACGTCTCGGCATGATGGACCTGCTTGAGCGCGCTTGGCTGCTGGAGGAGCTGGACGGCGTGCTGGCCGCGACGACCACGGGGGGCCGTGTCGTCCTGGTGGCGGGCGAGGCCGGCATCGGCAAGTCGGCGCTGGTCAGGCGGTTCACCGAGCGGCGGTCGGCGGATGCCCGGTTCCTGCTCGGCGTTTGTGATCCGCTGCTCACGCCCCGGGCGCTGGGCCCGCTGCACGACATCGCCCGGCAGACCGGCGGCCGGCTGGCCGGGCTGCTCGCCTCCGGAGACTCGCGGGAGGCCGTGTTCGCCGCGTTCCTGGACGAGCTGGACCAGGGACGACGGCCGCGGGTGGTCGTGGTGGAGGACGCCCACTGGGCGGACGAGGCGACCCTGGACCTGCTGGTGTTCCTGGGCCGGCGGATCCAGCGGACCAGGGCGCTGCTGCTGGTCAGCTACCGCGACGACGAGCTGGCGGTCGACCACCCCCTCCGCGCGGTCGTCGGCCGGCTGGCTCCGGAGGTGGTGCGCCACCTGCGCCCGCCGCCGCTGTCGGCGGCGGCCGTGGCCGAGCTGGCCCGGCGGGCCGGCCGCCCGGCCGCGGGGCTGCGCGCGCTCACCGGCGGGAACCCGCTGCTGGTCACCGAGGTGCTGGCCGCCGGCGACGACGGCGTGCCCCTGACCGTCCGCGACCTGGTGCTGGCCCGCTTCGGCGGCCTGCCGGCCGACGCCCAGGCGCTGGTGCGGCTGGTCGCGGTGGTCCCGACCCGGGCCGAGCTGTGGCTGGTGGAGGAGGCGCTGCGGCCGGCGCCGCCGGCGGTCGAGGTGGGGGTGTCGGCCGGGCTGCTGGTGGTCGGCGAGGAGGCGGTCGGGTTCCGCCACGAGCTGCTGCGGCAGGCGGTGGCGGGCTCGCTGTCGGCGCTCGGCCGCAGGGAGCTCAACCACCGGGTCCTGGGGGTACTGGCCGGCTCCGGCGGACGGCAGGTCGACGTGGCCAGGCTGGTGCACCACGCCCGCGAGGCCGGCGACGCCGAGGCGGTGCTGCGGTATGCGCCGGAGGCGGCCAGGCAGGCGGCGGCGGTGGCGGCCCACCGGGAGGCGGTCGGGCACTACCGGGCGGTCCTGGCCCATGCCGAGCGGGTCCCCGCGCCGGCCCGCGCCGAGCTGCTGGAGGGCTACTCGGTCGAGGCCTACCTGTCCGGGCTGTCCACCGAGGCGGTCTCGGCCCGCCAGGCCGCCGTGGCCCTCAGGGAGGCCGCCGGCGACCCCGAGCAGCTGGGCGAGACGCTGCGCTGGCTGTCGCGGCTGCACTGGTGGGACGGCAACCGACGCGAGGCGGAGGCGGCCGCGGCCCGGGCCATCGCCGTGCTGGAGCCCCTGGAGCCCGGCCGCCAGCTCGCCATGGCCTACAGCAACCAGGCCCAGCTCGACATGCTGGCCAACCGGCTGGAGGCGGCGGTGCCCTGGGCCCGGCGGGCGGCCGAGCTGGCCCGGCGCCTGGACGACAAGGAGACGCTCAGCCACGCCCTGACCAACATCGGCTCGGCTCGGCTGCTGGCCGGCGACCTGGGCGGCCGGGAGGAGCTGGAGCAGGGGTTCGAGGTGGCGACCGCCGCCGGCCTGGAGGACCACGCCGCCCGAGCCGTGGGCAACCTGGCCACCATCGGCACGGAGATGCGGGACTACCACCACGTCCGCCCCGACCTGGACCGGGCGCTGGCCTTCGTCCAGGCCCACGAGCTGGCCGGGTGGGCCCAGCACCTGCTGGGGCACCGCGCCCGCCTGCGGCTGGACCAGGGGGACTGGGCCGGCGCGGAGCAGGACGCGCGGGCGGCGTTGGCCGAGCAGGTGAAGGGTGGTCCCAGGGTGGTGGACGCCCTGGTGCCGCTGGGCCTGTTGCAGGCGCGCCGCGGCGACCCCGACGCCGCGGCCACCCTCCAGGAGGCCACCGAGCGCGCCTTCGCCACCAGCGAGCTGCAGTGGATCGCGCCGGTGGCCGCGGCCCGGGCCGAGCACGCCTGGCTGCACGGGGACGACCGCCGGGCCGCCGAGGAGGCGGCCGCCGTGCTCGAGCGGGCGGTGACGGCCGCGCACCCCTGGTTCGCCGGGGAGCTGGCCTGCTGGCTGCTGCTCGCCGGTGCGCCGGTGCCGGCGCCGGCGGTGGTGGCCGAGCCGTACCGGCTGCTGCTGGCCGGCGACTGGCGCGCCGCCGCCGGAGCCTGGCAGGCGCTCGGCTGCCCCTACCAGCGGGCCCTGGCGCTGGCCCGCGGCGACCAGGACGAGGCCCTGCTGAAGGCGCTGGCGCTGCTGGACGGCCTGGGGGCCAGGCAGACGGGCCAGCGGCTGCGGCGCCAGCTCCGGCGGCGTGGCAGCCTACGCGTCCCCCGCGGCCCGACCCGGGCCACGGCCGCCAACCCGGCCGGCCTGACCGGCCGGCAGGTCGAGGTGCTCGGGCTGCTGGCCGAGGGCCTGACCGACGCCGAGATCGCGGCCCGGCTGTCGCTGTCGACCAAGACGGTCGGCCACCACGTCTCCGCGGTGCTGGCCAAGCTCGGCGTCAGCTCGCGTCGCCAGGCCGCCGCGGCCGCCCACCGGCTCGGGGTCGTCCCCCCCAGAGATAGGGAGCCGGGCGGCCAGAGTTAGGGACGCGCTCCCCATTCCTCCCTCCCGGGCGCCTCCTAGCGTTGCCCTGACCGGCCCGACGGCAGGTCGCGAACGGGAGGAGACGCCATGTCCGAGTCGACGGTGAGGGTGGCCGCCGTCCAGGCCGCCCCGGTGTTCCTGGACCTGGAGGCCAGCGTGGACAAGGCGCTGGCGCTGATCGAGGAGGCGGCGGCCAACGGGGCCCGGCTGGTGGTGTTCCCCGAGGCGTTCCTGCCCGCCTGGCCGGCCTGGGTCGACGAGGTCCTGCCGGGCGAGGACGCGGCCTGGCACCTGCGGCTGCTGGAGCAGTCGGTGGTGGTGCCGGGGCCGGTGACCGAGCGCCTGGGAGCCGCCGCCCGCGACGCCGGGGTGCAGCTGGTGATGGGGGTCGACGAGCGCGAGGAGCACGGCGGCACCGTCTACAACACGATCCTGTACCTCGACGCCGACGGCCGGCTGCTGGGCAGGCACCGCAAGCTGGTGCCGACCCACGCCGAGCGGCTGACATGGGGCATGGGGGACGGCTCCGACCTGACGGTCCACCCGACCACGGTGGGTCGGGTGGGCGGGCTGATCTGCTGGGAGAACTACATGCCCCTGGCCCGCTTCGCCATCTACGCCCAGGGGGTCGACATCTGGGTCGCGCCCACCCTGGCCACCCACGAACCCTGGGTGGCCAGCATGCGCCACATCGCCCGCGAGGGCGTCTGCCACGTCATCGGGGTGGCCCCGGCGGCCCGGTTCTCCCAGGTGCCCGACGGCGTGCCCGACCGCGAGCGGCTGTGGCGGGGGGCCGAGCCGCACGGCGACTGGATGCTGGACGGCTACTCGGTGATCGTCGACCCCGCCGGGACCGTGCTCGCCGGGCCCCTGGTCCGCGAGGAGGGCATCCTTTACGCCGACCTCGACCTGGACGCCGCCCGGGCCCGCCGCCGCCTGTTCGACCCTGTCGGCCACTACAACCGTCCCGACGTGTTCCGCCTGGTGGTCGACGACCGCCCCAAGCCCCACCTGGTCACCCTGGCCCGGTCCGAGCCGGAACCGGCCGTCCCGGACCCGGCGACCGCTACGTCGGCTTCTGGGCCTTGACGATCGCCGAACGGCCGGTGGCCCCCGACCCACACGTCGGCGAACCCTGCCCGCTGGGGTTTGCCGGCGAGGACGCCGTTGGAGATGGCCACGTCCACCGACTCGTCGGGGAGCGGGATGTCCTCCATCTCCCACCGCCGGAACTCGGTCCAGCCCTCGACCCGGCCTGGGCGGCGTGGCCCCGACCGCGCTCGCACATCTCCTCCAGGACGGCCTGGCCCGGCTGGAGCCGGGCGTAGCGGACGGGGTCGCCGACCCCAAGGGCCCACTCGACGGCCCCGGAGGGGACCTCGGCGAGCTCCTGGTCGCGCTAGTGCCGGCGGGCCACGGTCCCGCCGCCGCCGGTGGCGATGGCGGCGTAGGCCCGCTGGACACCCTCCTTGATCTCCTGCTGGAACATCAGGTCCCGCGTCATCGGTCCTCCTGGAGGTCGGCCACGAACCGCTCGAGCCGGGCCCTGACATGCTCGGGGAGCTCCCCGGCCTCCTGGGAGGCCAGGAACCCCGCAACTCCTTACCTCCTTGGCGGACTCCAGCTCCCCACAGCACCGGCGCCAGAACGACAGGTGCTGCTCGACCTTCTCGTGGTCCTCGGGCGAGACGGCGTGGTCCAGGTAGTCCCACAGCTGCCGCACCCCTCCGAGCACGGGATCAGGCCCTGCTTCTGGGTCATTGCACGGCCCCCTTGATGAGGAGTCCGGTCTCTTGCGCGTAGGCCCACAGCTCTTGTTCGAACCGCTTGCGACCCGGTGCAGCCGGGCCCTCCCTGGCGAACGCCCGCAGGTAGTCATGGTGCAGGGTGTCGAAATACGGCAGCGGGTCCTGCTCCACCAGGGTCCGGTAGAGCGAGAAGTCCTCCACCTCCTCCACCGGCAGCTCGGCGCTCGCCAGCCGCTGGAACGACTCCCTGGTCCGGTCCCGCACCTCGACCATCAGCCCGCCAGCCCCCAAGCCGGGTTGTCCCATGCGCCTGCTCATCTAGGACGATGCCGGCGACGAAGTTATTGCATCGCGCCACACCTGCAATGGCCGGCCCGCTACTGCACCTTGAGGTGCGCCGGCTGCGGCCAGGCCGACGTCCACTGCACCTGCGTGTGACCGGCTACCGCTTGGCCCTGGCCTTGACGATCGCCCGGAGCGTGAGCAGGGCGATGACGACGACCACCTGGCCGCCGAGGATGATCCGGTTGACATCCACCGCCGGCCGCCAGCTCAGCTCGCCGCCCTGGATGATGAACGCCCCGACCGGGCGGGCGGTCACGCCGAAGCCGCTGCCCGATCCCCTGCCCTGGCCCTGGGGGTCCTCGCCGCTTCCGCCCCCGGCGCCGCCCTGGACCCGGGCGGCGGGAATGATGGTCACGCCGTCCTTCTCGTAGGGCTCTCCGAACACCCGCTTGACGGTCATGGTGTCTCGCGCCTGGGCGAGGACGTCCTGGACCTCCATGGTCTGCTCCCTTCGCTCGCGTCACCCTCCATACTGCCCGACCCGCTCGGCAAGCCCCCAGGCGCAGGGGACCGGCGGCCGACCGCCGTCTGGGTGAGGCTCGTCCACCGGGCGGCCTCGATGACGGACAGCATGGCCCGGATGTCGTCGTAGTCGGCATCGTCGACCGGGCTGAAGCGTTCGATGAGGCCATGGTCCAGCGCCGGACGCGCGGTCTGGTCGTCGCCCAACTCGACCAGCAGCTCCCGGACCTGGTCCTTGAGCCGGTCGGGCAGGCGGCTGGCGGCCACCACCGGCTGGATGGTCGACGGACCGAAGGCACCGACCACCCGCAGTCCGTCGGCCAGCTCGGGGTGGTCGCGAAGCTCGACGGCCAGCACCTGGGAGTCGATCGCGGCCGCGTCCACGACGCCTGCCGCGACCAGGCGGATGGCCCGCTGGTGGAACCCGGTCTCCACGACTCGGGCGAAGAACCCCGGCCGGGCGCCGATGCGGACGAGGCTGTAGAGGGTGACGGTGTGGCCCGAGTGGGAGGCCGGGTCGTTGTAGGCCCACGAGCGGCCCCGCAGCTCCTCCAGGCAGGTGATCGGGCTGTCGCGCCGGACGATCACGTCGGAGTAGTAGACGGGCCGGCCGCCATGGCGGTCGCCGGCCAGCACCGGAGCGGCCAGCGGCTGGACCGGGACCGGGCGGCGGGCGGCCAGCCGCACATACGGCAGCCCGCAGATCACGCCCAGGTTGGCCTCGCCTCGTTCGAACTGGTCGAAGGAGGTGCCGACCACCAGCTCGACCGGGCGACCCAGCCGCTCGGCGATCCGCTCGGCCAGGAACCGGTAGACCGGCAGCATGTTGGGCGCCAGGAAGGTCGCGAACCGCAGTGGGCCGCCGCCCTGGCCGGGTGTCATGCCCTTGCCGCCGACGGATGGGTCTCGTACATGCGGACGGCCACGACCAGGCCGGACCCGGCGGTGAGGGCGGCGACCGCCCAGACCGCGGCCACCAGGCCGGCGAGGTCGGCGACCACACCGGCGAGCAGGGCGCCCACGGCAAAGCCGGTGTCGCGCCACAACCGGTAGACCCCGACGGCCGAGGCGCGCCAGCTGGGATGGGCCACGTCGCCGATGGCGGCCAGAAGGGTCGGGTAGACCATGGCGGTGCCGGCACCGAGCAGGATGGCGCTGGCCGCCCAGGGAGCGAAGCTGCCGGCCAGCGCGGTGCCGGCCAGCGCGACCGCCTGGACCAGCATGCCGCCGGTGATGAGGGGCTTGCGGCCCAGCCGGTCCGACAGCGGGCCGGTGAGGAGCTGGCCCAGGCCCCAGACGGCCGGGTACAGCGCGGCCAGCAGGCCGACCTGGCCCACCGGCAGGCCCCCCCGGACGAACAGCAGCGGCAGCAGCCCCCAGGCCAGGCCGTCGTTGAGGTTGTTGACCAGCCCGGCCTGGCTGCAGGCCGACAGGGCCGGCTCCCGGACGCTGGTCTGGACCACCACCTCGCGGGTCGACAGCTGCTCCCCGGTGGTGCGGCCGGCGTCGGCCAGCTGGGCTTCGAGCTGGGCGTGCCCGCGGGTCTCGCGGACCAGCAGCGCCGACAAGCCGAGACCGAGGCCGGCGTAGGCCAGGCCGAGGTAGAACGGCTCGGGACGCAGCCCGGCCCGGGCGGCGATGAGGCCGGTGAGGTAGGCGGTGACGGCGACCGCCAGGTAACCGGCGGCCTCGTTCAGGCCCATGGCCAGCCCCCGACGACGCGGGCCGGCCAGATCGATCTTCATGACCACCGTGGTCGACCAGCACAGGCCCTGATTGACCCCGAGCAGGACGTTGGCGACCACCACCCAGGCCCAGGAGGGCGCCCAGATCAGCAGCAGCGGCACCGGCAACCCGGCCAGCCAGCCGGCCACCAGCACCGGTTTGCGGCCGTGGCGGTCGGCGAGGGTGCCGGCCAGGAAGTTGGTGGCCGCCTTGGTCAGCCCGAAGGCGACGATGTAGGTGAGCGCGGCCGACACCGCGGCCAGCCCGAACACCTCGGTGGCGAGCAGCGACAGCACGGTCCGCTCCTGGCCGACCATCCCGCCGACCAGGGCGTTGACCCCGACCAGGAGGCAGAACTGGGCCAGGTTGGCCCGCAGCCCCAGCCGCAGCCCGCTCGGGGAGCGCTGCACCGTCCGGGTCACGGACGGGTCAGGGTGCGGCCGGTGGCGCGGCGCCAGTCCTCGGGGCCGCCGAGCGCCACCCGCAGGTCCCGGCGGCCGGCCCGCTCGAGGAGGCTGGCGGCGGTCGTGGCCCGCTGGCCGTGGCTGCACATCACGGTGACCGGTCCCTCGGGCAGCCGCCGGAGCAGTGGGTCGTCGGCGAGGTCGCCGAGCTCGACCGCGAGCGCGCCGGGAAGGTGGCCGTCGGCGACCTCGCTCGCCTGGCGGACATCCAGCACCGGGCCGGGCCGGTCGCCGAGCTGGTCGACCTCGACCAGCGGGAGCCGTGCCTGGGGCTGGCCGGCGGCCTGCCAGGCGGCCAGCCCGCCGGCCAGCTCGCCCAGGAGGTGGTCGTAGCCGATGGTGCGGGCCTGGCGGGCCAGCTCGCCGCGGTCCTGGTCGTCCTCCAGGACGACGACCAGGGGCCTGGTGTCGTCGACGAGCCAGCCGAGCCAGCTGGCGAACGCCGGCCGCAGGGCGATCGAGATCGCCCCGGGGATGTGGCCGGCCGCGAAGGCGGTGACCGGTCGGGCGTCGACCACCACCCCGCCGCGGGCCAGGTGGTCGCGGACCCGGTCGGCCGGCAGCAGGGGCAGGACCCGCCAGTCGGGGCCGAGCAGCTCGGGGCCGGCCCGGTTGCGGTCCCGCAGCCGCAGGAAATAGGGCGGGTAGCTGCCGAAGCCGGCCAGCAGCTCGGCCACGAAGGCTGCCTCGTCGGGGGCGGCCAGGAGCCGGTTGTGGCGGCGTTCGGCGCCGATGGTGGTCGTCCGCCCGCCCCCGACCGGGGAGGCGCAGAACGACCCGGCGCCGTGGGTCGGGTACACGCCGAGCTCATCGGGCAGTGACAGGAGCTGCTGGTGCAGGGAGCGGTAGGCGGCACGGGCCAGGGGCTCGGTCAGCTCAGGGCCGGCCAGGTCGGTGCGGGCCACGGTCCCCACCAGGAGCGCCCCGCCGCTGAACAGCGCCTGCGGGTGCCCGCCGTCCAGCAGCAGGTAGCTGACATGCTCGGGGGCATGTCCAGGGGTGGCCAGCGCGCGGAGGGTGAGGCCGCCGAGGTCGACCTCCTCGCCATCCACCAGCCCCCGATGGGCGAACCCGAGCCGGCTCGCGCGGGGGGCGAGGACCTGGGCGCCGTCGGCGGCGGCCAGCTCCCGGCTGCCGGTCAGGAAGTCGGCGTGCAGGTGCGTCTCGGCGGCGTGGGCGATCCGCAGCCGCCGCCAGCGGGCCAGCTCCAGATAGGGGGTCGGGTCGCGGGCCGGGTCGACCGCCAGCGCCCGCCCGTCCCCCAGCTCGACCAGATAGGCGCTGTTGCCGAGGCCTTCGTCGACGACCGGGTGGATCTCCAGCATGGCCGGCTCCTTCGCTCGATCTGCGGTCAGCCGCGGGCCACGGCCAGCCCGGCGGCCTGCCATTCGGGGAGCCCGTCCTCCAGCCGCCGGGCCGAGAAGCCCGCCTCGCTCAGCACGGCCACCGCGTCATGGGCGAAGGCGCAGTACGGGCCACGGCAGTAGGCGACGATCTCCCGGTCCCGGGGCAGCTCGGCCAGGCGCCGCCGCAGCTCGCCGACCGGGATCGACACCGCCCCGGGCAGGTGCCCGGCGGCATGCTCGGCGGCGGGCCGCACGTCCAGCACGACCAGGCTGTCGCCGTTCTGCAGCCGGCGGGCCAGCTCCTGACGGGTGACCGGCTCCAGTTCGTCGCGGGCGCCCAGGTAGGCGGCGGCGAGGCGCTCGACCTCGGCCAGCCGGGCGGCGGCCAGGGTCCGTAGCGCCCGCCACAGCTCGAACACCTCGGGCGCGGCCAGCCGGTAGTGGACCGACGTGCCCTCCCGCCGGGTGGCGACCAGGCCGGCCCGGCGCAGGACCTGCAGGTGCTGACTGGTGTTGGCCACCGACAGACCGACCTCACCGGCGAGGGCCTCCACGGCGCGCTCGCCGTTGGCCAGCACGTCCAGCAACTCGATGCGCCGCCCACTGGCCAGGGCGCTCCCGACACGGGCGAACCCATCGAAGAGCGCAACCTTCGTCCCTCGGTCACCCATCCTGTCTCCCGGGTAGATATTCAAGTATTTAGTTGATAACTAGAATATCACGGCGGCGGGCTCAGTCAGGCCGCCTGGCGGCGTAGCGGATGCCGCCCGCCCGGATCTGTCCGGCGTCGATGGCGGCCTGCTCCTCGGTCTCGCCGGTGTCGGCCAGGTCGGCGAAGAAGTGCGGGCCCTCGGCGTGGAGCCGGCGGGTGAACCGCGCCTCCAGGCCCCGCACGATCTCCTCGCCGCGGTGCAGCCCCTCCGCCTCGGCCCAGGCCCGAAGGTAGCCGTCCCAGGGCTGCCCGGAGGCCGCCCACCGCTCCTGGTACCGGTGCAGCCAGCCCGGCTCGGCCCCTGGGGCAAGGGGGGGCAGCCGGTCGAAGCACCAGCGGGCGGTGGCCTCGTCGAACCGCTCCCAGGCCCATTCCACCACCACCAGCACCCCTCCAGGCACGAGCAGCGTCTCCAGCCGGTCCAGGACCTCGTCCAGGTCGGCCACATGGTGCAGCGACAGGGAGGCCACCACGCACGCCACGGGCCGGGGCGGCTCGTACCGTTCGAGCTCGACCCGCCGGTAGTCGGGCCCCTCCGGCGCTTGCGGGTCGACCCCGACCGCGTCGTAGCCGTCACCGAGCAGCGCCGGGACGAAGCCGCCCACCGTCCCGCAGCCGACCTCCAGGACCGTCGCCGGCGGCGATGGCAGCTGGCCGCGGACGAACGGCCACACCGCGCCCAGCCAGGGATCATCTGGCGTCATGCCGCTCATCCTATGCAGCACGCCGGTCCGCCCGCCCATTGCCGCTGGCGGACAGGCCAGGTTGGTAGCAGGCTGGAAGCGACAACAGATGCTGGCCGTGACGACAGCGGAGCGCTCCGGCACGATGCTCGACGACGTGAGGACATCCCCGGCGCTCGCCGTCAACCGCCTGACCAAGCGCTTCGGTGACCGCG
>Ga0075430_100004965_pt1 | contig 11196 bp, 10 predicted proteins | sample RhiMetdeltSRZDD4_FD_75294 | JGI IMG/M metagenome (GOLD analysis project Ga0075430, IMG submission 75294) | Populus rhizosphere microbial communities from Tennessee, USA - Rhizosphere MetaG P. deltoides SRZDD4 | ecosystem: Host-associated > Plants > Roots > Rhizosphere > Soil | place: USA... | reverse complement strand
CGCGGCGAGTACGGATGCGCGTGGGCGACACATGCCAGGCGCACTGATGCGGCGGGGGTTGTCAGGACGACACGGATCACACGCCAGGAACTCGCCGCGCGGAATCGCTCCGCCCGTTTTCCCCCCTGCATTCTTGCGGGCGCAGCGCGTGCCTCGCTCCAGAGGGCCTCGGCCGGCCAAGGCCAACACTGCGTAATCGGCAGCCGTGCTCATAGTCCATCAACTGTTGACATCGCTTCGCGTCGTGCGGAGGACAGTGCCGCCTACGTAACGACGGGTCTGGCTTCGGCCGACGACCGCCGTCGGAGCACGCCGACGTACCGCGAAGCTGGAACGCGCCCGGAGCGATTCCTCGCGGCGACTTCCCGGCGTGTGATCCGTGGCGTTCTGAAGAGCCGTGACGCATCAGTGCCTGGCGGATGTCGTCCTGACCATCCCTTAGTTGCCGCGGGAGCGGACGGGTATGAGCGAAGGGGGCGTTCCCGGCGTGCGGAGTCGGCGGTCGGCGGACGGAGCCAGGCCCGGCGTTGCGTCGGCGGCAGCGGCGACCATTGGGTCCTCGCTTGCCGTCCGCCTCGCTCGTTCGAACACCGAGGTGAGCATCGGCGGTGTCAGCTTTCCGGTGTTGGTGTTCTGACGGCTCGGATGGTAGGAAGCGATCACAACCGGGCCGCCGTCGGGGCGGTACTCGAGGCCGTGCCCGAAGGGTGGCTTCGGACGGATCACCACGCTTCGCGTCGCGAGTAATCGCCATGCGGCGTCGAACGCGATTCGGCCGAGACAGACGATCACGCGGATGGAAGCGAGAGCGTCGAACTCGGCGACCAGATGCGAGTGACACGCGGCGATCTCCGACGGTGTCGGCTTATTGTCGGGTGGGGCGCAGCGAACCGCTGCGGCGATCCACGCACCCGTCAGGGCCAGTCCGTCGTCGCTCCGCTGCGACGTCGGGATGTTCGCGAAGCCGGTCGCGTGCATCGCGCGCATGAGGAAGTCGCCCGAGCCGTCACCGGTGAAAACGCGGCCGGTTCGGTTGGCGCCGTGCGCAGCGGGCGCGAGGCCGAGCACCAGCACCCGCGCGGTCGGATCGCCGAATCCGGGCACAGGGCGTCCCCAGTATTCGTCAGCGCGATGGGCGGCTTTTTTCTCACGTGCGATACGCGAACAGTACGTTCGCAATCGCGTGCAGCGGGTGCACGAGATAATCTGATCGCGAATGACGCCGAGCTGACTGGCCTGAGAACCGATTGTGATGCCGGACCGGACGTTACCGCGCCGAGGCGCGCTGCTCGTACGACTCGGTCTGTTCGTGGGCATGGTAGGAGCTGCGCACGAGCGGCCCCGACTCGACGTGGCCGAAACCCATCTCGAGCGCGAGCCGTTTCAACTCCGCAAACTCGGACGGCGTGTAGTAGCGGTCCATCGGCAGGTTGGCGAGTGACGGCCGCAAGTATTGGCCAATCGTGACGATCTGGCAACCAGCTTCGCGCAGGTCACGCAGCGTCGCGACGACCTCATCCCACTCTTCGCCGAGGCCAACCATCAAGCCTGACTTCGTCGGGATGTCGGGCGCGTACTTCCGTGAACGATCGAGCAACTCGAGCGCGCGCGGGTAACGGCCACCCGGCCTCGCCGTTCGATACAGCCGCGGCACCGTCTCGATGTTGTGATTCAAGACGTCGGGGCGCGCATCCAGAACCGTACGCAACGCGGATTCGTCACCCTTGAAGTCGGGAATCAGGACTTCGACGCGGCACTGAGGACTGCGCGCACGCGTTTCGGCGATCGTCGTCGCGAAATGCGAGGCACCGCAGTCTGCGAGATCGTCGCGATCGACTGAGGTGATCACGACGTACGCCAGGCCCATCGCTTCGATCGCGCTGGCGACGTTCGCAGGCTCTTTGACATCGGCAGCTTTCGGCGTTCCGTGCGTGACGTTGCAGTACCCGCAGGACCGCGTGCAGGTGTCGCCCAGGATCATGAACGTGGCCGTGCCATGGTGCCAGCACTCGCCGATGTTCGGACAATTGGCTTCTTCGCAGACGGTGTGAAGGCCCAGCGTCCGCATCAGTCCCTTCAGGCGATGGTAGTTCTCGGATCCTGGAGCGCGGACCTTGAGCCACTCCGGCTTGGGTGTCTTCGGCAGCTCGTCAGGACGCTTCTTGCGGCCGCGGATGAAGTTGAGAGGAACCTGAGTCAATCAGTTGTCCGACATTGAGTAACCGGCGTACGAGTCCGGTGATGGCCTGTCGTCCGTGAGCCACGAACCACGGACTACGAACCACGACCCCTACAATCATTATACTTATCGGATGGCTGCTCTTTCGATTACATGGCTGGGCCACTCCACTTTCATCATCACCACCCCCGGCGGCAAGCGCATCGTCACCGACCCGTGGTTAGAGGGGAATCCGAAATGCCCTCCAGACCGGAAGCGGATCGACGCCGCTGACGTGATCCTGCTGACGCACGGGCATTCCGATCACAGCGGCGACGTCGTTTCGGTGTCGCGAGCCACGAACGCGCCGATTCTGGCCATCCACGAACTCTCGATATGGCTGGAGCAGAAGGGCCTTCAGAACGTGCAGGGGATGGGCATCGGCGGCACGGTATCGGTGGCCGGCCTCGAGGTCACCATGACCCCCGCCGTGCACTCCAGCAGCGTCGTCGAAGGCAAGTCGATCGTGTACTTGGGGAACCCGGCAGGATTCGTCGTCAAGATGGAGAACTCGCAGACGTTCTACTTTGCCGGCGACACCGCGCTCTTCGGCGACATGCGCCTGATCGCCGAGATGCACGCGCCCGAGATCGCATTTCTGCCGATTGGCGATCACTACACGATGGGCCCTGATGCCGCGGCGCGAGCGTGCCGGCTGCTCGGTGTCCGCCAGGTCGTCCCGATGCACTACGGCACGTTCCCGGTCCTCACAGGTACGCCCGAGCGGCTCAAGGCCCTGCTCGATCCGCATGGCGTCGATGTGCTCGTGCTGCAGCCAGGGCAGACGGCTAACTGACAGCGGAAGTGCGCAAGTGCGCATGTGCACAAGTGCGCACGTGGACAAGTGCCCAAGTGCCCAAGTGCGCAGCTGCGGCACTTGCGCACTTGCCCACGTGCGCACTCGCGCACTCGCGCACTTCCGCACTCGCGCACGTGTGCACCCGCGCACTTGCGCACTTTTCTTACCTAAGGGTCTGCACTTTCACCTTGACCGATGCGGCTTTCCCGTCAGTCAGCGCGATTTTCTCCGCCAGCGGGCGGAGCCGCTCGAGGAATCGCGCGTCGCCTGATGTGATCGCGTCCGGGCTGACGTCGGCGACGGCTGACACGAGGTAGTCGCCCGGAGGGAGGTTGCTGAACACTGTCGGTGCGTCACCAGCCATGCGCGCAACGGTGCGGCGGCTTTCGGCGTGCCACAGGGTTGCGTCCTCAGGAAACGCGAACACCGTCACGATTGCGCCAGATCTCGCGCCTTCCACCGTCACGGTCAACGGCGTCTTCACCGATGTAAAAACCACCGTGAGATCGGACATCACCGTCTCTTCAGCCAATTCGACGGGAACATCCGCAATTTCCCGACCGCTGGAATAAATCCCTTTCAGCACCCAATCCTGCGGACCGACGGCTTTGATCCGGCGAGTACCGGATTCGATTCCGCCAACAGTAAAGGTTCCGTCCTTTGCCGGCGGGGCACTCGCGATGGCCCCTGGTTCGCCGGATTCGACAGCGACCCTGAAGAGTTCGATGCGCGGCGGCGGAGTGCCTTCGAATACGACCTGGCCCGTAATCGCGGCGCCGTACGAAAACTTGAGTATCAGATTGGTGATGCCCGTTTCACCGGCCGTCACCGCCTGCGACACCATCAGCGCGCGTGAGTAACGAACGGCGTCCGGCGGTACGCCGCGCGAGTCGTAGCGTCCGCGGATGATGTAGTGGTTCGGGATCAGGTCAATTCGAAAGGTGCCGTCGGTCTTGATCGATCCAACACCGCTCAGGCCGTCGAAGCCGGCCATGACACGAGTCTGCAGCGACCTCGGCAGCATCCGGCCGTCAGGCCCGGCGAGATAAGCAGCGATGGAGCCTCCAGGCATCGGCTGTCCATCCGGTCCGATCGCCAGCCCGCTGACGGTCACCGTCGACACGAGCCTGAGCGTGAAGTCCGCGCCGCTGATTTCCTGGCCGGGCGAAAGCTGAATCCTGGCCGCTGCGGCGACGTCGCTGACGCCGGGGTAATAGATCGATGCGAACTGGCGGGGATCCGCCGGCAGCCGCGGCGCGTGCGCCGAGAGCAAGTACTCACCAGCTCGAACGCCGAACAACCGGTATTCGCCCCGGTCGTTGGTTGTCGCTGCCAGGCTCCTGTCGAATAGTACCGGCCTGGGCATCGAGGGGGTGCCCCCCGTGGGGGCCAGAGTCACCTCCGCGAGCGCAAGAGGTTCGCCCGTATGATCGAAAATCCTGCCCGACACGATTGCGCCGCGAAGCAACTCGATCTCGATCTGAACGACGTCACCCACTTTGATGGAGATAAGCCGAGCCGGAGCATCGGGGCTCGATTGTCCGAATGCTGTCTCCGCGAACGTTCCTGGCTTTGAGGCGAACACTGAGTAGCTGCCCGCCGGCACACCCTCGAGCGTAAACCGACCCTCGTCGTCCGTGGTCGTTGCCTGCACGTCCGCACGCTCGTTCGCCCGAACGAGCCTGACGGCGGCGCGGCTGACAGGACGGTTGGTATCGGCGGCAACGGCGCGACCGGTGATTCGGCCGCCGGAAACATCGACAGGGCGCCCCGGATCGCGCGCCTGCGCGGCCAGGACAAGCGCAAATAGCAGGCTGAGAGCTCTCACAACGCCAAGTATGCGCCCGGAATCTTACCGCGCTTCCTCACCAGGCGCGCGGACCAGCGCCGCGATTTCGTCCACGAGCCGTTCGACCGGACGGTTCGACGTATCCACAGTATGGGTGGCCGCGGCGTACAGCGGTTCCCTCGTGGCGAGCAGCGAACGAAGTTCGGCCATCGCCTGCGGATGGTCCGACATCAGGCGGCGATCGCCCTGCCGGACGACCCGGTTCCAGTGGTCCTCAGGGCGCGCCCGGAGCCAGATGGTGATGCACGACCGGCGCAGGGCTGCGTAGGTCTCCGCGGAGGTGACGATGCCGCCGCCAGTGGCGACGATCATGCCGCGCTGTTCGGCGAGCACGGATTGCAGGGCGTCGCGCTCGAGCCGGCGGTAATAGTTCTCGCCGTGGAGCGAGAAGAGCTCGGTCAGGCTCAGGTCAGCCGCCTGCTCGACCCGCCGATCGAGTTCGACGAACGTGAGACGCAGCCGCCGGGCGAGCCTGCGGCCAATCGTCGTTTTTCCCGCGCCGCGCAAGCCGAGGAGGGCGACGACGGGCTCGGTGCGCGCTTCGGGCTCGGTCAGGAGGTCGGACGCGCTGGTTTCCAGCGCTCGCGCCAGGTCGTCCAGGCGCCGGACGGAGATGTTCCCACGGCCGGCCTCGAGCTGGACGAGAAAGCGCTGCGAAACGCCGGACCGCTCGGCCACGTCTCGCAGGGTCCAGCCGCGTTCGAGGCGGCGCCGGCGTGCCCGTTGCCCGAGCGAGGCCAGGAGGTCGTTGGCCATCGGCACTATATTACCTGTCAACAGGATATTTGAGAAATATATTGCCTAATCGTTCCATGCAATTGGCATATGGCTGGCGCATACACGTCATGCGCTTTCGGCATTCGTCATCTATAAGCAATACGCATGGATGGGATGCAGAAGTTATGCGCGACACGCATGGGCTCGACCGCTACCATTACACGCATGTTGAATACCGAATCGGCCACACGAACTCTTACCATCGTTCTTTCCGAAAGCGAGTGGCGCGAGCTGCGCGCCCAGGAGCCCGACGCCATCGGCTGGCTCCAGGCACAGATTCGCAAGCGCCTCGACAGCCCCGCCGCGCCACAGCGTCCCTACAGCGTCCCGTCTGCCGCAACCGCCGACAGCTGGTGGGGGGATGACTACTAAGTAAATGGGCAATGGGCAAAGGGCGATGGGCAAAGGCTAGGTCTAAGACAGCACCTTGCCTTTGCCAATCTCTCCCATCGCCCATCGCCCATTCGCTGATCGCCCCATGGGCGATCAGCGCGGCGGCGGTGCGAGCTTGAGGCGGGGCAGCGTTCTCTCGAGAGCCTCGAACATCTGCTGGACGAGGCGCGGGACGCGGGCGCCGCGAATGTATACCCACCCGGTTTCCCTGATAATCGACACGCCATCGAGGCGCGCACACTTCAACTGGCCGGCACGCACTTCGCGCGCAACGGCTTGGTACGGGATGACCGTCATGCCCATCCCGATCGCCACCAGCGCCTTCAGAATCTCGACGTTTTCCGTTTCCATCACGATGCGCGGACGGACCTGCGCCCGTACGAGCATGTCGTCGATCACTCGACGCGTGCTGGAGCCGCGCTCGAACAGCACGAGCGGCTGATCCTCGAGCTCGGAGGGCTTGATCCGTCTCTGCCGCGCGACCGGGTGTGCGGGGTGCGTCACGAGGAGCAGCTCTTCGCGCATCACCGGCTTCTGAATCAGGTCAGCACCCTCGACGGGAAGCGTGAGCAGTGCCACGTCGACCAATCCTGCCCGCAGTCGTTCGAGCAAATGCGGCGTGCCCCCAGTGGTCAGCTTGATGTCGACGTCCGGATGCCGGCGGCGGTACTCCTTCAACAGCGAAGGAAATACGTGAAGGCACACGGTCATCCCGCCGCCCAGGTGCACCGTGCCCCGCAGCGTCTTGTGGTTCTCCACGATCGCGGTCGTCGTGTCCCGGACGTCCGCGAGCACCCGGCGGCTGAGATCGAGCAGCGCCTCTCCTGCGGCCGTGAGCTTCACCTTACGGCCGAGCCGCAGGAACAATGGCTCCTTGAGCTCTTCCTCGAGAAGGAGCATCTGGCGGCTGATCGCCGATTGCGAAACATGCAGCTGGCGCGCGGCAGCGGTGAACGAGCCGGTCTCGGCGACGGTCTTGACGATTTCCAATTGGCGTATGTCCATTGGCTAACCGCGAATCGTAGCAGCGTGCTGAAGAATGCCGTGGCGGTCATAGCCGTCGGCACTATAGTGCGTTAACACGCCAAGTCACAGCACTATACTTCCTTGACACCCTCCTCCCGCGACGGTACGCTTGCCGGGATGGAAACGGTCAGCAAGACGGCACAACCGCAGGTCTCATTCGAAACCTCTCCTGAGCGCTATCACCACTGGAAGCTGGGCTTCGAGGGCCCCGTGGCGACGCTGGCGATGGACGTGCAGGAGGATGCGGGCCTGTCGCCCGACTACCGCCTCAAATTGAACTCCTACGACCTCGGGGTCGACTTCGAGCTGGCGGACGCGATTCAGCGCATTCGTTTCGAGCACCCCGAAATCCACGCCGTGGTGGTGTCGAGCCTCAAGGAACGCATCTTCTGCGCTGGCGCCAACATCTTCATGTTGCGCGGCTCGAGCCATGCCTGGAAGGTCAACTTCTGCAAGTACACGAACGAGACGCGGCTCGCCATCGAGGACGCCAGCGAGAATTCAGGGCTCAAGTTCCTGGCGGCGTTGAACGGCATCTGCGCAGGCGGAGGCTACGAGCTGGCGCTGGCCTGCGACGAGATCTTTCTCGTCGACGATGGCAACAGCGCGGTCAGCCTCCCGGAAACGCCGCTGCTTGGAGTGTTGCCCGGTACCGGCGGCCTCACTCGCGTCGTCGACAAGCGCAAGGTTCGCCGCGATCTTGCGGACGTCTTCGGCACAGTCGCCGAAGGCGTGAAGGGCCGCCGTGCTGTCGAGTGGCGGCTCGTCGATGCGGTCTACCCGACCAGCCAGTTCAAGGAGCGCGTGGCCAAGCGGGCGCAGGAGCTGGCGGCTAAGTCGGACCGGCCGGCCGCGGGGCCGGGCATCAAGCTCAATCCGCTCAATCCAGAGGTGTCCGAGGACAGCGTCCGGTATACGAGCGTCACGCTCGACATCGATCGCGACAAGCGCGTCGCCACGCTGACCGTCAAGGGGCCCGAAGGCGTCCAGCCCTCAACCCTTGAGGCGATCGTGGCTGCCGGGGATCGGTTCTGGGCGCTTCGTGCGTTTCGCGAGCTGGACGACGCGCTGCTGAGACTGCGTATCAACGAACCATTGATCGGAACGGTCGTCGTGAAGACGAGCGGCGATCCCGAAGCGGTGCTGGCCGTGGATCGGCTGCTGCTCGCGCACGCGGATCACTGGCTCGTCCGTGAGGTGATCCACTTCATCAAACGCACGCTCAAGCGGATGGACCTGACGTCCCGCAGTTTCTTTGCGCTGATCGAACCGGGCAGCTGCTTCGCCGGGACGCTGTACGAGCTCGCGCTGGCGTCCGACCGTGCCTACATGCTGGACGATCCCGAGCAGCCGAATTCAATCGCGCTGTCAGGGATGAATGGCGGGCCGCTCAAGATGAGCAACGGGCTGACACGGCTCGAGACGCGATTCCTGGCAGACCCGAGCGTGGTGGTGGCCCTGCTCGAGGATCTCAAGCCCTACGATCCGCAGGAGGCCGTCGAGGCGGGACTGGTGTCGTTCGCGCCCGACGAGCTCGATTGGGAGGACGAAGTGCGTCTGGCCATCGAGGGTCGCGCCGCGCTCTCTCCGGACGCATTGACCGGCATGGAGGCCAACCTGCGATTTGCCGGTCCTGAAACGATGGAGACGAAAATCTTCGGACGCCTGACCGCCTGGCAGAACTGGATCTTCCAGCGGCCGAACGCCGTCGGCGCCAAAGGCGCCCTGACCGCGTACGGATCCCAGTCGCGCCCGGAATTCGACTTCAACCGCACGTGAACGGACACCTGTAGGCCCGACCTTCAGGTCGGGCGTCTTCGAATGGAGGCTGTCCTTGCCACCAACGAGGGTGCACGAATGATCTCTGCCGAAAAGATCCCCAACAACGTAGGCCTGTCGAGCAACAAACGGCTCCAGCGCGCTCTCGAGCACTGGCAGCCCCAGTACATCCAGTGGTGGAAGGACATGGGTCCGCAGGGCTTCCAGGACTACCACCAGGTCTACGTCCGTACGGCGGTCAGCGTGGATCCGTCGGGGTGGGCACACTTCGAATATGTCAACCTGCCGGAGTATCGCTGGGGCATCTTCCTCGCAGATCCGGTTCAGGATCGTCGGATCGGATTCGGAGACTTCTTCGGTCAGCCGGTGTGGCAGGAAGTGCCGGGCGAGTTTCGCAACCAGCTCCGTCGTCTGATCGTCACGCAGGGTGATACCGAACCGGCGAGCGTGGAGCAGCAGCGGTGGCTGGGGCAGCGCTGTCCGAGCTTGTACGATCTCCGCAATCTCTTTCAGGTCAACGTCGAGGAGGGCCGTCACCTCTGGGCGATGGTTTACCTGCTGCACTCGTATTTCGGCCGCGACGGCCGCGACGAGGCGGAAGAGCTGCTGGCGCGACAGAGCGGCAACCGCGACAAGCCGCGCATCCTCGATGCCTTCAACGAGCCGATCGACAACTGGCTCGACTTCTTCATGTTCACGATGTTCACGGATCGTGACGGCAAATCACAGCTGCTGTCACTGTCGGAGAGCTCGCTGGATCCGCTGTCGAGGACGACGCGCTTCATGCTCACCGAGGAAGCGCATCACATGTTCGTCGGCGAGACCGGCGTGGGGCGGATCATCGAACGCACCTGCCAGCTGATGAAACAGGCGGGATTCTCGGAAGACGTCCGCAAGCTTGGCGGCATCGACCTGCCGACGATTCAGAAGTTCATCAACCTGTGGTTCAGCCTGAGCCTCGATCTGCACGGCAACGAGATCTCGACGAACGCGGCCACCTACTTTGCCAACGGTCTCAAGGGCCGCGCTCAGGAAGAGAAGTGGGACGATCATCTCGTCACCGAGCGTTACTACGACCTCGACGTCCCCGCCGACGGCCGCCTCGAGCGCAAATCGATTCCCATGCGCACGGCCATGAACGAAGTACTTCGCGACTGGTACGTAGGTGACTGCGAGGCCGGGGTGCAGCGGTGGAACAAGATCCTCGAGCGTCACGGCCTGGCCGATCGCTTGCGCCTGCCGGATCGAAAGTTCAACCGCGGCATCGGGATGTTCTCGTCGCTGCACTTCGATCCGAACGGCGTGGCCCTGAACGACGAGGATTGGGCGCGGCGCAAGGGTGAGTGGCTCCCCAGTCCGGCGGATCGCGAGTACCTGCTCAGCATCATGGCGACGCCGGTCTACGAGCCCGGCAAGTTCGCCAATTACATCGCGCCTCCGATCCGCGGCATCAACCGGATGCCGATCAACTTCGAGTACGTGCGCACTGAGATGTGATTCGCGTCGACACGTGTCATGACGATGAACAAAATCAACGTATCGATCGCGGACGGCATCTTCGTCATCGAATTGAACGATCCGCCTGCGAACACCTACTCGTATGACATGATGCGGGAGATCGATGCGGCGATCCTCGGCGCCCGCATGGACGACTCGGTGCACGTCATCGTGATCCGCGGGGCCGGCGAGAAGTTCTTCTGCGCCGGCGCAAATATCTCGATGCTCAAAGAGGCGGCGCCGGAGTTCAAGTACTACTTCTGCCTGCATGCGAACGAGACGTTGACGCGGCTCGAGCAGACGCCGAAGCTGGTCATCGCGGCGTTGAACGGACATACGGTCGGGGGCGGACTCGAGGTGGCGCTCGCCGCCGATATCCGCCTCGCCCGCAAGGATGCCGGCAAGATCGGATTGCCGGAAGTGATGCTGGGCGTGTTACCCGGCACCGGCGGCACGCAGCGCCTCGCCAGGCTCGTCGGTAAAGCGCGCGCGATCGAGCTGATGGCCACGGGCCGCTTGATGTCGTTCGACGAGGCCAGAGACCTCGGGATCGTCCACGAAGTGTGGGGCGAAGCAGAGTTGAAGGGGAGGAGCTTCGCGGACGCCGCCCTCGATTACGCGCGACAGTTCACGCCGCCGCACAAGGCCAGCGGCGCCGTGGGACGGATGAAGCGTGCGGTCCAGTCGGGATCCGAGGCTGGTTTTCTCGAGGGGCTGTCGCTCGAGCGCGAACTGCAGCAGCTGCTGTTCCAGAGCGAAGATGCGCGCGAAGGCATCGCGGCGAATCTCGAGAAGCGAAAGCCGGTATTCAAGGGACGTTAGCGCCGCGAACTGACGGTGACAGCGCTAACGCGGGCC
>Ga0075430_100004964_pt1 | contig 11196 bp, 9 predicted proteins | sample RhiMetdeltSRZDD4_FD_75294 | JGI IMG/M metagenome (GOLD analysis project Ga0075430, IMG submission 75294) | Populus rhizosphere microbial communities from Tennessee, USA - Rhizosphere MetaG P. deltoides SRZDD4 | ecosystem: Host-associated > Plants > Roots > Rhizosphere > Soil | place: USA... | reverse complement strand
TGATCAACCGCGCGATCTTCCCGCGCCTGGGCATGGGCCTGCCGCAGCGCAAGATCGAGGTCTCCGCGATGTACTACGACTGGCGCCGCCGCCAGCTGCCGCCGTACCAGGAGCATTCGCAGATCGACCTGCGCTTCGCCACGATGATGCAGGCGCTCGACCTGCCGATGTCCGGGGTGCACGACGCGCTCAACGACGCGGTGATGGCGGCGCTGGCGTTCGTGAAGCTGCGGCATCTGCTGCACGGATAGCGTGCGTTGCGGGCGCCGCCTGCTTCGCGGTCGCGCCATCGCCATGCGGCCAGATCCCGATTGCATCGGCCCCCGCGCGCACTATGCTGTATGGACGTACAGCCTCCCACCACGCCACGGCGGCCTGCGGGCCGGCGCCGTGGCGCGCCCCGCCCGCGCCCGCAGGACCCCGCCATGGCGAACCCCGTGAAGAAGATTCCCGAAGGCTACAGCGCCGTCACGCCGTACCTCACCATCCAGGGCGCCGCGCAGGCGATCGAGTTCTACAAGAAGGCGTTCGGCGCCGAGGAGGTGATGCGCATGCCCATGCCGGACGGCCGCATCGCCCACGCCGAGATCCGCATCGGCGGCGCCATCGTCATGCTGCACGACGAGGCGCCGGAGTGGAAGGCGTTCAGCCCGCAGACGGTGGGCGATACCTCGGTGAGCATCATGCTGTACGTGGACGACGTGGACGCCGTGCACCAGCGCGCCATCGCCGCCGGCGCGCAGTCCACGATGGAGGTCGCCGACCAGTTCTACGGCGACCGCGCCGGCGGGCTGAAGGACCCGTTCGGCCACAAGTGGCACGTCGCGACGCACGTCGAGGACGTGGAGCCGGAAGAGATCCGCCGGCGCGCGGCGAAGATGTTCGAGGCCGGGCCGCCATAGGGAGGGCACGCCGCGACATCGGGGCAGGGCGCGACGCGCGGATCGTTGTCGCCGCTATCCCTTCGGGCAGTGCGCGCCCGTCGCCACCCACGCCTGGATCAGTGCACCGAACGCCTTCTGCGTTCCCGGCACGGGCGTGCGCCCCGCCCCGGGCTGCCAGCCCCAGCCCACCAGCGAGTCCTCGGCCATGTGCTCCACCAGCTTATCGAGCGACTTGCCGCCGTTGCGCGCCGGGTCCTTCAGCTGCTGGCAGATCTCGCCCAGCGACTTGCCCACCCACGCCATCTCGATGGGCGCGAGCACCCAGCGCTCGTGGCCCGGAACGCGCCCGGGGTCGAAGTTGGCGGCGCCGTGGCAGGTGTTGCAGTGCATCCCCGGGGCGCCGAAGCCGCCCGCGCCGCGCACCACCGGCGGCTCGTGACGCTGCATGTGGTCGCCCTGGCGCGGCCAGTCGCTGTCCGGGTGGCAGTTCATGCAGCGCGGATGCATGATCACGCGCCCCGCTTCCTGGAACAGCGCCACCGAGCGCTTGTCCCGCTCGGCGATGCGATCGAAGGCCGACACGGGCGCGAGACCGGCGTCGGCGAGCGCGGGCGCCGCCACGCTGCCCAGCACGGCGGCGACGCCCACCACAGCCGCGATGCCCGGCACGAGCCGCGCGAAGGCGCCGGCGCGCCGGCTCATGCCACCCGCCCCGCGTGGCGGCTGAACGGCAGGTGCCGCACCGACTCGCCGGTGAGCACGCGCCACGCGTTCGCCACCGCGGGCCCGATCGGCGGCACGCCCGGCTCGCCCACGCCCGTGGGCTTCAGGGTGGACGGGATGACCGACACCTCCACCTTCGGCATCTCGCCGATGCGCAGCATGCGGTAGTCGTCGAAGTTGCCCTGCTCCACGCGACCGTCGTCGAGCGTGATCTCGTCGAACAGCACCGCGCCGAGCCCGTAGCCGATGCCGCCCTCCATCTGCGCGCGGATGACGTCGGGGTTCACCGGCACGCCGCAATCGACCGCGCACCACACCTTCTCCACGCGCGGCAGGCCGTCCGCGCCGCGCGACACCTCGGCGATCTGCGCGACGTAGCTGTCAAAGGACTTGTGCACGGCCACCCCGCGCGCGCGGCCGGCGCCCGCCTTCGCGCCCTTCCAGCCCGCGAGCCGCGCCACCTCGCGCAGCACGCCGGCATGGCGCGGGTGCTCCTTCAGCAGCGCCAGGCGGCCCTGCACCGGGTCCTGGCCCGCCGCGGCCAGCAGTTCGTCGACGAAGGTCTCGGTTGCGTACGCGGTGTGCGTGTGGCCCACCGAGCGCCACCACAGCACCGGCACGCCGACGTCCATCGTGCGCGCGACGACGCGCAGGTGCGCGATGGCATAGGGCAGGTCGCTCGCGCCCTCGGTGGTGGTGGGGTCCAGCCCGTCGGTCATCATCGCCTCGAACGGCGAGCCCTTGATGATCGACTGCCCCACGATCGCGTGGTCCCACGCCACGATGCGCCCCGCCTCGACGGCGCCGCGCACCCGGTGCAGCACCAGCGGCCGGTAGCGGCCGCCGCGGATGTCGTCCTCGCGCGTCCACACCAGCTTGATCGAGGCGTCGCGCCCGAGCGCCTTGAGTGCCGACGCCGCTTCCGCCGCGAGGTCGCCGGCCGGCTGCGCGCGGCGCCCGAAGCTGCCGCCCGCGAACAGCGTGTGGATCTTCACCCGCTCGGGCGCGAGGCCCATCGTGCCGGCGATCGTCTGGTGGTCCACCGTCTGGAGCTGGCAGCCGTACCAGGCGTCGCACGCGCCGTCCTTCAGCTCGATGGCGCAGTCGAGCGGCTCCAGCGGCGCATGCGCGAGGTACGGAAAGACGTACTCGGCCTCGATCCGGCGCGCCGCCTTGTCGACGATGCGCCGCGCCTGGCCGCGGTCGGTGGCGACGACGTCGGGCTGCCGCGCCCCGGCGCGGAACGCCGCGAGCAGCTCGTCGGTGCCGCGGTGCTCGGCGCCCGCGTCGTCCCAGCGGATCTGCAGCGCATCGCGCGCCTTCTTCGCCGCCCAGAAGCCGTCGGCGTAGACCGCCACGCCTTGAGGGATGATGCGCACGTCCGCCACGCCGCGCACGCGCCGCGCCGCCGCGTCGTCCACCGCGGCGGCCTTCGCGCCGAAGCGCGGCGGATGCGCCACCAGCACCGTGAGCGCACCGGGCCGCTGCACGTCGATGGTGAACACGGCCTGGCCATTGGACTTGGCGGCGGTGTCGAGCCGGCGCGGCGCCGCCGTGCCGATCAGCGTGAAGCGCGACGGATCCTTCAGCGGCACGTCCTTCGGCGCCGTCATGCGCGACGCCCGTTCGGCGAGCTCGCCGAACGTCGCCTTGCGACCCGAGGCGGCATGGCTCACCACGCCGCGCTGCACCGCGATGTCGCGCGCCGGGACGTTCCACGCCTCGGCCGCGGCGGCCACCAGCAAGGCGCGGGCGGTGGCGCCGGCGCGGCGCATCTGCTCGAACGAGTTGGCGATCGCCGTGGAGCCGCCCGTGCCCTGCATGCCGAACGCCAGGTTCTTGTAGCGCTGCGCGTCCGCGGGCGCGCCCTCGGCGCGCATCTGCGACCAGTCGGCGTCGAGCTCCTCCGCGACCAGGGTGGCGAGCCCCGTGTACGGCCCCTGCCCCATCTCGAGGTGCTTCACGAGCACGGTGACGGTGTTGTCGGGCGCGATCTTGACGAAGCCGGTGGCGTCCACCGTGTCGGCGGCGCCCGCGCCGCGGATCACCGAGGCGGCGCCCGAGGCCTGCGCCTGCGCGGCCGGCTCCCAACCGACCCCCACGACGAGCCCCGCACCCGCGCCGCCCAGCACGCGCAGGAACGTGCGGCGGGATCCGGACGCCACGGACGGCTCGCGCTGCGACAGTCGGGCAAGGACGTGCATGGTCACGCTCCCTTCGTCGCGGCCGCGCGATGCACGGCCGCGCGGATGCGCACGTAGGTGGCGCACCGGCACACGTTGCCCGCGAGCGCGCGATCGATGTCGGCGTCGCCGGGCCGGGGCACCTCCTTGAGCAGCGCGGCGGCGGCCATGATCTGGCCGGACTGGCAGTAGCCGCACTGCGGCACGTCGAGCGCATGCCACGCCTGGCGCAAGGCCTCCGCCTCGGGGCCCGACAGGCCCTCGATGGTCACGACCTGCGCGCCTTCCAGCGAGGCGAGCGGCGTCACGCACGAGCGCCGCGGCATGCCGTTCAGGTGCACGGTGCACGCGCCGCACTGCGCGATGCCGCAGCCGTACTTCGTGCCCGTGAGCTTCAGCGAATCGCGCAGGACCCAGAGCAGCGGCGTGTCCGGCTCCGCGTCCACGTTCACGGACTTGCCATTGACGGAAAAGGTGGTCATCGCCACTCCTCGTGCGGGGCGTCGGGCCGACAGCGGCGCCGCAGACTAGCAGCGGCAACCCGCGCGGCGCAGCATGCACCGGCGATGAGCGCGAACGCGGTAGGGGCTTCGCGGCGCCGTCACGCCGGCGTCACGCCGGCGCGCGGCGCTACAGTCCCCCGATGACCGAAGACGACGCCCGCCGCGTCGTGCTCGTGCAGGCGCACGAGCACGGCGCGCCGACCTCCGTGTGGACCGACGAGGACCGCGCGTGGGCGACGCGCGCCGCGCGGCAGGATGCCGGCGACGGCGTGCCGTTCGAGCGCTTCCTCGTCATGCGCGCGCGCCATGCGCTCGAGCGCCTGCTGCCGCGCGACGCCGCGGCGCGCCGCTGGGTGGCGCGCCGTGCGTGGCGCCCCGCGGGGGTGTTGCTGGCCGCGCTGGCGGCCTTCGGGCTCGGCGTCGCGATCGACCGCATCGGCGCGCCGCAGCGCGTCGACCTGCTCGCGCCGCCGGTGTGGGCGCTGCTCGCCTGGAACCTCGTCGTCTACCTCGGGCTGCTCGTGCCGCACCGCGCCCGCGGGCTGCGCCGCGCGGTGGCGCGCGCGTGGCAGGGCGGGCCCGCCGGCGTGCGCGCGCTGTGGTCCGCGCCCGCGACGCCGCTCGCGCTCGCGCGCGCCGCGCTCGCGCTGCACGCGGCTTCCGCCGCGCTCGCGCTCGGCGTGATCGCCGGCATGTACCTGCGCGGCCTCGTGCTCGACTACCGCGCCGGCTGGCAGAGCACCTTCCTCGACGCGCCGGTGGTCCAGCGCCTGCTCGACACGGCGCTCGCGCCCGCGTCGTCGGTCACCGGCATCGCGGTGCCGCCGGTGGCCCCGCTGCGCGTCGCGCCCGGCACGCCCGCCACCGCGAGCGCGGCGCCCTGGATCCACCTGCATGCGGCCACGCTCGCGCTCGCCGTCGTCGCGCCGCGACTGCTGCTCGCGCTGGCGGCGGCCGCGCGGTCGTGGCGGCTGGCGCGCCGCTTCCCGCTGCCGCTCGGCGGCCCGTACTTCGACCGCCTCAAGCTGCAGCAGGCGGGCGGCCGCGCGGTGCTCGACGTGCGGCCGCACGTCGCGCCGCTCAACGGGCGCGCGGCGCTCGGCCTGCGCGCGCTGCTGGCCGCGCACTGGGGCGACGAGCTGGAGCTGCGCATCGCCGATCCGGTGCCGTACGGCGACGAGGAGCGCGCCGCCGAAGGCGCCGGCGCGCCCGGCGCGACCGCGCGCGTGGCGGTGTTCGACCTCGGCGCCACGCCCGAGACCGAGGCGCACGGCCGGCTGCTCGACGCGCTCGCCGGCACGCTGCCCGTGCTCGCCGTGGTCGACGAGGCGGCGTTCAGGCGGCGCTTCGCGTCGATGCCCGAGCGGCTCGCCGAGCGGCGCGAGGCGTGGCAGCGGCTCGCGCGCGCGCACGGGGCCGGGCTGGTGTGCGCGGACCTGGACGCACCGGACCTGGCCGGCGCCGCGCAATCGCTGAAGTCGGCATGGGCGTGAACGACGACGGCGCGGGGCCGGGCGCGCCGATCCGGCTCTCGCTGGTGTCGCACACCAACGCCGGCAAGACGACGCTCGCGCGCACGCTGCTCGGGCGCGACATCGGCGAGGTGCGCGACGCGCCGCACGTCACCGAGTTCGCGGAGATGAACGTGCTGCTGAAGACGCCCTCCGGCGACGCGCTGCAGCTGTGGGACACGCCGGGCTTCGGCGACACCGTGCGGCTCGTGCGCCGCCTGCGCCTGCACGACACGCCGCTCGGCTGGCTGCTCATGCAGGTGTGGGACCGCTGGCGCGACCGCGCCTTCTGGGCCAGCCAGCAGGCGATGCGCCACGTGCGCGACGAGAGCGACGTCGTGCTGTACCTCGTCAACGCGGCCGAGTCGCCGGCGAGCGCGGGCTACCTCGCCTCGGAGATGGCGCTGCTCGCGTGGGCCGGCAAGCCGGTGGTCGTGCTGCTCAACCAGATGGGCGCGCCGCGCGCCGCGGCCGACGAGGCGGCCGAGGTCGAGCGCTGGCGCGCCCATCTCGCCACCTTCGGGCACGTGCGCGAGGTGCTGCCGCTCGACGCCTTCGCGCGCTGCTGGGTGCAGGAGGGCGCGCTGCTGCACGCCGTGGAGCGCGCGCTCGGCGGCGACGCGCGCATGCAGCGGCTGCGCGCCGAATGGGCGCACCAGCGGCTCGCCACCTTCGAGGCCTCGATGCGCGAGCTGGCGGCGAGCCTGGGGCGCATCGCGGCCGCGCGCGCGCCGCTGCCGGAAGGCCGCGGCGGCATCGTCGAGCTGCTGCGCTCCGGCCGCAAGCGCGAGGCCGAGGCGGCCGAGCGCACGCTCGCCGAGGCGCTCGACCGCGAGGTGCGAACCAGCACCGCGCGGCTGCTCGCGCTGCACGGCCTGGAAGGTCGCGCCGAGGGCGCCATCCTGGAGCGCGTGGCCGCGCAGGTGCGGCTGCGCGAGCCGCTGGGCGAGGGACGCGCGTCGCTCGTCGGCGGCGTGGTGAGCGGCGCGCTGAGCGGGCTCGCGGCCGACCTGATGAGCGGCGGCATCACGCTCGGCGCCGGCATGATCGCCGGCGGCGTGCTCGGCGCGCTGGGCGGCGCCGGCGTGGCGCGCGCGCTCAACGTCGTGCGCGGCACGGGAGCCGGCTTCGCTTCGTGGAGCGACGCGGCGCTGGAGCCGCTGGTGCACGCGGCGCTGCTGCGCTACCTCGCCGTCGCGCACTTCGGCCGCGGCCGCGGGCAATGGGTGCAGGGCGAGGCGCCTGCGCACTGGGTGCGCGTGGTCGACGAGGCGCTCGCCGCCGAGCGCGATGCGCTCGCCGCGACATGGTCCGGCCGCTCGGACGCGCTCGACAACGCGAACGAGGCGGACTGGCTGGCCCCCGCGCTGGAGCCGGTGCTGGCGCGTGCGGGGCGGCAGGCGCTGGAGTCGCTCTACCCGGGAGCGTGGCCGCACGGGTAGAGCGGCCGGGGCGCCCGGCCGGGATCGGATCGCGCAGCCGGCGCCCGGCCGGGATCGGGTCGCGCAGCCGGCGCCCGGCTGCGCCCCCGCTTCACGCGCCGCCGCCCGCCTGCGCGCGCATCTTGGCGTGCACGTACGCGCCGTGCGGGATGTACAGCAGCTCGGCCACCTTGCGCATCAGGTGGTTCTCGTGCGCGCTGAGCGTGCCGTCGGCATACGCCACCCGCCACATGTGCTCGACGATCTGCAGCTTCTGCGCCATGTCGAACCCCTCGTTGATGCGCGACGTGAACGAGAAGTAGTCCGTCGCGCCGTGCGCGGCCTGCTGCGCGAGCTCGAGCAGCCGCTGGACCTCGTCCTCGCCGAGCGCGAAGCGCTCGTGCAGCGCGGCGACGATGGCCTCGCGCTCGACGGCGTCGAAGCTGCTGTCGGCGCGCATCACCTCCACCAGCATCACCCCGGTGGCGAGCTGCAGGAGGTGCTCGCGCTCGGCCGGCGTCTCGGCGGGCTCGGGCGCGCGCAGGGTGTCGAACAGGTCCTTGAGGGTTTTCAGCATGGATCGTTGGCGGGGTCGGCGAACGGGGGGAGCCGATGTTCCTGCAATGCCGGGCGCACCGCGACGGCGGGCGCGACAAGCCCCTCACGCCGGCTGCAGGCCGGGCGACCGGCCTCCGCGGCCGGTGCCCCGCGGCTCACGCACCCAGCGTCACCACCCACCCCGCCGTCCACCCGCTCGCCTCCTTGCGGAACGCGAAGTCCTCCACCGCGACGACGTCCCAGCCGGCCGCCGTCGCCGCGCGCTCGACGTGCGCCCGCGAATGCGCGTAGCGCAGCCCCGCCCCGAGCCGCCAGTCGCCGGCCTGCGTGCTTTCCAGCGTGCACACCAGCAGCGCGCCCGGCGCGGCGATGCGCCGGGCCGCGCCGAGCGGCTGCGCGAGCGCGCCCAGGTACGGGAAGACGTCCTGGGCGACGACGAGGTCGAAGGCCTCGGCCGCGCCGGCCAGGTACGCCATCGCGTCGCGCTCGACGAGCTCGTCGTACAGCCCCTTGCGGCGCGCGACGGCGAGCATCCCCGGGGACACGTCGACGCCGACCAGGCGCGCGCTGAGCGGGCGCAGCGCGGCGCCGGCCAGGCCCGTGCCGCAGCCGAGGTCGAGCGCGCGCAGGTCCCGGCGGCCGGCGCAGCGGGCCTGCACCGCCTCGCGCACCGCGCGCGGGCCGTTGGACTCGAGGGCCGCGCCGTAGTGCTCGTCGTAGCTCGGCGCGTAGGTGTCGAAGACCTGCCGGGCGTAGGACGCGGGCGCGGATTCCGGCGCTTCGCCGATGCACGCGGCGAGCGCATGCCGCGCCTCGATCGAGCCGGGCTCCAGCGCGAGCGCGAGGCGGTACTGCGCGGCGGCCTCGTCCAGCCGCTGCTGGCCGCGCAGCGCGTCGCCGAGCAGGCACAGCGCCGCGAAATGCCCGGGGTGCTGCGCCAGGTGGCGGCGCAGGTGCGGCTCGGCGTCCGCGTCGCGCCCCGCGTTGAGGTAGGCCGATCCGAGGTTGGCGTCGACGGCGGGGTTGCCGGAGCCGGTGGCGAGCGCGCGCTCGTACCACTCGATGCCGCCGCGCAGGTCGCCCTTGAGGCGCGCCAGCGTGCCGAGGTTGATCATGACGACGTCGCTGTCGGGGCGCAGCCGGTGGGCCCGGCGCAGGTGGGTCTCCGCGCCGGCGAGGTCGCCGGTCCCGGCGAGCAGCGTGCCGAGCAGGCAGAGCGCGTCCACGCTGGCCGGGTCGGCGGCGAGCGCCTTGCGGCACATCGACGCCGCCTGCGCGGGCCGGCCGGCCTCGCGCAGCCGGGACGCCCGCTCCAGCAGCTCGGCGACCTTGTTCCGCGCGCCCATCGATGCTCAGCGATCCCGCAGGTACGCCGCGTACAGGCCCGCGTGGAGGTCGCGCAGCGTCTTGCGCCGCGCCACGACGTCGCGCTGGCGCCCCTGGCGTTCCAGCCCGATCAGCTCGACCAGGACGCGGAACGCCCGCTCGGGGTCGCCGTGGCGCGCGGGCTGCGCGGCGGCCAGGCCGGCCGCGAGGTCCGGCCGCTCGGTCAGCACCCACGCCGCGAACCAGGCGGCGTCGTCGGCGTCGCCCGTGCCCTCGAAGCTCGCGTCGAAGCGGCGCGCCAGCGCCGACAACAGCGGGTCCGGCGACCGGCGCAACAGCTCGGCGAGCCGCGCCGGCGACAGCCAGCCGAGCTCGGCGAGCAGCGGCCAGGCGGCCGGCAGGCCGAGCAGGCGCAGGCGCGCTTCGGCCATCCACGCGAGCGGCGCCGGGATGCGGCGCCAGGACTCGATGGCCGCGGCCGCCCGGGCGACGGCCTCCCAGTCGCCCGCTCGCTGCCACAACGCGGCGGCGTGGTCCTGCGGGCAGTCGCTCGCGAACGGCACGGCCGCGGCGCGCCGGGCCAGTTGCCGCCACATCGGCGCCAGCCACCGCTCGCCGACCGCCGGGCCGAAGACCGCCTGCGCCGCGGGCTGCAGCGCCTCGATGGCCTGCCGCGCGCGGCCGAGCGACGGCCGATCCTGCAACGGCTCGGGCGCATCGGCGCGCGCGAGGCCGTCCGCGAGCGCGCGCAGCGCCGTCGCCGACGGGTCCTTCGGGTACTCGCCCGCGAAGCGCTCGCACGCGCCACGCGCGGCCGCGGCGTCGCGCCGCTCCAGCGCCGCGATCGCGTCGTTGCGCAGCATCACGTCGTGGGTGTGTTCGAAGATGTCGAGCTGCATGCGGCCTCCTCCGTCGCGCGGCGCCTCCACGCGCCAGTCTAAGCGGGTGCCGGCGGCGGGCCGGCGCGCGCTACCGGCCCGCCGACTCCAGCCGGGCCTTCACCTCCGCGGCCCGCGCCTCGTGCTCGCGCGCCAGTGCCGCATCCCCGCCCTGGCGCGCGAGCCGCGCGAGGTGGCGGTAGCTGCGCAGCACGCTCGGGTGCACGCCGTCGGGATAGAGCCGCAGCCGCAGGTCGAGCGCCTTGCGCTGGCTGGCCGTCGCCTGCGCCCGGTCCCCGGCGCGTTCGTGGGCGCGGGCCAGCGCCTCGTGGCTCGCGGCCACCGACGGGTGCACGCCGTCGAAGAGCCGGGTGCGCACGTCGAGCGACGCCTGCAGCGCGGCGATGGCCGCGTCGGTCCGGCCGAGCTGCAGGTGGCGCAGCCCGAGGTCGCGCCAGGCGTTGCCCAGCGGGAAGCTCACGCCGTCGGGCTGCGCCTTCTGCTTGAGCGCCAGCGACGCCTCGTAGTGGCGCATCGCCTTGTCGCGCTCGCCGGCGGCCCAGTAGGCATCGGCCAGGTTCTTGTAGACGGCCGAGGTGCGGCCGCTGTCCGCTTCGCCCGGGTCGAGCTGGCGCTGGATCTGCATCGCGCGCTCGGTGGCGGCGACCCACGCGCGCGCGTCGCCCGCGTAGCCCGCGGTGCGGCCGAGCGCCGTGTAGGCGCGCGCCAGGCCCGCCGATGCGCCGCCCGGGGTGAGCCGCTCCTCGATCGCCAGCGAGCGCTGCAGCATCGCGGTGGCCTTCGCGTGCTCGCGCAGGTCGCGATGGACGAGGCCGATGCGCCGTGCGACCTGCGATTCCATGCGCGCGTCCTGCGCGCGCACGGCCAGCGCCAGCGCACGCTCGAGCACGTCGAGCGCCGCGCGCGGCTTGCCCACCTGGGCCAGGATCTGCCCGAGCTGGATCAGCCCGACGAGCGCGCGCTCGGCGTCGCCGCTGCGCTCGTCCTGCGCGGCGCGCTCGCGGAAGTACTGCTCCGCGTCGCGCAGCGAGCGGAACTCGCGCAGGTACTCGCGCGGGCCGAGCCGGTAGCGCAGCTGCCGGCGCGATTCGGACAGCACCTCGCGCTCGACGAGCGCGCGGCTGTCGTCGTCGGCGTCGGTCGCGTCGTCGTCGTCCTGGTCGGCGATCGCGAGCGTCACCTCGTGCT
>Ga0075430_100004962_pt1 | contig 11199 bp, 10 predicted proteins | sample RhiMetdeltSRZDD4_FD_75294 | JGI IMG/M metagenome (GOLD analysis project Ga0075430, IMG submission 75294) | Populus rhizosphere microbial communities from Tennessee, USA - Rhizosphere MetaG P. deltoides SRZDD4 | ecosystem: Host-associated > Plants > Roots > Rhizosphere > Soil | place: USA... | reverse complement strand
CAGCAGCAAGCGCGCCGCATCGATCTCGGCCAGCGACTCGGCGAAGTACCACTGGATGCCCTGGAAGTCGAAGACGAACTGGCCGAAGGCCTTGCGCTGCTTGACGTACGCCAGCGATTCCTCGAAGGCGGAGCGAGCCAGGCCGATCGTCATGGCCGCATTGAGCGTGCGCGAGTAGTTCAGGTTGCGCAGCACGACCTTCAGGCCTTCACCGGCCTTGCCGATCAGGTGGTCCAGCGGCACGCGCACGTTCTGCAGCAGCAGCTCGACGTGCGGTCCGTTGCGCAGGCCGAAGGTTTCGCTGCGGTCGCTGATGAAGGTGCTGACGCCCGGCGCCTCGCGCGGGACCGCGAACACGCCCAGGCCCTCGTCCGTTTCGACCAGGATGATGAACAAGTCGGCACCCGAGCCGGAGGTGATGAACGACTTCTGGCCGTCCAGCACCCAGTGGTCCCCCTCGCGCACGGCGCGCGTATCCAGGGAACGGATGTCGCTGCCATGGTTGCGCTCGGTCAACGCGTAGGAGGCCTTGAGTCCCTGTGCAAACTTCGGCAGGTAGCGCTGACGAAGTTCTTCCGAACCCGAACGCAGGATCGCGTTCTGCGCCTGGAAGTTCGAGTTCAGCGAGATGCCGACGGCTGCGCTGTGCGCCCCGACTTCCTCGAAGAAGGAGACGACGCGCCGGAACGTGCAGCCGGCGCCGCCGTACTGCTTCGGCACGATCAGCGCATTGAAGCCATGGTCGGCTGCCACCTGCACGAGCTCGGCGGGATACCGATCGTCGCGGTCGATCTCGGCTGCTGCGGGCTTGACGTGCTCGAGGGCAAACGAGCGAAACGATTGGACGACGTCGGCGTCCTCGAATTCTGTCCAGAGCGACATCGCTCGGTCTCCTCTTGCTCAGCCCCAGTAGAGCTGGGTCGGGTTGGTCACGAGCACCTTCTGCCGCAACACGGCGTCACCGAGCCATTCACAGGCGAGGTTCGCCAGGTCGGTGTCGTTCACCATCGGTGCGTCGATGGAGGGGTGGGGCCAGTCCGACCCCCACACGAGCCGCCCGGGATTGGCCTGCACCAGGCGGTCGACCAGCGGCCGCACGTCGCCGAAGCCGGTGCGCTGCGCGGTCAATCGGTACGGGCCGGACAGCTTCGCCCAGATGCGCCCTTCCCGCAGCAGGCTCACCAGGCTGGCGAAGCCTTGCGATGGCGCCGCCCGCTCGGCGGGCAGATGCCCGATGTGGTCCACGACCACCGGCACGCCCATGTCGACGATGCGCTGGAGCAGCTGCGGCTGAGCGTCCACGTCGATGCAGACCTGCAGATGCCAGCCGTGCGGCCGGATGCGCTGCACGATGGCCTCGATCTCCGCCACCGGCGCACCGGCCGCGTACAGCGCGTTCACGCGCGAGCCGCGAGAGCCCGCGCGATGCCAGAGCTCGATGTCCTTGTCCGGCGTGTCGGCGCGCACCACGGCCACGCCGCGCAGCCACGCCTGGTGCTCGCGCAGCATGTCGACGAACAGCGTGTGGTCCGATCCGTAGACGCTGGGCTGCACCAGTACCGCGCGTTCGATGCCGGTGGCCGCCATCATGCGCCGATAGTCGTCCATGGGCGCCGCCGCAGGCGTGTAGCTGCGCCCCGGCGCCAGCGGGTAGCGCGCGACGTCCTCGAAGACGTGGAAGTGGCAGTCGCAGGTGCCTGCAGGCAGCCGTTCGCGCGGTGGCGGCAGGACGGGGTCGAAGGAGAGGCAGGTGGCTGCTGACATGGGTGACTTCACGAGGTTGGGTCAGGCGCGCTTCGTCATCGCGCGCGGCGGTTCGGTCCGGACGGGTGTTTCGCGGCTCACTCGCGCTTCAGTCCACCGATCGACTTGATGAGACCGCCCATCTTCTCGAGGTCCGACTTCACGAGTGCGGCCAGGACGTCGGGGGTGGACCCCACCGGCGCGGCGCTGATCTCCTTGAGCTTGGCCTGGACCTCGGGAAGTGCCGTCACCGCGACCAGTTCCTTGCTGAGCAGTTCCACCATGCCGCGCTGCATGCCGGCGGGTCCGAACACCCCGTTCCAGGTGTAGGTCTCGTAACCCGGCACGCCGGCCTCCGCCATCGTCGGAATGTCGGGGAACGACGGAGCGCGCTGGGCCAGCGTGACGGCAATCGCCCGGACCGATCCGCCACGGATGTGCGATGCCGCACCCGACAGCACGTCGAACAGCATCGGAATCTGTCCACCGATCAGGTCGCTCATCGCGGGGCCGCCGCCCTTGTAGGGCACGTGGACGATGTCGACACCCGCCATCGCCTTGAACAGCTCGCCGGACAGATGCGGCGGCGTACCGATGCCCGAGGATCCGTAGGAGAACTTGCCTGGCTGCGACTTCAGCAGCGCGATCAGCTCCTTCAGGTTCTGCGCCTTGACGTCCTTGTTCACCAGCAGCACGTTGGGCACCTTCGCCAGGAGCGAGATCGGCGTGAAGTCCCGTTGGGGGTCGTACGTGGACTGCGTCGCCGACAGCGGATTGATGACGTGCGTGGCGATCGTTCCCATCAGCAGCACGCTGCCGTCGGCGTTTCCCTTCACGACCTTCGCCGCGCCGATCGATCCGCCGCCGCCGGCGACGTTCTCGACCACGATCGTGCGGCTGATGCGCTCGGAGAGCTTCTGCGCCACCAGTCGGCTGACGACGTCGGTCGCACCGCCCGCTGCGAAGGGGACCACCAGCGTGATCGGCCCCTTGGGCAGCGTGGCCTGGGCGAACCCGTGTGCCGCCGGCAGTCCGAGCGTTGCCGCGGCGCCGAGCTTGATCACGTCGCGCCGGGTGAGGGTAGTCTTGTACATGCTTGTCTCCAGAATGGTGATGAATCGGCTGCGTCAGCGCAGCACGAAGGGGTTGCCGGTGACGGCGCCGCTGTTGATCCAGACGGTCTTGGTCTGCAGGTATTCGCGCACGGCATCGATGCCGTTCTCGCGGCCCAGTCCCGAATCCTTGTAGCCGCCGAACGGCGCCATGAAGCTCACCGCACGGTAGGTGTTGACCCACACGGTGCCGGCCTGCAGCCGTTCCGACATGCGGATGGCCCGCCCGATGTCCCGGGTCCAAACGGCGGCGGCGAGGCCGAAGCGCACGTCGTTCGCGATGCGCAGGGCATCCGCCTCGTCCTTGAAGCGGATCACCGACAGCACCGGGCCGAACACTTCCTCTTGCGCGATGCGCATGTCGTTGCGCACCTCGGTGAAGATCGTCGGCTGCACGAACCAGCCGTTGCCGCACTCCGGAGCGTCGCCCTTCGCGCCACCGAGAACGGCGCGGGCGCCTTCGCCGCGGGCGATGTCGATGTACTCGAGCACTTTCTTGTATTGCGGCGGCGTCGTCACCGGGCCGACCTGGGTGCTCGGGTCCATCGGATCACCCATGCGCGCGGTGCGCGCCACGGCCAGCAGCCGCTCGACGAGCGCGTCGTGGATGCTGTCGTGCACCAGCAGGCGCGAGCCGGCGATGCACGTCTGGCCGGTCGCGGCGAAGATCCCGGAGATCGCGCCGAACGCCGCCTGCTCGAGGTCGGCATCGTCGAACACGATGTTGGGCGACTTGCCGCCCAGTTCCATCGCCGTGTGCTTGAGGGCGCGACCCGCCTTCTCGTTGATGAGGCGGCCGGTGGCGTCCGAGCCCGTGAAGCTGATTTTCGCGACCAGGGGGTGTTCGACCAGCGGCGTGCCGACTTCCGCGCCGAACCCTGTGACGACGTTGAACACGCCGGGCGGGAAGCCGGCCTCGTCGAACAGCTCCGCGAGCTCGAGCGTCGACGCGGAGGTGAACTCGGACGGCTTGACCACGACCGTGCAGCCTGCGGCCAGCGCCGGGGCGAGCTTCCAGGCGAGCAGCATCAGCGGCGAGTTCCACGGTGTGATCGCCGCGACCACGCCCACCGGCTCGTGGCGCGTGAAGGCGAAGTAGCCCTTCTTGTCCAGCGGCAGCGTCGCGCCCTGCAGCTTGTCGGCCAGTCCGCCGTAGTAGTAGAACCACTGCGGGATGTAGTTGAGCTGAGCGCCCATCTCGGCATAGAGCTTGCCGTTGTCGCGCACCTCGGTGGCGGCGAGCTTGCCAGCGTCGCGCGCGATCAGATCGCCGAGCTTGCGCATCAGCGCGCCGCGCTCGGTGGCGGTCAGCTGTCCCCACGTTCCGCTCAGCGCGCGATGGGCGGCCTGCACGGCACGGTCCACGTCCTGCGCGGTGCAGCGTGGGATCTCGGCCCAAGCCTGGCCGGTGTACGGGTTCTGTGTCTCGAACCAGGCTGAGCCGAGCGGATCGACGGCCTGGCCGTCGATGCGCAGTTGGTAGCGCTTCATGGTGTGGCTGAATATGTTGTCGTTCGGCAGGCAAACGTCGCCCACCGTTACTGCGACGTGACGGCGGTCGAGCCCGGCGTTCGGCCAGGATGGGTCGCCGCGGCCGGTTGGCGTGCGCTACGTCCCCGGCACCAGGATTCGATGGCCGGGTGCTTTGACCGGCCTCGCCGTCTCAGAACGGCTTCAGTCCAAGCGCCGCCCGGAAGCGGTTCTTGATGAACGGCCCGTCGCGCGGCGGCAGTGCACGCGGCGGCTCGTTGGCTTCGATGAAGACCTGCGCGAAGGCCGTACCTTGCCGCGCCTTGATGCGGCGCGCGATGTCCGCGCAGCCGTCCGGGCTGTCGGTCGAGAACGCATCGGCGATGCCGAATCCCTTGGCCACTGCCACCAGATCCGACCCGAGGCTCGAGTGGCTGCGCTGCATGCCGGTTTCGCCGAAGTGCCCGTTGTCGAGCACGACGATGGTCAGGTTTCGCGGCAGCTTCGCCGCGATCGTGGCCAGGCTGCCGATGCCCATCAGCTGCTCGCCGTCGCCAGTGATGACGACGACTGCCTTGTCGGGCTGCGCGAGGGCGAGGCCCAGGCCCAGCGAGGTGGAGCCCCCCATCGCGCCCCAGAGGTAGTAGTTCGTATCGCGGTCGCCCGCGGCGAACACGTCGTACGACGCCGAGCCGAGGCCGGTGACCACCAGCGCATCCGGCACGGCGGCCAGCAGCCTGGAGACGAATTCGCGCCGATCCGCGCGCTTGCTGGAGACGTTCGTGCTCATCAGTTGCGCTCCCACTTCTTGCGGCCGATGAGGCTCTGGCCGAGCAGCACGGCGACCTTGTCGCCACCCTCGAACGCGGCGTCGAAGCCGGCGCTGACGATCTCCTCGACTTCGTCCGGGTGCGCGGCACGCAGCACGTGGATGCCCATGAGCTCCAGCGCGGCCTGCGTGGCCTTGCCCATCGGGCCCTGCCAGCCGTTGAACTCGGCGTACTCGCCGCGCATCGTCACGAGCGTGAAGAACGGGAAGTCGGCGGCCTGCAGCAGGGAGAACATGTTGACGCAGTTGCCCACGCCGCTGCTTTGCATCAGCAGCACGGCACGCTGTCCGCCGAGCCAGGCGCCGCTGACCAGCGCCACGCCTTCTTCCTCGGTGGTCAGCACCACGTCCTCGATTTCGGGGTCGGCGATCGCGCTGCGGATCGCATGCGAATGACCCGCGTCGGGAACGTAGGCGATCTGCTTGACGCCGCCGGCCTTGAGGACGTTGAACACGGCCTCCTGCCAGGCAGGGGGTTTCGAGACGGGATGGTTCATTGGGGTGGGGGAGTGGCTGAGCGATGGACAGATAATAGAATCTGATTCATGTGCGTGTGAAATAACACTTTCGCATCGCTGCATCACCTCTCTTGATCGAGGTACCGGCATGGACTTCAAGCAACTGCGCGCCTTTCTCACCGTCGCCGAGACCGGCAACGTGACGAGGGCGGCCGAAGTGCTGCACCTCGTGCAGCCTGCGGTCTCCCGCCAGCTCAAGCTCCTGGAAGAGGACGTCGGCGTCGCGCTGTTCGAGCGCGACCGGCGCGGCATGGTGCTCACCGATTTCGGCCGCTCGCTCGTCGTGTACGCCCGGCGAGCGATGCTCGAGCTCGATCGCGCCCGTGCCGAGATCGCAGGCGCCTCCAAGGGTGTCGGCGGCCTTGCCACCCTGGGGCTGCTGCCGAGCACGGTCGATACCTTGTCGAGCGCGTTGGTCTCGGCGGTGGCGGCGAGCTACCCCGGAATCCGCGTCCGCATCGCGATGGGTTATGCAGGCACGCTGCTGCGGTGGCTGCAGTCCGGCGAGATCGACGCCGCGTTGCTGTACGGCGCGGAACGCTCGGCCGACATCGAAAGCACGCCTTTGATCGAGGAGCCCTTGTGGGTCGTCGGCCCGCGCGAGGCGAAGCTCAGGCGCAACCGGCCGATACCGCTGGCCAAGCTGGTCGGCCAGCCCCTCGTGCTGCCGAGCCCTCCGCATGGCATTCGCACCCTCGTGGACCATGCCTGCGCCGTGTCCAACCTGGAACTGACGATCTCTGCCGAGACCAATGCCTTGAGCGTGCAGCGCTGCCTGGTTCTCGGGGGCCACGGCCTGACGATCCTGCCACCCATCGCGGTGGCGGACGACCTCCGGTCCCAGCAGCTCTCGGGAGCGCCTCTCGCCGATCCGGCCATCACGCGCACGATCGTCCTGGCTTTGCCGAGGAACCGGGTGACGGGTCAGCACGTGCGCAGCACGGTCGACTTGCTGGTGGAGTGCGCCAGGCAGGCGGTCGAAGCGGGCGCCTGGCTGGAAGGAACGTGGCTCGGCCGCTGAGCCGCCATTCGGGCCGCAGCACGGGCAGCAGGACGCACTCGCAAGTCGCGACGAGCGATCGCTTCGTCAGGCGGCGTCGTCCGTGCCGGAGATGCCATTGCTGCCCGGGCACGCGATGCGTGACTCAGTTGGCCCAGTCGAGGGTCACGCCTCGACGTCCTCTGAATGCGCCAGGAGGGCCGGCGGATCACCTCGCCCCTGTACCGGCGGCGCGGCCGGGCGCGAACGCCGGTCAGCCGCGCGCCCGGGCGTGCCAAGCGGCGAGCAGCGCCGCTTCGCGCTCCGGCCCGAGCCCGACTGCCGGCCGCAGCGGGCCTTCCGCCGTGCCCGCGGGTTCCGCCGTGGCAGCCCACGCCGCGATGTCGCGCAGCGTCTCGGCGAGCGGGCGGCACGCGAGCCCGGCGCAGAGCGCGCGGCCGAGCCGCGCGGTGGCCAGGCCGGCGTTCGCCCGATCCAGCCATACCGGCAGGTCGATCCAAGGGCGCACGCCTTCGCCGAGCAAGAAACACTCGTCGACCCAGGTCAGCGTGGCGGCCGGGTTCAGCGTCGCCCGCGCAGTCTCGAGCAGCCCGTGCATCGTGAGCGGTGCGTCGGGCGGCGCCACCGGCCCGGCGGCATTGAAGGTGCCGGCGGTGCCGCGCGCTGCGAGCCGCAGCATGAACGCTGCGAGGTCGCGCACGTCGATGACCTGCACGGGCGCGGCGGGGTCTCCGGGGGCCAGCACCTCGCCGCCGCGCACGAGACGCTGCGCCCACCAAGTGAAGCGGCCGGTCGGGTCGTGCGGGCCGACGATCAGCCCGGGGCGTACGACGCAGGTGCCGGCTGCCGGCCATGCCTCGTGCAGCGCCTGCTCGCACAGCGCCTTCAGGCCGCCGTAGGTGCTGCCGTCGACGGTCTCGGTCGTGGGGTCGGCGAGCGTCACGAGCGGCGCGTTCTCGTCGATGACCGCGTCCCAGCGGCCACCAGCGAGTGAGCCGAGGTCGCCGTCGCGGTCGGCGATGAGGTGTTCAACCTCGGGAAACAGCGCGGCGCCGCTGCGGCCGCGGTGCATCAGCGTCACGCGGTGGCCGGCGGTGAGCGCCTGCGCAGCAACGTGGCGGCCGAGGAAACGCGTGCCACCGAGAATCAGCAGTTTCATGGTGACGATTCTGCTCGCGTGCGAGCCGACGCACGAAGCGAGCCGTGGCACGAACCGTTGCAGTCCCTCGCCACCGTGAGGACCGGTCGTTCGGCCGACGTCCTGGCGGCCGTCGTACTCGAGCATGGCTTGCGGCGCGCCTGTGGTCGCAGGCCGCTGCCCCCTTCGCGAATCCGCGCGCCTGCGTGTGGTGCGCCCAACGGTCATGGCGAAGCTGGGGAGCGTGCGATATTTCCGTGGGTGATCAGTGCAGCTTCACGTGCGGCTCGGTACGTCTCGCGATGACCCGCGCCAACGTGTGCAGCGTGACCTTCGCCGGACCGTGCAGCGCGAGCTCGTGCATCTTGTAGAGCGACAGGTACATCAGGCGCGCGAACGCGCCCTCGACCATCAGGCTGCCGCCGACCAGGCCACCCATCATGTTGCCGACCGTGCTGAATTCGCCGAGCGACACCAGCGAGCCGAAGTCGCGGTAGGCGAAATCCTGCAGCGGCTTGCCGGCGATCCGCCTTCGGATCTGCCAGTACAGGTGCATCGCCTGCTGATGCGCCGCCTGGGCCCGCGGCGGCACCGTGCCTCGGCCGGGCCACGGGCAGGCCGCACAGTCGCCGATCGCGAACACGTCGTCGTCGCGCGTGGTCTGCAGCGTTGGTCGCACGACGAGTTGGTTGATGCGGTTGCTCTCCAGCCCGGCGAGGTCCTTCAGGAAGTCCGGCGCCTTCACGCCCGCCGCCCTCACCACGAGCTCGGCCGGCAGCACGCGGCCGTCGGCCAGCCGCACAGCGTGGCGCAGCACCTCGGCCACGCGCGCCCCCGTGTGGACCTGCACGCCGACTTTCGCCAGCAAGTCATGAGTGGCCTGCGACAGCCGTTGCGGCAGCGTGGGCAGCACGCGATCGGCGGCCTCGATCACGCTGACCTTGATGTCATTGTCGGGGTCGACGCGGTCGAGGCCGTACGCCACCACTTCGCGCGTCGTGCGGTGCAGCTCCGCGGCCAACTCGACCCCGGTGGCGCCGGCGCCGATGATCGCGACCTTGAGCTGCTCCGGACGCAGCGGCGTCGTCTGCGCATGCGCGCGGATGCAGGCATTGACCATGCAGGCGTGAAAGCGCCGCGCGTCGGCCTGCGACTCCAGCTTCATCGCGTGCTCGCTGACGCCCGGCGTGCCGAAGTCGTTGCTCCGGCTGCCCACCGCGATGACCAGCGTGTCGTAGCGAAACGCGCGCTGCGGCGTCACCTCGCGGCCGTCGCCGTCGTGGGAGGCGGCCACGTGCACTTCGCGTCGCTGGCGGTCCAGGCCGATCATCTCGCCGATGCGGTAGCGGAAGCGGTGCCGGTGTGCCTGCGCCAGGTATTCGACCTCGTGCGCCGCCAAGTCCATGCTGCCCGCGGCAATCTCGTGCAGCTTCGGTTTCCAGACGTGCGTGCGGTTGCGGTCGATCAGCGTCACGTCGACGCTGCGGCCGATCCTGTCGCCCAGCCGCGTGGCGAGCTCGAGGCCGCCGGCGCCGCCGCCGACGATGACCACGCGGTGACGCGTCGAAGTCATTCTTGGACGGATGCAGCGCCGAGGCGTATCGGTTGCCTCAGCCGTTGCGGCACCGGCAGCGCCTGCATCTCGACGGGGCTCATCACGCCCGGCGCATGCGCGGCGTCGGCGATCGCCGTGCCGCTCGCGAGCGCGGTCTTCGCCACCAAGGCCGCTTTCTCGTCGCCGATGAGCGGGTTGAGGGCCGTCACCAGCGTCACCGAATCGGCCACGCGGCGCGCGAGCAATTCCCGGTTGGCGCGGATGTCACTCACGCAGTGCACCCGCAGCGTCAGGCATGCCTGGCGCAAGTGGAGCACGCTCTTGTGGCGATGAAGCGCGCGCGCTCGGCATCCAGCACGCCCGGCCTTGCGTTGGCCTGCGCCGCTGCCTTCTTGACGAAGGCGAGTGCGCGCACCACCTGCGGCATGCACGACAGCGGCTGGTCCGGGATCGGAAAGTTCTCGATCGCGCGTGCGGTGTGAACACCCGAGCAGACGGCTGCCGGGATGCTCCTGGTGCCGAGGAAGTCGCTTTCGTGTCGAAGGGCGGGAGAATTCATCGCACGGTAGAACGTGTCGTCGCGGGACTTCGATTCTGGGCGGCAATGAACCGCGGGATCTGCCGGTGTGGACCCCACTCGCGCACCGAGCCTGCCGATTTGCGGCCGCAAAACGGCAACATGCGCCGCGCAACTGCACCTAAGCTGCGCCACTCGTTCCACCGATGGAGTCCCCGTGGCGCTGCAGCACTTCAAGCTTCTCACGTTCGATGTCGTCGCCGACGCGGTGGACGCTGGTCGCTGATGGGCGCCCGCAGCATCGACGACCTGCTGCCGGACCTGGTCGCGCTGCGGCGCGATCTCCACGCACACCCGGAGCTGGCGTTCGAGGAGCGACGCACGGCCGGCATCGTCGCCGCCGCGCTGCGCCTGCTTCGCCTCGAAGTGCACGAGGGCCTAGCCGGGACGGGAGTGGTCGGCACGCTTCGCCACGGCCGCAGCGGCCGGGCCATCGGCCTGCGCGCCGACATGGACGCCTTGCCGATCGCCGAGCAGTCGCGCCTTTCGCATTCGAGCCGCCATGCCGGCGTGCACCACGGCTGCGGCCACGACGGCCACACCGCGATGCTGCTCGGCGCGGCACGCCAGCTCGCGCGCACGCGACGCATGGACGGCACCGTGCATTTCATCTTCCAGCCGGCCGAAGAGGGTCGCGGCGGCGCGCGGGTGATGGTCGAGCAAGGGCTGTTGGAACGCTTTCCGTGCGATGCCATCTATGCGCTGCACAACTGGCCTGATCTGCCGCTGGGCCACGCGCAGACGCGTGCCGGCCCCATCATGGCGGCGGCCGACCGCTTCGACATCCTGCTGCGCGGCCGCGGCGGCCATGCGGCGCAGCCGCACCGCACGCCCGACGTGCTGCTGGCCGCGGGCGAGCTCGTCGTGCAGCTGAACACGATCGTCTCGCGCCGCATCGACCCGGCCGACTCGGCCGTGCTTTCGGTCACGCGCGTGACGGGCGGGAGCAGCCACAACGTCCTGCCGGCCGAAGCGACGCTGACCGGCACGGTGCGCACCTTCGACGCCGCGGTGCAGGACCGCATCGAGGCCGCGCTGCGCGATGCCGCGGCCGGCGTCGCCATCGTGCACGGCGTGGCGGCCGAAGTGACGTACCACCGCTACTACCCGGCCACGGTGAACAGCGAGGCCGAGGCGCAGCTCGCGCTGCAGGCCGCCGAGGCGGCCGGGCTGCAGGCGAGCGTCGCGCCGCGGCCGGCGTTCACCTCGGAGGACTTTGCGTTCCTGCTGCGCGAGCGGCCGGGGGCGTACCTCTGG
>Ga0075430_100004960_pt1 | contig 11199 bp, 11 predicted proteins | sample RhiMetdeltSRZDD4_FD_75294 | JGI IMG/M metagenome (GOLD analysis project Ga0075430, IMG submission 75294) | Populus rhizosphere microbial communities from Tennessee, USA - Rhizosphere MetaG P. deltoides SRZDD4 | ecosystem: Host-associated > Plants > Roots > Rhizosphere > Soil | place: USA... | reverse complement strand
CACGTGCCGTGGAAGTCGTACCCCTGCAGGGTGGCGAAGTCGAGGTGCTTGAAGACCTTCTTGACCTCGAAGCCAGCGTCGATTGCGCCCGCGTTGGCCGGGAGGAACGCGGTCAGCTCGAGGTGCCGCCCGACCTGCCGGCCGTACGTGTCGAGCTGCCGGCGGAACTCGGCCACCAGTCCGGTGAAGTTGACCCGGTCCTCGGGGCGGATGACGTTGTCCGCCTCGCCCGGCCAGTTGGGCCACTCCCAGTCCAGGTCGATGCCGTCGAATACGCCGGCGGCCGAACCGGGTCCGCCGCTGCCGCCGTCGAGTACCGGCAGGTTGCCCTTGATGAACAGGTCGAGGCAGCTCGCCACGAACGCCGCGCGGTTCTCCGGCAGGGCGGCGTTGGAGAAGTACGTCGACCAGGTCCAGCCGCCGATCGACAACAGCACCTTCAGGTTCGGGTACTTCTGCTTGAGTTTCAGGAGCTGGCCGAAGTTTCCGTTGAGCGGCTCACCCCACGTGTCGCCGACGCCGTCGACGCTCAGCTCGGCAGGCACCGGCCACTGGTAGTCGGCCCACGCGTCGCCCTGCCCCGCCGCGTTGGCCTCGAAGCACCGACCCTCGGCGCTGACGTTGGCGAACGCGTAGTTGACGTGGCTGAGCCGCGCCGCCGTCCCATTGGTGTCGAGGTTCTTCACGTAGAACTGCCGGCCGTAGATGCCCCACTGAGTGAAGTAGCCGACCTGACGCGGCACGAAGCCGCCGCCCCCACCATGTGCCGAGGCGGCCGCCGGGGTCGCGACGACAACGGCCGACAGTACGGCGAGGACCGCAACGAGCCTGCGCATGGACCCTCCCGAGCGTGCGCAAAACTGATAAGAAAGTTTCCTGATTTACCGACGTTAGGACTGGGACAGCCCGCGGTCAAGGGCCGCATGCGCCTCATCGGCGGACACACCGAGTTGGCGAACCACCGCCGCGTAGGCATCGGCGGCCTCCGTCAGCCGCCGACGTACCTCGGCCCGCGGCAGACCGGCCGGTCGGCCCGCGACCGTCGTTCCGTGCCGCACCCGACTGACCACGAGGCCCTCCGCCTCGAGCTCGCGGTACGCCCGCGCCACCGTGTTGGCCGCCAGGCCCAGGTCCGCGGCGAGCTGGCGGATCGTGGGCAGTTGCGTGCCGGCGGGCAGGACGCGGGTACCGATCATCGTGGCGAGCTGGTGCCGGACCTGCTCGTACGGCGGGACGGGACTGGCCGGATCGACCTCGACGATCATGCTGTCCGCAGCGGGATCCGCGGGCGCGCGGACGCGGCGACCAGGCCGATCACCGGCGCGACGAACACGCCGAGAATGGCTGCCGCCTCCACCAGCTGACCGGCATCGCCGGCCAACGCCGGGCGCAGGGCAGCGAGTTGACCGAGTACGCAGTACAGCACCAGAGTCGTCCCGGCCGCCGCCAGCACGTGCAGTGAGCGGGACCGGATCGCGTCATCCGCGGCGAGCTGGTCCGGCGGTGCCAACGGCTGCGGTCGGTGCAGGACTCGTCGCTCGACGATCGACTCTCCACAGAGGACGGCCAGCGCGGCGGCGAACCAGATCAACGCGGCCGCCCGACTCGTACCGACAACGAGGCTCGTCACGGCCAGCACCAGACTGACGCCGATGGACGCGGGCAGCAGCGCCGATACGACCCGGGACCGGTAGGAGTCGACGCGCCTCGGCACGAGCGACGCGGCTCGCCGCGGCCCGCGCTCGAGGTGCGCCAGCCTCGCCTCGGCGACGAGCGCACCGGCGAACCAGCCGGCGAACGCCGTCAGGAAGTTGACGTACACCCGTTGCTGGGGCAACGCCCACGCCACCGACGCGAGGAACCCGACGCTCAGGCCGGCCACCCGCCAGCGCCTGGTCGTGGCGAGGTACCGGATGACCTGGTTGCCGTTGGTGGGAGTCACGACCAGCCCGTGCCGCTGCGCGAACGCCGCGAGCCGACCGGCTGAGACCGGCTCGTCGGCGAAGGACCCCGCCACGAGCAGCCAGCCAACCACGACGACATCCGCCACGACCATCATCACGAGCACCTGTTCAATGTAGCAAGTGGTTGCTACATTGGCGCGCATGCTCACGGATGTGGTATGGCGCCAGCTCGACCCGTACGCCGGCCGGCTGTCCCGCCGCACCGTGCGGCGGATCCGCTGGGGAGTCGCCGCGTTGCTGCTGCTGACGGCGATCGGCGAGCTGGTCTGGTACGCCGGCGTACTCGTGCCGAGAGTGAGCTGGCGCTCGCCCGGCTACGGGTTCGGCTCGAGCCCGCCGCACCACTCGGTGATCGTGCACAACGACGGGCTGCGGCCGATCCGGGTCCTCGGCGTCGGGCGCAGCGGTCCCGGGTTCCGGCTGGACCGCGTCGACGGCCCGCTTCCGTCCACTGTGGAACCTGGCGATTACCTCGAGCTCGTGCTCATCTACGCCGTCACCGACTGCGCCGCGGTACCGACCGGGCCGTGGCCGGTGCCGGTCGTCGTGGAGCGGCCGTGGGGCGTCCAGACGGTCTACGTCCAGCCCCCGCTGTTACCGGCCACGACCCACGAGGGGACGTCCCACTGGCCCGACCTGGAGTGGCAGCACTGGCTGGCCGATACGGCCTGCCGCTACCCCACCTGACGTGCGGCAGCGGCAGGCCCACGCACCGAATCACCAGGACTCGAACGTGTTTCACGCGGGGTTGAACGCGGCCCCGAAACCTCAGGGGTGCACCAGGTGAACGCGCCCGAAGGGCTGCACGCCCGGGCCGCGGTATCGCCCGACCCGACCGTCCGGGTACAGGTTCGTCGAGCCGGCCCAGGCCCGTGCGGCGCAAACTAGCCCGCCGACCTTGTCACCGACTTGGCGGGCACGACAAGACCTCGGTCGATGCGAGTAGGCTCCGGTACCGGTGGAGTTTCGGCTGTTGGGTCCGGTGCAGCTGTGCACCGATGACCGGGTGCTGGACGTCGGGCCGCCGCAACGGAGAGCGGTGCTGGCGGCTCTGGCGCTCGACGCGGGCACGCCTGTTCCACTGGAGACGCTCGTCGACCGGGTCTGGGACGACGCGCCACCCGAAGGCGCGCGAGCCGCGATCTACGCACACGTGGCGCGCCTCCGGCGGATGCTGGACCCACCCGTGGCGCTGCGCCGCCTGCCGGGCGGCTACGTGCTGGATGCCGACCGGGACCGGGTCGACCTGTACCGCTTCCGCCGGCTGGCCGCCGACGGCCGGGACCCCGACCTCGGGGATGCCGAGCGGGCCGCGGCCTTGCGCAAGGCGTTGCGGCTGTGGCGCGGCACGCCCCTGGCCGACGTGTCGGGACAGTGGGCCGCCGGGGTGCGGTACCACGTCGAGCAGCAGCTCCTCGCGGTCGCGTTGACGTGGGCGCAGACGGACTTGAGGCTGGGCGTACCGGAGCCGGTCATCGAACGGTTCAGCGACCTGGTGACCGCGTACCCGTTCGCCGAGAACGTGGTCGCCACGTTGATGCGGGCGCTGTGCGCGGCCGGCCGCAGTGCGGAGGCGCTGGCACAGTTCGAAGCGGCGAGCGCACGGCTGCGCGAGCACCTGGGGACCGAGCCGGGCGAGCAGCTGACCGCGCTGTACGAGGCGATCCGGCGGCGCGAGCTGGATCCGCCGGCGGTCACCGTGCGGCAACGCGGGTTCCCGCCGCGCCAGCTACCCGCCGACGTCGCCGGGTTCACCGGCCGAGTCGACGAGCTCGCCCTCCTCCACGAGACGCTGGTGACCCGCGATCGCACGGGGCCGGTGGTGATCTCCGCGATCGACGGCGCGGGCGGGGTCGGCAAGTCCGGTCTGGCGATCCACGCCGCTCATCGGGTGGCCGACGCCTTCCCCGACGGCCAGCTGTACGTCGACCTGCGCGGTGCCACCGAAGGGCTCCCGCCGCTCGAACCCGTCGAGGTGCTCGGCCGGTTCCTCCGGGCACTCGGCGTGGCCGGTACCGACATCCCGAGCCAGGAGGACGAAGCCGCGGCCTGGTTCCGCACCCAGGCGGCGGGACGGCGGCTGCTCGTCGTGCTGGACAACGCCGTCGACGAGGCGCAGGTACGGCCGTTGCTGCCGGGTACCGCCGGCTGCGGCGTCCTGGTCACCAGCCGGCGCACGCTGGCGGGCCTGGGTACCGCCAGCCACCTGCGGCTCGATGTGCTGACTCCGGCCGAGGCCGGCGACCTGCTGGGCGTCCTGGTGGGTCCGGACCGGGTAGCGGCCGAGCCGGCGGCCGCCGGGGACGTCGCCCAGCGGTGCGGGTACCTGCCGCTGGCCCTGCGCATCGCCGGAGCCCGGCTCGCCGCCCGGCCCCGCTGGCCGCTCGCCGCGCTGGCCGACCGGCTGGCCCGGGAACGGCACCGGCTGGACGAGCTCGAGATCTCGGATCTGGGGGTACGGGCCAGCTTCGCCGTCTCGCACCGGCAGCTCAGACCCGCCGAGGCGACCGCGTTCGCGACCCTGGGCACGTGGGACGGCCCGGACATCGGCCTGCCACTGGCGGCCCACCTGCTGGACGTGCCCGACGAGGTCGCCGAGCGGGTGCTGGACCGCCTCGTGGACGCCAGCCTGTTGGAAACGTCGCGGCCGGGCCGGTACCGGCTGCACGACCTGTTGCGCCTCTACGCCCGCGAGCGGGCCGAGGTGGCCCTGTCCGAGCCCGGGCGCATGGCGGCCCTGGACCGGGCTCTGCACTGGTACGTGGCAACCGTCTGGCACACGCTGGCGTTGCAACGCCCCGGCGATCCGCGGCTGGACCGGATCGAACCGGAGTGGTTGACCGGTGGCCTGCGGTTCGCCAACACCACGGAGGCACTGTCCTGGTTGGACGCTGAACGCGGCAACCTGCTCGCCGCGGCGACGCAGGCCGCCGGTACCTCGGTGGCCGGCGCGGTGCCGCGGCTCGTCCCGGGGATGTTCGTGTTCTTCCTGCAGCGCGGCTACTGGCACGAATGCGTTCGGCTGAACCGCACCGCGCTCGGCGTGGCGGTGCGAAGCGGCGACCGGCTGGCCGAGGCGCAAGTGCTGTCGGACCTCGCCGGGGCGTACGAGTTCCAGGGCAACCCCGACGACGCCCTCGACTGTCTACAGAGGAGCCTCGACATCCACCAGGAGCTCGACAACCCCGCCGGGCGGGCGGCGATCCTGAACAACCTGGGCATCTTCCACTCCCGGCAGGGCCGGTACGCCGAGGCGCTCGACTACGTACAGCAGAGCCTGGCCATCAACCTCGGGCTGGACAACCGCAACCGGCAGGCGCTCAACCTCGACACGCTCGCGGCCCTCTACGCCCGGCAGCGGAGGTACGAGGAGGCGCTCGACTGCTACGAGCGGAGCCTTCCGATCCACCGGGAGCTGGGCGGCCGCTGGGACGAGGCGAAGATCCTCAACAGGGCGGCGGAGATCTACACCCGACTGCACCGGTACGACGACGCGACCGCCTGCGTCGAGCAGAGCCTGGCCATCTGCGACGAGTTGGACAGCCGAGCCGGTCGAGCGTCCAACTTGGACGTTCTCGGTACGATCCACCAGGCCCGCCACCGGTACGCCGAAGCCCTCGACTGCCACCGGCGCAGCGTCGACATCTTCCGCGACCTCGGCCAGCGGCAGGACGAGGCCGAGGCACTGCACCACGCGAGCGCGGCGCTGGAGGCCCTCGGCCGTACCGACGAGGCAGCCGCCCAGCGGCGCGAGGCACTGGCCATCTACGACCAGTTGCACGCCCCCGCACCGACCTAGTGCAGCGAGAGATGGGCGGTGTCGTTGACGCTGCGGACGGCTACCCCGCCATCCGGCCAGGAGTCCACAATGGATATTCCGCACGGGTCGAGGTAGAGCCGGTACAGCAGCGCGTCGCCGGCTCCCAACGCGTCGCGCAGCAGCAGCTTCAGCGGTGACACGTGCGATACGACCACGGCGGTCTGGGCCTGGTACTTCCCGCGCAGCCGGACCACCGCGCGGCGGACCCGGACGGCCACCATGTCCAGCGACTCACCGGCCGGCGGCGCGGTCGCCGTCGAGTCCAGCCACTTGGTCATCTCCGCCGGCCACCGCTCGCGTACCTCGCCGAACGTCAACCCTTCCCACAGCCCGAAGTCGCACTCGACGAGGTCGTCGTCGACGGTGACCCCGACCCCGCCGAGCGCCACCGAGATGGCCGCGGCCGTCGCGGTACAGCGGGACAGGGGCGAGCTGACGACGGCCGCGACCGACCCGCCCAGCGCGACCACCCGTGCGGCCACGGCCTCTGCGTGGGCGCGGCCGCGGGCCGTCAATGGCACGTCGCCGCGACCCGAGTAGCGCCGCTGTTCGGTCAGTTCGGTTTCCGCGTGCCGGACGAGGATCAGCCGGGTCGGCGCCTCGGTCCGCGGTTCCCAGCTTTTGGGCTCTGTTCGACTCCCGGGGTATCCGCGGCCGCCTGGTCCATCGCGGCGTTGGCCAAGGCGTCGGCGTAGCGGTTGCGGTCGCGCGGCACCCACTCGAACGTCACCGAGTCGAACCGGCGCACGAGCGCGGCGGCCTCGGCGGCCAGTGGCCGCAGCCCGGGATGCTTGATCTGCCACCGGCCGGACATCTGTTCGACCACGAGCTTGGAGTCCATCCGAACGACGACGCTCACCGCACCGAGTTCCGCGGCCGCGGTGAGCCCGGCGATGAGCCCGGAGTACTCCGCGACGTTGTTGGTGGCGACGCCGAGGGCTTCGGACCGTTCCGCGAGCACTTCACCGGTGTTCGCTTCGCGCACGACCGCGCCATAGCCGGCCGGCCCGGGATTGCCCCGCGCACCGCCGTCCGCCTCGACGACGACGCGCAGCCGCCGAACCCGCATCACAGACCGGATTCCGCGGTACGCACGAGGATCCGCCGGCACTCGTCGCAGCGGACTACTTCGTCCGGCGCCGCCGCCCGCACCCGGGAACGCTCCACACCGGACAGTTCCAGTCGGCAACCCTCGCACCGGCCGGAGCGCAGCAACGCCGCCCCGACACCGCCGGACTGCTCGCGGATCTTCTCGTAGAGCGCCATCAGGTCCGCCGGCAGGTCGGTCACGAGCGGCTTGCGGGCGCCGGCCCTGGCCTCCTCGTCCCGTGCGATGTCCGCGAGCGCCTGATCCCGCCGCGACTCCACCTCGTCGCGTTGCGCGCGCAACGCGGCCACGCGCCGTTCGTGTTCCTCCAGTACGCCGGCCGCCTGCTCCCGCTTCTCCATCAGCTCGAGCTCGGCATCCTCCAGTTCGGACTGTCGCCGGCCGAGTGAGGCCAGCTCGTGTTGCAGCGCCTCGAGTTCACGCGCGGGTCCGGTACCCACATCGAGCCTTGCCTGGTCCTTGTCCTTGCGCACGCGGACCTGTTCGATGTCGCGCTCGAAGCGGGAGATGTCCCGATCGATGTCGTCGATGGCGACCTGCGCGCGGACCCGTTCGTCCTCACCGGCCGCGATTTCGCGGGCGAGGCGGTCGACCTCGGCGTTTTCGGGCAGCGTACGGCGCCGGTGCGCGAGCTGGGCGAGGGCGGTGTCCAGCGCCTGCAGGTCCAGCAGGCGTTGCTGGGCATCGGGGTCAGCCTTCACGGCCGCTCCTTCGAGTCAGCGTGCACGGTCCACGGATCGGTGTCGAGGTCGGATACCACGGCGGTGACGCCGAGCGCGGTACGCAGCTCGTCCGCGAGGTCGTCGAGCCAGGGCCGTTCGGTGGCCCAGTGCGCGGCGTCGAGTAACGCCGGACCGCCGCCGGCGAGGTGTTCGCTGGCCGGATGGTGGCGCAGGTCCGCGGTCAGGTACGCGTCGGCTCCCGCGGCCGCGGCGTCGGCGAGGTACGTGTCGCCCGCGCCACCGCAGACTGCCACCGTGCGGATCAGCCGTTCGGGGTCACCCGCGGCCCGTACCCCCCACGCGGTGGCGGGCAGTGCCTCCGCGGCGTTCCCGGTCAGCTCGGCCAGGGTCAGCGGTGTCGACAGCGTGCCGATCCGGCCGACCCCGCGCGAGTCGTCCTCAGTGGACGGACGCAGCGGGCGCAGGCCGGACAGCCCGAGCCGGGCGGCGAGCGCGTCGGAGACCCCCGGGTTGGCGACGTCCGCGTTGGTGTGCACCACGAACAGCGCCACGTCGCGCTTGATGAGGTCGTGGACGATCCGTCCCTTGTAGGTGGTCGGAGCCACGCTCGACACGCCGCGCAGGAGCAGCGGATGGTGTACGACGAGAACCTGGGCGCCGATCTCGACGGCCTGCGCGACCGTGGCCGGTACGCAGTCCACCGCGCACAGCACGGTATCGACCTCGACCGATGGCTCGCCGAGCACGAGGCCCACCCGGTCCCAGTCTTCCGCCCAGGCCGGCGGGTACCGCTCATCGAGCGCGGCCACGACATCGGCAACGACCCTCACGGGCGCGAGGCTACCAGCGCCTCCACCGCGAGGTGCCACGGAAAGTCATCCAGATGCAGCTCGCTGGTACCGGGCGGGTGCAGCTTCACGACATCGTCACCGAACAGGACGGTGATGCCCCACCGGCGCAAGGTGGCCACGCTGGACACGAACGCCGGGTGCGCGGCCATCGCGGCGTTGGTGAACGGCATCGCCACGATCGGCAGTCCCCGGCCCTGTCCCTCGATCAGCAAGCCGAGCGGGAGCGTGTCGGTGATCCCGGCCGCCCACTTGTTGATCGTGTTGACCGTGGCGGGCGCGACCACGATGGCATCGGCCAGGGGCAGCAGGTCCGGCTCCCCCGGAAGTTTGTACGTCGACCGCACCGGATGACCGGTCTGCTGCGCGAGGACACCCACGTCGATGAACTTGCGACCATCGGGGGTCGCGATCAGGCAGACCTCCCAGCCGTCGCGCTGGGCGAGGTCGATGAGTTTTCCGACGTTGCGGGCGACCGGAGAGCCGCACACGATGGCATAGAGGACACCGCGGCGGCCACCCGCGGCGGTCATTCTCGGACGATAACGGTCATATGCCCACTCCCATGTGCTCGGCCAACTCTGTGATCGCTTGAGCGGGCGTGCCGCGGGTGCGCCGCAGTACGTCGCCGAGCAACTCGTGCGCGATCGGCCGGCACCTGATTTCCGCGGGCGCCAGCCGGTCACCCTCGAGCAGCGTCTCGCTCGCCTTCTCCACGTCGCCGATCTGAGCGTAGCCACGCGCGAGATCGAGGTAATGATGGGCGCGCCGCTCGGGAGGCAGGGCGCCGAAGCTCTCCGGGTCGAGCTGCCGGTGGGTCTCGACGGCGAGTCGTCCCTCGCCTAGCTCGACGGCTGCCGCGGCCCGATGGAGCCTGACGTTCGTCGGCCCGAACGAGGTCCAGTAGTGGTTGAACTCCCCGCCCAGACACCGCGCGGCGTCATCGGCGCCGTTGACGAGGTCCCGCACGGTCGCGCTGTCGCCGATGCGGGCGGCCGCCATGGCCCCCTGCAGGAGCAGCATGCCGTACACCGACAGCCGCTCCGGCGAGGCCTTGTCCCCGTTACTGCCCGGGGCCAGCCGGTTGGCGATGTTCACGTTGACCTCGAGGGAGGCGCGGGCCCGCCCGAGGGCCAGCAAGGCCATGCCCGTCCGGTACGTCGCCGTGCCGGCGAGCAGAGGATCGCCGGCGCGCTGCGACACCGCGACCGAACGGTCCGCCGCGAGCCAGGCCAACTCGTGCTCGCCGAGCTTGCGTAGCGAGGACGAAGCGATCTGGTACACCTGCCCGAGCAGGTGCGCGGCGCACTGACCCTCCTCGGCGCCCTGGAACGCGGCGTCCGCGGCCTGGGCGTCCCGGAGCAGCTTCGGCAACGTGCGAGCCAGCACGCCGTACTTCGCGTGCTGGTACGTCAGCCAGGCGTGCCCGACGGCCTTGCGCATCTCGCCCAGCACCGGCGGTTCCGGCGGGGCGTCGAAGAACGCGCTGATCTGGTCGTACCGTTCCAGGGCCGCGCGAATCTCCTCGACCTCGATCTGGTCGACGCAGCTCATGCTGTCCGGTCGGCGTTCGGGATCTTTGCCGAGCAACAGCTGTACGTCGACCTGAAGGACGTCGGCTATTTCGTATACGACAGAGAACTTGTCGAGCCGGCGCACCCCGCGCTCGACCTTGTCCACCCAACTCTTCGATTTTCCGAGTCGGTCCGCGAAGACCTGCTGCGACATGCGGCGGCGACCGCGCCAGTACGCAACTCGGCGGCCTATCGGCAGCTCGTCCACGTCCGGTCCCTTCCCTTCCACTCACCCGGCGGTGATGAGCGTTGTGGGCGACCGCTCAGGGCCCTTTCCCGGCGCAGGGGGCGCCGAGCCCGAGCGGTCGAAGGGTTCTCCCCCGTGGTGGACGATGTCGCACTCGATGTGCGCTCGTCCTCGGAACCTGTTTCGTACTTTCTGTATAGGCCCACTGCAACTTGCAGATGGCATGTCTGCCAGAGACAACGACCCGGCTCTGCGTTTAGTGACGGTGCTGACGTCCCACGGTGACGCCAGCCGCTGGATTCTGGAGGACTTTCGTGCACTTCAGGCCCATAGAGACGGTCCTGTTGCGCCGCGCCGCGCAGCGTTACGCGGCGCACGGGTGGGACGTCATGCCAGGTGCAGCGTTCAACGGCGAACGGCATCGCTGCGACGACCCCGGCTGTCCGACCTTTGGCTGTCATCCGGCACTCGAGGGATGGACGGACGCAGCCTCGCGCGACTCAAGTCTCGTCGTGACGTGGTGGCACCGCAACCCCTACACAGTGTTACTCCCAACTGGCCGAGAGTTCGATGTTCTCGAGCTGCCCACCCGGCTAGGCGTCGTAGTGGCGCGCGGGCCCATTCCTGCCCCGGTGGCGGTGACCGGCACCGGGAGCTACCTGATATTCGTGTCCCCCGGCGATCCGCTGCGGCCGGAGCTGGCCCGCTCGGTCGATGTGGTGCTACACGGTCGTCACTCGTGGGTGGCCGCACCACCGTCCCGGGAGCTCGCCGGTCGGGTGCGCTGGGAGGTTTCACCCGAAGAGGTCGGCTGGCAGCTGCCCGACTCGTACGCCGTCCAGCGCCTGCTCGTCGACCTGCAGGCGGCCATGGCACCGACCCGTCCGACCCGGCTGCAGGTCCAGCGGCTGATAGAGCAGGTTCACCGGGCCGCGTGACGCATACCTCCTGAGCGCCGCGGTCGTTGGTCGGGGTGTGCAGGGGGTACGTCATGGTAGATAACAGGATATCGCAA
>Ga0075430_100004958_pt1 | contig 11203 bp, 20 predicted proteins | sample RhiMetdeltSRZDD4_FD_75294 | JGI IMG/M metagenome (GOLD analysis project Ga0075430, IMG submission 75294) | Populus rhizosphere microbial communities from Tennessee, USA - Rhizosphere MetaG P. deltoides SRZDD4 | ecosystem: Host-associated > Plants > Roots > Rhizosphere > Soil | place: USA... | reverse complement strand
TATCTGAACATGAAATAATCTCATCTAATATATTATCACAGAATGATTTTGATTTTTTGAAAAATAAATCCAAAAAACTTTATCTCGAAATGAGCAATATTGTAAATCTTGCAGGCTTTTTAATTGCCGATGTAAAATTTGAATTTGGTTTTAATAGGAAAGGAGACATAGTCTTAGGAGATTCTCTTGGGCCAGATGAATTTAGAATCTGGAAAAAGGTTAATTATCAAATTGGATCGACCCAAGAAAGTTATGATAAACAGATTTTAAGAGACTGGCTCACAAATATAGGGTTTAAGAAAAAAGTTAATGAACAGAAATTTTCTAAAACAAAACCTCTGCCTCCTAAATTACCATCAAGTTTAATACAAAAGATTTCAAGAAGGTATATTCTTTCGTATGAAATGATAACTGGTGATAAAATTACATAATTTTTTTTATATTTTATCTGGAATCATTTGCAGAAATAATTAAGGATCCTGTGGTATTACTATCCTGTAATAGCAATATTATATCTCTGGGTATATGAATTGCGGCTTTATTACAATTTATCGAAACTGTTCTGGGAGACATATAATTACTAGTTCTAATCACAAGATCATGCGGATCGCTTAAAGTTAGTTTACTATTTCCGAGTCCTATGATTTCAAATGATAGATTTCCAACAATTATCTCAAATTTAATCGGAATATTATCCTGTGTTATCAACCATCTTAATTGTTGGTTTATATCATTACAAGCTTTATTAGCATTGATTCCGATAATACAATTTCCTTCTTTTGTCAGATAATTGTCTTTTGTTATTTCTATTGTTCTCGGATGAGTAGCAAGAACATTTGGATGTCCACTAAACTTAATTTCATCAGTTACCAATGTGTAAGAAACTGCGTTAATAAGGTAAATTTAAATTAAACACTGGGAAGTAGTAATATCGAATTGTTACCAGCAGCAGCAGGTTATGATAGAGCTATAACGGTATTTTCTCCTGATGGAAGATTATATCAGGTTGAGTATGCAATTGAGACAGTAAGGAGAGGTACTCTTGCTTTAGGAATAAAATGTAAAAATGGAGTTCTTTTGGCAGTTGAAGAAAAAACTAGGAAATTACAAATTTCTGACGTGACTCAAAAGATCTTCCAAATTGATGACCACATAGGAGTAGCTGCAGCAGGTTATATCCCTGATGCAAGAGCACAAGTCGACCATGCTAGATTTTTTGCTCAAAGTAATAAATTAATTTATGATGAACCAGTAGATGTAGAAATTGTGGCTAAAAATATTGCAGATATGTCACAACAATTAACACAATATGCAGGTGTCAGACCATTTGGAGTTGCTTTAATCATTGCAGGTGTGGATACTACTGGAGGCGAATTATTTTTAACTGATCCAAGTGGCACATTTATTGGGTATGATGCAATTGCCATAGGTCAAGGAAGTGACCAGGTAAATGAATTTTTAGAAAAATATTATACTCAAGATGTTTCGTTAGAAGATGCCGGTAAGCTCGCCTTAGAGTCAATTAATATGGTAAGTGAAGAAAAAACAGGAATTTCTCATATAAAGATGTCATTGATTGAAAATGAAAGCAAAATCATGAGAAAAGTAGGAGAAGAGGAGATAGAAAAGTTTGCAAAAATAGCCAAAGAAAATCCTACGAATCCAAAAGACAAATCTTTGTAACTTTGTTTTTTATGAATGTTATAGTTCTTTTACTTTATTGCGATTATCATGAGTAGTAAGGCTCCAAATCTGCATGTTTCGGAATGGGTTCAAGGATTACCCACAAACATTGATAAGAACATTGGAAAAGTCGTACTTGTGGAAGTATTTCAAGTCAACTGTCCTGGATGTTTTATGTACGCTCTTCCTAATGCAATAGACATATACAAAAATAATAGCAGAGATGATGTCGTAGTTTTGGGGTTGGCTACGGCATTTGAAGATTATGATAAAAACACACTAGAGAACCTAAAATTACTCTTATCTACCGGAAAAGTTATTGGTGAAACATTCAATGCACTAAGCCAATATGGTCAATTAATTGATGGCGATAAACTTACTTATAAAATCCCTTTTCCTGTCGCCATGGATGTATTACGTAAGAATACTCAAGAATTTTCTGATAAGAACGTTTTTGATTTTATTGAATCAAATATTGATAACTATAATTCCTACAGTGAGCCAGATAAGAAACTACTATTTGAGAGAGTTAAACAATATCTCAAGAACAAAAAATATTCTGCTCTGACATTCGATGAGTACAAACTTAAGGGTACCCCTTCTGCAATCCTAGTCGATAGAAAAGGAAACTTGCGAAATGTTTTTTTTGGAGCAAATAATTATCTCAATGGCTTAGTAAATCAATTAGTGAACGAATGAATATAAGAGATAGAATTTCTATCGCTATCCCAGATTCTTCATTATCAGATGCGAAAGGGCTAAGAGAAAAAACATTAAAGATTGGTAAATTTGCGAGGGCATTTTCTATTTTTGGAGTTCAAAAAATTGTTATATACAAAGATCCTACAGAAAAAAGACAAAACTCAGATACGTTTCTTCTTAAATTGATTCTTGAATTTTTGAATACCCCCCCATATTTAAGAAAGTTAATCTATCCAATGAGTGCTGACTTGTCCTTTACAGGACTTCTTCCTCCAATTAAAGCTCCTCATCATAAGAACAAGGTTAAACTCAAGGATGTAAAGCCAGGCGAAATAAGAATAGGAGTTCTACAAGATCGAAATTACATTATTCGAAACATGGATAGAAAAACATTTACTCATGGTCAAAATTTCATCATTGATGTTAACAAGGCAAGTTATAATTTATATGTAGATGTAGGACTGGATTGTTTTATCCCTTTCTTAGGAGAGGGACGTCATGGCGAAAAAGTTGTTGTAAAGTTTATTAATAAATATCCCAACCTCAAAGTCGTTAGGGCATCTCCACAAGATTTAGAAAATCCATATTTCGGATACAGTATAGTGAGAGTATCTTCACTTGAAGAATTTTTTAAAACTATTGACAAAAAGACATTTGTTATATTTACTTCAAAAAAAGGACGGGTATTCAAAAATGCTGAATCTGAATTGTATGAAAGCATTAGCAATTTTGAAAATTTGTTAATTGTTTTTGGTTCACCTAGCAAGGGTATTAAAGAAATTTACCCTAATTATCACAAGACCAAACATTCAATGTATCTAAATATGTTTCCTTACCAAAGGACTCAGACTATAAGGCTAGAAGAAGCAGTACTAGGAACTCTAAGTATGATTAATAATTTTCTTTTTTGAATTGTTATATTTCGATAAGTTAATTTTACATTTTTTGAAAATATAAATTTATTAATGGGATTGAAAGGTTTCATGCTGTATCAATGGGTCATAGAAAGTACAGCTCACCAAGAAGGGGGAGCCTTGCATTTTATCCTCGAGTTAGAGCTAAGAGTGAAGAAGCTAGATTAAGAAATTGGCCTCAACACAATGATAATACTTCTCTTTTAGGATTTGCCGGGTTTAAGGCAGGCCAAATACAAGTCATGACAATAGATGACAAAGAAAAAACTCCTAATTTTGGTAAACAACTCGACAATCCATCAACGGTAATTGCAACTCCGCCAGTTAATATTATTGGTATGAGATGTTACAGAAAAGATGTATATGGAGAAAAGGCTTTTATCGATGCTTATTCTAAGGATTTACCGAAAGGACTAGAGAGAAAATTTAAAACTAAATATAATGAAAAATCTTTTGAAACAATTGAATCATCTTTCGATTTGATCTCTTCTTTTTTTGCAATTGCATCAGTCTTTCCTAACAAAGCAAATCTAGCTCAGAAAAAACCATTTGTATTTGAGATAGGTGTTTCTGGAAAAGATAACAAAACAAAATACGAATATTTAAAAGGTATTTTAGGAAAAGAAATTAAAATATCAGATGTTTTTCAAACTGGTCAAGTAATAGATGTATCAGGAATTACCAGAGGTAAAGGTATTGAAGGTCCAATCACCCGTTTTGGTGTTAAGCGAAAACAACACAAATCAAGAAAAAGTGTAAGAGCCCTTGGAACATTAGGCCCAATATCTCCAGCAGTGGTAATGTATTCTGTTCCAAGGCAAGGACAAAGAGGTTTTCATCAAAGAACTGAATATAATAAAAGAATATTACTGGTATCCTCTGATGGGTCTTCTCAAGCAGCGTCATTATCTTCTAAGGCTTCCATCAATCCTCCAGGCGGTTTTAAACATTTTGGAGTTGTTACTACTGATTATATTGTGGTTAGAGGATCAATCCCTGGTGTTCCAAAGAGATTAGTTAAAATGAGACAACCTATAAGGAATACTACGAAGAAAGTTATTGAGCCCAAAGTTATTGAGGTAATTGCTAAATGAATACTATTAATATCTTAGAAACGGATGGAAGTAATAAAAATACTATAACCCTACCAGAGGTTTTCAAGACTCCATATCGCCCAGAAGTAATTCAAAAAGTTTACAATAATCTTAATTCTTATACTTTTCAAAGACAAGGCAGATACCCGGCAGCTGGACAGATGGTGAGTGCAGAATCTCGTAATACTGGACTAGGTATTGCCAGAATAGCACGAGCACGAGGTGAAGGTTTTCCAAGGGCTGGACAAGCCGCTGGTGTTGCAAGCGTGAGACATGGTCGACTAGCTCATCCTCCTGTTTCATGGAAAAATATCTATAAAAAAATAAATAAAAAAGAGAAATTATTAGCCTTATGTTCTGCTATTGCAGCAACAACTAATAGTGAATTGATTAAAAGGCGAGGACATAAGATAAAGGACGAAATAAAATTACCAATTGTTGTTTCAAATGAAATCGAATCAATAGTAAAGTCAAAAGATTTAGAAAAAATTTTGCTTAATTTGGGACTCGAAGAGGATTTAAAACGAACATTTATTCGAAGAAATAAATCTTTTCATAAAAATAGCATTAACCGAAGATCTGCATTGAGTGTGCTAATACTTGTAGGAAATGATGAAAAGATAGGCAGATTGAGTAATTCTCTGCCTGGAATTACAGTTAAATCTGTTAAATCAGTGAGTGTACTAGATTTAGCTCCAGGTTCTAAACCAGTACGATTGACTATTTTTTCTGAAAATGCTATCCAACAACTTAACAATTTAAAGTGTAGATCAAATGTAATATGTGAGATGAGTCGTCAATGAAGAAAAATTTATTTCTACTCAAATCTAGAAGATCAGCGAAACAAAAAAGAAATAATTTACAATTAGAAAAAGGAAAACCATTGATTATAGAACCTTATATAACAGAAAAATCATTTAATTTGATTGAAAAAGAGAAAAAGTTAACCTTTATTGTGGACGAACAAGCAGATAAAAAATCAATAAAACAGGAATTACATGATCTCTATGAAGCTGAAATAACTGAAGTCAATACTGCAAGAACCATAGATGGAAAAAAAGCATTTGCCAAGTTCAAGGACTTGGACTCTGCTCGAGACCTAGCAACAAAGCTTGGGTTAGTATGATAATATAAAAATGTATATTTTTTATTTTCTCGGTAGATTTAAAAATAAGCCACTAGAGGTATAATATCAGATTGGTTAGGGAATTTAAGTTTCGAGGTTATAATCAAGATCAGTTAAAATCTATATCAATAGAGTCACTCTTACCATTATTAAATGCGAGACAACGTAGATCTTTGAACAAAAGGGTAGGAAAGTATATGAATGATCAGAAACGAACCTTGCGGGAAGAGATAAAACTAGCACGTGATGGAAAGTTAAAGAATAAGTTGAAGACGCATGTTAGAGATATGATAATATTGCCTGACATGATCGGTTTATCCATTAGTGTCCATAATGGTAAAGAATTTTTTGATGTTACAATTAAATCAGAAATGGTAGGACATTATTTAGGAGAATATGCCATTACAAATAAGAGAGTTCAACATGGCTCACCTGGTGTGGGTTCATCAAGATCTAGTTTGTATGTTCCTTTAAAGTGATTGATTTATGCCAAACTATTCTTATGCATATCAAAATTTTGATAAGAGTAGACAAGTAAGGTCTGCTCTTCGCGAAAAGGATATTTCTCATAAACATGCACGTGAGATTGCATTAGCAATTACAAATCTTTCGATTGAAAAGGCTAGATATTATCTAGAATCAGTATTAAGAAAGGAAATAGCGGTACCATTTCGACGATACAATAATGAAGTTGCGCACAGGTCAAATATTCGAGATGGATTCAGTGCTGGTCGCTTCCCATCAAAGGCTACTCATGAATTTTTGAAACTTTTAGATAATTTGGAAAGTAATGCAGAATATAAAGGCATGGACCTAGATAGATTAAAAATCATTAATATAGTTGTTCATAAGGGGACACGATTAAAAAGATTTACACCACGTGCTATGGGCAGAGCAAGCCCCAAATTTGATACACTAGTACATGTTGAAATGGTGGCACAGGAAGGCGTAGTAACAGAATGAATGCGGCCAAAAACGTAATGTCTAGTAACTATAAAAATATGGAGCTAGACGAATATTTAAAAGAAACTCTTCGAGAAACTGGGTATGGAGGGGTTGATATTCAAAAGACCCCTATAGGAACAAGAATAACCTTATACGTAACTCGTCCTGGATTAGTAATAGGACGAAAAGGCTCGGGAATAAAAGATCTTACTTCTAAATTAGAACAAAGATTTGGATTGAATAATCCTCAAATTTCAGTTATGGAAATAGAAGTTCCAGAGTTAAACCCTCAAATTATGGCCAATAGAATAGCTCAGCTTGTAGAGAGAGGTACAGCGTTTAGAAGAGCCTCAATGTGGACAATTAACACTGTAATGGGAGCCGGAGCAATGGGTGTAGAGATAACCATTGCTGGAAAGTTACGAAGTGAAAGAGCTCATTTTGAAAAACATTCATCTGGTGTAATACCAAAGAGTGGGAATGCAGCCGATAAAATAGTCAAATTGGGCATCACGGATGTATTAACAAAAATGGGTTTAATGGGGATCCAATTGCGAATCGCCTTAAAAAATGAGGTGCCACCGGACTTTGAACTTATAGAAACAAAACAACAAACATCATCTAATAGTACTCTACAATCAGAACAAGAAAGCGAAATAGAAGATAATAACAATACAGGACAAGAAGGTAGTACTAAAAATGTAAGTTTGGAAAGAAATAGCCAAAATTTGAAAAGACCACAACAACAACAAATTCCAAAATCAAAAGATATAAAAGCTAAATCCATGAATCCAAATAAATTAAAGGAAAAAGGGAGTATGCTAGTGAATAGCAAATGAGTAGACTAAAATTATCAACTCTCCGAGAAATGAATGATCATGATCTCGAAGATAAGTTATTAGAATTGAAAGCAGACCTTGCTAAATTAAGATCAGAAGGAGCAAAAGGAACATTAAAAAAAGAGAGCTCTAGTATTAGGTGGGCTAGAAGGGATATTGCAAGGATTTTAACACTAATCAATGAGAGAAAGGTTAAAAAAAAGAGTTAGCTGAAATATGAGATCAATAGAAAATATTCTTTATCACGAATTGATAGGATTAAAAATTAAAATATATGAATCCTCACAAACTAACTTAAAAAATTTATCAGGTAAAATCATTTTTGAGAGTAAAAATATGCTTATTGTGCGAACTCTTAAGGGTATTAAAAAAATTCCAAAAAAAAATATTTTAAAATGTATTCTTTATCTTCCTTCAACCGTTTGCTTTATAAGGGGTAATCAATTGATAGGAAGACCAGAAGATAGGGTATTAAAAATAAAGAGATGATAATGAAATATGGTTAGAAATATTGGTGTTATGGTTGCACTTCCCAAAAAAACTTGTGACGATCAACATTGTCCTTTCCATGGTAACTTACCAGTTAGGGGCAGATTATTCTCAGGTATCGTAGAAAGCAACAAATCTGCTAAGATGATTGTGGTTTCAAGAGACTACAACAGGCTAGTTAAAAAATACAAAAGATACGAACGAAGTAAATCTAAAGTTCATGCTTTTCTCCCTGATTGTATTGATGCGCTTGAAGGACAAAAGGTCAAAATAGCAGAATGCCGCCCGCTTTCTAAAACCGTATCTTTTGTAGTAGTTGAGGGAGACAATAAAGATGGCATCTAAGTCAAGAGCAGTCTCAGCCAAAGGTGCTTCCGAATTTCGTCCATATATTACTAGGGCATTACCAGTTACAGCAGAGCTTTTTTGTGCTGATAACACAGGAGCAAAAGTTCTTAAAATTGTTCAAGTAACCAAATACAAAGGTCGACATTCAAGAATGCCTTCAGGTGCAGTAGGCGATTTAGTGACCGTGACAGTTAAGAAAGGGCCAGCTCAGTTAAGAAAACAGATTTTTGGGGCTGTAATAATCAGACAAAAATATCCTATACGCCGGCTAAGTGGTATAAGACTTACATTTGAAGACAATGCTGCTGTTTTAGTAACTCCAGAAGGGGAAATTAAAGGGACTGACATAAAAGGTCCTGTTGCTGCTGAAGCAGCGGAAAAATGGCCAAGGATAGCAAATCTCGCTTCCTCCATTGTTTAAATTATGGTGGTTTATATGATAAATAAAAATAGTACTCTAAATATTAAAAAACACCAACTCGATAAACATATTCGTTCCCCTCTTTCAGAAAATTTACGAAGTGAATACAATAAAAGAAATGCACGTGTAATAAAAGGAGATACTGTAAAGGTGTTAAGAGGAGAATACAAAAATGTCGAAGGTAAAGTAGAGAAAGTAAAGACAGGAAGGTCAACTCTATTTATTGAAGGCATCCAACGGGAAGCTTCGAAGGGAGGGAAAGTGAAAGTTCAAATTCATTCTTCAAACGTTATTATTACATCTCTTAACTTACACGACAAGTATAGATCGAATGTTATTCGAAAAGTTAAATCAGCAAATCCTGAGGAAAAGAAACAGCTAAGTCGTAAACCTCGTTTGACAAAAACTAGAATCAAAAGAAACTTAAACGTTAAAAAGGTTATTAAATCGCAAAAAAACAATATACCCAATTCAAATTCTAGTCAAGATAATAAGGGAGAAATTGATGATGATAGTATTAGAAAATAAAATGTTATCAATGTATTATACGGAGAGGGAATAAACAATGGCAAATAAAGGAGGAAGAACCACTGTAAAACGACAATTAGCTCCAGTTTTTTGGGATATAAATAGAAAAGAAGGACGTTTTATTCTACGGACCCATCCTGGAACACATCCAAAAAAATATGCCTATTCATTAGGTGTCCTGTTACGGGATATATTAAGGGTTACTAAAAATATGCATGAAGCTAAAAAAATTGTTGATTCAGGTAAAGTCAGAGTAGATAATGTAATTAGATACAATATTCACTTTGCTATAGGTTTAATGGATACAATTGAATTAATATCATCTCAAAAGATTTATCGATTAGTACCAAAGAATTCATTATTATTATCTCCAATAGAAATAAATGATAATGAAAAGGCACTAAAACTGTTAAAGATCAAAACTAAGAATGTTATAAAAGGAAATAAAGTTCAGTATGGTTTTCATGACGGTAAAACTATTATTTCTGAGGCAATTTATTCGGTAGGTGATACATGTCTGGTAAAAGTGCCTGAGTTAGAAATTATTGGTACTCTGAAATTACAATCAAATTGTCTTGCTATCCTAACACGTGGGGATAATGCTGGTAGCATAGGAAAAATACAAGAGATAAAAGAAGGGACCTTTTCTCTTCCTAAACGAGTGGTAATGAGAGTAGATTCTAGATTATTGGAAATTCCCATTGATATGATTATGGTTGTTAGTGACCCTGATGATGATAATCCAAAGATAAAAGTGAATGAATAATGTCGGAAAATATTAAAAATTCAAATGAAAAAATGAAGAGGATAGATATTGAAAAAATTGTAATAAATATAGGAGTAGGAAAATCGGGAGATCCTTTCGAAAGAGCTAAGATGGCCTTAGCAGAATTGACAGGGCAAAAACCTAGTCCCAGAGGAGCAAAAAAGTCTGTTAGAGATTTTGGTATTCACAAAGGTGAACCAATTGGTGCAATGGTAACTTTAAGAAGACAAAACGCCATGGATTTCTTGAAGAGAATTTTTCTAGCCAAATCCAATTCTTTTAAAAGAAGTTCAATTGATAATAATGGGAATCTTTCTATTGGAATTAAAGAACATATAGACATACCCGGAATAAAATATAATCCAGATATTGGAATCTTCGGAATGGATGTTTGTATATCTTTGAAAAGACCAGGGTATAGAATTTCAAAGAAAAGACATCCTGATAAAATCGGTAAGAATCACAGAATAACAAAAGAAGAATCAATCGATTTTTTCCAACAAAAATTTGGAGTTGAAGTGATTTAATGCCTAAGCCACGCGAATACTCAGAAACAGGCAGGAAAAAAGTTCCTCATGGTAAAGGAACACGATGGTGCAAAAGATGTGGAGCATTTAATGGACTAATTCAAAAATATGATATAATGTTATGTAGGCAATGTTTTAGAGATGTAGCAATAAATATAGGATTCAAGAAATATGAATAAAATATATATTGATAGAGAAAAACTAATCAAATTAGAAGAGAAAAATATGCTAAGAATAGATAGAATTATTAAAGTATTGGAGAATAACCTCTAAATGCCATCATTAAATATTGTTTCAAATTTGTTTAATACTTTATATAATAACGAAATGAGAAGAAAAAAAGAATGTTTAGTTATACCTACCTCTAAATTTGCAAGTGAAATTCTCAGGGTTATGCAAAAGTATCGATATATAGGAGAATTTGAATTGATCGATGATAATAGACTGGGGAAATTTAGAATTCAATTATTAGCTAAAATAAACAAGTGTGGAATTATTACCCCAAGATATGGTGTAAAAAAGAATGAATTTCTAAATTGGGAACGACAGTTTTTACCTGCCTACAACCTTGGAATACTATTGGTATCAACAAGTAAAGGAATAATGTCTCATACTGATGCGCAAAGTCAAGGACTGGGAGGTGTTCTAATCGGTTATGTCTACTAGAAAAGCAGCGAATCAATCTGGAGAAGTCATCATTCCCGAAAATGTCAACGTTATAAAGGAGAAAAATACTATCATCGTAGAAGGTAAAAATGGAAAAATTTCTAAAGATTTTACCAAAATACCTATAACGTTATCTTTTGAAAATAACAGGATTA
>Ga0075430_100004953_pt1 | contig 11207 bp, 8 predicted proteins | sample RhiMetdeltSRZDD4_FD_75294 | JGI IMG/M metagenome (GOLD analysis project Ga0075430, IMG submission 75294) | Populus rhizosphere microbial communities from Tennessee, USA - Rhizosphere MetaG P. deltoides SRZDD4 | ecosystem: Host-associated > Plants > Roots > Rhizosphere > Soil | place: USA... | reverse complement strand
CGCCCGGGAATAGTACCAACGCTCGAGAGCGAGATTGATGATCTGATCGTTTCCCGCAACGATTGCCCAGCTCGGCTTGGCCTTCCAGGCGGCCTTGGTCAGCGGGGTGTCGAATACCTTGGCCGCGGCCAAGACCTGTGACCGCGCCATGAACTCCGCGCGCTCATGCGGCAGGTCGGGTGCGAACAGCTTGGGGAATTCCGCGGGCTGGAGATAGGTAAATCCATCAGCCGTCTTGCCGATCGCGCCATCGGTCTTCGCCAGCACGCTTGGCATCCCCTTGCCGAGCGCCGCCTCATCCTCACCGACATCGGGCGCGTGCGCGGCGACATAGACGAGGCCGACGACATTGGGATGCATTCCAGCCTCGGTAATGATCGAGCCTCCATAGCTGTGGGCGACGAGCAAGGTCGGTCCATCCTGGAGATCAAGAACGCGATTGGTTGCCGCGACATCGTCACCGAAGGACGTTTCCGGCTCCTGCACCATGGTGACATGGAACCCCTTCGCGACGAGAATGTCGTAAACGGGCTTCCACCCGGATGCATCGACCCATGCACCGTGGACCAGCACGATGTTGTTGACCTCCTCGGCAGCCGCCGGCACGACGGTCGACATCAGACTCATGAGCATGAGGCAGGCGGTGGACAGTTTCATCGTCATGGTTCCCTCGTTGGCTTGGCTGAAACCTATTGGCGGGGATCAGGCCGGAAACTCGCCGAGCTGACGGGAATAGGCGCTTGGCGTGATGCCTGTGAGCCGGCGAAAGGTCGACGTGAACGAGCTCGTCTCGCTGAATCCCGTGGCGACTCCGACTTCGGTCACCGACATTGCCGATTTCGCGAGCAACAACTTGGCGCGCTCGATTCTCCGCTGGATATGGTAGCGATGCGGTGGAACGCCGAACGACTGCTTGAACGCACGGGAGAAGTGATAAGGACTCAGCCGCGCCAGGCCGGCCAATGTCGGCAGAGGAATGTGCTCGTCGAGATGGTCCTCGATATAGGTCGTGACCACACGCTGTTGCCAGCCGGCAAGCCCACCGCGAATCGGCTGGCGGCCCGTCTTGTCACCACCGCCGAGACGCCGAAGCTCATGCACCAGAACACGGCCAAGTGCCTCGAGATAGGATTGGTCCTCGGGCGAGGCACGTTCGACCACAACCGCCAATCTGAGTGCCGTTTCGACAAGCATCCGATCTTCGATGAAAAGATGTGGCGTTTTCAGGTCCAGGGCTTGCAGTTTTGCTGGATCGAAATAGACGAACACGAAGCGGCCATGCGCCGACAGCCTGTGCCATTCATGATACGCATGCCCTGCTGGCAGGAAGCTGAGTTTGCGATCACTGATGGCCAACAGGTGCATAGGCCCGGAGAAGCGGAATTCGGCGCCGCGCTGTCCTGCACATTCGACTGTCTCTGCTGCCATGCCGTACCAGCGACAAGCCTGCCGTTTCACGGCATCCGCGGGGAAGATTTCAATGGATGCTGCGGCACCGGCTTCGCTGGACGGCTTCGCGAAGGCCTCGCCGCTTGAGCTGCTCGAGCAGTCGGAAGTCGTGACATCGAAGTTCAGCATGGTCGGCCACCCTCTGTTTCAATGAAAGGCGCTTGGGTAGCCAAAAGATTAGATAGCCGCGATTCCGCTCACCATCCTACGGAGGTAGACGTCCGTAAGGTCTTTGTTTGCTGCCATCATACACAAGTATGTTTTGCGCAACGATCCCGCATACCATCACGCGGCTTACTGCGGATCGGCGGGCCAGGAGATATGGCATGCCCGATTTTGGGACGTTTGTTGCGATCATGCTTAGAATTCGCCTAATCTCGCGAGATCTCTCACTCCGAGCATCCGAATGGCAAAACCAACACCCGATCAGCAGCCCCTGGTCTTAGTCGTCGACGACGACGCGTCCCTGCGCAACGCATTGAACAATCTTTTTCGATCCGTTGGCCTGCAAACTGAGCTTTTTGCCTCCGCTTCGGAGTTGCTGCAGAGCAAGCTTCCTGATGTACCAAGCTGCCTCGTGTTGGATATTCGTTTGCCGGGGGTCAGCGGCCTCGATTTTCAGGCGGAGCTGGCTCGGGCAAATATCACGATCCCGATCATCTTCATGACCGGGCATGGCGACATCCCCATGACCGTCCGGGCCATGAAAGCCGGCGCAATCGACTTCCTGACCAAGCCGTTCCGCGACCAGGACATGCTCGATGCCGTGACCAGTGCCATAGAAGCGGATCGCAAAAGGCGCGCCAGGGAGGTTGAGCTCGCAGATATGCGCTCACGCCTTGCCGAGCTCAGCCCGCGAGAGCTTGAGATCATGGCCCTGGTAACCGCCGGGCTCATGAACAAGCAGGTTGCCGCCGAGACCGGCCTCGCCGAGATTACCGTGAAGATCCATCGGGGTCACATCATGAAGAAGATGGGAGCACGCTCCCTGGCCGACTTGGTGCGCATGGCCGAGGTCCTTGGTGTGCGTCGCACAAAAAGTTGAAGCCGCAAACCTATGTATAATTTTCGCGACCGGTTTCCGGGAGCACCTTTGGTCGTGACGCCGTGCACGCTTGATCGAAGGATTGCATTTCTTGTCACAGGTACCGGTCATTTCGATCATCGATGATGATCTGTCGGTGCGGATGGCCATCCAGAGGCTGGTACGGTCCCTCGGCTACGTCGCACAGACATTCTCCTCCGCCTCCGAGTTCCTGCGCTCGTCGAGCGCGAATGGCACGTCTTGCCTGATCACCGACATCCAGCTGCCCGGCATGAGCGGCGTCGAATTGCAGAATCACCTGGCATGTGAAGGCAAGACCATACCGATCATATTCATCACCGCCTTTCCCGAGGACAATATCCGTTTGCGGGTAATGACGGCGGGAGCGGTCGCCTTTCTCACCAAGCCATTCGATGGCAGAATGCTTGTTCAATGCATCGAGTCTGCGCTCAGCCGCTAGCGCTCGTATCGGCAGGCACGCTGAACTGAAACGTCGCCCCTGGGCCTTGATTGTTCCGAGCAATGACCTTTCCGCCATGGGCCTCGATGATCGAGCGACAGATTGACAATCCCATGCCCAAGCCGGATGTCTTGGTGGTGAAAAAGGCTGTGAACAGCTGATCTGCTATCGCCGGATCTATGCCGGTGCCGTTGTCGATCACCGCGACGACCACCTCGCCGGCTTCGTTCTGGCGTGATTGCACAAGCAGCATTCGCGGACGATCATTGATGGACGACATGGCCTGAATGCCATTGATGATCAGATTGAGCGCCACCTGCTGCAGCTGGACAAGATCTCCAAGGACATTGGGCAATGATTGCGACAGGTCGATCTGCAGCGATACACGATTGTTCAACAACTCTCGCTGAACGAGCTTTGTAATCTGTTCGACCAACTCGTTTATATTGATTGTCGTTCTTTGCGATTGTGTCTTCTTGGTCAACGCCCGCAGGCCCCAGATCACCTCGCTGGCACGAACCCCGTCGCTGATCATGCTCTCCAATCCGCTCCGCACCTCGTCGAGCTCTGGCGGATCGAAATTGAGCCATCTCAAGCAGGCTTCGCCATTTGTCACGATCCCGGCCAAAGGCTGGTTCACCTCATGGGAAATCGATGCCATCAATTCGCCGAGCGTGGTGAGACGCGAGACATGGGCGAGCTCAGCCTGGGCAACCTGGAGCGCCTCCTGAGCGCGAATGTGCTCGGTGATGTCATTGTTGGTCTCGAGCGTTCCGATCGGGCGGTTGCGATCGTCCCTTTGCAGCGACCATCGGCTTGCGACCTTCACCGATGTCCCGTCGCGCTTCGTATGCACCAGCTCGCCTTCCCATCGTCCCGTCCGTGCCAATTCGGCATTGATGCTCTCGAGCGATTCCGGAAAGACTGTCCTCATGAGGTGATGGCTGTTCTTGCCGACGGCCTCGTCGGCGCGCCAGCCATAGAGCTTCTCTGCGCCGAGATTCCAATAGGTGATCGTATCATGCATATCGCGCGCGAAAATCGTGTCATGCGTCAGATCGAGGAGCCGAGCGCGTTCCCGGAGCATGGCATTGGCCGCCTGATTTCGCAGCGCCAGGAAGGTCGTGGCACCAATGGCGGCCAGGCTCATCAGGCACCTTACGAGTGCCGAGTCGCCTTCAGGCACATGCACGATAAAGTAGCTCAATAGCGTCAGTCCCATGCAGGTCGCCGCCACCAGCAGCAATCCGCGCCGTTGATAGATGTTGCTGGCGATGAGCACGACCACGACATAGAGCACCGCGATCGCGATATCCGACGGCACGAAGGTGTCGACGAAAAAAATGCCGATCGCGAACAGTCCGGCAAGAACCGGCAGAAATCGCGATCTTTCCGGAGTAACGTTATGACTATCGCTCATAGTGGATCATTCGGGTCGCGGTGCACGCTCAGCGCTAGCAAGCTCGGTTCGCGCTCCAATCCGTTTCATGCGACGTCAGCTTAGCAATCGGGCGGCTTTCGTCAAACGCGCCTCGCCGCTGGGCGTCAGGAGGCCGGTCGTATGGTGACCTTGCTGCCTTCGGTGAGATCGACCGGAGGGTTGAGGATCACCTGATCACCCCGTGCAACACCGGCGCTGGCCTCTACCGTCGTTCCAAGGTCGCGTCCGACCGAGATCTTCCGGATGTGGACGACTCCATCCTTGACGACGGCCACTTGCATGCCGTCGCTGTTGAAGATTATCGCATTGGCCGGAACCAGAAGGCTTGGAACCTTGCGCGGAACATGAAGCTCGACCGTGCAATAGATTCCCGAGGTCAGGAGCCCGTCGGGATTCGGGATGTCCACCTCCGTCAACAGTGTTCGTGTCCCCGGCTGAAGCGCATCGGCAATCCGCGTGACCTTGCCGCGAAAGGCGCGATCGGGAATTTCCGGCACACGAATCACCGCCTCGACGCCCGGCGCCAGACCGAACGCCTCGTCCTGCGGCACATAGACCTGGGCGCGGATCACATTGCTCTGCTGGATCGTGAACATGAAAGTGCTGCTTACCGCATCGGCCTGCACCAGGCTGCCCACATCGATATTGCGTTGGGTGATCACTCCGTCGAACGGCGCGATGACCTGTTGATAGGCTTTCTGCTGCTTGAGCACCAGGAGCTGCGCCTGCTGCGCCGTCACGTTGCCTTGAGCGACGCCCACCGCCGCTTCCTGCGCTCTCAACGTCTGCACGTCCACCGTACCTTGCTGCTTCGTGGCCCAGCCCTGTTCAACCAGCGGACGATCGCGGTTCCATGTAACCTGCGCCAGTTCGGCATTGGCTCTCGCCTGTTGCAGAGCTGCCTGAAGCTGAACCAGGGTGCCCTCGGCCTGGGCAATTTGATGATCGAGCTCCGGGGCGGCGATCTCGGCCAGAAGCTGACCCTGCTTAACATGGTCGCCGATATCGACGTTTCGCTTGTCGATATAACCGCTGGCCCTGGCAAAGATGTTCGCCGATTCGAAGGCCGATGTGGTCGCCGGCAGGGTCACCAGGACGACATCATCGCTGGATTGTATCGACGCAGCACGCAGGCTCGGTACGAAATCGCGGCGCTGTTGTGCTGTCGACAACGCCTCGCGATATAGTGCGTAGCTGCGCCATGACCCCAGCGCAACCGCGGCCGTGAGGATCAAAATGGCGCTGACAGCAAGCACTATGCCACCGTAGCGGCGCTTGCCGGTGGGCTGCGCTCCGCCGGCAGCTATGTCTGAATTGATAACCGCCGCCTCGTTCAGATGATCTGGCAAACGATCGTCGTCCATTTCAAACTCCCTCGAAAACACCATGAGCCTTCTTGCCATCATTGCCCTTTCTGAGATTGGCAAAGAGATAGGGCACGATCAGAAGGGTGGTCGGTGTCGCAAATAGCAATCCGCCGATCACGGCGCGCGCCAGGGCTGCGTTCTGTTCCTCACCGGCGGCGCCGATGGCCATCGGAATCATCCCGACGATCATTGCGGCAGCCGTCATCAGCACCGGGCGGATTCTCGTGTGCCCGGCATCGATCGAAGCCTCGAAGGCCGACTTTCCGGCAAGCTGCTGCTCGCGGGCAAAGGTAACGAGGAGAATCGAGTTTGCTGACGCGACGCCCACGGCCATGATTGCACCCATCAGCGATGGCACATTGAGGGTCGTGCCCGTCACGAACAGCATGGTCAGGATCCCGCAGAACGTCGCCGGCAGAGCCAGGATGACCACGAAGGGGTCGCCGAAAGTCTGGTAGTTCACCACCATCAGCAGATAGACAAATACCGCCGCGAACAACAACCCGAGACCGATATCGGCAAAAGACTGGTTCATCGACTGGATCTGGCCGACGATCTGGATGGAGTTGCCGGGCTTCAGCCGTGACTGCATCTTGGCGACGATGGCGTTGATCTCGTCCGAAACATTGCCGAGATCGCGTCCTTGGATACTCGCATAGACGTCGTACACCGGCTGAATGTTGGCCTGGTTGGCATTCGTCGGAACACTGTCGCGGGTGAGCGTCGCGACGTTGCTCAACACGCCGGGGACCGGGTCGCCATTTGCCGCCAATGCAGAGGAGACAGGCGTGTTGCCGAGGTCGCCGATCGAGCTCACCTGATGCTCCGGCGTCTGAACGGAGAGATAATAGGGGATGCCGGACGCCGGATCTGTCCAGAAGTTCGGCATCACCTGCGATGACGAGCTGAGGCTGATATCGACATTGGTGGCGATGTTGTTTGCATCGAGTCCGAGTTGTGCCGCTCGAGTCCTGTCGATCGTCGCATAAATTGCCGGAGCATCGACTTCCTGCTGAAGATGCGCATCGACAATGCCGGGAATGGTTGCAATTTGCTGGCGCAGCTCCCTGGCGACTGCGAGATTGTTGTCGCGGTCATATCCCACCGTTCGAACGTCGATCTGCGCCGGCGATCCGAAATTGAGGATCTGCGTCACGATGTCCGCCGGCTGAAAATAGAAGATCACCTCCGGAAACGTTCTGGGCAGAATTTGGCGAAGCTGGCGAACATAGTCGCTGGTCGGTGCATGACCAGGCTGGAGCGAAACGAGTATGAACCCGTCATTCGGCCCGATGGTCGAGCCATCACTGAAGGCGAGATTGTACGAGCGAGCTGGCAGACCGATATTGTCAACGATGATCCCGCGTTCTGACTGGGGAATCACCTCGCGGATCTTGTCCTCGATCGATTGGAAGATGCCCTCTGTCGCTTCGATCCGGGTTCCGGCCGGAGTCCGGACATGCAGTTGTATCTGACCGCCGTCGATCAGAGGAAAGAAGTCGCGACCCACGAAGAAAAATAATACCGAACCGAGTGCAAGGATGAGCGCGAAGAGGATCGGGACAATGGCGCGCTGCTTCAGCAGAACGGTCAGAAGCGCCACATATCCATCCCGCATGCGTTCGAAACCACGCTCGAACCTGCCATGCAATCGAGTGAAGGTGCCGCTGGCTGACCCCGATTGGCTCCCCGGTTTGCCATTCTTCAACAGCAGCCCGATGGTGATCGGGGTCAAGGTCCGCGAAATGGCGTAGGACGCCAGCATGGCGAAGATGACCGACTCGCCAAGCGGGGTGAAGAGAAATTTGGCCGGCCCTTCGAGGAACACCACCGAGGTGAACACGCAGCAAATCGCCAGGGTCGAAACCAGGGTCGGAACCGCGATGCCGGCAGCGCCATGAAGGGTGGCATCAGCCAACGACATTCGCTGCTCGGAAAGAAGTCGGTGAGTATTCTCGATCGTAACCGTCGAATCGTCGACCAGAATGCCGACAGCCAACGCCAGGCCGCCCAAGGTCATCGTATTGATCGTCTCGCCGAGGAAATACAGCACCACGATCGAGGTGACGATGGCGAGCGGAATCGAGATCATCACCACCATTGTCGAGCGCCAGGAACCGAGGAACAGCAGGATCATCGCGGCCGCCAGCCCGGCGGCAATCGCCATTTCGCGCAACACGCCCTGTACCGACTCGCTCACGAACACCGACTGATCGAACAGCTCCTTGATCTTCATGCCTGACGGTGCGGCGGCACGAATGGTCGACAGAGCATCCTTGACGCTGCTCACCACATCGAGGGTCGAGGCGTTGCCGTTCTTGATGATGCTGAGCAGCACCGAGCGTCGGCCATCCTCGCGCACGATGTTCTGCTGCACCTGCCAGCCGTCATGAACCTGGCCGACATCCCTCACGAACACGGTGGCGCCATTCACCACCTTGATCGGAATGTCGTTGAGGTCCTTGATGCTCGGCGGTGTTGCATTGGTCCGGACGATATATTGGGTGTTGCCGATCTTCGCGGCGCCGGATGGCAGTGTAAGGTTCTGGGCATTGACCGCATTGACCACGTCCATCGGGGTCAGCCCTTTGGCCAGCAATTTGGTGGGATCGATATCGACCATGATCTGGCGATATTTGCCGCCGGCCGGCGTCGGCAGCGTGATGCCACGGATCGGCGCCAGCTGCTGTCGAATGCGGTAGATTCCGTAGTCGTAAAGCTGCTGTTCGTTCAAGGTTTCGGACGACAGGCTGATCTGCAGCACCGGGACGCTTGAAGCATTGAACTGGACGATGACCGGCGCCTGTATGCCCGGCGGCATCAGAACACGAATGAAATTCGTCGCCGAGACGATCTGCGAAATTGCCAGATCGAGGTTGACGTCAGGTTGGAAGTAGATTCGCTGAACCGACAGTCCATTGAAGGTCTGCGCTTCCATATTCCTGATGCCGCCGACGCTCGAGCTGATCGCATATTGGCTGTAGGTGGTGACGCGCTGTTCCATCTCGGGAACGCTGAGCCCGGTATATTGCCAGATCACCGTCACGACCGGGATCCGGATCTCCGGAAAGATGTCGCGCGGCATCGTGCGTATCGCGGTGACGCCCAGAAACAGAATGAGAGTTGCCACGACGTAGAACGTGTACGGATATCTCAGTGCGAAACGAACGATGTTCATGGCTCATCCGCTGAGAGAGAAAGTCCCTGCCAGCTACATAGGTGATCCGATCGGATCGGTCCTGGCGCGTCTTGCTGCGACTTGGGCTATTCTGCCGAAATGGAGTCGCCACTGAGACAGCCGCGTTCATCAACGCGACATGAATGGCCGGCGGACCCGTGAAGGTCCACCGGCCCATTCTCCTGCCTCGCGGTGAAACCGGCGAGGGGGCAACCGGTCTCTGGTTGAGGCAGGTCAGCCCTGCCGGGCCGATTACGGCCTAATAGCAGCTATAGGCATAACCCCACGGCCGGTAATACCCCGGAGGCCAGCAATATCCGTAGGCGTCACCAAAGCCGAACGGAACCCCAAGGAACAGACCGTTTCCGTGGCGACCGAATCCGCGGTGAAAGCCATGATGGAAGTCGCCGCGGCCAAAGCCACCGAAATGCCCATAGCCACCAAAACCGCCGGCTCTAAACGGTCGGATCGCATAGCCGCCGGCCATGCGCCCGCCGCCGAACTGACCGCCAAATCCACCAAAATGGCCACCGCCGCCGAAGCCGCCGCCACCAAAATGGCCGCCGCCCCCGCCAAAGCCGCCGCCGCCGCCAAAGCCGCCGCCACCGCCGCGGGCGAACGCATCGGTGGTCGTCAGTCCGGCGCTGGCGAGCGCCAACGCTCCGAGCAAGAATGCAATCTTCGGCAACATCATCTTCTTCATCGAGAGGCCCTTTTCGTTCAATGCTATGACGGTGAGCTAAGCATCGAACCGCGGCCTTGCTTGCGTGATCTTGCGCAGATCAGGCGATTCTTGCGGCGATCCCCTCCTCCTGCATCGCCGACACTGGTGCCGGCTCTATCGCCTCGGCCGACGAATTGCTCTCACCTTCCCGCTCCTCCCGCCGCCGCAGAAGAACCGGCTGCCGTTATCGGATTCGAGCCCCGACACCGCCACGCCTGGCGGCATATCGAGTCGCTCCAGGACCTCTCCGGTTCGCGGATCGATGCGCCTCAAATCACTTTCGTCGCCTTCCCAGGTGCCGTGCCAGAGCTCGCCGTCGACCCAGGTGACGCCGGTGACGAAGCGAGTGCACGCGATGGTGCGAAGAATCATCCCGGTTTCAGGATCGATTTGATGGATCTTCCGCTCGCGATATTGTCCCACCCAGAGCGTTCCTTCGGCCCAGGCAAGTCCTGAGTCACCACCGCCGCCAGGTGCCGGGATCGTGGCAATCACCCGGCCGGTCTTCGGGTCGATCTTCTGGATGCGACCTTCGGCAAGCTGGAACAGGTGCTTGCCGTCAAAGGCTGTTCCGGCATGTGCCGCAACATCGATCGAGCGCACCGGCGTGCCGCTCGCCGGGTCGAAGGCGTTCAACCTGTCGCCGGACGCGAACCAGACGAGCCGACCGTCAAACGTAACTCCATGAACTTCGTCGACGCCGGGAAAGGGTCCATATTCACGCAGGATTTCCGCCACTGATCGGGTCATGCTTCCACACTATTCGCCTGGCAGTGGAGCCGGGAGTAACAAGATCGTCGTGTATCCTGGAACTGACCGACTTATCCAGCGGCGAGCGCGTCCGTAACCGAAGGACTGCACCTTGCCATTTGCCGCAAGCGAATCGAGCGCCCGCTGTACCGTACGCTGGCTGGCGCCAAGCGCCAGCGCGAGCGCCGAGCTCGACCATGACTCGCCATCCGCAAGGGTGGCGAGCACCGCCGCATGTTGCTCCTCGACAGGCCGAGCCAGAATCGCGACCTCGACGGCTGAGCGCGGGACCAAAGCGAAGCCTCGCTTCATCGCGCTGACGTCGGCCAGCGGCCGCAGCAACGTCCGAAGCCGACCGACTTCGACACGCAACCTTGCGCGATGCGATTCATCGGCGACCTTCGCTCGGAAAGCCCGGGCGATCAGCAAGGCCCTTGTCACTTCTCCGGGCCACGCTTCGCCTAGCGCCCGCGCCAGTGCGAACAACACCGGACGCCGCGCGAGCGCGATCGCCGTGCCCGCCTGGCGCACCGCATGACGGCACGCATCGATGACAAGCGTTCCCGACGCCAACAACGCTTCGACCTCCTCGAGCATGAGGATTCGCACCTCGCCTTGCGCCATCAGGCGCGCCGCTGGCGTATCCAGGACATTGAATGCACTTTCAACCTCCGCCACCAGCGTCGGAATGGCTGACAATCGCGCGGCGCACTCGGCGCGAGCGAGCGCCGAGCGCACCGTCTTCGCTCGAAGGCGCCGAAGCGCAATCCCGGCTACGACCAACTCGTGGGCC
>Ga0075430_100004951_pt1 | contig 11207 bp, 5 predicted proteins | sample RhiMetdeltSRZDD4_FD_75294 | JGI IMG/M metagenome (GOLD analysis project Ga0075430, IMG submission 75294) | Populus rhizosphere microbial communities from Tennessee, USA - Rhizosphere MetaG P. deltoides SRZDD4 | ecosystem: Host-associated > Plants > Roots > Rhizosphere > Soil | place: USA... | reverse complement strand
GCGAACCCGATCAGGGCGACTGCGGCACTGGTGTACAACGCTTCGGTCGGGCTTCCGATCAAGGTGCTGCGTAGCTACTCGGACATCAAGCCGTCCATGTACCTGGACGTCCACGCCGAGCACAGCTACAAGGAGCTGGACGCCAGTCTTCGTGAGGTCAAGGGACTGAGCCGTGAGGCTCGGGAGATGTACGTCTCTCGCTACATCAACGCCACTCCGAACGAGCGCCAGATGGCGCTCATGCAGATGGAGCAGTCGATCACCCACCGCATGGTGGATCGCTACAACGACGGCAAGCCGCTCGACAAGCAGATCGACTACAGCCTGGCCGATGACCTGTACAAGGACTTCGCCGAGCGTAGGCGTAATGGGCAGAGCGCTGCCAACCAGCAGCGAGTCTTCGGTACGGCGACCATGCCTGACCCGATGAACCCATCTCGCACGATCCGTGTAGCTGACGTCGAGGCGGATGGAAGCCGAGTAGTTTCCACTCCGATCTTCGACACCCAGCTGGCCAACAGTCACGTGATGATGGACTTCCGCACCTTCGAGCGTGCGCTTGAGGCGCACGGCTCCTCGTTCGCCCGCATCAAGTCTCGGGTTGGCGATGGATGGTACAAGACCAACGAGGTAGCTGACACGCTCTCCACTGTGTGGAAGTTCGCTCAGCTGTTCCGTCTCGGCTACGCACCTCGCGCGCTGGCTGACGACTTCCTCGGACAGGTTGCCCGCTTCGGCGGACTGGCCATGGCTCAGCGTGCAATCCAGGGCGGTAAGGTAACCCTTCAGGACTTCACTCGTGGCAAGTGGGCGAGTGACTCCGTCTCTGCCGCAAGGCAGACCGAGGGCATGCTGTCCCAGCACATCGATGAGCTTGGTGCCTTCCAGATCGAAATCAAGAACGAGCTGAACAGGGCTCGCGCCATGGGCGCTGACCCTGCCGACATCGCTCGCCTTGAGGACGACATGGCGGACATCACCGATGAGATCGCTACCGCACAGAACACCCACAAGGACTACGGGGTTCTGGCGGCGTACGGAGCGCAGACGCGCGACGTCCAGGTTGGCCGCGAGGTCTTCTCTGGTGCATTCGCTGGCAAGCAGGGTGAGCTATACAGGGACCTTGCTGCTGGTGAGCGTAACTTCGCGAACCTCATGGGTAGCCAGGCTGACTGGTACCTGAAGAAGATGAGGCGACTGAACTGGGAGAACGTGACCGTCAGCTCTCATGGAGCTGAGAAGCACATGGCAGCATGGATGCGTCACGTGAACGACCAGATCGGCCAGTCTTCCATCGGTAAGCAGGCACTCCAGGGTAGGAGCGAGTCTCAGCTCGTTGACTGGATGAGGAACACCCCCGAGGGTCAGAAGTACCGTCGCGACATCGGCCTGAAGAACATGAGTGACTTCGAGCTGGCTCAGCGAGTGAAGGCTCAGGTGGACTACGTCCTCGACCCGGCTCTGCCAGGTATGGACATCGCTCGCCAGGCGATCCTGAACGGAACACTGGAGAGGCAGATGCTTGAGGGCGTGCCCGCAGCGGCACGGCCAATGGTCAACGGCGAGATGTACAGGTACGCAGAGGGAACCTCCCCTGTGACCCAGCTTCTCGACAAGTCCATCAGCGGCTGGTACAACCTGGCGAACCAGATGCCAGCAACCAAGCTACTGCGTAACCCGCTCTTCGGTCAGTCCTACAAGGCTCACCTCCAGGAGCAGGTTGTTCTGCTCCGTGGCCAGGGAACTACCCACATCGATGAGGGTCTGCGCAAGACGCTTGAGAAGAACGCCCGAAGGGGCGCTCTTGACGACGTCAAGAAGTACACCTTCACCATGGACCACGAGACCAAGATGGCGTACGCGATGCGTCACTTCGGTGCGTTCTTCGGAGCGCAGCAGGAGTCTTGGAACCGTTGGGCTCGCATCATCTCCGACAAGCCAGAGGTTCTGGCCCGAGTGGCTCAGACCTACGGCGCACCGGCCCGAGCCGGTCTCATGACCGACCACGACGGTAACCCCGTCGATGGATCCGGTTACGCGACTGACCCTGTGACTGGTGAGAAGAAGCTGGTCAAGTACTCCGATCGTCGCATGGTCATTCAGATCCCTGAGTACCTTGGTGGCAAGGAGCTGAACAAGACGCTGGGACTAGATGAGGAGGCTAGCTTCGTCATCCCGATGTCCAGCCTTGAGATCATCCTCAACCACGGAGATGGGGCACTGCCCGTAGGGGCAGGCCCTTACGTTCAGATCGCAGCCAACCACTTCGCGAAGGAGGACCCAGGCTTCGCTGACTGGAGCAAGAAGCTGGGAGTTCTTCCGTTCGGCCCGCAGGACAGCTGGACCGACTTCGTCAACCCCAACACCGGCAAGCGCCTCGGCGATGCAACCGATGACATGGGCGAGACCAAGCAGCGTGCGCTGTTCTACATGATGCAGGTCGAGAACTACAAGTGGGAGATGGGCATGCGTGACACGCAGCCCACTTGGAAGGAGCTGAAGGACAGGGCTGACAGGTGGACCATCTTCCGCACTGCGGCTGCATGGACCCTGCCGTTCTCTGTGAACGGACAGGACCCCTACCAGTTCTTCCGTGACGAGTTCCAGCGTTACCAGAAGCTGGACGCCTCGACTGCGGACGAGAAGTTCTACGAGAAGTACGGCGACTCGTTCTACCAGTTCACTCAGTCCATGAGCAAGAACAACACTGGCCTGCGTCCCACGCAGGAGTCCGTGAAGATGTCCAAGTACTACCAGGACCTGATCGACAAGGTCGGACCTGAGTACGCAAGCATCATCGTCGGAGATGAGGGAGACGGTGTATACTCCGAGGGGGCATACTTCTATCAGAAGACCCACTCGGCAGGCATCAGCTCCACCTCCACTCAGCGCGAGAACATGTCAGCAGCTGAGGCGTGGAAGAAGACGAACCTCGCACGAGGATGGCAGCAGTACAACAGTCTGCTTGCCGACGTGAACTCTCAGCTCTTCGACCGTGGTCTACTCACGTTCGATGACGAGGGTGCCGAGGATCTGAAGGCTCAGAAGAAGGGCATCACCATGATGCTCACTGAGCAGTACCTACCTGATGGCACTGTCAACCCGTTCTACAACGAGGCGTGGGAGGAGGAGTTCAACTCCCTCGACAAGGGTAAGTACGACCGCCAGGCGTTCAAGCTCCAGTCCGTGGTCTCCGACCCGGAGCTGTGGGCTAAGGCGGTCAACCCCGATGGAACGGTCGGCGTTCGCTCCGACATCTACAGCCTGGCCACTTACCTGGCTCAGCGCCAGCAGATGAACAAGGCGCTCCTCATCCGCAAGATGAACGGCGGGTCTGATGACCCGACCGCTCAGTCGAACTTCGACCTCAAGTCTTCTTGGGATCAGTTCGTCATGCAGCTGATCGAGCAGGACACCAAGTTCGCGTGGGTCCACAGTCGCTGGTTCGCCACTGACATGGGATTCAACCTGGACACCGTCCTGTCCCCGACCCAGCAGGAGAGCCTACAGCAGTCCGACGCGTCCATCGTGGGCGAGGAGGCAACCGGATGGCAGGGTAACCCTGACATGTTCAACGTTCTAGAGGAGGGTGGAAGCCTTGGCGGATCCAACACCGCACCCGTCCAGTAATGCGGCTCCCCAGGATCCAAGCGTCACCAAGCAGAAGACGGCTAAGGAGGTTGCCGACGCGTTCGGCAGTGTCCAGCAGCAGTCGTCTTCTTCTGGTGGCGTCAAGGACCCGCTCGTCTTCCTCGGTTGGGGAGGGGGATACGAGGGTGCATACGGCCCTATGATCCCCCTCCGCAAGGAGAAGACTGGGAAGCTCAGTGACGTCGCGAACCAGTACTACAACTGGGACACCAAGACGCAGAACAAGTTCCTCTCTCAGCTCAACCTGGCAGGCTATGACACCAGTCAGATGAAGGACAGCCAGATCGCTCAGCTCTGGGGTACGTACGCCGCTCAGGCGGCGCAGTACTACGGGCAGGGCAGGAAGCTGACGCCTTGGGACATCCTGGCCAAGGACATGGAAGCACGCGAGGCGTACATGAATACGCCTCGCTCCGTGACTCAGACGAGCACGGCGTACGACATGTCCACTCGCGAGGATGCTCATGCGATCTTCCTTCAGTCTGCTCAGGCCCTACTCGGACGCGATCCGACAAAGGCCGAGATCAAGACCTTCCAGAAGGCGCTGAACGCCTACGAGAAGGCGAACCCGACCGTGACCACCCAGACTACGAACTACATGGGCGACACGGTTACAAGCCAGTCCAGCACCACCAAGGGTGGTGTCAAGGAGGGCGCTCGCCAGCTCATGGCAATGGAGGACATCAAGCAGGATCCGGAGTACGGAGCCTTCCAGGCTGCCACTACGTACTACGACGCAATGATGGAGATGATCGGAGGCTAAGTGGCTGTCAACGGAGCAGAGCTTGCCGACTGGGCAAAGCAGTGGACGGGAACACCGTACGTCTGGGGAGGTAACTCCCTGTCCGGTGGGGTTGACTGCTCTGGTCTGGTGCAGCAGGTCTACAAGCACTTCGGCATCAACGTCAGTCGCACCACCTACAGCCAGATCGGTGAGGGTAAGGGCGTCGGCATGAATGAGCTTCAGGCTGGCGACATGGTGTTCTTCGACACCAACCCAGAGGTCAGCGGTCCTGACCACGTTGGTATCTACCTCGGCGGGGGCAAGATGATCCACGCCCCTCGCCCAGGTAAGAACGTGGAGATCACTGACCTCACCTCTGGCTACTACCAGAACGCCTTCATGGGAGGCCGCCGAGTGAGCGGCCTCACTGGAGGTGGCAAGGCTGGGGACTGGGATCCAACCAGCACGAAGAACCTCAGCCCCGAGGAGCTTGCGGCCAGCTACGGCTGGGCGTACGGCTTCCTCAAGAGCAACAAGGAACTTCGAGGACTGTTCGATGCAGCTGTCAAGGACAGCTGGTCTCCCGACAAGTTCCAGGCGAAGCTGAGGGACACCAAGTGGTGGAAGACGAACTCTGACACCATGCGCAAGGCGGCAATGGAGAAGAGCACTGACCCGGCAACTTGGAACGCCAAGATGTCTGCGGCCAAGGTTCAGATCCAGCAGCTAGCGGCAACCATCGGTGCGTCTATCCCTCCGAACAAGATCAGCAAGATTGCCGAGCAGGCACTGAAGACCGGCCTCAATGAGGCCGGGCTCAGGAACATCCTCGGTGAGTACGTGAACTTCCAGAAGAACGGCAGCACCCTCAACGGTGAGGCTGGACAGTACGAGCACAACATCAGGAAGTTCGCCTACGAAAACGGCGTCACGCTCGACAAGCAGACGATCAAGAACCAGGCCGAGCTGATCGTGCGAGGCATGGCTACCGAGCAGGACTTCAAGTCTCAGGTGGTCAACCAGGCAGTGAGCATGTTCCCGTCCTACACCCAGCAGCTACAGGCGGGGCAGAGCATGATGGACATTGCCTCTCCGTACATCCAGACCATGGCCGAGGATCTGGACGTGCCAGTCTCCTCCATCAAGCTGACGGACCCGACTATCAAGCGGGCCCTGAACGGAGTGGACACGCAGGGCAGGCCGACCGGCATGGATCAGGTGACGTTCCAGAATATGCTGAGGAGTGACCCTCGATGGGGCAAGACTCAGACTGCGCAGGACCGAGTAATGACAGTCGGCATGAGGGTGCTGAAGGACATGGGGATGATCGGAGGTCAGTAAGTGGCACAGCCAACCTTCGAGCAGTTCTTCTCCGCCATCTCTGAGCAGGAGTCTGGTGGACGGTACAACGCCGTAGGCGTGTGGGTCAATGGACACCGCGCCTACGGCAAGTACCAGGTCATGGACTTCAACATCCCTAGCTGGACGAAGAAGCACTACGGCAAGAGCCTGACTCCTCAGCAGTTCCTGAACAACCCGAAGGCCCAGGAGGCTGTAGCCCGAGGAGTTCTCCAGGGTTACTACAACAAGTACGGCGCACGTGGTGCGGCGTCTGCCTGGTACAGCGGAAACCCGAACCTTCACATGTCGACGTCCTCCCAGCCGGGAGGGCCGTCGATCAAGGGCTACGTTGACTCGGTCATCAACAAGGCATACAAGTATCCAGCTGGAGGAGGATCCTCCAACTTCTCGACAGGGAGTACGGCCACGCCAAAGCTATCCAGTGCTGAGCTAGCCGAGCAGTATGGCTTCGTGTCCAGCTTCCTCAACTCGAACCCTGAGCTGAAGAAGCTGTTCCAGCAGGCCGTATCTGGCTCTTGGTCCGCAGACAAGTTCCAGGCCAAGCTCCGCAACACGAAGTGGTGGAAGACACACAGCAAGGACGAGCGAGAGTATCTGCTCAAGCTCAAGTCCGACCCTGCGACTGCGAAGCAGGAGATGACCCAGGCCCGAACCAAGATCACCCAGCTGGCCAACCAGATGGGTATGATCATGACCTCCTCCTCCAAGAAGAGGATCGAGACCGCCGTGTACAACATGGTGGCCAAGGGCTGGGACGAGGGGCAGATCAGGAACTACCTCGGCCAGTACGTCTACTTCACTGGAGAGAACCTCCAGGGCGAGGGCGGCGAGGCCGTCATGGAGCTACGTGAGTACGCGTACGCCATGGGCATCAAGCTGGACGACAAGTTCTACACTGATGGGGCGAGGCTCATCGTCCGTGGCATGGCGACCATGCAGGACTACAAGAGCAAGATCCTGGACAAGGCCAAGGCCGCGTTCCCTCAGTGGAACGCTCAGCTTGAGGCCGGACAGACTGTGGCAGACATTGCCTCTCCGTACATGCAGAGCATGGCCGAGATCCTTGAGCTGCCAGTAGGCAGCGTCAACCTGTTCGACACCACCATCAAGAAGGCCCTGAACTACACCAACAAGGGAACGCTCCAGAAGGAGGCCAAGCCTCTCTGGCAGTTCGAGAACGAGCTGCGAGCGGACCCGAGGTGGAAGAAGACGAAGAACGCACAGGACAGTCTGTTCCAGGTGGGCCACCAGGTCCTGGCAGACTTCGGATTCAAGTACTAAGGAGATCGAATGGCACTCCTCAACGAGGCAGCCATGATGGCTCAGGCGGCTAGCACGTGGGCTACCGCAGCAACTGTCAAGCAGAACAACCTCATGGGTACCGTCAGCAGTGACGCTGCCCTACAGGTGCAGCTGAACGCCCTGAAGGCGCAGCAGAAGGTGCAGCAGAAGCAGCTTGCTGCGGCCAAGGCCAACCTTGACAAGCTGAAGAAGATCAAGAAGCCCACTGCCGCCCAGAAGCGGCAGATGGCCATGCAGTCGGCGACCATCAAGAGGGTCGAGGCTCAGCTCAAGGCCACCACCACCAAGCTCACCACGGTGCAGAACAAGTACTACGAGCAGTCTGGCCAGTACGACAAGCTGCTGACCGGAGAGAACAGGGACGCCTTCATGGCGCTGAACTCCCTGTTCCAGCAGTACGGCCTCGGCAGCCTGGCTGGCAAGATCTATGAGTACGTGAAGAACGGCTACGGTGCTGACACCATCAGCATCCTGCTACAGGACACGCCAGAGTACAAGAAGAGGTTCGCGGCCAACGAGGCGCGAGTCAAGGCGGGCATGTCTGTTCTCTCTCCGGCCGAGTACATCTCGATCGAGAACAGCTACCGTCAGATCATGAGGCAGTCGGGACTTCCCGAGGGCTTCTATGACTCCACCTCCGACTTCACCAACTGGATCTCCGGGGACATGAGTCCCACGGAGCTACAGGGCAGGGTCGACCTGGCCACTCAGGCTACGGCTCTAGCCAACCCTGCGTACAAGGCAGCCCTGAAGCAGATGGGACTGTCGGACGGAGAGCTGACCGCCTACTTCCTCGACCAGGACAGGGCGCTTCCCTTCCTACAGAAGGCCGCCGCTACTGCGGCGATCGGTGCCGAGGCTCTCCAGCGTGGGCTTGGCTTCGATCAGCAGTACGCATCTGAGCTGGCAACCGCAGGAGTCAGCCGTGACCAGGCTGCGCAGGGATACGCTAAGATCGCTGATGAGTTCAGCGACCTGAAGACCCTTGGTGCAATCTACGGTGGCGGATGGACTCAGCGCATGGCTGAGGAGGACGTGTTCGTCGGAGGTACTGGCGCAAGCCAGCAGCGAGACAAGCTCGTCAACCGTGAGCGAGGCTCGTTCAGTGGTGGTGCCGGTGGTGCCCGCGCTGGACTTGCACAGCGAGGCGGAGCAAGGTAACCTCGAAGACGTGACCACCCGTACCCTAGTACGGGTGACACGTTGACTGGATGTAGTGAAGTGGTATAACGCCTGCCTTGGGAGCAGGTGACGTAGGTTCGATTCCTGCCATCCGGACGAGAGCAGAGATGCGGGTTCGAATCCCGTCAGGCAGCACAGTCCTAGGGGCCGCCTGTAGCTCAAGTGGTAGAGTACTGCTCGTGACTTGCCCTGTTGGTGTAGTGGTAACATACCTGTCTTCCAAACAGAGGTTGAGAGTTCGATTCTCTCACAGGGCTCTGCTCGATAGTGGAGAGGTTCCACGTCAGGCTCATAACCTGAAGACCTGGGTTCGAATCCCAGTCGAGCCATGCGTTTGAGCGATGGTCGTGCGGCGGATTCCAAACCCGCTAGCTGTGGGTTCGATTCCTACCAGGCGTGCCAATACCTACTCGTCTAAAGGTAAGACAGCTGGCTCTGGACCAGCTAATCGGGGTTCGAGTCCTTGGTAGGTAGCTCTGGAGGGTGGCGCGGGATGGTCCGCAAGCGGTCTAGAAAACCGTGCCATGTTCTGCATGAGGGTTCGACTCCTTCACTCTCCGCTCTGGAAGATGTGGCGCGTGGGCGCCACCTCCCCTGCTAAGGGAGGCCGGTCTCTGGCCGGTGGTTCGACTCCACCTTCTTCCGCTGGATGGGTGCTGGGACACAAGGGAGGCTGTAACCCTCTCGCTTCGGCTAGCTGAGTTCGATTCTCAGACGTCCAACTCTGGTCTGCTACTAAGGTAGTGGCGTCGCCTGCAAAGCGACGCAGCTGGGTTCGACTCCCAGGTGGGCCTCTATGGGGGTTGTTAAGGTGACACGTTAGCCTTGCAAGCTGACTTAGCGGGGTTCGATTCCCCGAATCTCCACTGGGATGTAGCACAACGGTTAGTGCGTCCGTCTGATACGCGGATGACCACGGTTCGACTCCGTGCTTCCCTATGCATATGTAGCTCAATGGTAGAGCAACCGCCTGTCGAGCGGTAGGTCGAGGGTTCGATCCCCTTCATGTGCGCGCTCGCGTAGCCCAATTGGTAGAGGCGGCAGGCTTAGACCCTGCGCGTTGGCGGTTCGAATCCGTCCGTGAGTACTGGCCTCAGTATGAGGCTTTGTCTTGCTAGCTCAATGGAAGAGCACCGGCTTGAAACCCCGGGGAACGTGGTTCGATTCCACGGCTTGGCACTGTGACCATGGTGTAACGGTAGCCTTCTGGGTTGTGTCCCCAGAGGAGAGGGTTCGATTCCCTCTGGTCACCCCGCCCGACTAGTTCAAAGGACAGAACACCAGGCTACGAACTTGGTGATGGGGGTTCGAGTCCCTCGTTGGGTACGCATAATCCAGTCGCACAATTGGGCGTGCAACGGGCTCTTAACCCGTGTGGATGTGGGTTCGAGTCCCACCTGGATTACTCTTGCTCCGGTCGTCTACTGGTTGTGGATACTCGGTTCTCACCCGAGAGGTCAGGGTTCAATCCCCTGTCGGAGTACTGATGCTGTTGGGCTTTCGCGAGCCCTGAGACCCTGATATGCGTGGATGGGAAGCAGCGTCTCTGCCGTAATAGCTCACCAGGTGAGAGCGCCTGCCTAGTAAGCAGGGGGGGCGGGTTCAAGTCCTGCATACGGCTCCATTCCCGCGTAGCCAAGTGGTAAGGCAACTGGCTGTTAACCAGTGCATCGTTGGTTCGAATCCAGCCGTGGGAGCTGTCTCGGTGAAGGACGCAGTCTGCTCTCCTAAAGCGGATATCAGGGTTCGACTCCCTGCGAGACTACATCCCCTTCGTCCAATGGGAGGGCCGCTGTCTTACAAACAGCAGACGGGAGTTCGATTCTCTCAGGGGATACCGGTACGCCATCGCCAGCAGGCAGTACTGTAGAGAAGACTGGCACACACCGCATGAGCGAAGCCACGGTTCCCTAGCCGTGGCTTTTGGCATGCACTACTTTCTAGGAGATCATGTGAGCAACTGGGGTATTGAGGACGCAAACGACCTGGGCGGAAACAACGAGAACTCCGGCCCCAAGGCACTTCGTGACGCGTACGACGCGCTCAAGCAGCAGAACAAGGAGCTACAGGACGGTCTGGCCACCGTTCAGACGCAGCTCCGCAATCAGGCTGTAGGCGCGGCTCTCAGTGAGCTTGGCATTCCCGCTGCTGCCGCCGAGCAGTACAAGGGAGAGGCGGACCCCGCAAAGGTCCGTGAGTGGGCGACCTCTATGCAGGCGCTCTTCGGTGGCGGACAGGCTGTGACGCCTGGCAGCACCCCAAATCCAGTTGAGACCCAGCAGAGTATCGACCCTGCTACCGCACAGCAGCTCCAGCAGATGCAGGAGGCTGGCCAGCAGGGCCAGCCACTCGGAAACTACGAGGCTGCTCACGGACGTCTCAACGACGCAACTGATATCCAGGGCCTGATCAGTGCTTGGAGCACGATCAAGTAAGGCCCTCCTCCATAGGAGGTTGGTGTGGCTAACGCCTTCACCGGTACTGCGGCGATGAGCAATCTCGTCCAGACCACTTACGACCGCGCACTTGAGTTCGCTCTCCGTGCGCAGCCGATGTTCCGCATGGTCGCTGACAAGCGTCCCGTGCAGCAGGCGATGCCTGGCTCTAGCGTCGTGTTCTCTCTGTACCAGGATCTGGCACAGGCGATCACTCCGCTGAACGAGCTGGTCGACCCTGACGCGGTTGCCGCTGGCAACCCGACTACTGTTTCCGTCACTCTCAACGAGTACGGTAACTCCATCCTCGTCTCCAACAAGCTGGACCTGTTCAGCTTCACTGACGTGACCGCTGGTCTCGTCAACCAGGTGGCGTGGAACCTTGTCGACTCTGTCGACACCGTCGTTCGCAACGTCCTCGACGGCGGAACGAACTACATCCGTGACAACGGCGCTTCTGGGCCGGTGTACAACGGTGCGCAGACCACTGTAGGTACCACCGCAGCCGACACGTTCGGATCTGCATGGGTACGTCTGGCTGTTGCGAAGCT
>Ga0075430_100004950_pt1 | contig 11207 bp, 9 predicted proteins | sample RhiMetdeltSRZDD4_FD_75294 | JGI IMG/M metagenome (GOLD analysis project Ga0075430, IMG submission 75294) | Populus rhizosphere microbial communities from Tennessee, USA - Rhizosphere MetaG P. deltoides SRZDD4 | ecosystem: Host-associated > Plants > Roots > Rhizosphere > Soil | place: USA... | reverse complement strand
GTCCTCGGCGATCTTGTATTGCAGCAGCTTGGGGATCTGTTCTCGATACCATTCCGGCCGCTCGCCTAGGGTAATCTCTGCCGCCTGATTCGGGGAACGGCGTGCAATGCCGCCCCGAACGCCCTCTTGCGTGACGAATTTATCGGTGAAGTCGATCGGCACGCCGGCGAGCTCCGGCCGCACGCCAAACAGCGAAGGGTGGTCGATCAGGTCGCCGAAGGTCGCGCGATCGCCGGGCTGGAATGGCGATGTGTCGATAGATATACGCCGATCGGGCACTTCCATCATCGGTTGGCCTTCAGGACCGAAAAAGCGCTTGGTTTCGGCGAACACTTCCGGATTCGTCTTGCCAGCGTCGCGCATGTCGAGCGCCCGATCGCGTGCCTTGCTAGCCGGCGCGGGAATGAGCACATTCGCTGTCCTCGATCCTTCTCGAGCAGCCTCGCGCGCCGCGCGGGATGTCGGAAGCCCCACGACGGCGCCGACGCCCGATAGCGCGGCCAGGGCGGCATTCAGCAGGCCTCCGCGTGTGTCGCCCGCCCCGAACGCCTTACCGGCGTCCTCGGCGCCCTGGAAGGCATCACGGGCCGCGATAACGTTGCCGGGGCCTGGGATCATGGAGAGGATGTCTTCGGCCGTCCGGAGCGAATTCTGCCCGCGCTGGTAGTTCTCCATTCGCGGCGGGATCTCGAGCGACCTCGCCAGCGCATCGATCGGCGAGAGCTCGCGCAGCGCCTGCTCTTCATCGGACTGCCCGGCCAGCATCTCGGCGACGATGTCGGCCGGCATGTCGCCCTTCGCCGTGCGGTTGACGGCATTCGATTGGTTGATGTCGCCGACATTGCCCAGGTCGATTCGAGTCGTCTGGCCACGCGGCGCACGCACGGGGGGCGGCGGGAAGAGCTCATCCCAATCGATCCGCGTCGCCATTAGCGTTTTCTCGCGGCTTTTGCCTGAACCTCGGCCCAGATTTTTTTTACCTCGTCTTCCGATATGCCGCGACCAGGCGCGACGGCCTCTGAAAGCCAGGACATGAGCTTGTAACCGTTGAATGTGCCGTCGCCATTGGCGCACGCTTCGTCAAGCGTTTCGGCCTTGCGTGGATCGTCAGCCATCAGTTTCCCCCGGTCCCGCCGCTCATGTCGACCAACAATTGCTCGGCCAGCACCCAACTGCGCGGATCGGCGTAGCGCATGCGGGCGAGCTCCATAAGCCGGTTCTGCGCGCCCTGATCGGTGAGCAGCCGCGCGAGCTCGTCGAGGTTCCGGCCGAGGCGCCATTGCTGATATCGCTCGCGGATGGCACGGCGGGCTCCGGTGAAGCCCTCGCCGGTGAGGCCGCCGCCCTGTAGCTGGCGCTGATATTCCTGGTTGAACGCCGTCTGTGATCCAATCCGCTGCCGGCGTCCGGTCGCCTGGAAGATGTTCATCAGGTTATCGAAGCCTTCGGAGATGCGGGCCCCGTTCGGCAGTTCTGACAGCGCCGCGCGGATATTGCGCCTCATCTGCCGATCTCCGACCATGCGCGACCGCGCCGCCGCGCCGGCGAACTCCGATGGCCCAGCCTGCAGGTCGCGCGCGGCCGTGTTGTACATCCCTTCCAGGCGCGTCCGGATGAGGTTCTGCGTGACTTGCCGATCCGCCTGCACCATCTGCCGCGTCGCGCGGCCCGTCTCGGCCGCCGAGCCCGGAAGCGGCTTGTCAGGCAGAAGGGCCGTCTGCGCTGCGCGCGTGTCGCCGGCATCCGAGATGCGGCCGACCGGGCTTTGCTGCAGCGGCTCGAGATCGGCGCCGCGCGCCCGCGCCTGCTCATCCAACGCGCGTCGATATGGCGAAGACGCCCGCCGAGCAGCACGATCGACGGCTTGCGATGCCCGCCCCTGGCTCGAGGCAACGAACAGATCGCGATCCGGATTCGTGGCGGCGCCCATGTTCTCGGCCGTCTGCTGCATGCGCCGCTTCACCGCGTCCAGCACGATGACGCTGTTATCCGGCAGGCCCTGCAACTCGGCCGCCCAGTTCGGCTGCGTCCGCACATGCTCGAGAGCTTGCGTGAAGCCGGGGACAGAGCGATGCATCCGCGCGAGCGTGCGATCGGGCACAGTATCGGCCCGCGCTGCCGTATAGTCCGGCGCCGTCCGGCGGTTGATGCGCTGGCGCGCGCCCTCAATGATGCCTGTCGCCGCCTCACTCGCGCGCGGGCCGATCTGCGAAGGCGTCATGGGAACGGGCACAATATCGCCCATCTGGGCATTGAAAGCGCGCTCTACCTGGCCGGGCCGCTCGGCCATGAATGGCCGCATCACTTCGCTGCCGCCAGGGGACGCCTCAACAATGCGCTGCAGGTTGCCCAGCGAACTGCGCCCGTTCGTCACCTGGTCGATGGCTTCAGGCCAGGTCAATTCGATGCCGCGGACTCTGGCTTCCATCATCAGCCGTCCGGCGCCGGCGATGTCCTGCTCTCCCACGCCACGCAAGCCTTGCGAGACGGCGCGCGGGCCGGCGTTCGGCCTCGACAGATAATTGGCCCCCCCCAGGCCGGCAAGGCCGCCCAGCACGCGCGCATAGGGCTCGTAAGCGCTGCCTTCGGTCGCATGCCCCGCGCCTTCGCTCGCCAGACCAGGCGCGACGGCATAGCGCAGCGCGTTCCGCACCAGACCGCCGGGGCCGAGAGCGCCCGGCAAGAATTCCGCCACGGCGCCGGTATACTTCCCCGTGCGCGTCTGCGGCTTATAGCCGCCAAGGCCCGTTGTGTCCTCGATCGCGCCCTTGACGGTCGCCGAGGTCGGCGGTTCAGGTACTAGGCCAGTGAACGGCGTATCGGGCATGCCCTTCGGCCGCCCCGTCTCAACATATTGCGGATCGTGCTCGGAGCCGAACTGCTGCTTTACCTTGTCGGCGAGCCAGCGCATGCCGTAAGCGGCATCTCCCGGCAGCCCGGCAATGCCCGCGACTCCGCGTGCCAGGGCATGCGGGGCATTCTTCGCAGCGTCGGCGAGCTCGCCCGGCGGCTGGTCGGACCGCATGAAACGGAAAGCGGCTTCGTCGCTTGTCCCGTCGGGAAACTCGTATTCTTTTCCCTGGAATTCATAGATCGGCATTATTGCGCCCTACGCAGTTGGCCGTCTGGCCCCACTTCCACGCGGATACGATTCGGTTGCTGCGCACCGGGCTGCTGCTGCGGAGCCTGCGCCGCTGGCGGCTGGTAGCGCTGCAGTTCCGGAAGATCCTGGATTACCAGGTTGCGATCCATGCCGAAGCGCTGCGCCAGGCCAGAGAAGCGTTCGACGTCGGCCGTCGCCCGCTCGCGATAGCTGCCGACGCGGTTGCCGGCGATATCCATAATCTTCGCCCGCGTTTCCTGAGACAGGCGTCCCTGTCCGTTCAGGGCGCGCAGCACCTCGCCGCGCAGCTGCTCCGGCAGGGATTGCGTCTTCGTCAGCGTCGCATATTCGCCTTCGCGCACCACGCTTTCAGGGTCGAGGATGGTCGCCAGACCATAGAGCATATCGACGTCGGCCACGGCCGTGTCGATCGGTGCTGACTTCAGCATCGACTGATACGGCCCGATGCTATCGGTGAATTTCTTGACGTTGGCCTGGGCGGTGAATTCCTTGCGCAGCTTCTGGCTGTCCTCGAAGTTGGGGGGCAGTTTCCCCGTTTCGCCAAACTGCGACATGTCGATCGGCCGCAATGTCCCGTCCGGCATCTGCAGCATGGATCGCTTCTGCCCGTTGCCTAGCTCGATCGACACCACCTCTGGCTTTTTGCCCTGGCGCGCCATCTCCGCTTCCAGGAACTTGCCAGCCATCGGCCTGGTGAGCGGATTGCGATAGAGATCCGAAGTCGCCTGCAGGCGCGGGTTCATGGCAGGCGCCGCGGCCGCTGCTGCCGGAGCGGCCCCAGCCGGGGCAGTTGCTGCAGGCGCGGCATTGCCGGCGACGCGCATCTCCCGCGCCATGGCCTTGTCGGCCCAGGTCTTAAGTTCGCCGACCGTCTTATTGCCGATCCATGGATTCGCTTGCATGACGTTCGGCGGCATCACCTGGGCAACGGGGACGCTGTCACGGCTGCTCAGGATCGATCGCGCTCCGGCCGGCCCGAAGGTATGCGCAAGCTTGATCGTGCCCGGCGTCACTTCCATGCCGCTGGCGCGCAGCGCGGCCCCGTTCTGCTCGGCGTATTTGCCCGTCATGCGGTCGGAAATCGTCGGGTTGGTGCGCATGGCGAGGATCTCGGCCGGCGTCTTCCCCTGCGCTTCCGGCTCGCCCTTCATCATGTCTAGCCAGGTCGAGTTGATGAACTGGCCGCGCCCGGTCGCCGATGACAGCGGATTGCGCGCATTGGGATCGCCGCCGGACTCCGTTCCGACGAGTCCGCGAACGATCTGCGGCATAGCAGCCGGGATCGTGCGCCCCGCGGCCGCTGCAGCGCTGTCGGCTGGCGAAACAGCCATCGGCGCTACCGGCGTGGCCGCCGCGTTTCCCGCCGCTGTGGCGCCTCCTGTGCCAGCCAGAGAGCCTATCGCCTTTTCGAACAGGTCGCCCGCTTCAGACTGCTGCCGGCGTCCTTCCTGGCCGAGCTCGTATTGCTCATAGCCGCCCAGGCCGCCCTGCGCCATCTGGGCTAGGATGTTCGTCCAATGGCCAACCGGCTTCGTGCTCGCGGCATTCGCCAGCAGGCTCTGCGCAAACTCGCGCTGCGCCGCTAGGTCTTCGGCCGATGTGCCCGGCTTGACCAGATATGCCATGTTCCGCCCCCTGCGCTATGCCGCTGCCAGGTCGTAATCGACCAGCTTGAAGCCGGACATTTCCCCCACCGCTTCTGGCCGGATCTGCTCGACCTCGTCGGCCATCAGACCCAGCATAGTGGTATGCCCTCCGCGATAGCGGAAACTCCAAACGGGCAAGCCGTTGTCGAGCTTGCCGACCACCCTTGCCCCCTCTTTCAGCCGGCGGTCGGACGGCATCATGAAGCCGCTCTTAGCCCACCCTCCGATAAGCGATCCGCCCAGGCCGGCGAGGCCGCCCAACATGCTGTTATTCGAGGCTACCTGCTGGTTGTAGTTGTTGTTCACCAGGCCGGCATAATCGACGCCGGAGACGGGCGTTTGCGGCGTGCTCTGGAACTGCGGAGACTGAACCTGCGATCCGGACAGAAGCGCCGTAATTTCGTTGATCGGCTGATTTCGCTCGGTGAGCAGTTCCTGCATCGCCTGGCCGCGCCCGGTCAGCGCCAGCTGATTGAAGGCATCGTTCCGGCTTTCGTTGAACCGGCGCATCTCTGTCTCGAATGCCGGCGTGCCTTCGCGGATGCCGCGGTTAAGCAGATCCTGCCGCATCTGCGTCTCGCGCTCGGCGAACGCCGGATTGAGGCGCTTGCTGCCTAGATCGAAAAGCCGGGACTCGACGGCCTCGTTTGACATGTCGACATTCGTTCCGAGCAGATCGCGGATCTTGCTGGATTGCTCGACGCCGATGTTGCCGAGGTTTTTCTGTGTCGAGGTCGATAGGTTGTAAAGCTCTTGCTGCTCAGGGGAAAGCGAGGTGGTCGCCGTGAATTGCGGCGTGCCGTCGTCCCATGTTCCCGACTGCGTATAGGTCAGATTACCCCAGGGCGTGACCTGATTCGTGCTGTTCAAGCCGGCTTGGGTAATAGCCGTTTCGCGGTTCATCTGCGATTGCGCGGCGGCCGTCTCCTTGGGATCTGGCGGTTCCGGGGTATCCATTGCCTTCTCCTATCCACCGGCACTCATGCCGCAACATTCGGTATACCATCGCATCACAAGCGCGGCCTTCGCCGTAATATGACACGGCTTTGCCTTCATAGCGAAATCCCAACCGCTCGAGGATCTTGCCGGCATGCAGCACATTCTTGCGCCTGGTGCGCGCGGTGATGCGGGTTGCGTGCAGCGCCTGGAAGGCATACGCGAACACGGCGCGAAGTTCACGCCGGCCAATGTGGCCCGGTCCATAGACGGTTATGTCGACGTTCGCGCCGTTATAGCCGTTGAACACCACGCCGGCGACCAAGCGCCCAAGATCGTCAGCGAGGCCAATGCCGCGATAAGGCTTCACGGCCGGCGCCTGCAGCTTGCCCATCACCCATTTGACTATGGCGTCATTTGCGGCCGCGTCGTGCGGAAAGATGATCCTCATATCAAACCCCCTGGAATGTAGGCAATCTGCAGCGCGATCAGGCGCAGGATGATGTCGCCGCTCGAGCCCTCGGCCGAGACGGCCAGGCGCACGGAAACGGCGGTGCCCTCGACGGCGCCAACCTCTTGCCAATCGGCCACAAGGTTTTCCTCGATCGGCCAGACGTCAACATCCCAAAGCGCTTCGTCCCATTCTGCGCCCGGGTCTAGCGTCGTCGGCGTGGGATCGACGATCGCGTCATTGCGATAGTCCACATTGACGGCTAGGCCCGGCGAGACGTCGCCGTCCGTGATCAAAAACGGCCGCACCAGACAGAAAATCTTGATGTTGGGGCTATTCCCGATCGTGAAGGCGCCCTGCATGTTGGCGTCGATCTGGTTGCCGTTGTCGCTCCCGCTGGTGTCTGCCTTGTAGACGATGCCGTCGTTCCCGCCGAAATAAAGCTCCTCCTGAAAGAGCGCAAAGCAGTTTGCATTCCAACCTGTGAAGCGACACCAGGCGCCGCTGATGGTGTTCATCACATATTGGATCTGCGTCTCGTTCTCGAGCTGCGGGACATTGAGGATTGCCCGCGTCCCCAGCGGATAGCTGACCAGTTCCCAGCCGAACAGGTTGCGAAAATTGCGCGCGTCGGAATTCAATAAAGGCTGGATGTTGGCGGTGATCGCCACGGTGAGCGCCGCGCCGCGCTCGACCACCATCGCCTTGGATAGCGGCACGACGCCATCGATGCAGACTATGGCCACATCGCCGCCGACCTTGAACCAGCAGCGCCGGCCGATCGGCGCTCCGATGGTGTAGACGCCCTGTAGTTCCCAGGTCGCGGCGTTTGTGGGGTCTGTACCGGCGTAGACGACAACCTCGCCCTTGCTCGAGATGAAGGCAATGCGATCATCGGGGCCGTCGCCGCCGTCAAGCGACCAGGTTGCTATCGCCATCAGGAAGCCACCCATTTTCATGGTGCCGCCGAGCGGGAATGGGTACGCCTGCCCCTGGATGGAGTCGGGCAGCAGAAACCAGGCGTTGAGCGTATCCTTCTCGACAAACCAGAGGCGGTTCTTGAACGCGGCGATGTGGATGAGGTCGGCGGCCGTGACGCCCGTAATGCTCGCCGTGGCCCAGCTGCTGCCGTCGAAATAGCGCACACCATCGGCGCCGTTGCACATCTCGAGGAAATTGCCGCCGGACGTGGCGAAATTCACATGCTGCCATCGGTCGTTCGTCAGGCCGGTAAGGGACTCGCTCGCCGTGCCGGTCGTGACATCCTCGATCTTGCCATTGACGGCTGCGAACATCTTGTCGCTGCTGCCGACCGATGCATTGTAGGCCATCAGGCTTTCGACAGGTTGCCCCGTCTCGCCCGTGTTGCTGTGCGGTTGGTGGCCCTTGCGAAGCTCGATGTAGCCCAGCTGCGGAAACCAGTTGTCGAGAGCGACCGCGCGATCAGGCGGCATGCTGGTAAGCGGGGAGACTGCATCCAGGCCGCCGGTCGGGATCGGCATCGGCATGGATTGCGGCAGCTTCTTTTGCTGTGCCTCGGCCGTGACGCGCGTTGCGCCCTTACGTCTGGTCGCCGTCAGCCGGGACATGATACCACCCTTCCCCCCAGAGGGTAGAAAGCCGCTCGAAATGCCGCTGATAGCGCCGCGCTACAGCCTGCGTCGAATATAGCGCCTCGGCGCGGCCGCGAATATATGCCGGGCTTAGACGATGGACGTTTCGCGCGGCGTCGAGGAATTCTCCCAAGGTGCGACAGCGAAATCCAGTGACGCCATCCTCGACGGTTTCTGTCATCGCGCCCCAATCGGTCGTGATGACCGGCGTTCCGCACAGTTGCGCCTCGACAGCGACGTTGCCGAACGGCTCGCAATAGATCGTGGGCACCCAGACGGCTTGCGCGCCGGCCATGAGCTCGCCGCGGCGCGCTGTCCCCACCACGCCTACGTATTCGGCGCCGTCGACACTGCCGGCGTCGCACTGCCCGGCAATGAGCAAACGCTTGCCCAGCCGTTTGCACGCCTCGACGGCGACGCCATAGCCCTTGCGTTCGGTCACGCGCCCCATGAACAAGTGATAGTCATCCTTTGCCGCGCGGAACGGGAAGTCGGCCGGATCGAAGCTTCCGGGAATGACGGCGTCAAACCAGCGGCCGTCAATCGCATTGGGATCGCCGCCGCTCTGCGCGCCGTAGCAGGCATGCATCCAGGCGTAGCTTTCCCAGACGCGGTATTTGGCGAAGTTGCCGCCGTAACCGATGCTAAACTCGACGCCGATGTGATTCGGGAAGGCGTCGAGGATCGGCTTGTGTGCCAGGCCGCCGATGATGCAGATGAAATCGCGCGGCTGGATGCGACGCCCGATCTCATGGATGGCTCGCATATTGAAGCCCATCCACCACCATTCGTTGTTGTCGAAGCTGGCGTGGACGAAGTGCTTATCTCCGACAGCATCGGCGCGCTGCTGTTCGGTGATGCAGGGAATGTGCTCGGTGACCTTGGCATCAGTCTCATCCGGTCCGGCATACAGAAACACCTCGTGCCCAAGCCCATGCATCATCGTGCAGAACTTGCGCACGCGCTCAGTGAAGGCGCAAGCTGTGTAAGCCAGCGTCACGCTGGTATGTGGAAGCCCAACGACGTGAAAGCGCATTTATGCAGCCTGCAGATAGAAACCTATGATCATGTTGTCGTTTCCATTGTCTGGCATGTCAATCGCGGTATCTGCAGGGGCCGAATTGTAAATTTTGTACTTGATGAAGGCGGTTTGTGGCGCGGCCGGCAACTCTGCGTCTGCTGCCGGCGTAAAATCTCGCACAGTTACGTTCGCGCTGCTGCCATAGCTGCCGAATACGATCAAGGGCACCGCGCCGGCCGAGGCTGTCACGCTAATGCCAACCGGATTCCCATTCGTCACCTCAGACGCGAGCCCCGCAGGCGTGAGTGAGGAAATCGCACCGTCCCCCCTAAACTGCAGCAGCATCTGGCGGTCGGCATCGGCGCCATTCATGCCGGCTATGGACGTGCTACTTTCCGTTCCCAGAGCTGATTTATAGGCCCATATGCCGCGCGATATCGTGCCCGCCACATCGGCGATTTGCGTGAAGCCGGTTGGGATGACGGCCGTGGGCGCCGGGCCGGCATTCGTACGAGAGTTCTGATGCCAGACGAGAACGTCACCCAGCAAAATCCCTGACATCGCGGTCAGCGATCCAGCCGTAGACGTGGACGTCACGCTATTGACGAAGGACAACGCCGTCAGCGGATCAGCGCCTTTCATCATGATGCCGCTGCGGTGCAGGAACATACTCATGCGAAAGGCCCGACATCCCCTGATGCCACCCATGTATCGGTTGCAGTCTTGAGCAATGTCACTCCCTGCCAACGATTCCGGATGTTGGCATTGCCGCCCGAAACGCCATTCACGGTTACGCCTCCCGTGCCATCGATCGTCGTCACGCCGGCGCCGATCTGAACGACATTGATCACGGTATCGACGGGAAATGCCACGCTGGCGTTGGTCGGAATGGTCAGTGTGTTCGATGACGCGTTGTTCATCGTCACGATTTTGGAAGCGTCTCCCAAAACCAGCGTATAGGTCGTTCCCGTTTGTGCATTCACGCCGCCAGATACAGGGCCCGTCGCCCCTGTAGGCCCCGTTGGGCCGGTCGGACCAGTTGGCCCGGTGGGGCCAGTGGGGCCCGTGTTTCCCGTGACACCAGTCGGCCCCGTTGCTCCCGTTACCCCTGTTGGGCCGGTGGCTCCTGCCGGTCCTGTCGGGCCGGTGGGGCCCGTGGCGCCGACCGCGCCGGGGTCGCCTTGCGGCCCCGTCGGCCCTGTCGCTCCCGTGGGGCCGCCAGCCGGTCCGGTTGCCCCGGCTGGCCCCGTGGGTCCGGTTGGGCCGGTTGCGCCCGTGGTGCCCACGCCTGTGGGGCCTGTGGCGCCCGCCGGTCCCGTTGGCCCTGTTGGGCCTGCAGGCCCCGTTGGTCCTGTCGGCCCTGTCGGGCCGCCGCTCGGCCCGGTCGGTCCAGTCGGCCCCGTCGCCCCGGGCAGGTTGGCCATGATCTCGCCAGGCGTCAGGATCACATCGCCGGGCTGCCCCTCGCAAAAAATCGAGAGATGCGTTTGGCTGCCCGTGACGGGGATAATCAGCGGCTCGCCGACGCTGCCCTGGGCGCACTTCATCGACGTTGTGACGCTGCCGACAACGCCGCTGTTACCCAGGTTGATCCAAAGGACAACGATACTGGATGACAGGGAGACAAGGCGGATTGCCGGGACTGAGCCAACCAACGCGGGCAGCGCGACGCGCTGGTCGGTTTGCGTGACCGCGATAATCTGGCTGGATCCGCGCGGGGAAAAGACTTCGTCCGCCATGCGGCCGCCCTCTTAAACGCTAGGGAAACTTCCGTCCGGTATGTTGTAGCCGAAGCCGTAGCGATCGGGGAAACCGAAGTCGCCGCGGCCGTCGAGCGGCACGACTGACTCGCCCTTGTCGTCGGAAATCATGCCGTCAAACCAGTTGTAATATTCCTCCTGCAGCGGGCCGAAGTCGAAGGCCTTGGCCTGCTGCCAGCGCCATTTCGCGCCGAGGATGACGAGGCGATCGGGGACGATGGTCCGGTCGTCGTTTGCCGTGAAAAACCGCTTGGTCAGGTCGGCAGGCGTGTAAACCGGCTCATTCGTGATGTAGCGGAATGACAGCGTGCCGGGATAATCCTGCGTGGCGGTTGGCGGGGGGAAGATGCGGAAGCGCACTGGCGCGCGCCCCTGGTTGCGGAACTGGCGCCGCGGGAACGGGCCGACGATGCCATTGCGCTGGAAGGCGTCGAATTGCGAGGACGTCGGGCCGATCATCGACCACATCAGCCGCGCGTCCCAATGCGTTTGCGGGATCGATCGCTGGAAGTCGCTCGGCACGGCGAAGGTGTCTTGGATGAACGTGCAGCTTTCTGCGCCGCTGCCATCGGCCGTCTTATTCATCACGAACGTGGTGCCGTTCGTCACGGACGCTAGGCGCGTGTTGCGCTGGATATTCTCCGTGACGTCGCTCT
>Ga0075430_100004949_pt1 | contig 11208 bp, 12 predicted proteins | sample RhiMetdeltSRZDD4_FD_75294 | JGI IMG/M metagenome (GOLD analysis project Ga0075430, IMG submission 75294) | Populus rhizosphere microbial communities from Tennessee, USA - Rhizosphere MetaG P. deltoides SRZDD4 | ecosystem: Host-associated > Plants > Roots > Rhizosphere > Soil | place: USA... | reverse complement strand
CCACTAAGCGCGGACCTCCTCGGGCCACTTGTACGCGGCGCCGACGCGGTTCGCCAGGCTCGGCAGCTTCTCGCGCAGCTCGTCCTGGCGGGCGAGATCGAGGTCCGCGGCGATGAAGCCGTCGCCATCCATCGGGGAGCGCGCGAGCACCTCGCCCCACGGGTCGACGATCATCGAGTTGCCGTAGCTGTCGCGCTCGGTGCCCCGAAGGTTGCCCTGCCCGGGCGCGATCACGAACACCTGGTCCTCGATCGCACGGGCGCGCAGGAGCACCTCCCAGTGGGCCTCGCCGGTCACGCGCGTGAAGTTCGCCGGCACGGTGATCACGCGCGCGCCGCGCAGCGCGAGGATGCGGTAGAGCTCGGGGAAGCGCAGGTCGTAGCAGATCGTCAGGCCGAGGCCCACGCCGTTCGCGGTCTCGGACAGCACCACCTCGTCGGCCGGCTCGGAGTGCTCGGACTCCCGGTACACGACGCCGTCGACCTCGATGTCGAACATGTGGATCTTGCGGTACACCGCCCGGATCTCGCCGTCGGGCCCGACGTGCACGGAGGTGTTGGAGACGCGCTCGTGGCCCTCGCGCCGCTCCGCGACCGAGCCGGCCACGAGGTCGATGCCGAGCTCGTGCGCCAGCTCGCGCGCCCATGTGATCGGGCGGCCGTCGAGCGGCTCGGCGCCGGCGAGGTAGTCGGCCGTCGCACCGCGGATGTCGAGCCGCTCCGGGAGCACGACCAGCTCGGCTCCCTCCGCGGCGGCGGCGCGGGTGTGACGCTCAGCCGTCGCCAGGTTGGCCTCGGTGTCGCTGGTCGACTGCAGTTGGACGGCGGCTGCCCTCACCTCATCACCCTCCCTCGGGCGATTGACTGACTAGTCAATCTGGAGTGTACTGCGCGAACATGCGCGACCTCCCTGTACGCGGCGCCGGGGTGCGCGCTCTCGCTCTGCCCCTGCCTCCGGCGCGCATGCCCGCGCTCCGCTCCGGCAGGCCGCTGAAGCGCTGGCGCTACCTGGGCGTGTACCGCCCCGACCTGATGCTGTGCGTGGGCGACGCGCGGGTCGCCGGAGTGCCGCAGCGCTGGTGGGCGCTCGCTCTGCCGGACGGGACACTGCTCGAGGGCAGGCGCGGCATCGAGCTGCGCCCGGGACGGGCACTCGTGCGCGGGATTCTCGAGCTCCGACTCGAGGAGGGCGAGGGCGTGGAGACCGTGTCGCCCCACGGGCACTCGTACATCTGGACCCGCAAGCACGCGCCGGTGCAGGTGCGGGGGCGGGTGAGCGCCGCCGGCCGCAACTGGGAGCTCGACGGCGACGACGGCTTCGTGGACGAGTCGGCGGGCTACCACGCGCGGCACACCGCGTGGCGCTGGTCGGCCGGCCTCGGGCGAACGGACGACGGTCGCCGCGTGGCCTGGAACCTCGTCGACGGCGTGCACGACGCGGCCTCGGCGAGCGAGCGCACCGTCTGGGTGGACGGCGAGCCGCATGAGGTCCCGCACCAGGACTTCGCCGACGACCTCAGCGCGGTCGGCGCGCTCCGTTTCCAAGAGTGGTCAGCGCGCGAGTCGCGGATCAACCTCGTCCTGATGAGTAACAGCTACCGGCAGCCTTTCGGACGGTTCAGCGGTGAGCTGCCGTGCGGTTTGCGCCTTGCCGAGGGCTATGGAGTTATGGAGGAGCATGATGTGCGCTGGTGAGGGCGTTCATCGTGTGGCTCGCCGCGCTGCTGGGCGCGGCACCGGCGCCGGCGGCGGTGCCGGAGCGGCCGGTGCGCCTGACGGTCGCCGCATCGGGTGACCTGCTGATCCACTCGCCGGTGGCGCAGCGCGCGCTCGCGCTCGGTGGCGGCCGGCGCTACGACTTCGCGCCGCTGTTCGCACCGGTGAGGCGCCGCATCGCGCGCGCCGACCTGGCGCTCTGCCACATCGAGACCCCGCTCGTGCCGGGTCCGGTGCAGGGCTATCCGAGCTTCCGCACGCCGCCCGACCTCGCCCGCTCGGTCCGGCAGGTGGGCTGGGACGCATGCAGCACCGCCTCGAACCATTCGCTCGACGCCGGCCAGTACGGCATCGGGACCACGCTGCGCGCGCTGCGCCGGGCCGGCGTGCGCGCCACGGGAACCGCGCGCTCCGCAGGCGAGCGCAGGCGCACGACGATGCTGCGTGTGCGCGGCGTGCGCGTGGCGTTCCTGTCCTACACCGCGGTCTCGAACGGCCAGCTGGTGCCGCATCCATGGTCGGTGAACTGGGCCTCGCCGCGGCTGATCCTTGCGGACGCGCGGCGCGCCCGACGGCGCGGGGCGCGGATCGTGATCGTGAATCTTCACTGGGGCAGCGAGTACGTCCAGTCCATCACGTCGCCGCAGCGGGCCGTCGCGCGGCGCATGACACGCTCGCCGGCGATCGACGCGATCGTCGGCCAGCACGCTCACGTGGTGCAGCCGATCCGGCGCGTGAACGGCAAGCCGGTCGTCTTCGGCGAGGGCAACCTGATCTCGAACCAGACCGCCGCCTGCTGCGCCACCGCGGCCCAGGACGGCCTGATCGCCCTGATCGACTTCGTCGTCCGGCCCGGCCGGCGCGTGCGGGCGCCACTCATCCGCTACGTCCCCACCTGGGTCCGCCACCCGGATTTCACCGTGCTGCCCGCGGCACCCGGCTCACCGTCGTGGAACCGCACGGTGAGCGTGGCGGGCCGCCGCCCGGGGATCAGGCCGGCCGCGCCGCGCTAGCCGGGAGCTCAACACATTGGTCGCGCTCAGGTTGCCCAATGTGTTGAGCCTCCGTAGGGTCCGCCGCCATGAGGATTCGCGCCGCCGTTCTGGAGGAGTTCGCCAAGCCGCTCGTCGTCCAGGACGTCGAGCTCGACGGACCTGGGCGCGGTGAGGTGCTCGTGCGGCTGGCCGCCTGCGGCGTGTGTCACACCGACCTCTACACCGCGAGCGGGGCCGACCCGTCCGGCTACTCGCCCACCGTGCTGGGGCACGAGGGGGCCGGCGTGGTAGAGGAGATCGGCGAAGGCGTGACGAGCGTCGCTCCCGGCGACCACGTCGTGACGCTGTTCTCGCCGCAGTGCCGCGAGTGCATCCACTGCGTCTCCGACAAGACGAACATCTGCCTTGCCATCCGCGAGCAGCAGAACAAGGGCTACCTGCCGGACGGCAGCACGCGCCTGCACCGCGAGAGCGAGGACATCCGGCACTTCATGGGCACGAGCACGTTCGCCGAGGCCACCGTGATGCCGGAGATCGCGCTCGCCAAGGTGGATCCAGAGGCGCCGCTCGACGTGGTCTGCACGCTCGCTTGCGGCGCCACCACCGGCATCGGCGCCGCGCTCTACATCGCCAAGGTGGAGCCGGGCTCGACGTGCGCGGTCTTCGGCGCCGGCCTGGTGGGGCTCGGCGCGGTGGCGGGCGCTCGGCTGGCGGGCGCGGACCGCATCATCGCCGTCGACCTCTCCGAGGAGCGGCTCGAGCACGCTCGCCAGCAGGGCGCCACTGACACGATGGTCGGCGGGCCCGACAGCGTCGACCAGATCCTCGAGATGACCGACGGCTTCGGCGCCGACTACACCTTCGAGGCCACTGGCCTCGTCTCGGTGATGCGACAGGCGGTGGAGTCCGCGCGCATGGGCTGGGGCCTCTGCACGATCGCGGGCGTGGCCGGCAAGGGCGAGGTGCTCGAGGTGGTGCCGCGCTACCTGATTACCGGCCGCCGCGTCGCAGGCGCCTCGTTCGGCGGCGCCAAGGGCCGGGACCGCGTGCCCGAGCTCGTGGACACCTACATGTCCGGCGACCTCGACCTTGAGTCGCTCGTGACCCGCCGGGTCGCTCTCGACGAGGTGAACGACGCCTTCGAGGCCATGGAGCGCCAGGAGGGCATCCGGACGGTGATCACGTACTAGGCGAGGAAGCTGCCGCGCGCGCCGCTCGCCGGACCCGCGGCCGCGCCTGACTCGAGCAGCGCGGCGATCTCGTCCTCGGAGTAGCCGAGCCCGGCCAGCACCTCCCGCGTGTGCTCGCCGAGCGCGGGGCCCGCGCCGGCGGGCGCGCCCGGCGTGCGCGACAGCTTCACCGGCACCCCGAGCAGCCGTACCGGCGAGGCCGCGCCCGGCTGGTCGAGCTCGACCACCATCTCGCGTGCCCGCACCAGCTCCGAGTCGAGCGCCTCGTTCAGGTCGAGCACCGGCTCCAGGCAGCAGTCGTGCTCGGAGGCGAACTCGCGCCACTCCTCCCGCGTGCGCTCGAGGAAGATCCGCTCGACCTCGGCGTGGGCGTCCGAGCCCGGCCGCTCGAACTGCCTCTCCACGAGGTCCTCGCGCCCCACGCCGCGGCACCACGCCTGCCAGAACTTCGGCTCGAGCGCGCCCAGGGTCACCCAGCCGTCCTTACACGCGTACGGCCGGTAGCAGATCAGCCCGCCGGCGAGCGGGAGCTCGCCGCGCCGGGGCACGTGCCCGTCGGCCAGATACTGCGCCGCCACCATCGCGAGCCAGGAGAGCGAGCCGTCGAACATCGACACGTCGACCAGCTGCCCTTCCCCCGAGCGCTCCCGCTCGCGCAGCGCGGCCATGATCCCGAACGCGCCCATCAGCGCGCCGCCGCCGAGGTCGGCGATCTGGCCGGCCGGCTGCACCGGCGGGCCGTCCGGATCTCCGCTCAGGCCGAGCAGGCCGTTCAGCCCCAGGTAATTCATGTCGTGGCCCGACCGCGCCGTGTACGGGCCGTCCTGGCCGTAACCGGAGATGGCGCAATAGACCAGGCCCGGGTTCTCCTCGCGCAGCCGCTCGTGACCCACGCCGAGCCGCTCCATCACGCCTGGCCGGAACGACTCGAGCAGCACGTCGTACTCGCGCACCAGCCGCAGCAGCACCTCGCGCCCCGCCTCCGCCTTCAGGTCGAGCCGGATCGAGCGCTTGCCGCGATTCAGCGCGAGGAACAGCGCCGACTTTGCCGAGTCGTCGGCGCCCTCGTGGAACGGCGGCGACCAGCGGATGTAGTCGCCCATCCCGGTGTCCTCGATCTTGAGCACCTCGGCCCCGAAGTCGGCCAGCAGCAGCGAGCAGAACCCGCCCGGCAGAAGCCGAGACAGGTCCAGGACGCGGATGTCGGAGAGTGCGCTCACACGCCCAGCAGCCCGCGCGCCTCGCCGGCCGTCGCGGCGCGCCTGCCGGCGCTCTCCACGATCTCGCGGGCCTTCGCGATCAGGTCGCCGTTCGAGCGCGCCATCTCGCCGTCCGGGAGGTAGAAGTTGTCCTCGAGCCCGGCCCTCACGTTCCCGCCGAGCGCTGCGCCAGCTGCGATGAGTCGCCACTGGTCGCGGCTGATCCCGATGACCCCCCAGTTGCTCCTCAGGTCGGGAATCTGCTCCGCCATGTGCGCGAGGTTCTCCGGCGTGGGCCGGATGCCGCCGGTCACGCCCATCACGCAGGACACCTGGAGCGGCTCCGAGAGCAGCCCCATGTCGATCAGCGGGTCCAGGTTCGCCACGTGGCCGGAGTCGAAGCACTCATGCTCCGGCCGGATGCCGAGCTCGTTCATCGCCGTGACGAACTCGATGATCGTGTCGAACGAGTTCTCGAACACCGTCTTGAAGACGAAGTCCTTGCGCTTCGACGAGTACTTCGCGTAGTTCATCGAGCCCATGTTCAACGCGGCCACGTCGGGGCGCAGCTCGCGCAGATACTCGATCCGCTTGTCGATCGGCACGCCGATCGCGCCGGTCGAGTAGTTGATCACCACGTCCTCCACGGCTCCGCGAATGGCGTCGGTGATCGCGCGGAAGTCCTCCACCTCGTAGCTCGGCACCCCGTTCGGCGTCCGCGCGTGGATGTGGATCATCGAGCAGCCCTCGTCCACCGCCCGCCGCGCCTCGGCCGCGTACTCCTCGGGCGTGTACGGGATCGCCGGGCACTGCTCGCGGTTGGCCACCGCTCCCGAGATCGAGCAGGTGATGATGCAGGGGTCCTCGAAGCGGCTCATCGGCGCAGTTGCTTGATGTCGAGACCCGCCGCGGAGTCCTCGATCAGCTGCGCGAGCCGCCGGAGGCGCGTCTCCTCGCGCTTCGCGCTTACCACCCAGTGGGTCGCGGTCCGGCGGTACCAAGGCGGCCGCGAGTCGAAGTACTCAGCGGCCGCCCTGTTCGCGCGCAGCCGCGCCTCGTACTCGGGCGCGAGCTCGGCCTGGTTCTCGAAGGAATACACGCCGGTCTTGACGTCGGAGCGTCGCTCGAAAGCGGCGAGTCCCGCGGGCCGCATCAGGCCGGCCTCCTTCAGCTTCGCCACCTTCTCCACGTTCACCTTGCTCCAGTTGCTGCCGGGGCGACGGGGCGTGAAGCGCTGCACATGACGCTCATCGTCGATGCGATTGACGCGGCCGTCGATCCACCCGAAGCAGAGCGCTTGGTCGACCGCCTGGGACCAGGTCAGGCTGGGCTTGTTCGTTGCCTTCTTGAAATAGCCGACGTAGACCTCACTTGCCGTCTGGTGGTGCTCCTCCAGCCAGTCGTAGAAGTCCTGCGGTGAGGTGAAGTAGATGGGCTTCAGACCGGCATCACGCCGTGCTTCTTCCACGGCCGTTCCACCCGCTTGGTCTCCGCCATCTCGAGCGCGCGGATCACCGTCGGGCGCGTCTCGCGCGGGTCGATGATGTCGTCGATCAGCGCGTTGCCCGCTGCGATGTACGGGTCGATCGTCTTCCTGATCCCCTCGATCATCTCGGCGCGCGTTGCGTCCGGGTCCTCGGCCGCCTCGATCTGCTTGCGGAAGATGATGTTCACGGCGCCCTCTGGGCCCATCACGGAGATCTCCGCGCTCGGCCACGCGACGATCAGGTCCGGCTCGTACGCCCGCCCGTTCATCACGTAGTAGCCGGCCCCGTAGGCCTTGCGGATCACCACGGTGATCTTCGGGACCGTCGCGCGCGAGACCGCGTAGAGCATCTTCGCCCCGTGACGGATGATCCCGGCCTGCTCGACCTTGGTGCCGACCATGAAGCCCGGCACGTCCATGAGGAACAGCAGAGGGATGCCATACGCGTCGCAGAGGTTCACGAAGCGCGCCGCCTTGTCCGCGGAGTCGTTTTCGAGGATGCCGCCCAGGTGCTTCGGCTGATTGGCCACGATCCCGACCGGCCGGCCGCCCATCCGCGCGAGGCAAGTGATGATCGTGCGCGCCCAGCGCGGCTTGAGGTCGAACCAGTCGCCGTCGTCGACGATGCGGCCGATCACGTCGTACATGTCGTAGGGCTTGCGCGGCGAGTCCGGCAGCACGTCGAGCAGCTCGTCGTCCATGCGCTCAGCGGGATCGGCCGGCTCGCGCCTCGGGGGCGGCTGCTCGCAGTTCTGCGGGAAGAAGGAGAGGTAGCTGCGGACGCTCTCGATGCACTCCTCGTCCGACTCGACCTCGAGATCGCCCACTCCGGATATGCGCGTGTGGATGCGCGACCCGCCGAGCTCCTCCTGGGTCACGTCCTCGCCCGTGACTGCCTTCGTGAGGTGCGGTCCCGCGAGCGCCATCGACCCGCGGCCCTTCACCATCGGGACGAAGTCGGCGAGCCCCGGGATGTAGGCGGTGCCGGCCGCGCACGGCCCCATCAGCGCGGCCACCTGCGGCACGACGCCGCTCATCACCACCTCCTCGCGGAACAGGTGACCGGAGCCCGCGAACAGCGACCCCGCCGCCTCCTGGATGCGCGCGCCCGCCGAGTCGAGCAGCCAGACCATCGGGATGCGTTTCGTGAGCGCGAGCTCGCGCAGGCGGGCGACCTTCAGCTCGCCCGTCATGCCCATCGAGCCCGCCATGACCGTGAAGTCGTAGGCCGCCACGGCCACCATGCGGCCGTCGACCTTCCCGTAGCCGGTGATCACGCCGTCCGCCGGCGCCTCCTTGCCGTCCATCGCACGCTGTGCGAAGTGCGGGCGCCCGTGGATGCCGAGCTCCGTGAACGTGCCGTCGTCGATCAGCAGCGCCAGCCGCTCGCGCGCGGTGAGCTTGCCCTGCTCGTGCTGGCGCGCGATCTTCTCCTCGCCCCCGCCGAGCTTGGCGTGCGCGCGCCGCTCGTGCAGCTCGTCCACCAGCGAGCGCAGCGGTGGCCGGGCCACGAGCGTGTCCGCGGGCGCGCGATCGGTCACTGGGGCGCTCCGAGGTGGTCCAGGAACGGCTCGAGCACGTGCATCGCCGTCTCGGTCGCGGCAATCCGCTCCTCCTCGTGCTCGGGCGCCTCGAAGGCCGTCACCTCGAGCCCCACCAGCTCGCTGTCCTCGAGCACCGAGTCGAGCAGGTCATAGAGCTTGTCCGGGTGGAGGCCGCCCGGGGCGGGCACCGCGGCCGGGAAGTGCTCCGGGTCGAGCACGTCCAGATCGAGGTGCACGAATACGGGCGCACCGTCGAGGGCGTTCTTGGCCGCCACGAGCGTCTCGATCGTGCTCGCCCCGATCACGGTGGCCGGGCTCTGCTCGAGCAGGACCCGCTCGCCGGCGTCGAGGTCGCGGATCCCCGCGAGCACCACGCGCTCCGCGGGAACGGCCTCGCCGAGGCCCGCGTCCCACTCGCCGGTGGCGGCGGCGAGGCACATGCCGCCGAGGTATCCGCTTCCGGACGTGTCGGGAGTGTTGTAGTCACCGTGCGCGTCGAGCCACAGGATGCGTGCGTCGGGCCGGTTCCTGATCGCTGCGGGCAGCGTCGTCACGGACACCGAGCAGTCCGCCGCCAGCAGCACCGGCGTGTCGCCCGCGGCCAGCGCGTCGTCGATCTGGCCGCCGGCCTCGAGCAGGCAACCGCGCGAGTCGCGCAGGTCCTCGTCGTAGCGGGTCTCGCGCGTATCGCCCGCGCTGCCGATGTAGCGCGGCTCGACCCCGAGCGCGTGCGCCACCAGGGGCGCCAGGATCTCCACGCCGCGCGGAGCGCCGGGGAAGCGGTCGGCGGTGCGGCAGCGAAGCGCTACGAGCGAGACGGCCACGCGCTCAGCGTCCCGTCCACTGCGGCGGACGCTTCTCGAAGAACGCCTTCACGCCCTCCTGGATGTCCTCTGTGGTGAACGCCAGCGAGAGCTGAGCGCGCAGGAAGTCGAGCGCGTCCTCGAAGGGCATGTCGAGCTGCCGGTACATCGCATCCTTGCCGAGCTTCATCATCACCGGCGACTTCGAGGCCAGCTTCACCGCCCACTCGTCGACCGCTGCGTCGAACTCCGCGTCCGGCACCACGCGATTCACGATGCCGACCTCGCGCGCCTCGGCCGCCGACATGCGCTCGCCCAGCAGCAGCATCTCGTTCGCCTTCTTGCGCGGCACGTTGCGGTAGATCAGCGACATGATCATGAACGGGAAGACGCCCACGTCGATCTCGGGCGTCCCGAACGTAGCGCTCTCCTTGGCGACGATCAGGTCGCACGCCAGCGCCACGCCGAGCGCGCCCGCGAGGACGTGGCCGTTGGCCGCGCAGATGCTGGGCTTGCCGAGTTGCATGATCGTGCTGAAGAGGCGCGGGAAGCGCTCCGTGCCGAAGTGCTTGTGCACGGTCGGCACGTCCGCCGCGAACTGGTCGAGACTCCCGCCGGACGAGAACACCCGGTCGTGCGTGGAGGTGAGGACCACGCAGCGCACGCCGTCGTCGTGGCGGGCCAGCTCGAGCGCCGCCGTCAGGTCGGTGAGGAGCTGGTTTGAGAGGGCATTGCGCGTGTCCGGCTGATCGAGCGCAATGGTGGCGACGCCGTAGTCGCGCACGTCGTAGCGAACAGTCTCGAGGGCCACGGGTCGAGTTGTACTAGACCGGGACCCAGGCCTCGCGCATGTCCACTCGCTCGCCCCGGAACGGCACACCCTCCGCATCCAGCAGGCGGCGCTGGCGTTCGCCCTTCGGAAGCGAGCCGTCGGCGCGCACGATCCGCTGCCAGGGCACGCTCTCGTCGTCGCACGCCGACAGCACGGCACCCGCGAAGCGCGGCGCTCCGGGCGACAGGTCGCCGTACGTCGTGACGCGGCCCTCGGGGACCGCGCGTGCGCGGCGTAGGACCTCGGCGGCGCGCTCCTCGTTCACAGATTGGCGACGGCGTCCTCGACCGGATCATTTCCGGAGACGACGTCGAACGCCTGCCCGTAGGTGTTCACCGCGTCGAGCGTGAAGAACAGGGTTGCGGCGACGTCCTCCCTCGGGATCTCGCCGCCCTCGAGCCCGGAGCCGATCTCGACGAGGCCCGTTCCCGCGTCGTCGGTGAGCGAGCCCGGACGGACGATCGTGTAGGTGAGGCCGCTCCGCACGAGCGCCTCGTCCGCGTCGCGCTTGGCCTCGTAGTAGGGGACCATCGGCTCCGACCACTCGTCGGGGCGGTCCACCTTGATGGCGCTCACCATCACGTAGCGGTCGATGCCGTTGTTCTTGGCGGCCTCGATCAGCTTCACGGCGCCGCCGTAGTCCACGGTCCGCTTGCGCTCTGCCCCGCTGCCGGGGCCGGCGCCCGCGGCGAACACCACGGCGTCGGCGCCCTGGACGCAGTCGGAGATGTCGTCGCGCTCCTCGATGTCGCACAGGACCGATTCCGCGCCCACGTTGCCGAGCTCGATCGCGTGGTCCGGATTGCGGATCAGGCCGCGGGCTCCATGGCCGCGGTCCGCGAGCAGCCGCAGGAGGAGCAACCCCACCTTGCCGTGCCCGCCGGCTACGACGACGTCCATGACGGCATCGTACGCGGCAAGGTCAGGGACGGGTTACGTGGATTCCCCGATGCCGCGGGCGCCGCGGCGGGTGAGTATTGGCCCATGACACCCGCAGCCGCCATATTTGCCGCCGCCCAGATGCACCGCGACCATCACCTGACGCCCTCGACCGAGGCGACCGACCCGCGCCTCCGGCGTGGAAGCCGCCCCGTGCGGCGCGTACGCAGCCGCCGCCTGCGCCGGGCGTAGCGCCGTCAGGCCCGCGGCGGTCCGCCGCACGGGCCCGCGATCCCGAGCGCCTCGAGCAGGTATAGCCAGACCTCGCTGCGGCTCGGGAACGCCGGAACGGCGTGGAAGAGGCGCTCGAGCGGCACCTCGCCGACGACGGCGATCGTGGCCGCGTGCAGGAACTCGGCGACCTCCGGGCCGGTGAAGGTGGCGCCCACGATCACGCCGCGGTCGTCGTCGACGACGAGGCGGGTGGTCCCGCGCGCGTCGTCGCGCCCGTAGAAGCTCGCGCCCGCGTTGCCCTGGGTCGGGACGTCCACCACCCGCACGTTCA
>Ga0075430_100004941_pt1 | contig 11215 bp, 13 predicted proteins | sample RhiMetdeltSRZDD4_FD_75294 | JGI IMG/M metagenome (GOLD analysis project Ga0075430, IMG submission 75294) | Populus rhizosphere microbial communities from Tennessee, USA - Rhizosphere MetaG P. deltoides SRZDD4 | ecosystem: Host-associated > Plants > Roots > Rhizosphere > Soil | place: USA... | reverse complement strand
TGCTGAGGCAATCGGGGCGGCCGCACTGATGTCCGGTCCTCGGGCCGGGTCTTTAGACCCGACCGAATCCCACCAGCCGCCCCCAGCCTCTCACGCCGCCGCGTGAGCCTTGTCGATCTTGTGAGCGCCCACCGTGAGCACCGGACACGGCGCCACGCGGACTACGCGCTCGGCGACGCTGCCGATGATGAAGTGCGCCACTCCGGTGCGTCCGTGCGTACCCATGACGATGAGGTCAGCCTGGACGTCCGCGGCGTAATCGACGATCGTCTGCGCGACGTGGCCCATTCGTACGGTGGCGACGAGCGTAACGTTGCTCGCCGGGATGGCCGCGCGACGTGCCTCGAGCCGAGCCTTGGCCTCTTTGACGACTCGTTCTCGAAGCCCATCGAGGTCTGATACATACACCTCGGATCCCCAGCCGCCGCAACCGAACGGATCTTCCACCACGTGAAACAGCTCCACGCAGGCACCGAAGTGCTTGCCCATCGCCATTGCGTAGTCGATGGCGCGATCGGCGTGCGTGCTGAAGTCCACAGGAACGACGATGCGAGCGATAGCAGTCATGGCAGATTCTCCTGCCGACGACGAGAGCAGCGATCGTGCCAGCCGGCGTTCTGCATTCGTGCGTATCGTCGACGGGATCACATCCCGCGCACCACGTGAACTCTCCCGCGCGAGTGCGGGGTTTTTCGCGCCGCATACGCCCGCGTGGCGGATCTGCCAGTGGAATGTGATGGCATCAGGTTCGCAGAGTCGCGGTGCGGAGGCGTCCAATGCGACCTCACATCTATCGCGCAACCCTCATCGCCGTTGCGGCGCTGACTCTCGCCGGGTGCGCCACGCTGCGTGTGAGCTCGCACACCGATCGTGGGCTCGTCTGGTCCAAGTACAAGACCTTCGACTGGGGACCTGCCGATCCGCTGCCCGCCAGCGACCCGCGTCTCGAGAAAGATCCGGACTTTCACGATCGCGTCGCCGGTGCGATCGAGAAAGCCATGGCGACACACGGCTTCGAGATGTCGGCCAGGTCGGAGGAGCCTGACCTGCTGATTCACTACCACGCCAACATCACGGCCCGTCTCGACACCGACCGGAACCGATATCAGGACGGCACTCTTGTCGTCGACATCGTCGATGCCGCGTCGAACGTGCTGCTATGGCGGGGCTGGGCACAGGGCGACATTGAAGGCGCACTCCGCAATAGCGGCCGGATGCGCCGTCGCATTGACGAGGGCGTCGGGCGGATGTTCGAGACACTGCCTGAACGACGCTAGCAACAAGGAGCGACGGCCATGTCAGCAGCCACTCGACTCAGCCGCGTCGCGGCGACAGGGATCGCGGCACTGGCGCTCGCCGGTTGCGCGACGTTCCGCGTCGATTCGTATCTCGATCGCGGCGCCGACTTCATGCGCTATCGGACGTATGCGTGGGCCGAGCGCGGTGCGTTTGAAACCGGCGATCCGCGTCTCGACAACAACCGATTCTTCAGCCAGCGCGTCGAGGAAGCGGTCGACCTGCAGCTGACTGCGCGGGGGTTTGAAAAAGCCAGCCGCGGCGACGCAGATCTGCTGATTCGCATCCACGCCCGTGTCGATCAGCGCCTCGAGTCTGCGGCGCTCGACAGGATCGACGGTCATTGCATCGACAACGACTGCCGATCGCTGGTGTACGACACCGGCACGCTGCTTGTGGACATGACCGACAGGCGCACGAATCGGCTTGCGTGGAGAGGCTGGGCGGAAGGCAGCCTCGACGGCGTCATCGACGACCAGCGCTGGATGGAAATCGTCATCGACGAGGCCGTGGCCAGGATCCTCGCGCGAGTGCCACGGAACCATTCGTAGGAGGCTTCAATGACATCTCTATTTCTTCGTAGTGCCGGTGCCGTTGTGTTCGGTGCACTGGTCGTTGTAATCGCAAGTGGCACGGCGGCAGAGAGTCGCGGCACGCGGCCGCTCACGTCCGCGCTCGGACGTTTCGGCGAGCAGGTGGCCGCATATCCCGCACTTCGTCAGCAGGTGGACTTCTCGCTGCCGCCCGCGTTCGAAAGGCCGCGCGGCGTTCGCGCCATGCTTCAGGCCAGAGCAGAGCTGGCGTTCGCTATCAAGGCCGCGAGACCGCACGCCAGGCAGGGTGATTTCTTCTCCCCGGCGGTCGTCGACATCTTTCGCGGGACGATCGCGCAAGCGCTGTCGGGTGTTGACAGCGATGCGTTCTTCGAGAGTCTGTATGCGGAAGACGCGGTTCCGGCCGGGTTGCCACCGCGCTTACACGACACATATCCGGAGTGGGCGACTCATGAGGTCCCGCTGGTCATCCTCGAGCGGCTGCCCCTGCTGCCGGACGAGCTCGAATATCGGCTCATCGGTCGAACGCTGGTACTCTGGGACGTCGATGCTGACCTGATCCTCGACGTGCTGCCGGATGCGATCCCCGGTCTGACGTCGTAGATGGCCGGCTGATTCTGTCGCGGCCTGAATGTCTGCGGCTACGTTGATGGTAACTGAGGATCAATCGGCGGTCATCGAGTTCCTATCGCAGCCGTCAACGCACGGCGGCGCCGCAGTCGAGCGGGTCGAGACGCACGCCTCGGTCGTCTTCCTTGTCGGTACGCGCGCGTACAAGATGAAGCGAGCCGTGCGATACGACTACCTGGACTTCTCTACGGTCGCACGGCGGAAGGCGATGTGCGAGGCGGAGCTGCGCATCAATCGTCGCGTTGCGCCGCAACTATACCGGGACGTGATCGCCGTCACGCGCGCGGCCGGCGGCACGCTCGCGCTTGGTGGTGCCGGGACCGCCGTCGAGTGGCTCATCGAGATGAGCCGTTTCGATCAGGAGTATCTGCTCGATCGCCTCGCCGGACGTCAGGCGCTCGATCTCGATGTCATGGATCCACTGGCATCGGTAATCGCGCGATTTCACTACAGCGCGGAGCCGCGTCCCGATCATGGAGGGGCTGCCGGACTCGCCTGGGTTATCGACGGAAATGCGACCGGATTCGCCGAGCAGGGCAAGGGTGCGCTCGACGAAGCCACGTGCGATGCGGTCACGCGCGAGGCTCGTCGGGCACTGGATCGACAGGCGGCACTCCTCGATGCCCGCCGCGACGCGGGCCGCGTACGGCAGTGTCATGGTGACCTTCATTTGCGCAACATCGTGCTGATCGATGGACGCCCGACGCTCTTCGACGCCGTCGAGTTCAACGACGAGATCGCGTGCATCGACGTGCTCTACGACCTTGCCTTCCTGCTGATGGATCTCTCGCGGCGGGAGCTGCCGCGGCACGCCAACGTACTCTGGAACAGATATCTCGGCGCAGCCGGGGAGTTTGACGGGCTGACTGTCATGCCGCTGTTTCTCGCCTGCCGCGCTGCAGTCAGAGCCAAGACCAGCGCCACTGCTGCCAGGCTCGAGCGTGATGCCTCACGCCGGATCGACCTCGAAAACCTGGCGCGGCGCTATCTGGACATGGCGCGCCGGCTGTTACGTCCGGTAGCGCCGGCGGTCATTGCCATCGGCGGCCTCTCAGGTTCCGGTAAGTCGGTGCTGGCACAGGCACTCGCTCCAGGAATTGGGCCGGTTCCCGGCGCTGTCGTTATCAGGAGCGACGTGATCCGGAAAGAGTTGTCTGGCGTGGGGCCGCTCGATCGACTTGGCCCAGAGGGTTATAGCGCGGATGTCTCTCGACGTGTCTATGCCGCCGTCGCCGAGCGCGCCGTCAGCATCGTACGAGGCGGGTACACGGCGATAGCCGATGCCGTGTTCGCGCGGCCTGCCGATCGCGACGTGATCGAGCGAGTGGCATCAGATTGTGGCGTGGCGTTCGCGGGTCTGTGGCTTGACGCGCCAGAGGCCGTCCTCGTCGCCCGCGCCGAGCATCGCGAACACGACCCCTCCGACGCGGATGCAGACGTCATTCGCCGGCAATTGGCTCAGGATGTCGGCCCGATCGCATGGAATCGTCTGGACGCGTCGAGTGCGCGAGCGCGAGTGGAGCGGCGTGCGGCCGAACTGCTGTCGCGTCGGCTCGATACCACAGCGATGTCGAGAATCGCGGACTGACACGAGGGACTCTCGGCGCCTTGTCCGCGCACCGTTCGTGGTGGGGGATAGTTCGCGCCGACGGGGAAACATTCGCAGGGGGTTCACACCCGACGGCTGATGCTCGCGCGATCCCGAGCATTCCGGCGTGCGACATTCAGTAAGCGCCGGCATGTCTGTTGCTCCTTCGCCCTGTGAGAGGGGAGATCGCCATGCTCAGGTTCTCGCGCATCCTGTGCCCGACAGACTTCTCGGAATCGTCCCGGCAAGCCCTCAAGTATGCGAAGGCGTTGAGCTCCTGGTACGACGCGCGATTGACCGTCCTCCACGTCTGCGTCGACTTGCCGGTGTTCGAGATGACCTCGCCTCTTGGCCATTCGGTGTCGGTGACCGGCCTGATCGAGGAGTCACAACTCGCTGAGCGTCGCACCGCGCTGCGCCGGTTCGTGACGTCCGAAATCGGCGACGACAGTGTCGACATCGTCATCAGCGAAGGGACCGACGCCAAGGCCGAGATCCTGAAAGAAGCCACCGCAACCCAGGCAAGCTTGATCGTGATGGGCACGCACGGGAGGTCTGGCATCGATCACGTGCTGCTCGGATCGCTGACTGAAAAGGTCCTGCACAAGGCTCCGTGTCCGATCCTCGTCGTGCCGCCGCACGCACCGCGCATCGATGACGGAGTGGCGCCGGTATTCAAGCGGATCCTGTGCGCCGTCGATTTCTCCCCGGGCTCACTTCTCGGGGTGAACGTCGCGCTCGCACTCGCCCAGGAAGCCGACGCCCGGCTGACGCTTCTGCACGCCGTCGAACATCCGGCGGCGCTGCGCGAGGTCGTGTTTTCGACGAACGCAGACGTCGATCGGCTGCATGCCGCCGCCGAGGCGGAGTTCCTGCGCCGGCTGCGTGCACTGGTCCCGGCGCAGGCGCGCATCTACTGCACGGTCGCTGCTCGAGTGAATGACGGAAAGCCGGCGCGAGAAATCGAGCGTGTCGCCGCCGCCGAGCAGGCCGATTTGATTGTGATGGGTGTTCAGGGCCGGAGTGCCGTCGATCTGATGGTGTTCGGGTCCAACACGAACGCCGTGATTCGCAACGGCGCGTGCCCCGTTCTTGTGGTCCCGACTCCGCGCGCGTGACGCGCTTGAGCCGAAGATCCGCATCACACACCATGAGCGCTCGCGGCTTGCGTGAACAAACACGCGGCGACCATGTGATAGTCGGCCGCCAGCCACGGTAACTGTGCGACTGAGGCCACCAGCCGACCGGCGGCGTATGCCGCGCTGGCGACGACGGCCCCGAGTGCGAGCGTCTCGAGCCCGGTATACCACCAGCGGTCCTTGGTAACCCATGCGCGGGCGGCGCCGAGGAGGAATAGTGCCCCGAACGTCATGGCCGACGAGACGGCAAGACGGTCAATCGATGGCCATGGCATCACGTACGCGACGAGTGGAATGGCACCGGCGATCACAAACGCGAACAGCGTCGCCAGCCCGTGCTTCCACGGGTGCCGCTCGAGTTCGGGCAGGCCGTCGGCTTCGCGCGCCCGCTCGTCGGCGCGGATGGCCAGGAAGTTCCCAACACCCATCGAGACGCCGTCGGCCGCAAGGTTTGCCGCGCCGATGATGAGCACGGCCACTTGCGTCAGCTGACCACCCGCCACGCCGCTCACGACGGCAAACGTGGTGATGATGCCGTCATTAGCCCCGTAGACGAGATCGCGGATGTAGTGACGCGCAGTCGCCGCTGCGCCGCTTGGCTCGACGTGCAGGGATGGACGGCTCATCGCCAGCCTTCGTCGAGACACTGCACGAGCACCGGCACATGCGCGAGTCCCAGCACGCGATAGGCGGTGGCGCCCGGGGCGCCGCGCTTGCTGCCGCGGGTATGACGCCCGAGCACGAGAATCGCGTGCGGTCCCGTGCTGGAAACAGCCGCCGCGAGTTGCTCGGCGACTGCTCCGGTGTCGACGTGAAGCGGGATCGGAACGTCGGCTTTGACAGCGAGCAGCGCCGTCGCGATCTCCGCGCGCGCGCGCTCGACGTGTTGCGCAACGACGGTTCCCCCCGACAGCGGCGACCGCTCGACCACGGTCAAATCAGGGACGATGTGAATCGTACTCACCGAAGTCTCGAGCGCCTCCGCAAGACGGACTGCTGCCACCACGCCGGCCATCGCCGAGCACGTGCACTCGATCCCGGCAATGACCGGCCCCATGCCGGAGAGATCCGCCGTACCCTGAAGCGGAGCCACCCAGGAATCAGGAATCACAAAAACCGGCGTGTTCGACTGCCGCAAGACACCTTCGGTAACCGACCCGAACCACGCGCGAGTGGGGCTTGACGCGCCGGCCATGCCCATCACGATCAGGTCCACTTGCTGACGCTCGGCGACGGCGCAAATCGTGCTCGTCGGTCGACCGCTGACAACGTGCTGGAGCGGCGTGCGGGTGGCGGCTGCAGCTGTCCCGGCCGTGAAGCGGGCAAGTCCCTCACGGGTTTCGCGCAACAGGTCGACGTGGCCGACTCGCGCCGCAGCGGCCGGCAGCGGATCCTCCACGTGCAGCACGTGCAGTGTGGCCTGACACTGATTCGCGAGGCGCGTGGCGAACTCCAAAGCGACACGCGACGGCTCGGAAAAGTCAACGGCAGCGAGAATCGAACGAGGAGGCATCATGACAATCGTTCAATCAGGAGCCATGCCATACGGATGTCGCGTGGCGACGCCGGTCCGAGCGGCGTTGCGTGGATATGCTCCCGGACGCGGCGGGGGATCTTTCGCAGCCGTGCGGACTATTCCCGGATCGTGGTACGCTGAGATTCCTTGCAGGGCATCGACTTCGTCGGCATCTTCATCCAGTTCACTATCCTCGTTGCTTCCCTCACGGTGCACGAGGCGGCGCACGCGTGGTCGGCGGACAAGCTTGGCGATCCGACCGCGCGACTGCTCGGACGCGTGTCGCTGAATCCCGCCGTGCACATCGATCCGATCGGCACGATCGTGTTTCCACTGCTGGCCATGATCTCGAATCTGCCGCTCATCGGCTGGGCGAACCCGGTGCCGGTCGGCATTCAGCACCTGCGAGGAAACTGGCGCCAGAAGTTCATGTTCATCGCCGCCGCGGGGCCGGCGAGCAATCTGCTGATGGCCGTCGGTGCGGCCGGACTGTTGTGGATCATCTCCGGTGGTCCGCCGCTCGAGACCCCGCAGGGCTTCGTTGGTCGGATTCTGATGGCCTTCATTCAGCTGAATCTGCTGCTGGCCGTGTTCAACATGATTCCCGTGCCACCGCTGGATGGTGGCAACGTCCTGGCGGGTCTGGTGAGTGGCCCGATCGCCGACGCCTTGGATCGCGTGCGGCCGTACGGCATTTTCATCCTCTACGGGCTGATGTTCTTGGGCGTGTTCTCGGCAGTGGTCTACCCGCTGGCGTTCGCCCTGATGGAACTGCTGCTCTAATGGCAAAGTTGCGGGTCGTTTCAGGGATGCGGCCGACCGGGAAGCTGCACATCGGCCATCTCGTCGGGGCGTTGAGCAATTGGGTTGCGCTCCAGGCACAGCATGACTGCTTCTACTTCGTCGCCGACTGGCACGCGCTGACCAGCGAATTCGCCAACACCGCGCCTCTTCCGCAAAACGGGCTGGACAACGTGGCCGACTGGATCGCGGCGGGTGTCGATCCGGAGCGCAGCACGATCTTCGTGCAGTCGCTGGTGCCCGAGCACGCCGAGCTCGCGACACTGCTCTCGATGGTCGTGCCGGTCAGCTGGCTCGAGCGCGTGCCGACCTACAAAGAGCAGCGCGAGCAGATCACCGACAAGGATCTGTCGAACCTCGGGTTCCTGGCCTACCCGTTGCTGCAGACGGCCGACGTCGCCATGTACGACGCTCGCCTGGTGCCGGTCGGGGAGGATCAGGTCGCCCACCTCGAGCTGTCGCGCGAAGCGGTGCGCCGCTTCAACCAGTTCTACGGTGACGTGCTCGTCGAGCCGCAGCCGGTGCTGACGCCCACGTCACGTCTGCCTGGTCTCGATAACCGGAAAATGAGCAAGAGCTACGGCAACACCATCGACCTCAGCGACGATGCCGAGACGGTGACGAAGAAAGTGCGGCAGATGTATACGGATCCCAAGCGGATCCGTGCGGACATTCCCGGAACGGTCGAAGGCAATCCGGTCTTCATGTACCATGACGCCTTCAACGCCGACAACGCGGAGGTCGAGGATCTCAAGGCGCGCTACCGGGCTGGCAAGGTGGGCGATGTCGAGGTGAAGACCAAGCTGGCGAAAGCCGTCAACGATGTGCTCGAGCCGCTTCGCGAGCGGCGGCGCGAGATGCTGAGCAGGCCCGGCCAGATTCGCGAGATCGTGCACGAGGGCTCGCGGAAGGCACGAGTGATCGCGCAGGGAACGATGGAGCGCGTCCGCGACGCGGTGAAATTGCGGTATTAGCGTGACCCAACAGACTGATTTCGAATCGTCGCCGGACGCCTACCAGGTCAAACTCGATACTTTCGAGGGTCCGCTCGATCTGCTCCTGCACCTCATTCGCACCAGCGAGGTGAACATCTACGACATCCCCATCTCGATGATCACGGAGCAGTATCTCAAGTACATCGAGCTGATGCAGGAGCTCAATCTCGACGTGGCGGGTGAGTTCCTGGTCATGGCGTCGACGCTCATCCACATCAAGTCGCGCACGCTGCTGCCACGGCCGGACCCGGCCCAGGAGGACGGTGGCCCCGAGGAGGATCCGCGCGAGGCCCTCGTCCGGCGTCTGCTCGAGCACCAGAAGTTCAAGTCCGCCGCCGAGCTGCTCCACGAGCGCGAGACGCTGCGCAGCGCCCAGTTCATGCGGCCGGATTCGCGCGTCGCCGACGCCGCCGGCGAGGACTACGAACCCGAGCTCGAAGTCGATCTCTTCGGACTGCTCGCGGCGTTCCGCGGCGTGCTCGAGCGCGCCACCCGCCGCCCGCGGATGGTCATCCCGCCCGAACAGCTGTCGATCGAGGACCGCATGCGGCAAGTGCTTGGCCGCCTCTCGGAAACCGAAGCCTGCGGCTTCGAGGATCTGTTCGCCGACGGCGACGGCTCGCGGCCGTTCATGATCGTCACGTTCCTGGCCATCCTCGAGATGATCAGGCTGAAGCTGATTCGCGTGTTCCAGTCAGGAGGCATCGGCCCGATTCGCGTCTACAAACGCGCGCGCCCCGCTGATGCGCCGCATCCGATCGACGATCCCCAATCATGACGAACGACACTCTCAACGAAAGCTCCCCGGAGGCCGCCGTCTCTGCGGAAGTGAAGGCCGTCGTCGAGGCCTTGATCTTCGCGTCGCCGGAACCGATCACGCCGAAGATGCTGTTCAAGCTGCTGGCTGACGAGCCGAAGGAGGACGTCAGTGCGGCGCTGGCGGCGCTGAAGGCCGACTACGAGAACCGCCCCGGCCTGCAGATGGTCGAAGTGGCCGGGGGCTACCAGATCGTGACGCGGCCCGACCTGCACGAGTGGGTGCGCCGCCTCTTCCACGAACGCTCGACGCAGAAGCTCACCGTTCAGGGCCTCGAGACGCTGGCGGTGATCGCCTACAAGCAGCCGATCACGGCGCTCGAGATCACCGAGATCCGCGGCGTCAACACCAGCGGCGTGCTGTCGACGCTGCTCGAGCGGCATCTGATTAAAATCGTCGGCCGCAAGAACGTCGTCGGCCGGCCATTTCTCTACGCCACGACGAAGGAGTTCCTGATTCGCTTCGGCTTGAAGGATCTCAACGATCTCCCGAAGATCGAGGACATGGCCGAAGCACTCGGCTTCGATCCCCCAGCAGGTCTGATGGAGCAGTCGCCGCGCGAAGACGTGCTCCCGCTCACCGAGGAAGACTACGAGAGCGGGAAAGTGGAGAAAGTCGACTAGGTCCGTCGAGGCTGGTCTTTGGACTCGCCTTGTGTCTTGAGACCCGCTGCGGGTTTGGTCGCGGCTTTCTTCAGCGCCGCGACTTCGTCGTCTTTCAGTTCCCGCCAGGCTCCTGGTCTCAATTTCCGATCGGCGATCGGCCCGAAACGCGTTCGCCTGAGCGCCTGCACGGGATGTCCGACCGCTTCGCACATGCGCCGGACCTGACGGTTGCGGCCCTCTCGAATCGTGAGCAGCAGAACCCGGTCATCGTCCCGGCGCCGTGGCGGCACGAGGACGACGGTTGCTGGAAGCGTGCGGTGACCATCGAGAGGAATACCCTTGCGTAAGCGCGTGAGCGCCTCTTCGTCAGGCGTCCCGGCCACGCGCGCTTCATAGGTGCGCTCGACACCATGCCGCGGATGCGTGAGCCGGGCCGCGAGGTCGCCGTCGTTCGTGAGAAGGAGCAGGCCCTCACTGTCGTAGTCGAGGCGGCCGACGGGGTAGACGTACTCTCGCACGCCGCTCAACAGCTCCATGACCGTGCGCCGGCGTTGCGGATCGGATCGTGTGGTCACGTAGCCTTTGGGTTTATTGAGCAGGATGTAGCGGAGGCGCTCGGCGGCGCGAATGCGGCGGCCGTCGACGCGGATGTCGTCCGCGGCTGGGTCGGCCTTCACGCCCATCTCATGAATCGTACGGCCGTTGACCGTGACGCGTCCGTCCGCGATCAGTTTCTCAGCCGCCCGGCGCGAGGCAACCCCAGCCTGCGAGAGGATTTTTTGGAGTCGGATCATTGTTGATTGTCTGATCTTTGATTGGTGATTTCTTGTTGATTGGCGATTGTTGAAGGCGTGATTGCGTCAATCGACAATCACCAATCCTCAATCAACAACCAATCTTCCAATCAAAGATCATCAATCACCAATGGTCTACTGGCGCAGCAGGCTGGCCCAGAACGAGATGAGCTTCCACGCGTCGGTGGTAGTCGCCGAACGATTGACCTCAGCGTGCGTGATCAGATTGCTGAGCAGGAGGTGCACGTTCGCGCCTTTGTTGCGCAAGTAGTCATTCAAGAGCGCGGACTCCGCCGCGGGGATCACGGTGTCGTCGTCGCCGTGCAGCAGATAGATTGCCGCTGACGGCGAATCCGGCGAGCGCTGCGGCGACAGGGCAGGGTCGCTGGCGCCCAGTTGATCCAGAAACGGCACCAGTGCGGGACCGAGCTTGCCGACGGCACGATCGTTCACGTAGTTCATGAACGTGCGCGACGGCTC
>Ga0075430_100004940_pt1 | contig 11217 bp, 6 predicted proteins | sample RhiMetdeltSRZDD4_FD_75294 | JGI IMG/M metagenome (GOLD analysis project Ga0075430, IMG submission 75294) | Populus rhizosphere microbial communities from Tennessee, USA - Rhizosphere MetaG P. deltoides SRZDD4 | ecosystem: Host-associated > Plants > Roots > Rhizosphere > Soil | place: USA... | reverse complement strand
GTCTGTGTCAGCGGCGCATCGAGCGCGCGGATGATCCCGACAACACTGCCAAACGTCAGGGGTGTCGCCATCGGCTGGCCGTCGAGCCGCACCTGCAGTCCGGCAGGATTGGTCGCGAGCGTCAGGTTCACGACGCGTGGCGTGACGTCGCGGAACGATGTGTGTGTGAGGCCGCCTGAGTCTCTGACCGTCAGGAAGATCCGGTACCAGACATTCGTCTCGGTGTGACCGGTTGTCGGCACCGTGAAGGATCCCGACGTTGCACCCGAGGTGGACGGGATGAACGGATGCGAGTGCGCGTCATGGTGGAAGTCCACGCGCCACGTAAAAGCGCTCGCAGGCAGCGTTCCGTCCTCCGGATCGGTCGCCGACCCGGCGTAGTTGATGACGCTGTTGCCACTGTAGAGCGTTCCCGTTGGCGGAGCCGTGATCGTACCGACGGGCGGCTCGTTGGCCGTCACGGTCAGCAGCGCCTCGTTGCTGAGAACGCTGCCGTTATCGTTGCTGACAACGGCTCGAAAGCGCGCGCCATTGTCGGTTGCGGCCGCAACCAAGGTGTAATCCTGAGCGGTCGCACCAGAGATATTGACGCCGTTCCGCTGCCACTGATAGCGGAGAGGCGGTGGCCCCGATGCACGAACGCTGAACGTGACCGACGCACCTGGAGCAACCGTCTGGCTTGTTGGATGCGTCGTGATGCTCGGCGCCGTCGCGTTATACGAGACACGATAGACCGCACCTTCGCCTCTCGCGAGATAGTACAAAGCGCCATCGTCGCCCACCTTCAGATCGACGGGCGACGCAATGCCCGTGGCGAACGTGACGACGGAGTTGTCCGTTGGATCGAGTTTGTTAATCCATCCGGCGCAGAAGTCGGCGAAGAAGTAGTCGTTCAAGTACTCCGCTGGAAACTGCATCGCGGCTGGCGCGTAGAACGCGCCGCCAGTAATCGCGCACGGCGTCCCTGATTGGTTGTAGGCGTAGCGGGGCGCCACAAACCGCGGATCGTTCGTCGGCCCCTCCGTGTCTGGCCAGCCGTAATTGGCGCCGGCGATGCCGTCGTTGATTTCCTCCCAAGTGTTCTGTCCCACATCGTTGATGAACATCTGCGCGCGATCGAAGTTGAACGCAAACGTAAACGGATTGCGTAAGCCGAGTGCCCAGATAGCGCGGTTGCGACCCGTTGCCGTTGCGAAGAATGGGTTGTCGGACGGGATCGTGCCGTCCTTGTTGATGCGCAGCATCTTGCCGAGGAGGTTGGAGAGGGTTTGCGCGTTTGGGCCGTTCGCGTTCTCCCCGACCGCAACGTAAAGCTTGCCGTCCGGCCCGAAGTTGAGTGCGCCGCCGTTATGGTTGGTGGCACTGCTGAGATTGTCGAGGTCGAAAATGATCGTCTCGCTGCCGGCGACGGCGACGTCGCCGTTGGCGGTGAAGCGGCTGATGCGGTTGTGAATCGTGGGCGTGGTCGCCGTGTAATAGATATACACAAACTGGTTGGTCGCGAAGTTTGGATCGAACGCAACACCGAGCAATCCGCGTTCGCCAACCGAGCTGACCGTAACGGTCAGAAATGGCGTGGGCAGGAGCGCACCGTTTCGAATGACTCGCAGCCGCCCACCTTGCTCGGCTACGAACAATCGACCGTCCGGCGCAAACTGCATCGCTGTTGGATTCGATATGCCGCTCACGATGAGCGACTCCGTGAACCCAGGCGGCAGCACCGCTGCGCGCATTGGCGTCTCAGCGCGTGCGAAGATGAGTATTGCGACAAGAAACGGAATCGATCGACGAAAGCGAATCGATGGCTGAGCTGGCATGTCCTTCGCTCCCAGGAAGTGGTGAAATCTGCGCGGCGCGGGCTGCAAGTGCGATACCGGCTGTGTGCGCACAGGCATTTCTCACAGCGAAACACTTGAGTCCTCTTGACGGACACTGACCGGCTTGCTAGAAAGCGGCGTGGTTCAGGGGGAGGTTCTGAAATGAAAGCGCGATCAGTACGAGCGGTTTTCGCATTGGCCGGCGTCGCCGTGCTGAGCGCGGGACCGAAAGGTCAGGCGCCGAACCAGGCGAGCCTGGTGACGCAGACAGTGGCAGGCGTGCAGTTCAGCACGCTGCCCGGTTTCACAATCGAGCGCGTCAATCCCGCGGACAAGAACGACAGCTACGTTGTCGTGACGTTCGACAGCCAAGGTCGCCTCGTGGTGTCCAAGGAACAGGATCATCCGCGCATCCTGCTCGACGCGAACAACGACGGCATCTACGAGTCCGAAAAGGTTCTCAGCGACAAAGTCAGAAACTGCCAGGGACTCTGGTTCGACGGTCCGACGATGTGGGGGTCGTGCGTGCTGGTGGAAGCGGCGGCCGAGCTCGCGGCAAAACCGCCGGCGCCTGCCCAGGGCGGACGTGGCGGCGGTGGCGGCGGAGCGGGCGGGAATCGGCCAGCTGCGATCGTCAAGCTCCAGGACACGAACGGCGACGACGTCATGGACACGATCGAGACGCTCGGACTTGCGGGCAGCATCCAGGAGCATGGACCGCACGCCATCCGGCGCCGTCCCGACGGCGGAATTGCGGTAATCGTCGGCAATAACGAAACCATTGCCGACTCCGCGCTGGACCTGTCGTCACCGGTGTTGAAGGACAAAGACGCGCAGTTCCTGCCCTACTTCGCCAACTTCGGTCAGAGCGCGCGCGAAGGCGCACACAGTGCGATTTTCGATTGGGATCCCGCCACCAAGAAATTCCAGGTGTTCTCCGGCGGCAACCGAAACTCGTACGACTTCGCCTACAACCTCTCCGGCGAGGCGTTCCTCTTCGACAGCGATATGGAATGGGACATCGGTCTGCCGTGGTATCGCGAGGTCCGCACTGCGCATCAGGTCCTGAACGGCAACTACGGATACAGGAACGGTTCCGGAAAGTATCCCGGCTACTACATCGATTCGCTGCCGCCGACACGCGATCTCGGCCGCGGATCGCCGGTTGGCGTGGAGTTCTACACGAGTTACGCGTATCCCAAAGAGTTCTTCGACAACCTGTTCGAGGCTGACTGGTCGCGTGGCCGGCTGCTCTACACGGCGTTGACGCCGGCGGGTGCAACCTACACTGCGCGCGCCGATCGCGCGGAGTTCATCCACGGCGAACCGTTCAACATCACCGACATCGAAGTCGGGCCGGATGGCTTGATGTATTTCACGACCGGCGGCCGCAACACGACTGGCGGTCTCTGGCGGCTTCGATACAACGGCGCCGGCGTGGCGACGCCCGACATGAACGGCATCCTCGCTGTGGTGCGCCAGCCGCAACCGCTCTCGAGCTGGGGCTGGGCAGCCATCGAAAAGGTCAAGACGACGATGGGTGCGAAATTCAGCGCTGAACTCGAGAAGCTCGCGCGCTCGGCAAGCGCGGCGCCGACGGACCGAATGCGCGCGCTGCTCGAGATGCAGCGTCACGGTGCAGCGCCCAATGCTGCACTTCTGACAGCGCTCGCCAAGGACAAGAGCGCCGAAGTTCGTGCGGCGGTGGCCTACATTGCCGGCGTTCAGGGAGACGCCCAGAAAGCCATCGTGGCCGCAGGCCTGAAGGATTCCGATCCAGTGGTTCGACGCCGTGCCGCCGAAGCACTCGTCCGAATGGGCCAGTCCCCTGACAAGCCCAGTCTCGTGCCGGCCGCCGATATTTACGCGCTGCTCAACGACACGGATCGCTTCGTTCGCTGGGCGGGACGCATCGCGCTCGAGCACACCGCACGCGCCGAATGGAAGGACCGCGTGCTCAAGGAAGCCAATCCGCTGGGCGCGCTCGAAGGCATGCTGGCGTGGGTGAGAACCGCCAACGGCGAAAGCCTGCAGCCTCTTGTCGACAAGCAATTCGCGATGCTGAAGGCCACGAATCTATCGGTGGACAACAAGCTGCGGCTCTATCGCACGCTGATGTACACGACGACTGAAATCAAGGGCGGTTTGCCAGCCGAGGCACGGCAGCAGCTGAACGATCTCATCATCAACCAGTTCCCGTCTCAGGACGAACGCGTCAACCGCGAGCTGGCACTGATACTTGGCTACGCGGGCAGGCCGGCCGCGATTCCAAAGATCCTCGCCGCGATCCCGAAGGGCAATGAGAAACAGGAGCTGCAGCTGCACTATCTCTACGCGCTGCGGATGGTCAAGGACGGCTGGACGCTCGAACAGAAAACCGCGCTCGCCGAGCTGCTCGGCCGCGCCTCGAAATGGCGGGGCGGCGCACAGTTCATCAACTTCGTTGGTCAGTACTTCGACTCGGTCGCGGACCTCTACGCCAACGATGCGGAGAAGCAGGTGCTCTACGAAAAAGCGCCGGACTTCTCGCCGCTGACACCACAGGAACTCGCGGACATCCAGGCACGCCAGGCCGCGGGTCGCGGCGGGCGCGGTGGCGGTGGACGGGGCGGAAACGCGTCGCCGGTCGCCGCTCGCACCGCGGGCCGCGTCGTGAGCCGGCAGGAGATGTTCGAAGAAACCGTCTACCAGCCGCAGCAAGTGCTCGACACTGCCGCGGGCCGGAAAGTCTTCGAGGCCAGCTGTGCCTCGTGCCACAAGTTCGGCTCGGTCGGCACCGATCACGGCGTCGCCGGCTTGAACTTGTCCTCGTCCTCACTGCGAGCCTCGAAGCACGCGCTGCTCGAAGCCGTGTTCTTCCCCTCTCGAACGATCGCTCCTGCGCTCGAAACGACAACGCTCACCACAGCCGACGGCAAGAAAATCAACGGGCTGGTGATCAAAGAGGACGCGCAGACGGTGTCCGTGCTCACCGAAGCCGGCACGGCAGCTGACGTTCAGAAGGGCCAGATCAAGTCGCGCGGCAAGACGAAGGCGACGATCATGCCCGACACGCTATGGGAGTCGATCGACCGGGCGGGATTGCGTAATCTCGCGGCATTCCTGGCGGAGAAGCCGCAATAGACATTGCAGATTGCAGATTGCAGATTGCAGATTGCAGATTGCAGATTGCAGATTGCAGATTGCAGATTGCAGATTGCAGATTGCAGATTGCAGATTGCGGATTGCGGATTGCGGATTGCGGATTGCAGATTGCGGATTGCGGATTGCGGGCAGCGTACAGCGGACAGCGAGCAGCGGCCAGCGGCAAGCGAGCAGCGGCCAGCGGACAGCGAGCAGCGGCCAGCGGACAGCGAGCAGCGGCCAGCGGCCAGCGGATGAGGGCGACATATCATATGCAATATGTCGCGTCCGCTCGTTCTTGTTACTGAACCCGAATTCCGCCGCGCCGAGCGCGTTTTCGCCTCCGCGTCCGTCGTCCAGTGCATCGTCGGGCCCTCTGATGAGGAGGAGCTTGCGAGAGCAATTGCCGCCAGCGGGGCGATCCATACCGTTGTCGGCGGGCGGCCGTATCGTGGTCCCTTGTATTCAGCGATTCAGCCGGGGCGAGTGATCGCTCGCTTCGGCGTTGGCCACGATGGGATCGACAAGAAAAAAGCCACCGAGGCGGGCGTGCTGTGTACGAACACGCCGTCCGTTCTCGATCAATCCGTCGCCGAGCTGACCTTTCTTCTCGTCGCTGCAGCCGCAAGGCACCTGACGTTGATCGACAGTAGGCTGCGCGACGGAAACTGGGCACCCAAAGAGGGCACCGAGCTTCGCGGCAAGACCTTGACGATGATTGGGGTTGGACGGATTGGGCGGGCGGTCGCGCGAATCGCGCGGCGGGGTTATGAGATGCGAGTGATTGGCTATCACCGTCCTGGATCCGCATCCGCTGCCGAGGCGCGCGACGACTTCGATGTGTTGACGGATAACCTGGCTCAGGCGTTGGGGGAGGCGAACTTCGTCAGCTTGCTCATCCCGGCTGCGCCCGAGAATGCGCACTTCATCAATCGCGAACGCTTGGCACAGATGCGTCCTGACGCGTGGCTCATAAACACGGCACGCGGAATGGTCGTGGACGAGAACGCGCTCTACGATGCGCTGGCTGGTGGCCGCCTTCAAGGCGCGGCGATGGACGTCTTCGACCGCGAGCCGTACGTGCCAGCTGATCCCAATCGCGATCTGCGGCGGCTGCCGAACGTCATCCTCACGCCTCACGTCGGCAGCCACACGCCAGATGCCAATGGCCGTATGGCTGCGCGGGCCCTCGAAAACATCGTCCTGGCGGAAGCGAAGGCCTTCGACAAAATGGACCTTCTAAATCCAGAGGTACTCGTGAAATAAAGAGGTTCACTGGTTCAGAGCCTATGAGTTCGACGACGACGGAGTTAGCTCTTGCTGATGTCCAGGCGGCTCGGCAGGTGGTGTATCGGACGCTGAAGCCGACGCCGCTGCTATCGCATCCGCTCTTGAAGGCGCGTACGGGCCTCGACATCTACGTCAAGCACGAGAATCACAACCCAACCGGCGCATTCAAGGTCCGCGGCGGGCTCAATCTGATTGGCAACCTGAACGAGCAGGAGCGGCACGGCGTCATCACGGCGTCGACCGGCAATCACGGCCAATCGATCGCGCTTGCCTGTCAGCGCGAAGGCGTGCCGTGCACGGTTGTGGTCCCAGTAGGAAACAATCCCGACAAGAACGCGGCGATTCGCGCGCTTGGCGCCAATCTCGTCGAGCAGGGCCGCGACTTTGATGAGGCGCGCGAGTGGATTGAAGAACTCCTGCGAACGAACAACATTCGCTACGTCCACTCAGCCAACGAGCCGTTGCTCATCTCCGGCGTCGCCACCTACGCGCTCGAGATTCTCGAAGATTTGCCTGACGTGGAGGTCATCCTCGTTCCCATTGGCGGCGGCAGCGGCGCGTGCGGTTGCGCGCTGGTCCGTTCGTGGCTGAGACGAAAGGCGACGGTGATTGGCATTCAAGCCAAAGGCGCGGATGCGTTTGCGCGCTCGTGGCAGTCAGGGCAGAGGGTCGTGGGCGACGCCATTGCGACGTTTGCCGAGGGCATGGCGACCCGCGTGACGTTCGACCTCACCTTCGACATCCTGCGCCGCGAGCTGGACGATCTCGTCACGCTCAGTGAAGAGGAACTCGAAGGTGGCGTGCGCCTCGCGCTCGAGGCCACGCACAACCTGGCGGAAGGCGCCGGCGCCGCGTCGCTGGCCGCTGCCGTCAAGCTCCAGGATCGTCTCCGCGGCAAGCGCGTTGTCTGCGTGATGAGCGGCGGGAACATCGATCGAGCGACGCTCGCGAAGATTTTGAGCTCCGGCTAGCATCAGCGTTCCCATCGCTCTCGCAGCAACGTCCGAATCGCCCGCCATCCGTCCGCCGCACGAATCTTCTTTCCCTCTGCAACGGTCCGCGGTTGATAGCGAATTGGCGTCTCCACAATTGGGTAGCCCAATTTCAGGAATTGCGCGGTCATCTCGGCGCACACCTCGAAGCCGCTGGTCTCTAGTGCGAGCCGGTCTGCGGCTCGGCGCGTGAACACCTTGTACCCGGTTGCGTAGTCAGTCAGGCGGGCGCCAAACAAAACGTTGGCAATCGTCGTGACCAGTCGGCTTGCGGCGATGAATCGCCAATGCCGCGGCTCGCGAATCGAGAGGGGCCGGCTGTCACGGCGCGTTCCGTACACGACGTCGGTCGTGCCTCGCCGGATCGGATCGAGCAGCGCAGCGTAGTCGCGGGGGTCGTATTCGAGGTCTGCATCCTGAATAAGGATGATGTCGCCACTCGCTCGGGCCAGCGCCGTCCGGACCGCCGCACCTTTCCCACGATTCGTGGGATGCCGCTGGACGACGATCGTCGCGTCGGGTCGATCGCGATACTTCACCGGCAACCGATCGATGATCGCCGCCGATTCATCGGTCGACCCATCATCAATCAGGATGATTTCCTTTTTGAGCGACACGGGAGAGTCGATTACCTGCCCGACGATGGCTTCGAGCGTTGACGCTTCGTTGAAGCACGGAATGATGATGGAAAGCGTGGCCACAACCCTGTCTACTGAGCATTATGCTCATAATGACGCGTGAACCTGTCGGTGCGGACGCTGTTGCTGCTCCTGGTGCTAGGCGCGGCCAGCGCGATTCTCAGCTTTCGTCCCGTCTACGAACCCGATCTGGGCTGGCATCTCGCGCATGGCCGCGAGCATGTGACTGGCCGGGTCGTGCGCACCAACCTCTTCAGCTTCAACTATCCAGACTATCGACAGCACTACACCTCATGGCTGTTTGAATCGGGGGCCTACGCGGCGTGGACGCTCGGCGGGGACGCCGCCGTGCAGGGCTTCCAAGCCCTTCTTCTGGCCGCGACGCTCGCGTTCGTGTATGCCGCCTGCAGAATCAAGGCTGGCGCGCTGCCGGCGATCGCGCTTCTGATCCTTGGCTTCGTCATTCTCGAGCCGCGCGCGATCCCACGGCCGCACCTCGTGTCGTTTCTCGGCGTCGCGTGTCTCTCGTACATCATTCAACGGTCGATGACCGCTCGCTCGGCAGCGCCATTGGTCTGGGCGATTCCTCTTGTCGCGGTGTGGAGCGGCGCACATGCGGAGTGCGTGCTCGGCGTGGTGATGCTCGGGTTGTTTTCGGGCGCCCAGGTGATATGGCCGTCGGCGTTGCCGCGATCGGAAGCGCGTCGCGCGCTGTTCTTGGTTGCGTGTTGCGCCGTTGCACTGATCGCCAACCCGTACGGCTTCGGCCTGCTGCGTTACTTGTACGAGAACGCCACCGTACCGCAGTTGCTTGGGATTGCCGAACTGCAGCCCGCGTATCTTCCGGCGTATCGCGCGTTCTTCGCGTATCTAGTGCTGACCTGCATCCTTCTGATCGTCTACTTTCGCCAACTGACACTGTGGGAAGCGCTCGCCGTGATCGTGTTCGGGGCGTTGGGCGCTCGCTATCTGCGCCTCACGCCACTGCTGTGGCTCGTGACCGCGCCGATGGTTGCGGCAAGGCTCAACGCGATGGTCGCTCGCGGGATCGACGCTCGCGCGATTCTCATCACCGCGGCTGCGGCCGCGATCTTTCTCTCACGCATCCCTTTGCCAGCGCTGATCACCGAGTTCCGCGTCGGCGGCCTTCTTCCGGAGTCGATGTTCTCGAGCCACGCGATTCACTTTGTGCGCGAGCAGGGCCTGACTGGACCGCTGTTCAACAGCAACAACCTTGGCGGTTGGTTGGCGTGGGAAGGCTATCCACAGCTGCGAGTATTCCAGGACAGCCGGCTGCAAGCATACCCACCCGAACACTTCCGCAGGATTGTCGACGCGTCTCGATCGCCAACCGCATGGGCGGAGCTGGTTCGCGACGTGGACTGGGCGATCCTGTCGACGCCCAGACCAAACGCGCTGAGCGGCGTCGGTCTCTTCGTGAACGCCGACTGGGCAACCGTGTATTGGGACGATGTGACGGAGATCGTGGCACGGAGGCAGGGACGTTACGCTGAGTTGGCGCGGACGCGCGAATACACGGTGCTTCAATCAGACGCGGATGTGGGAAGCCTCATTCCGACGCTCTCATCTGCAGACAGAACTCGGCTGCTCACCGAAGCACGTCGCAACCGTGATGAGAATCCCAACGTCTTCGCGTCTGCCGCAATCTTGTGCCTAGCAGAGAACGATCTGGATGCGTGTGCGGATGTGGATCGTATGGGCGCCGAGCGTTCTGCCTACCGCCGTGATGCGGACCTCGTCCGGGCCTTGCGGAGCAAACAGTAGGCTGCTACTGTGTCCACGCTTGCGGGACATTCAATCGGCCCCACACGTAGTGCGGACAGCATTCTGGACGATGGCGGCATTGCTGCTTCCGTTCTGCGCGACTGTGGCGCGCACGGCGCATCAGACGAGCCCTTCGACCGCCGACGCGACCCAGAGCACGATGAGCGGCGTCTATTCCGCGGCGCAAGCGAGGCGCGGCGAGGAAACCTACATGGCCGTGTGCGTGTCGTGCCACCCGGCCGGCACCTACAAGACGGCTGCGTTCAAGGACACATGGCGTGGTCGCGCGCTGTCGGAGCTCTACGATCAAGTGCGCGAGAAGATGCCGAAGAACGATCCGGCCAGCTTGACGCCAGCCGAGTACGCGCAGGTGGTTGCCTATCTCCTGAAGATCAATGACGCGCCGTCAGGTGAGACGGAACTTGCTGCTGACACTGAAGCCCTGAAGAAGATACGTATCGAAATAGGCCGGTGATGGTTCCCTGAGCCCTTAGCCTTGAGCCCAAAATGATCAGAGCCCGAGCCGTCTACATCGCTTCGGCCGCCGTGCTGCTCGTCGCTGGCGCCGGCGCCCAATCAACCAATCACTCGTCGTCGCTCGTTCGCGGCAACGCGCCGGGGGAATGGCGCTTCTGGGGCGGCGACATGTGGAGCACGCGCTACTCGCCGCTGGATCAGATCAACGAGCAAAACTTCAGCAAGCTCACGGTCAAGTGGCAGTGGAACGCCGGGGCCTTCGGCGCTGACGAGTACTACAGGACGACCCCGCTCTATGCGAATGGGCGGCTGTTCACCGTCGCATCGACGCGACGAGTGGCAGTGGCGATCGATCCAGAAGTCGGCGAAGCGCTGTGGATGTGGCGCATGGACGAAGGAATTCGCTGGCAGAAAGCGCCGCGCCAGTTCGCCGGACGCGGCCTGGCCTACTGGACCGACGGCCAGACAGAGCGCCTGATCGTCACCACGCCCGGCTATCACATGGCCTCCCTCGATGCCAAGACAGGCGTTCCCGATCCCAAGTTCGGCAAGAACGGCATCGTCGATCTGATGGAGGGCCTGGGATTTCCAATGGTGCCACTCGCCGTCGACGATCCCGGACCGCTGGTGATTAGCGATGCCGCGCCGGCGCGTAGGGCGAAGCCCGGTGAAACCTGGAATCCGAAAACCCGCACTGGCGCTGACGGCACTGTTGGAATCGATCCGTCGCTTGGCCAAATCGGCATCAGCTCACCAGCCATCGTCGTCAACGACGTGATTGTCGTCGGCAACTCCTCGATCCACGGCTACTACCCGATCCGTCTTCGCAATTTACCCAGCTACGTTCGCGGCTTCGACGTGCGGACCGGCAAGCAGTTGTGGAAGTTCAATCTCGTGCCCGAGCCCGGCGAGTTCGGCGCCGATACGTGGAAGAACGGATCGAAGCCAGGCACACCGGGCCTTGGAAAGGTCGATGCATGGGCGACTTACTCCGCCGATCCCGAACTTGGCCTCGTTTACATCCCGGTCGGCATGGGGCTGATGGACGAGTACGGCGGGCATCGGCCCGGCGACAACCTGTTCGCGAACAGCCTC
>Ga0075430_100004932_pt1 | contig 11221 bp, 7 predicted proteins | sample RhiMetdeltSRZDD4_FD_75294 | JGI IMG/M metagenome (GOLD analysis project Ga0075430, IMG submission 75294) | Populus rhizosphere microbial communities from Tennessee, USA - Rhizosphere MetaG P. deltoides SRZDD4 | ecosystem: Host-associated > Plants > Roots > Rhizosphere > Soil | place: USA... | reverse complement strand
TAAAACACTCGGGAAAATCACAACTGCCAACGACAACTTGGCCCTGGCTGCGTAACGCATAGCGTTACCGCACCTGCCCATGGGGAAGCCCGCCCGAGGCGGCTTCATGGGTATCGCAAACTCGGGATAGCCCCGCGTTGCGCTCTCCGGCGCGGGGCGAAACTCTAGAGAGCTTGTCCAGGAGTGGGTTGCCTGCCGGCCAGCGCCTGGAGACCTCAACTGGTAGGCTACGCACGTAGACGCTGTGGTCGATCTATTCTCGGACCGGGGTTCGATTCCCCGCGCCTCCATCAAACGCCGAGGGCCCGCTTTTGCGGGCCCTCGGCGTTTGAGCTATCAGCCATCAGCCATCAGCCATCAGTCTGAACGGCGGGCTGGGGCGGACGATTTGCGACGCAGGCGCACACTGGGTGACGTCGATTCCGCGGCCGCGGCAGATACGCGCTCGAGCGACGCAAGCATTCTCCGGACCTCTGACAACGAATCCTGTAAGTCGTCGCGCGTGTGGGTCGCTGTGTAGCTCAGATCATGCGCGAGGACGAGGTAATACGACAGCTCGCTGGCTGAGCCAAGCGAGTCTCTAGCGTGCCTCGCGAGTTCTGCGTCGCTGTTCTTGCCGCACCCTTCCGCGAGGTTCGCGGGCACTGAGACGGCTGCGCGTCGTGATTGCGACGTAAGGCCAAATAGCTCGTGTTTTGGCCACTGCGTCGTTTCGCGGTAGATCCCGAGTGTTAGCTCGTGCGCCTTCTTCCAGACTGCCAGCTTCGTGAAGTCTCCCATTGAGGCCTCGCAGGTCGAGGCCCGAATGTGAGGTGACCAGCGCTGGGAAGCGGCATCGTTCTGTTGCGCTCGAAAGCCATCGGCCGCGCGCCGTCGTTTCTAGCTGATGGCTGATGGCTGATGGCTGATAGCTGCCGCCGGTGGCCACGAAGTGGCCACCGCGGCTGGGACGAACCGTCCAAACCGCTGGCGATCCGGCGTGCACCATGTCATCATCGAATCGTGGACGGGCCGCTCGGGTGAAAGGCGGGTGCCGTCCGCACCGTTTTGCACCCCGATCGGCTCCGCCATGGATTCACGATCCCTTCTCGAACGCCCTCGCGCGACTCGTCGTTTCCGCGGCGTCGGCACCCTAACGCCGGTCATCCTCGCCGCCACACTGTTCTTTCCGGTCTCCCAGGAAGCGAACGCGCAGGAAACCACCTACCTCGTCGTGAGCGTGGCGGACGTCGAATCCGGCCGCGCCCTGAGTGGCGCCGAGGTCCTGCTGCCGGGGCTGAGCAAGAACGCCCGGGCCGACGGCCTCGGCGAGGCGAGGATCGGGAACATCCCGTCGGGCACGCACCGGATTCGCGTCCGATTCCTCGGCTACGCCGCGATGGACACGAGCCTCACGTTCGAGGGCGACACCGCAGGGGTGCTGTTCAAGCTCGGACGTGTCGTCCAGACGATGGATGCCGTCGAAGTGACGGCGCCGATGTCACCAAACATGCGGGATTTCGAGATGCGCCGTCGCATCGGGTCGGGCCGATACCTGACGGCGGACCAGCTGGCGACCGAGGCGAGCAAGCCGTTTACCCACGTCGCGATGATGCGATTCCCGGGACTGCAACTCGTCCACGACGGTGACGGGCGCCCCCATATCGCGAGCACGCGAGGCGCGTGCGGCGGCGCCACCTCCCCATCGGAAGGCATTCTCGCCGGCGCGCGAAGCGGTGGCAGCGGCGGACGAGGCGCCTCGAGCACCGGTGGCGCGCCGGGCAGCACGCAGGGTTCCGGAGGCGCCGGCAGTGGCAGCGGCTCCGGAGCGCAGGGCTCGCCGAGCGGAATGCAGGTGACGTTAGGGTCGTGCGCGCCCGGGCGCGCCTGCTACGTCGTGACGTTCCTCGACGGCATCCAGCTCGACTCGGCGGACTTCGACGTGATCATGACGTGGGACCTGGCGGCCGTCGAGTACTACACCGGCAACAGCGTCCCGCCGCGGTACCGTGTGTCGGGCGCCGCGTGCGGTGTGATGCTCGTGTGGTCCAAATAGCGACGGCTTGCGCCTCCGTACCATCCGCGACCGGGCAGGCATCAACGAGGGAAGGAGATACGGATCAGCGGATCTGACGGATCGCTCCCGGCGCGCGAACGAGTTACTGGCCCCGGAACCGGAATGAATGGGGGGAACTGCCTCGGGACACCTCGGCGTCCTGACGGAAGTTCCCCCTTCTCTTCTCGCTCCCGCGTCGATCCTCCCTCCTGATTGGGAGCAATCCGCCAATCCGCCCGAATCCGTTTGATCCGTACACCCTCGCCACCCAGCTCAGACGGACGTGAACCACTTCTCAGGAGAGGGCGGCGTCCCGAGCGGCATTGGCCGTTTCTGCGATGGAATTGGTGTCCGCCTAACGTTTCGATCCGGGTGCGCGTCGGAGAACGAGCCCCGCGCGTGCGTTCGTGTATTTCCCGACATCGACGACCGCCGTGCCGTTCACGAACACGTAGTCGATCCCGACCGGATACTGGTGCGGGCGCTCGTACGTCGCCTGGTCGGCGATCGTCGCGGGATCGAACACGACGACATCGGCGATGAGTCCTTCCTTGACGAGCCCACGATCGCGTAGCCCGAGTCGCGCCGCCGGCATCCCGGTCATCTTGTTTACCGCGCGCTCGAGCGAGAGCACGCGCTTCTCGCGGACGTACGCGCCCAGCACGCGCGGGAACGTGCCGTACCAGCGCGGGTGGGGATGACCATCGCCCGGAAACGTCAGGCGGCCATCGGACGCCACCATCGTCTGGGGATGTTTCATGATGCGCTCGACGTCCCCCTCATCCATAACGTGATAGATCGCCGACGCGCCGCCGGCGAGCATCGCCTCGATCACGAGCTCGGCGCCGTTCTCCGGCGTCGTCGCGACGTTCTTCCGCTTCGCCCAGTCGGCGAGCGTCTTCCCCTCCAGCGTCTTGTCCCATGCGACACGGGCGAATTGGACGCGCGCGAGATCACCACCGCCGCGATCGTTGAGGATGTTGTCGACAATGCCGCGCTTGATGCTGTCCCGCGTCGCTGGCTCCTTGACCCGACGTCGGAACGCCGTGTCGCCGTTTGCCGACGCCCACGCCGGCACGAGCACGCCGATACCCGTGTACGACGCCGTGTACGGATACTGATCCGCCATGACGTCGATGCCCTTCGCGCGCGCCGAGTCGATCATCGCGAGCGTCTTCACACTCGCGCCCCACATCGGCTTTCCGACCGCCTTGTGGTGAGTCAGCACGACCGGAATGCGCGCGCGCCTGCCGATCTCGATCGCTTCGCCGACTCCGTCGAGCAGCCCGAGCCCCTCCTCACGAAGGTGCGACGTGTAGATCCCACCCGAATCCGCGGCGACCTCGGCCAACGCGATGACCTCGTCGATCTTCGAGTACGCGCCGGGTAGGTACTTGAGTCCAGTCGACAGACCGAACGCGCCCTCGCTCATCGCCTGCGCAACCATCGCCTTCATGCGGGCGAGCTCGGCCGCCGTTGGCGCGCGGTCAGCCATGCCGAGCACGCGCTCCCGAATGGTGTTATGGCCGGCGAGGAAGGCGACGTTCATCCCGAGCCCGCGCGCCCTGGCCGTGTCGAGGTAGGCACCGAGCGGGAACGGCCCGCCGCCGTCGGGGCCGCCGAGGGCCGTCGTCACGCCCTGCCTAACGTGCGACTCGGCGCCCGGGAGCCGAAGCAGCGGGTCGAGGTGCGCGTGCAGGTCGATGAACCCGGGCGCGATCACCCGGTTCGTCGCGTCGATCACTCGGCGTGCGCTGGTGCGCGCGAGCGGCAACGCCGAGACGCGTACGATGCGGTTCCCCTGGATCGCGACGTCCGCGCGAACGCCAGGAGCGCCGCTGCCGTCGATCACGGTGCCACCCGTCAGCAGGACGTCGTACGTGGGAGTCTGCGCGGCGGCCGGAGTGCCGACGGCGACGATGCTCGCGAGGAACGACAGTGCGAGACGCGTGCGGGCAGGCGAGAGAGGCATCGAATCGGAGGTCGCGGGAATGCGGGATGATGATCACCGGACGCCACACCCGCCACCCGACGTTACATTCCCCCTCACGGCCGAGCCGTATTCGGGGATGTTCACCGCCAAGCGCAACGAGAACCAGCGTAGCTCGTGAAGGAGCGTCTCGACTCCCTCGAAGAAACCGTCGCCGCGCTCGCGCGCGATGTTCAGGCATTGCGCGCCGCAGTCGCGCGGCTCGAGAACAATGGACGGGCTCCGGACCTACGGCCGAGCGAAGCTCCGGCCTTTCCGGTCGCGTCGCCACTGCCGCCGTCACTCGCGCCACCACCACGCGGGTTGCCACCTCGGCCCGCGTTCGAGCGACGGGCCGGTCCCGGACGACGATCGATCGACTTCGAGTCGCTGGTCGGACGGTATGGCACGCTCGCGCTCGCGTCGCTCACGATCCTCCTCGGTGTCGGCGCGTTCCTCGGCTGGGCGATTCAGCAAGGGAAGATCGGCCCGGAAATGCGCGTGATCCTCGGCGGGCTCGTTGCCGTCGCACTGGGCGTGGCCGGGTGGCGATTGCGGTCCCGCGGGTCGATGCGGTTCGGGAGCGTGCTGCTCGCGCTGGCGTTGGCAGTGGTGCACGTGGATGCCTGGGGCGCCGGCCCGTATCTCGGGCTCGTGCCGTCACCCGTCGCGCTCGGCGTCGCGGCCGCGGCGTCGGTCGCCCTGGCGTGGCTCGCGTGGCGGCGCGACGAGGAGCCGCTGTTCAGCGTGGGTGTCGGTGGTGCGCTCCTCGCGCCATTCGTGACGTCGAGCGAGAGCGGGAGCGTGCCGGCACTGCTCGTGTACGGGTACGTCGTGCTGGCGACCGGGCTCGTGGCGTTACGTGGCCGCGCGTGGCGAACGGCCGTGACCGTGTCGGCGTTAGGCTGCTGGCTGTACACCGGCGCGGCGACGGGCGGCTTGGAGAGTGGTGCCGCGACACTGGAGCGGGACCTCCCGGCGATGTTCGCCATGGCGATCGCGTTGACCGCTCTCTTCGTGACCGGCGGACCGTGGGGTGCGCGCCTTGCGCGATCGGCGCTCGTCGCCCTCGCGGGGACGCTCATCGCGCAGGTGCCGGACCGGGCGCCAGCCTTGGATCTCCTCGTGCTGGCCGCGCTCGGTACCGTGAGCGCATACGCCGTGATCCATGTCGGCGAGACGAGCCGGCGGTGGGCCGTGTTCACGGCGGCCGTGCTGCCGATCACGTTAGGTGCCGTTGCCGTCGCATCGGTCCGGGACACGAACATGGCGCGAACACTCGTTGCGTTGGCGTGGACGGGCGGTGCCGTGGCTGCCGCGCGCCTCCAACCAGGCACGCGGGCGACTCACCTCATGGTCGCGGGCATCACGAGCACGGCGGCGATCCTGTTCGCGCTGGAGAACCGGCCGGTCGCGTCGTGCGTCGCCCTCGCGCTCCACGCGGCGATGTTCTCGGTGCTTCTGCGGCGGGAGCGTCAGGGGATGATCGGCGTGCCGATCGGCATCGACCTCGTGATCGCTACGCTGTGGACGTTCGACCTGCTCGACGACCGCGTGCCGTTCGAGTACACCCCGTTCCTCACTGGAGCATCGCTCGCGGGGTTGGCGATGGCGGGGTCGTGGCTCGTCGTCTCGTGGAATGCGTCGCGCGTCGAATACGCAGATGGGAAGGGAGGCCGACTCGAAACGCGGACATTGCTCCGGCTCGCCGGCGCCGTCGTGACGTTCCTCTGGGGGCACGTCGAGCTCTCGTCCGCGTATTCGCCCGACGTGTCGACGTTCCTGCTGATCTTCTACTATGCGACGGTCGGGGTCGTGGCGATTCTCGTCGGACGCCGCCGGAGTATCTCCGTGCTCCGCCACGTCGGGCTCGGCCTCGCTATTCTTGCGGCGCTCAAGGCCATCGGCGAGGCATCGTCGCTCGCGATCGGGATCCGCGTAGGAAGCTATCTGCTCGCGGGGCTGTACTTGCTCGCGGTCGCGTACTGGTACCGCGAGCGCGAGCGCGATACCGCGAGTCCTTGACACGACATCACGGTCACGGCAGTCACCAGTCTTCGGGAGACAGTAGTCGGTTGTCAGTGGTTGTCAGTACCGACTACTGGAAACTGTCTACTGGCAACTGACCACTGATTACCGGCCTTCCGCGATGTTTGGCCAGCGCCGCGAGCCGGTGTCGGCCTCCGCGGCCCGCGGTTTGGGTTCAGCCGCGTCCGAGGAGCCGTCGAACGTGCGCGCGCTGGAGGTGGTACAGCCACGCGCCGTAGAGCGCGGCCACCACGAGCAACGTTAGGCGCGCCACGCTCGCGCTGCCGTCCAGACGGAAGCCCTCGAGCACCTCCGCCACGATCGCGGCGCCGAGCGCCCAGGCCGCGACATGCCGCGCGCCCTCGCGGAATCGATTCTCGCGACGACCGCGGAACTCCGCGAGCATGAAGCCAAGTAGTGTGAACGCCGCGACGGTCTCCACGACATGCAGCACCGAGCCGGCCGCCCACACCCCCATGGTCGCGACGAACCCGACGCTCACGTTCCAGTCCGACGCCGTAGCGCCCTGCGCCGGCGCGACCAACAGCAACAGGTACGCCGCGTAGAACGGAGCCGCTTCGGCCAACGCTCGCGACTCGAATCGTCGGTTGATCGATCGCGCCCCGCTTCGATCGGCCGATCGCGTCCAGACGAACGCGCCGACGGCCGCGAGCATCACGAAGAGCACGAGCGACGCGCGAGGCGCGAGCCCCGGGAACCCGCCGATCAGGAACCACACGCATGCTGCGGCGGTCATCATCCCGCGCGAGAGCAACCCGTTCGGGCCGTAATGGTGGCGCTGCACCGCCGCGAGCAGGCTCGCTCCGAACAGCCCGAGCGCGAGGAGTGGCCAGAGGTTCGTCGCGGAGTAGTTGCCGCCAGCGAGACCGTCGAGCCAGAGAAGCGGCACGAGCAGATACACGAGCCCCATCAGCGGAAGCTCGAGCGACAGCTTCCCGACCGTCCGGGCGTCCATCGCGAAGCGGTGCGCCAACCGCCGCTGCGCGATCGCGCCGACGCAGGCGCCGACGCCATTCGCCAGCACGTCCGAGAGCGCGGCGTATCGGGAAGCCTCGAACAGCTGGAGCGATTCGATCGCCGCGCTCGAGACGAGGGCGACGACGAAGACACGCGACGGCCTGGCCGCGTGGCCGGCACGCGCCACGGCGTACAGGAACCCCAGCGGCACGAACAGGATGAAGTTCGCGACCACGTCGATCGTTCCACCGTTCAGCATCACGCGCGTTTGCGACGGCGCCGCGAACTCGAACGGGAGGAGCGTGATCACGATCGTGATCGCTGCCATGTACACGAGGAGTGCGGCGGCGAGCCGCGCACCCGTATCGGCCGGGGCAGGTGGGTTCGGAAGTGCAGCAGGCACCCCGTCCAGCGGGACGACGTGCCGAGCGACTGGGTCGGCCAACGTGATGAGAGGGCTGAGGTTCGAACCCGCAGCGTGGGCGTTGACGGTGGGCCGACGGGCGTCGCCACCGCTGTCCAAAAGACGACCGACGGCCATCGCGCGTCGCGGCGGGCGCGACTGCGGGCGAACTGCTCCTCGCCGTGGCATCGGGCGAGTGTCGCCGGTGACGACTGGCGTGCCCCGAATGTGACCTATGCGCACGCGAGCGTTCTCGTAGGCGCCGAGCCTCGATAAGTTTCACGGAGCCCAAGCGCCCACACTCCACCGAGGACGCCATGTTCGAGCCCGGATCCGCCGCAGGAACGATCGACGCCGTGAACGCACCCGCCGACCCAGCCTCTCGGATCTCGGCGATGTCGGACGGCATGTCCGGTTCCGAGATTCTGCGCATCGCCGGAGAAATCCGCACGATGACCGAGGCCGGTCAGCGCGTCTGCAATCTCACGGTCGGCGACTTCTCGCCCAGCGAGTTCCGCATTCCGCGGTTCCTCGAGAGCGAGATCGCGACAGCGCTCCAGCGTGGCGAGACGAACTATCCGCCATCGAACGGCCTCGCGGCGCTGCGAGAGGCGGTGTGCCACTTCTACGAGCGATCGCTCGGGCTGCGCTACCAGCCGACGTCGGTCGTCGTCACGTCAGGCTCCCGGCCGGGGATCTATGGCACGTTCCGCACGATCGTAGATCCGGGCGACCGCGTGGTCTTCGCGGTGCCGTCGTGGAACAACAATCACTACTGCCACCTCACCGGCGCCGTCGCCGTTCCGGTGGCGACGTCGAGCAAGGACGCGTTCCTCCCGACGCGCGCGCTCCTCGAACCGATCGTGCGCGGCGCGCGGCTCATTTCGCTGAACTCGCCGCTCAACCCGACGGGCACCGCGTTCACCCCGGAGACGCTCGCCGGTATCTGCGACCTCGTGCTCGAGGAGAACGCGCGTCGCTCCGCGTCCGAGCGGCCGCTGTACCTGATGTACGACCAGGTGTACTGGATGCTGACGTTCGGCGATACGCACCACGTCGATCCGGTGTCACTCCGTCCGGCGATGGCGCCGTACACGATCTACGTCGACGGCATCTCCAAGGCGTTCGCCGCGACCGGCATCCGTGTGGGTTGGGTCGTCGGCCCGCAGGACATCGTCAGCTCGATGAACCACCTGCTCGGTCACGTCGGCACGTGGGCGCCGCGGGCGGAGCAGGTGGCGACGGCGAAGCTGCTCGACGCGCCTAACGAGATCGCCCAGTACACGACGGACCTCAAGGCCGGCGTGCGCCAGCGTCTCGACGCGCTCTACGCCGGCATCATGGCGATGAAGGCCGAGAACCTCCCCGTGGACGCGACAGAGCCGATGGGCGCGATCTATCTCAGCGCGCGCTTCGCGCTGAACGGCAGGCGGACGCCGGACGGCCAGGTCCTTCGCACGAACGACGACGTGCGTCGCTACCTCCTGACGGCAGCGGGATTCGGCGTGGTGCCGTTCCAGGCGTTCGGCGTGCGGGAAGACACAGGCTGGTTCCGACTCTCGGTCGGTGCAGTTTCTATGGCCGACATCGAGCGAGTTCTCCCCGCGTTGAGGCAGGCGATCCGGGCGGTCGCCTGAGGGCGAAACCACTGCGTTGGGGTCAGAGTCCAAGGGCATCATTCCATTGCCGGCGGCAATGGAATGATGCCCTTGGACTCTGACCCCAACGACGGCGTTGCTAGCGGCGACCGTCCCGACCCGTCGCGCGGCGCGGGTCGATCCGATCGTTGCCCCCGCGCGCGGACTAATGGTGCTGATCGGTGTCAGACCCGATTTCATCCGACGACTTCCGCGGATTGTCGTTCGAGGCTTCAAGCGCCTGCGTAGCCGCCGCGAGCGAGCCGGCATCAACGAGAGAAGGCGAAACGGATCAACGGATCTGACGGATCGGCCGGATCGCCCCTCGCGCGCGAACGGTTGCTCGCGCCGGAACCAATAATGACTGGTGTAACCGCCACGGGACGTGCCGGTGTCCGAATTGGGCCGTTCCGCATTTTCCCTCCCGCGCCCATCCACTCTCGGCGATCGAGAGCGATCCGTTTCATCCGCCTCATCCGTTCGATCCGCATCGCTCTCTGTAAACCGAACTGACCACCAGGGCTGTTCTCAGGAGTCGGCGGCGTCCCGAGCGGCGGTCAGGCTCGATTCCCGAAGTTGATGAATCTGCCGTGTTCAGACGAAAATGAAGTACGCCGCAAACCCGACCGCCGTCGCGTACATGATCGGATGCACTTCTCGCCATTTCCCGACGAACAGCTCGATCACGACGAACGTGATGAATCCGTACCCGATACCGTGCGAAACGGAGTACGTGAACGGAATCGTCACGAGAAGCACGAAGGCGGGGATCGCCGTCTCGATGTTGCGGAAATCGATGCGCGCGATCTGCTGACACATGAGGAATCCGACGGCGACGAGCGCCGGCGCCGTGGCCGCCGCGGGGACGATCCCGACGACCGGCGCCAGAAACATCGACAGCGCGAACAGCAGTCCGACAATCACTGAGTGCAGCCCGGTCCGCGCGCCCTCGGCGACTCCTGCTGCGGACTCTATGTAGCTCGTCACCGAGCTCGCGCCGAAGAACCCGCCCACGGCGGCGCTGAACGAATCGACGGCCAGGATCCGACGCGTTCCCGGGATACGTCCTTCGTCATCCTGAAGGCCAGCCTCGTCGGCAACGGCGGTGACCGTACCGATCGTGTCGAAGAAATCGACGAGGAAGAGCGGGACGAGCAAGGGGAGCACGCTCAGCGCGAGCGCGCCGCGCACGTCGGCCTGGCCAACGGTCTCGAACGAGGGGATCGTCAGCCACGCGTCGGTCGGCAACGACGCCGCGCCTAACACGAACGCCAGGCCCGTGCTCGCGAGAATGCCGAGGACGATCGCCCCGGTGACTCGACGTGCGATCAACACGATCGTAATGAGCAGCCCGATGAGCGCGACCACCGCCTCCGGTGTGCGGAGCGACCCATGCGTGACGGGCGGCATCACGGCAAGAGGGTTCGCGGCGAGTGCGCCGAGGGTCCCCTGCGGTACGATCACGAGTCGGGCGTTGACGAGGCCGATGAACGCGATGAAGAGACCTATGCCGACACCGATCGCACGCCGTAGATCGCGCGGGATGGCATTCATCACGGCCTCGCGAAGTCCGAACAGCACGAGTGCGAGCGCCAGTACTCCATCCAGGACCACGAGGCCCATGGCGGTCTGCCAACCGCCCGCCGCCGGCGCGACCTGATACGCGACGACGGCGTTCAATCCCATCCCCGCTGCGAGCGCCACCGGGAAGTTCGCGACCAGGCCCATGAGACCCGAGCAGATGGCGGCGGATGCAGCCGTCGCGGCGACGGCCGCCTCCGTCGGAACCCCGGCCGCCGCGAGAATCGCGGGGTTCGCGAACAGGATGTACGCCATCGTGAGGAACGTCGTCACTCCGCCGCGTGCTTCGGCGGCAACGGTCGACCCACGGGCGGTGATGTCGAAGTATCGGAGCATCTGGTGCTCCCGGTGAACCGAAGGGGAACTATCCCGACCGCAGAGCTGTCATCCCGAGCCGTCAGGCACTTGTCATCCTGAGCCATGCTGCGCCTGCCCTCGAGGAGCCCGCCCGCAGGTGGGCACCCGGCGACGAAGGGAAGGATCCTCAATCGTCCCGCCCGAGGCCCTCTCCCGGACGCCGAGGATCCTTCGCTTCGCGCAGGATGACAACACCGCCGCCGCTACAAGCTCGCGACGAGCTCCTTGATCGC
>Ga0075430_100004931_pt1 | contig 11223 bp, 10 predicted proteins | sample RhiMetdeltSRZDD4_FD_75294 | JGI IMG/M metagenome (GOLD analysis project Ga0075430, IMG submission 75294) | Populus rhizosphere microbial communities from Tennessee, USA - Rhizosphere MetaG P. deltoides SRZDD4 | ecosystem: Host-associated > Plants > Roots > Rhizosphere > Soil | place: USA... | reverse complement strand
CGGCCGCGGCCGTCGCGAGGACCGTGGCAAAGGGAGAAGCCCACGCCGGCATCGTGATTGATGGGGCGGGTCTCGGCTCTACGATTGCCGCCAACAAGGTCCGCGGCGTGAGGGCCGCGATGTGTCTCAATCAGACGCTCGCGCGCTATGCGCGTCAGCACAATGGCGCCAACGTGCTGGCACTGGGCGCCACTCTCGTATCCGTTCCAGACGCCCTGACTATTGTCGATACCTTTATCGACACGCCGATGCGGGAAGCGCGGTATATCCGGCGCCTGGCCAAGATCCTGCAACTCGAGCGCGCGTGACTTCGGCCTGATCCACGTGAGCATGGACGCACGCGACGTCGATCTGTTGATTCGCCTCATCATCGAGGAGCTTGCGGCCGCTGGCGCGACTCCCTCCCCGACGCGCTGCCCGTGCCACTCCTACCTTTATGAATGCTGCCCCGATCGCTTGAGGGGAGTGCTCGACGCAGGGGCAACTCGTATCGGCGTTCATGCCTCGGGTGGCACCTCAGATGGCGTCGCGTCGCTCATCGATCACACATTGCTCAAGCCGGACGCCACGCGTGGTGAGATCGAGCAACTGTGCACCGAGGCCGCCGAGAATCACTTCGCGAGCGTCTGCGTGAACCCGACCTGGGTCGCGCTCTGTGCGACCAGGCTTCGCGGAACGTCTGTGAAGGTGTGCTCGGTCGTTGGCTTTCCACTGGGGGCGACGACGCCGGATACGAAGCATTACGAGACAAGGCGGGCGATCTTCGACGGCGCCCACGAGATCGACATGGTGATCAATGTGGGTGCCTTGAAATCTGGCGACCTGCGTATCGTCGAGCGTGATATCGAGGCCGTGACGACGCCGTGTCGGGAAGCCGGTGTCCTGAGCAAGGTCATCATCGAGGCGGCGCTCCTCACGAACGAGGAAAAAGTAGCCGCCTCCACCCTGGCAAAGGCGGCAGGGGCGGACTTTGTGAAGACGTCGACCGGCTTTGGGCCCGGCGGGGCAACCGCGGCGGATGTAGCCCTGATGCGCTCGGTAGTGGGCGCGGAGATGGGAGTGAAGGCCGCAGGGGGTGTGCGCGATCTGGACTCGCTCAAGGCGATGGTGGCCGCCGGTGCAACCCGGATCGGCGCCAGTGCAGGCGTTCGCATTGTCCAGGAATCACGCGGCGAGAGTCCAACGGCCATGGCCAAGGGATACTGAACGGTGCTTCGTCACGCTGCGCTCCTGATAGCGCTGCTGCTGCCAACCGCGGTGTTTGCTCAGGTCGAACCCGGTCCACCGGGGCCGTACGTGATCGACCTGCACGGCGCGATGCTCGGTGTTCCCAACGCCGGCGAGTTCTATCCGGCATTGCCGACCTCGGGGATCATTCCTGGGCGCGCTTTTGGGCTCGACGCGGGAGCGCACGTCCTCCTGGGGGGACCGGGTTCCTCGCGTCTCGGATTTGGAGCGAGCGTGATCGTCGTGCGTGGTCGCGTGGGTCCGCCTGATGTGTCCGCTAAACTCGCCGCGATCGCGCCACAAGTCTCCCTCAACTTCGGTACGGGTGATGGCTGGAGCTATCTTGGCGTTGGGTATGGTGTGGGGCAGATCTCCACGCATGTATCAACGACTCCGGCGGCTGGCGTCGAGGATGATGCCGGCACCGCGCTGAACCCGGACGTGAAGACCGGCACGGTTGGGACGCTGAATGCAGGCGGCGGCGCGCGGTGGTTTGTGACGCCGCACGCGGCGGTCGGCTTCGATGTGCGCTTCTACAGGTTCGCTGCATCGAGCCAGCATGGTACCCCCGCGACGATGCGCATGGCGTTGTCGGTGGGAGTGTCGCTCCGCTAAGATAGAGAAATCGCAGGCGACGGCAGGCGGGCTTAGCATAGTGGTAATGTCCTGGCTTCCCAAGCCAGTTAGACGGGTTCGATCCCCGTAGCCCGCTCCACCTTCCTCAACACGCGGCTCACACGGTACAATCGCGGCGTCACCGCGACGGCAAGCCGTCCCATTTCATACCGATCGAGGGCCATGTGAGCGTAAGCCTGACTACACCCGTCTGGAAGCGTGGACTGCTCTTCGTCGCGGGAGCCTCGATCCTCTCGCTGGGAGTCGCCTGCGAGCGCCGGCCCGCGACCGGGGGCGATACAGCCGACACCGGCGAGATCGTCATCGGCATGTACGGTTCGCTGACCGGCGACGGCGCGTCCTTCGGCCAGTCATCCCGCGAGGCGACTGAGCTGGCGGTGGACGAAGTCAACACCGCGGGGGGCATCCTCGGCGGACGCAAGTTCAAGCTCCTCGTTGAAGACGATCAGAGCAAACCGGACGAAGCTGCGAGCGCTGTCACCAAGCTCATCACTCAGGACAAGGCGGTTGCCATCCTTGGCGAAGTGGCGAGCCGCCGTTCGCTCGCGGCCGCGCCGATCGCTCAGCGCTACGCCGTGCCCATGATCACGCCCTCGTCAACCAACGAGCGCGTCACGGAAGTGGGCGACTACATCTTCCGCGTCTGCTTCATCGATCCCTTTCAGGGCGAGGTACTGGCGAAGTTCGCGGTGAACGACCTGAAGGCGAAGAAAGCCGCTGTCCTCAAGGACATCCAGCAGGACTACTCGGTGGGCCTCACCGACTCCATCACGCGCAGCTTTGCCGCGCTTGGCGGTCAGGTGCTGGATCCGGTGAGCTATAGCTCCGGCGACGGCGATTTTCGCGCGGTGCTGACCCAGATCCGCAGTCAGAAACCCGACGTTGTGTTCGTGACTGGCTACTATCCCGAAGCAGCGATCATCGCTAGACAGGCACGCGAGCTTGGGATGAACATGCCGCTCCTCGGTGGCGATGGCTGGGTCGGAGACGCGCTGCAGAACGGTCGTGAGGCACTCAACAACACCTACATCTCGAACCACTACTCCGGTGACAATCCGGATCCTGTGGTGCAGAACTTTGTGACGACCTATACCGCCAGGTTCAAGCGCGAGCCGGATGCCATCGCCGCTCTGGCCTACGACGCCGTCAAGGTGCTGGCCGATGCGATGACCCGCGCGAATTCGACAGACGGACCGAAGGTGCGTGATGCGCTCGCCAAGACGGATGTCGCTGGTGTCACCGGCAGGCTGAAGATAAACGCGAAGCGGAACATGGAAAAGCCCGCGGTCATCCAGGAGGTCACCTTCAAGGACGGCAAGGTGAAGTTCGTGTACAAGACCACGATCAATCCGTAGTGCAGACCTTCCTCCAGCAGACCATCAACGGCCTGTCGCTGGGGGCCATATACGCCCTCATCGCGCTCGGCTACACGATGGTGTACGGCGTCCTGCGCCTCATCAACTTTGCCCACGGCGACGTGTACATGCTCGGCGCCTTCGCCGGGTACTTTCTCGCGAACGCCCTTCAACTCGACGCCAACCCCTCAATTCTCTGGGCCATCGTCGTTACGATTGGGGCGATGGCGATCTGCGCGGTCATCGGAATCCTCATTGAACGCCTGGCCTACCGGCCGGTCCGCCATCATTCGCGACTGACCTCGCTCATCACGGCCATCGGCGTGTCGCTGCTCCTCGAGTATGGCGGTCAAGTGGTGTTCGGCGCGACGCCGCGATTTTTCCCCCAGATGATTCGGTCCCGGACGTTTGTCCTGGGGGGCGTCCAGATTACGAACCAGAGCCTGCTGATCATCCTGCTCGCCGTGGCGGTGATGTTTGGTCTGCACTTCATCGTGCACCGGACCAAGATCGGAAAGGCCATGCGCGCCACGTCGTACAACCTCGCGGTGGCGAAGTTGATGGGTATCAACACCGACCGAGTCATCGCCTTTACCTTCGCCCTCGGATCCGCGCTGGCGGCCGCCGGAGGCGTGATGGTGGCTCTCTCCATTCCGCGCATTGACCCCCTCATGGGGCTGATGACTGGCTTGAAGGCGTTTGTCGCCGCGGTACTTGGGGGCATCGGGAATATTCCGGGCGCGATGCTCGGGGGGATGCTCATCGGGCTGATGGAAACCGCTCTCAGCGCCACGGCCTATTCCACGTACCGGGACGCCGTTGCTTTTGGAGTGCTGATCCTCATCCTGCTGTTTAGACCGGCCGGCATCCTGGGCACCTCAGGGACGGACAAGGTCTAGGCACGATGCGCCCGCGCACCAAGCTGATCGCCATCGTCGTGACGATGGCCGTGCTCTTGGGGCTGAATCAGGTCGTTGAGTACGGCTTCGGCGAGTTCCAGGTCAACCCGTACTACGCGCGGATCATCAATCTCGTCGGCATCAACATCACCCTCGCCGTCAGCCTGAACCTCATCAACGGACTGGCCGGACAATTCTCGATTGGACATGCCGGGTTCATGGCCGTGGGCGGCTACGCCGCCACGTACCTCACTGTCTATCACGGTCAGGAACTCGCAGGATTGGCCGGGACGACGCTCGCGACCGGACTTGGTGCATCGGTGGCGATGGCCTTCAGCCTGCTGGTCGGTGCGTGCGCGGCGGCGGCGGCGGGACTGGCGGTTGGGATTCCCTCGCTGCGGCTGAAGGGGGACTACCTCGCCATCGTGACGCTCGGATTCAGCGAGATCATTCGCGTGGTCATCCTGAACATTCCGGCTGTTGGCGGCGCGACCGGATTCACCGACGCGATTCCCATCACCAACTTCTTCTGGATTTTCGCGATGGCGATTCTCGCCATCGTCGTCGTACGCAATATCGCTTCGTCCACATTCGGGCGAGCGCTGGCCGCGATCCGGGGGGATGAGATTGCCGCGGAGGCGATGGGCGTCAGGACGACCAGATATAAGGTGCTCGCTTTCGTGATCAGCGCGGCCTTCGCCGGGGTGGCCGGTGGGTTGTCGGGTCAGCTCTTTGCGAACCCGCTGAACCCGCAGAACCTTAATTTTGTGAAGTCGATCGAGGTGATTGTCATGATCGTCCTCGGTGGCATCGGGTCGACGACCGGGGCCGTGTTCGGCGCGACGGCGCTGACGATCCTTCCCGAGGCGCTTCGCCCGGTCGACCGTCAGTTCCCAGGCCTGCGAATGGTGATCTACGCGCTTGTGCTGATCCTGCTCATGATCTTCAGACCGCAGGGCGTGTTCGGCCGAAGAGAGCTCGGCTGGCAGTGGCTGCGCGTCAGGAGAAGTCGATGAGTATCAGCGGGTCGGGCTCCGCTCTTCTCGATGTGCAGGATGTCACGATGCGCTTTGGCGGGATTACCGCGGTGAAAGCGCTCACGATGAAGGTTCCGCAGGGCGCGTTGTACGGGCTGATTGGGCCCAACGGAGCGGGCAAGACGACGATCTTCAACGTTCTGACAGGCGTGTATCAGCCCACCGAAGGCGAAGTGCGCTTCGATGGGTCACGCATCGATGGTAAGAAGGCGTATCAGATCACGGAGCTTGGAGTCGCGCGAACGTTTCAGAATATCCGGCTCTTTGCAGATATGACGGTGCTTGAAAACGTCATGACAGCGCGTCACTTGCGGGCACGGCAGGTGCTGGCCGATGCGGTCGTCGGAACCCCCCGTCACCAGATCGAGGAGCGCGCGATTCAGGCCTACGCATTGGAGCTTCTGAAAATCTTCGGCCTCGACAAAGTAGCCAACGAGGATGCGATCGGCCTTCCGTACGGCAGCCAGCGGCGTCTGGAGATTGCCAGGGCGCTCGCAACAGATCCCAAGCTTCTGCTGCTGGACGAACCCGCTGCGGGTATGAACCCGCAGGAATCGAGGGACCTCATGCACCTGGTCCGCTGGCTTCGTGACGAGTTGAAGCTGACCATCTTGCTGGTTGAGCACAACATGAAGGTCGTCATGGGGATCTGCGAGACGATTCAGGTGATCGACTACGGTGAGACGATCGCGATCGGCCCGCCCGCAGAAATTCAGCGACATCCAAAGGTGATCGAGGCGTACCTCGGCGGAGGCTGAATTGTTGCTGCAGCTCGAAAGGCTCAATGTCTTCTACGGCGGCATCCATGCGCTGAGGGACGTGTCCTTGTCCGTGAATGCGGGCGAAGTTGTCGCGCTGATCGGCGCCAACGGGGCGGGGAAGTCCACGACGCTTCGGGCGATCACCGGGCTGCGTAGTCCTCGGAGCGGTCGAATCGTCTTCGAGGGACAGGACATTGCCGGCCTGCCCGCGCATACGCTTGTCGCGCGTGGTATCTCCATGGCCCCCGAAGGGCGCGGCGTGTTCGCCAACCTCACCGTGCTCGAGAACCTCGAGATGGGCGCCTATCTTCAAACGGCGAAGGATCAGATTGCCCGCGACTTGGACCGTGGATTTACACTGTTCCCACGTCTCAAGGAGCGGGTCAAGCAGAAGGCCGGCACGCTGTCAGGTGGTGAGCAGCAGATGCTCGCCATCGCGCGTGCGCTGATGTCTCGACCAAAGCTCCTCCTTCTCGACGAACCGTCGCTCGGCCTGGCGCCGCTCGTCTGCCACACCATCTTCAGCACGATTGACGAGATCAAGGCGACCGGCACGACCGTCCTCCTGGTCGAGCAGAACGCCAATGCTGCACTGAAGCACGCCGATCGCGCATATGTCCTCGAAACTGGTTCGGTGACACTCGAAGGCACAGCCGCGGAGATCGCCGGCGACAAGCGGGTGAGAGAGGCCTATCTTGGAGAGTAGATGTAGCCGCCCACAGGCAGATCTCTGCGGCAGGAATCTTGTATAGGGTCTCGTAGTCGGCCTACAAAGGAGATCGTCATGTCGAGAACTCTTCTGGCGGGGGGACGCGCCCTCCTCTTCGCGAGCACCGTCGGGGTTGTCATTGTGTTGCTGTACCAAACGGGAATCCTCGCTCAGGATCGTCAGGTTGGCGGTATTGGCCTCACCGTGTTTGCCGACGCCAATTTTCGTGGCGCCAGTGCCACGTTCCGCGACGATGTCCCCGACCTTCGAGCCGTGCGACTGAACGATCAGGTTACGAGCGTGCTGGTTGGACGAGGTGAGGTGTGGGAGGTCTGCGAGGACGTGAACTACGGCGGGCGCTGCCAGGTCCTTTCCGACGAAGAGTCGGACCTCCGCAGGGTGGGCTGGAGCGACACAATTTCCTCGGCGCGTCAGGTGCGTGGTGGGCGAGGTGGTCGCGGCGGTGGGCTCTTTCCGAATTTTCCCAACGTTGGCGGCCGCGGACGCATCGAGCTTTTCGCCGGAACGCGGTTCAACGGTCCGAGTCGAGCCTTCAACGAGGCTGAGCCGAACCTGTTGCCGCTCGGCTTCAACGACCAGGCGATGAGCGTTCGCCTGGCACCCAACGAGACGTGGGAACTCTGTGCCGACGCGAACTTCAGGAACTGTCGCGTAATCAACTCGAGCTCTGCCGACCTGAGCGACATCGGCATGTCCACGCGTATCTCCTCGCTGCGCCCGTTGAACCAGGGCGGCCGTGGCCGTGGCGATGTCGGTAATGGTCGTCCACCTTTTGGCGGACGGGCGCGCCTCGTGCTCTATGACCAGCGGAACTTCCGCGGGCAGGCGTTCTCTGTGGACGATGCCACGCCGAACTTCCGCGGGTTCAACGGCCGGGCGGAAAGCGTCGAAGTGCAAGGGGGAGCGTGGGAGATCTGCACGGACCCGGGTTTTCGTGGACGGTGCACGACGGTGTCAGATGACGTCAATGACCTCGGCCGGATCGGCCTTCGGAATAATGTGGGCTCTGCGCGCCCGGTGCGGGGTGGTTTCCCGCGCTGACGGCCTACGTCAGCTTAGCGCCTGAATAGACGGTCGAGCACGCTCACGCTTCCTATGAAGAGGTTGAGACGCGTGCGCATGAAGTTGACTTCGACCGACGGGACCGCGGACAAGACCATCGTGCGATCCTGACTGTCCTTGTGTTCCGGCCAATCGGGCCCGCTCGGCGACGATGGCGTGCCCGTGCGCGCGAAACCAAACCAGTAGTCGCCGACCGTGCGTGAGAACGCGCGGTCGGCTTCCGTGAACCGGACCGCGCTTCCCATCGCTTCGTGGCTGTCTAACGTGAACATCACGTCTCCGCCATGATACGCACCGTTGACCTGACTCCGCCCGCCAACAGCGACATAGTCAAAGTAGTAACGCCACGTAGGTGCCAGCCGAGAATGTCGATCGGCAGCCCATCGTGCGTTCATCGTGAAGATGGCGTCACGGACAGACTGGCGGCCCAGATCGTCGTCGTCACGGGCGTCCGGATAAAGCGCCCGCAGGGGCAGATGCGCTGCGCCAAGCCGGGCAACGAGCTGCGCGAAATCAAAACCAAACGCCTGCACCACGCTGGAATCGTCGCTGACGCTGCCGAGGACGAGCGGCAGCCGCGCTTCCTGTCCGTCGGCGAACGTGTCCTGAATTGACCTGGGGAGTACCGGATCGCCCCGTACTGGAACCGGAGACACCGACAGCGATCGGCCGATCATCGTTGCGAATTGATCCCCACGCAGACCGCGAAGCTGGTCCGCGGTAGCGGCGGCGCCATTGAGGCCAGACGCACGGGCCACGGCGATTCCGAGCGTCAGTGCCTGCAGGCGGGTTGCGTCGGGAATGGCGTAGGAGCTCTGTGCAATACCCTTGTGGAAGAGCCCCCGTGCCAATGGAGAGGCAAAGAGCGCCAGCACGGTCTTTGCGCCCGCGGATTGTCCCGCTATCGTCACGTTCGTGGCGTCTCCGCCGAAGGCGGCAATGTTGCCCTGAATCCACGTGAGGGCTTGAATGACGTCGAGGAGGCCGAAATTCACAGGGCCGCCGGGGCTCTCGCGTTCGAGGGCGGGGTGCGCGAAAAAGCCGAGTTGTCCCAGCCGATAGTTGAGCGTGACAACAACCGCACCGCGCGATGCGAGAGATGTCCCGTTGTAAGCGTCGAGACTTCCTGTGCCGAAAATGAAGGCGCCACCGTGAATCCAGACGAACACGGGTAGTCTGGCCGATCGATCGATCTTCTGCGTCCAGATATTCAGGGTGAGGCAGTCTTCACCCGATTTTCCAGCGTCGCCACCATTCGCTGCCGAGAGTCCCGGGGGCTGGATACACGAGAGGCCGAAGTATTCGGCATCCAGTGTTTCGGCTCGTGAGGCGGGAGGCCTTGGAGCACGCCAGCGTAAAGGACCGACAGGAGGCATCGCATACGGGACGCCTCGGAAGACATAGGCACCCCTCTCGACCGTGCCCCGAATCGCTCCTTCCGGCGTCGCGACGATCGGGCGGGCGTTTGGATCGGGATGGTCTTGTGCGGTTGCCGGGCCGGAAGCGTTCTGGGAGAGTCGAGCGCCGTCACTCGTGGAAGAGGGCGTTCCGCGACATCCGATGAGCGCCCAGACGACGCCAACAGCGATGAGGGTCGATGTGGTCTTCAACCGCGGATGATGTGCAGGACCTCGTCTCGCCGGCGTTCCATCTCCGCAGGAGTTGCCGCCTCGAGGTTGAGACGAAGGAGCGGTTCGGTGTTGGACGGCCGCACGTTGAAGTGCCAGTCGGGGTAGTCGACCGAGATGCCGTCGAGCGTGGCAATCGTCGCGTCTTTGTAGCGTGCCTGGATGGCGGCGAGCCTGGCCGGCACCTCGTCCATCGATTGGAGCTTGGTGTTGATTTCCCCGGAGATGAAGTAGCGCTCGCGGAACGGTGCCAGCAGTTCGTGCAGGGTCATGTTCTTCTTCGACATCAACTCCAGGATCAGCAGGGCGGGAATGAATCCATTGTCAGCATAGTAGAAGTCGCGAAAGTAGTAGTGCCCCGTCACTTCGCCGCCGAAGATTCCGTCGTCTTCCCGCATGCGACGCTTGATGAAGGCGTGACCGACGCGGTTCATCAGGGATTGTCCGCCCAGCCGTGCCGCGGTGTCCCTGACCGCGTGGCTCGCCCTGAGGTCGTAGATGATCGTCGAGCCTGGATGCTTGAGCAGGAAAGCCTCGGCGAGGAGGGCGGTGATGAAGTCGCCCGAGATGAACTCTCCGCTGCCGTCGATGAAGAAACAACGGTCGGCGTCGCCGTCCCACGCGATACCGATGTCGGCGCCCTGGCGGATCACCTCGGCGGTGATGTCCTTGCGGTTTTCCTCGATAAGGGGATTCGCCTCGTGATTCGGAAAGGTGCCGTCGATCGTGAAGCACAGCTTCGTCGTCCGACAGGGGAGCCGTTCGAAGAGCTTCGGCGCCACGAGGCCGGCCATGCCGCTTCCGGCATCGAGGACCACGTTGAACGGCTTGATTGCCGACACGTCGATGAAGGACATGACCTTCTCGACATAGCCGTCGAGGACGTTTCGGGCAGTGAGCGTGCCGGGCTTCGCCGCGGCGGCCGGAATGTGGTCGTTGGCAATCATGTCGCGGATATCGCCGATGCCCGCATCGCCACTGAGTGGCAGCGCCTGCGCCCGCACCAGCTTGATACCGTTGTACCGACCGGGATTGTGGGAGGCCGTGATCTGTGCCCCGCCTTCGAGATTGCCGGCGGCGACCGCGAAGTACATCATGTCGGTCGCCATCATGCCGAGGTCAATCACGTCGGCGCCCTGCTCACGGGCACCTTCAATGAAGGCTGCGGCGATCGTCGGAGACGATACGCGCATGTCCCGCGACACGCAGATCTCTTTCGCGCCCAGATACGCCACGAACCCGCGCCCGATCTGGCGTGCCACCACCTCGTTGATCTCGCCTGGATAAAGGCCACGTACGTCGTACGCCTTGAAGATGCTCTCGTCGATTTGCATTGGTTTGGTTTCTCGTCGCCGGGTCTGAAGACCCGGCCTACGTACCTTCCGGTCGGCGGGTTCGTACGTAGGGCGGGTCTTCAGACCCGCCGCACTACGCCTTCGAATAATCCGTCAAGATCGTCCCATCACCAAGAACGGTACCCTTCGAGACTACCGCATTCGCGCCGATGTGACAGTTGCGGCCTATGATGGCCGAGCGAACCTCAGCCTGAGCGTCGATCCGGCAACCTGGCCAGATAATGGCCCCGTCGATGACGGCGGTTTCCCCGATGCGCGTGTCCTCTCCGACGACGGAATAGGGCGCCACTCGCGCACCGGCCGCGATGTGGGCACCGTCACCGATGAAGCATGGACCTTCGATGATGGCACCAGGATCCACCCGTGCGGCAGGTGACACCAGGGTACGAGAGGATCCTGCGTAACGGAAGGGACCTGCGCCGAACCGCCCCTCCATCACGTCGCGGTGAACCTGTACGTACTTTTCCGGGGTACCAATGTCGATCCAGTAGCCCGCATAGACGTAGCCAAGAAACGTTTCGCCACGCTCGACA
>Ga0075430_100004930_pt1 | contig 11225 bp, 7 predicted proteins | sample RhiMetdeltSRZDD4_FD_75294 | JGI IMG/M metagenome (GOLD analysis project Ga0075430, IMG submission 75294) | Populus rhizosphere microbial communities from Tennessee, USA - Rhizosphere MetaG P. deltoides SRZDD4 | ecosystem: Host-associated > Plants > Roots > Rhizosphere > Soil | place: USA... | reverse complement strand
GCCATGATCGCCAGGTCGTAGGCGCTGGAGTAGTGGCCGTCCGCGTCCAGGCCGTGTGGGTTCCTGAACTGCGTGTCCTTCAGCCCCATCACCTTCGCCTTCGCGTTCATCATCTCGACGAAGCGGGCCTCCGATCCCGCGACGTGCTTCGCGACGGCGATGGCCGCGTCGTTGCCGCTGGAGAGCATCATGCCGTAGAGCAGCGTCTCCAGCGAGACGGTCTGGCCGGGCATCAGCCCCATCACCGTGCTCTCGGTCTGCCAGTACAGCTTGTTGCTGTCGACGTCCACCGTCACGCGATCCGATAGGCGCCCGTTCTCGATCGCCACGATCGACGACATGATCTTGGTGGTGCTGGCCTGCGGCAGGCGGGCGTGGCCGTTCCGGGCGTAGAGGACCGCGCCGGACTCGCCGTCGACGACGATGGCGCTCTCGGCCTGCGGGATCGGCGGCCAGCTCGACGCGATCCGCTCGGGGGCGCGCTTCCCCGTAACCGCGTCGACCTCGCCGCCCTTCGCCAGTTCATATTCGTACTTCGGCGGTCCGGACGGACCGAAATCGTTGAGATTGGCCCAGACCTGCCCGGGCAGGCGCCCCTCGCCGCGCCCCGGATCGAACAGCCGCGAGCGGCCGTTCTCGACCTGCTCGACGACGACGAAGCTGGAGAACTGCGGCGCCGTCCAGAGCCTGTTCGCCTCGGGGCCGGGGCCGTCGAAGACGTCGGTCGGCTTGAAGTTCTGGACCCAGGCACGGGCCGGCTGCGCGGGCGAGGCCGGCGCGACGCCCATCGCCGCGGGCGTGGCGCTCGGCACGATCTGATTCGTGAAGCCCGACGAGGACGACGAGGTCGACAGCGAGTTGACGATACCCGGCGCCGACGGGTTGACGATGCCCGGTGCCTCGGCGCTGACGATCGGAACGGGGGACGACGCCGCCAGGACCACGGAGGTGGCTGGCTCGCCCCAGCGGGCCCCGAGTCCGCTCAAGGTCATCGCCGCGAGCAGAGCCAGGACCGCCAGGTGGTGCGTGACCCGCATCAGCAATCTCTCCGGTCGGCGTGAGATGGTGCGTACACGTTCGGCTCGGGACCGGCCGGGGCGCGAGCCGAGTATAACAGCGGGATCACGGGGCCTGGCCCCGGGGCGTCGCCGGAGACTCACATCCCCGTCACAGCGCGCAACGATCGTGCCGCCGAGGTGGCTCAGGTGCCCGTCGTGGCCTGCCTCGTGCGGTCCGGCGAGCACGGCCTGGGAGCGCGGCGTTGGACGTCGAATACCCACCGTTACAATCAAACGAAAGGCTCGGGCTGTGGCCGCGCTTAGACGGGTCGACGTGACGGAAGTGTAATTAGCGCGGCTGGCGGGCTACTCGGGTCGGATCGAGGGACGGCGTGCTGCTCCGCGAGCTGGTGCTCGTCAACTTCCGGAACTACGTGCGACTGGCGCTGACGCCGGGCGATCCGATCACCGTGCTCGTCGGCGACAACGGCCAGGGCAAGAGCAACGTCCTCGAAGCGATCTACCTCCTGGCGACGACGCGCTCGCCCCGTACCGGCAACGACCGCGAGCTGGTCCACTGGCGAGCCCGCCGCGACGTCATCCCGTTCGCGCGGCTGGAGGCCCGCATCCATCGCGAGAACGCCGACCTCCACGTCGAGATCCTGATCAAGGCGGAGAACGACCCGGCCGCGTCGTCGCCGGGCGACGACGGCACGGTGCCCTCGATCCGGCCGGTCACCAAACAGGTCAAGGTCAACGGCCTGCCGACCCGCGCCGTCGAGCTGATCGGGCAGGTGAACGTCGTGCTGTTCACCCCGGACGACGTCGCGCTGGTCGCCGGATCGCCGTCCGGACGGCGGCGCTACCTGGATATCACGGTCTCCCAGGTCGACGGCCATTACCTCCGGGCGCTCCAGCGGTACAACAAGGTGCTGGTCCAGCGGAACACGTTGTTGCGCCAGGTCCGGGAGCGCCGCCAACGTCGCGAGGCGCTCGACTTCTGGAACGAGGAGCTGGTGCGGCTGGGGACCTACGTCGTGGCGCGCCGGGTCGAGACTATCGCGGCGATGAACCGCGACCTCGCCCCGCTCTATCGGGAGCTGGGGGGCAGCCAGGACGACCTCGCCGTCGAGTACCGGCCGACCGCTCACGCCCCGACCGACCCCGTCCCCGATAGGGCGCAATTAGCCGAGCTGTACACTGCCCGAGTCGGCGAGCAGCTCGGCCGGGAGATCGAGCAGGGCGTCTCGCTGGTCGGGCCGCACCGCGACGACTTCGCCTTCATGGTGGACGGCGTCGACCTCCACGACTACGGCTCGCGGGGGCAGCAGCGGCTCGCCGTGATCGCGCTGAAGCTCGCCGAGGCGCAATTCATGCGCCGGGAGACCGAGGAGCGGCCGATCCTCCTCCTGGACGACATCCTCTCGGAGCTGGACCCGGTCCGGCGGGGGTTCGTGCTGGGGCAGGCCGGCCGAGCCGGCCAGACGCTCATCACCACGACGGACCTCGACGACTTCGGACCCGACCTCCTGGAGCGTGCGACGCTGGTGCGGGTGGAGCGGGGCGCGATCGCGCCCGTCGGGCCGGATGACCCGAAACACGGGCCGGCCTCATTCCATGCCGGGCCTACCAACGGCACGGCCTATCCCGAGCCGGCGACCGGCCTGCGCCGGGTTGCCGAGCAGCCCTCCGAGTCGCCAACCGGCCCCGAGCCATCCTAGCGTCGCGTCTCGTCGTTTCCCGCCGACCGTCAGAACCCCGCGCCAGGGCCACCGCCGACGAGCGTATTCCACGCCCCGCAGCCGTCGACCACGGTGAGCGGCACGGTCGTCGGCTGGGGCGGCTGCCCGGGCGGGGTCGGGTTCGCGCGCTGGACCACGAGGCTCACGGTGGCGGCGTTCGGCGTGATCGGCACAGCCTGCCCGCTCGCGATCGGCTGGCCGTTGAGGGTCACCCGCGCGTTCTCGAACGTGCCGAAGCGCAGCTCGCTGATCAGGTTGCTACCGGCGCCGTTGAGCGGCGTGGCGCGGACCGTCGCGTTGAGCGCGCCGCCTCCGGACGCCACCGCTGTCTCAACCCTCGGCCGCGGCGCACAGGCAGTCGGCGTGACGGTGATGGCGACCGTGATGATGCTGCCGTTGGTGGCCGCGCCGTCGCTCGCCACGTAGGTGAACGAGTCGGCGCCTGCGAACCCCTGGGTCGGCGTGTAGGTGAAGCCGCCGTTCGGGCTCAAGCTGAGCGTGCCGCTGGCCGGATTACCTACCAGCACGGCCGTCAGCGGGGTGCTGTCGATATCCGTGTCATTCGCCAGTACGCCTGGCGCCGCGACGGTCAGGACCTGCTGAGCTGGGGTCGAGTAGGCGTCGGGGGCGGCGGTCGGGGGGTCGTTGACCGGCGTCACCGTGATCGCCACGGTGTCGGCGTCGACCTGGCCTCCCCCCGGGCCGAGCAGATCGCTCGTGTTGACCTGGAGCGCCGCCGCGCCGTTGAAGTTGCCGGTTGGCTTAAATGTCAGCGTGGTGAGGGCCGCGTTGATCGCCGTGAGCGTGCCGCTGAACGCCATCGTCGGGTTGGCGGTGCCGTTGCCCTGGTCGAACGTCAGGCCGGCCGTACCACCGAGCGTCAGCACGCCGTTCGTCGCGGCCAGCGTGACCCGGAGCGGGCTGGAGCCATTGTCCGGGTCGGCAATGCTGACGCGGTTGCCGTTGGCCGCCGACAGGACCAGCGGCGTATCCTCGGCCGTCGTCTGCGAGCCGGGCACGGTGTTGACCGGAGGCGCGACCTGGGCCAGCTTCATGGCGAAGGCGTCGTTGTTTCCAGCGCTGGTCTGGCCGACGGTCCCCGCTCCGGGGTCGAAGTCGATTGAACCAAAAAACGAGCCGGCCAGGTAGACGCTGCCGGAGTGTGAGCCGACGTGGTTGACGGCGATCTCGCTGCCAGAGGCTTGACTGGAACCACCGCCGAACTGTCTGGCCCAGACCAGGCCGCCGCCAGTGTCCAGCTTTACGGCGAAGGCGTCCTGCGTCCCGAGGCTGGTCACGTTGAGGGCGCCGGGGCCGGGGTCGAAGTCGACCATGCCCCGGAACTCGCCGGTCAGGTAGACGTTGGCCGACTGGTCAAGCGCAATGTCTGCCGCGCCGTCGAAATCGATGCCGCCGAACTGCCGGGCCCAGACCAGGCCGCCGCTGGCGTTCCACTTGGTGGCGAATCCGTCGTAACTGCCATTACTGGTGAACATTAACGTCCCGGCGCCCGGGTCTAAATCGGCCCCACCGTGGAAGGTGCCGGTCGCGTAGACGTTGCCTACGCCGTCGACGGCCACGCTGTTGACAAAGGTCTCGGCACCGGTTCCGCAGATCGCTCCCGCCCAGATCAGGCCGCCATCCGCCCCGTTCAGCTTCACAATGAAGCCGTCGAGGTCCCCGGAGCAGGTGAGCAGGAACGTCCCGGGGCCGGGGTCGAAGTCGGTCGTGCCCCAGAAGGCCCCGGTCGCGTACACGTTGCCGGCCCCGTCGACGGCGATCCCGACTCCATAGTCGTGGAAGTCAGAATCCGTGCCGCCGAAACGGGCGGCCCAATTGAAATCGCCGGCCTGGCCCAATTTAACGACGAACGCGTCGTACCCGCCTTCGCTTTCCAGGAGTGCTGTGCCCGGGCCGGGATCGAAATCTACCGTGAGGCGAAAGCTCCCGATCAGGTAGGCGTTGGCGCCCTGGTCCGTGGCGACGGCAATTGCGTGATCCTCGTCGTTGCTGCCGAATTGCCTCGCCCAGATGAAGTTGCCGTTGGTGCTCAGTCTGACCAGGAACGCGTCGAACGCCAGCTCCCAGGCGACCAGGTTAAAGACGCTCGGGCCAGGGTCGAAGTCGACGACGCCGTGGAAGTCCCCCGCGACGTAGACGTTGCCCAGCCCGTCCACCGCCACCGATCGGGCCCGATCCTCCCCGATACTGCCAAACTGTCTGGCCCAGACCAGGCCGCCCGTCGGGTTCAGCTTCACCGCAAAGATGTCACGGTCGCCGGCGCTGGTCAGGTTGGCCGTGCCAGCGCCCGGGTCGAAGTCCACGGTGCCCTCGAAGTAGCCGACAACGTAGGCGTTGCCGAATCCGTCGAAGGCTACACCGTCTCCCGAGTCAAAACCGGTGCCGCCGAAGCGGTCAGCATAGCTGAACGTCGCCGCCCGGGCCGTCGGCGATTGGACCGGCAGGAGGCCCGGCACGATCAGCGCCGCCACGAGCGCCAGGACGAAGGCACGCATACTGGCGCCTCCCGACAACCAGCGGGATGTGGGCAGGAGCGGGGGCGTCAGGCCGGAGCTTCCTCACAAGCCGCGATCCCTCGACCACCCTGACGTGCCCTGAGGCCATCGTAGGCGCGGGCGGCGGCCGGCACAGGTACAGATCTGTAGCAACGGCGTGTACCAATCGGTGCCGTCGAGGTTGGCGCGAGCCGTCGCTGTCACACGCCGGATAGTTGCGGTGCCATCCCTGGTGACCTGGAGCCGTATCAGGTGTGGCGCGGCGACGGGCCGAGGCCCCGCTCGACCGCCCAGGCGGCGACCTGGGTGCGCGTCTTCAAGCCGAGCTTCGTCAACACGCGATGGACGTGGTTCGCGGCCGACCCCTCGGTCACCACCAGTGCCTGGGCGATCTGGCGATTGGTGAGCCCGCGGGCGACGAGCTGCGCCACCTCGAGCTCGCGCGGACTCAGCGGCGCCGCGTCCACCCGCCCAACCCGATCGGCCCCGACGCGATGCACCGGCTCGGACCCGGCCTGCAGCGCGTATTCGATCGCCCGCTCCATTGAGAGCGTGCGCCCATCGGACCAGGCGGTCGCACCGGCTTCCGCGCTCAATCGTTGCCAGGCCGGCTCTAGCCAGCGCTCGAATCTCAACAGCCAGGCGGCGGAGAACGGCTCGCCGATCGCCTCGCCGATCGACGTCGTGGCCGCCCCCAGCCGCAGCGCCCGCTCAGCCTTCCCTTGCGCAGCCGCCACGCCCGCCAGGGCCGCGAGTGCAAACGCGACCCGCTCCGGCTCGCCGACCTCGCGCGCGATCGTCAGGCTCTCTTCCTCGAACCGGCGAGCGGCGGCGAGTTCGCCCTCCTCCAGGGCGACCTCGCCAAGGTCGTTGAGCGCCTTCGCCATGCCCCGCCGGTTGCCAACCGCCTGGTATGCGACAAGGCCATCCTCATACAGCGCGCGCGCAGCCGACAGGTCACCCTGGAAGTAGGCGGCGACGCCGAGCGACACCAACGTGTCGGCGGTCCTCGCCGTGTCGCCCAGCTCACGAAATGCCGCGAGAGCGTCCTGGAGGTGCTCACGCGCCGCCGGATAGTCGCCTCGGACACGGGCCAGGTAGCCAAGGCCGTACGCGACGTCCGCGCGAGCGGGCCGGTCGCTCAGCGCCTGCGCGATGTCGCGCGCCCTGGTGAGATGCGCCTGTGCGGCCGCGTGATCGCCCGCGTTGATGGCCAGGCGTCCGGCCGCGATCAGCGCCCGAGCGCGGAGGCGAGCGTCCACGTCGCACGTGGGCGCCACGTCTCGCCCGGTCAGCAGCTCGGCCAGCCAGCGGCGGCCTTCGCCGATCAGACTGCGCGCCTCCCAGAAAGGCGTAAGGGCCGTTGCGAGGCGCAGGCCCAGCTCGGCGTCTCCGCACTCGACCGCCCACGCCAGCGCCGCGACGAAGTTGTCGTGCTCCTCGTCGAGCCGACCGAGCCACGCCACTTGCCGCGCGCCCTCGAGCTCGGGCTCCGCGCGCTCCGCCAGCGCGACGGCCCACTGGCAGAGCAGACGGCGAAGTGTCGTTTCCTCGCCCGCGGATCGCAGCTTCTCGGTCGCGTACTCTCGAATCGTTTCCAGCTGTCGGTAGCGAAAGCCGTCGCCTCGATCGCTACTCATCACGAGCGACTTCGTCACCAGCCCAGAGAGCAGGTCGAGCACGTCGGCCGGCGCGAGTCCGTCGCCGGCGCAGACCGACTCGGCCGCTTCGAGCGTCCAGCCGCCGGCGAACACGGCCAGCCGACGAAAGAGCAGCCGTTCCCGACCGTCGAGCAGGTCGTGGCTCCAGTCGAACAACCCCTGTAAGCTCCGAGTGCGGCGCGGGGCGGTCCGGCTGCCGCCCGTCAACAGCCGGAACCGGTCGTCCAGGCGGGTCTCGATCTGCTCGGGGCTCAGGACCGCCACTCGGGCCGCCGCTAGCTCGATCGCCAGCGGGATGCCGTCGAGGCGTTTGCAGATCCGCTCGACGGCGGCGACGTCGCGGATCGTCAGCTCAAAGGTGGGCAGGGCCAACGTCGCTCGGTCGACGAACAGCCGAAAGGCCTCCGAGGCTGTCGCGCGTTCGGGGTGTGCGGGCCCCGCCGGGAGCGAGAGGGGCGGCACGCGGAACGTCGCCTCGCCAGCGATTCCCAGCGCCTCGCGACTGGTCGCCAGGATGCGCAGGTCCGGGCAGGCGCGCAGCAGGATCTCGGCGAGCTCGGCGCACGCCTCGACGAGATGCTCACAGCCGTCCATGATCAGCAGGAGCTGCCTGGCGCGGAGCGCGTTCACCAGGCCGACGCTGGGAGTCCGATCCGGCTGCTCGCGCACGCCGAGCACGGCGGCGATGGCCTCGGGAACCTGGGTCGCGTGGGCCAGTGCCTCCAGCTCGACAAGCCACACGCCATCCCGAAACTGCTGCCGGCCCGCTGCGTCAGAGCGGTGCTCCCTCCGAGACGACAGACCCTGCCGGGAGGCTGCCGACTCTCCGAGCACGCGCACAGCGATCTCGTGGCAGAGCCGCGTCTTGCCGATCCCTCCGGGTCCGGTGACCGTCAAAAGCCGCCTCGCTACGAGGAGGCGCCTGACCTCGTCGATCTCCTGCTCCCGGCCGATGAAACTGGTGAGATGGTGGGGCAGGCTGTTGGCCGACCGCTCAAGCGGGGATCGTCCAGGCCGGGCGACCTGGGGGCCCGAGACCCGCTGCGGCTCACCTGCGACGGCGTGCAGCGGCACCGGCGGCTCTGCATCCGACGCCACCGGGCGAGTGGATCTCTGCGGTCTTTCTGATCGGCCGCGCATCGGGAGGCACCATCGGCACCATGGGCGACCTGCGCCCGGAGTTGCCCCGCGAGCTCGTCGGATCGATTGTAGCAGTCGCCCTTGAATGGCCGGCGCTGACGTTCGGTCCACGGGGAGCCAGGCCCCCGTCGAGACGCAAGTCGTGGCATCCCCACCCCCACACACGTCTCGTCGACGATCTCGGGATACCGACTGAAGGTACGGCTGCGGTTCGGTATAATCGGCGAGGGTCCAGGGTTCCGGCGCGGAGACCGTCGGCCCGCGAAGGGAGGCTGGTCATGAACTTCCTCGGCATGGGGCCGATGGAGCTGATGGTGATCCTGGTCCTGGCCCTGATCGTGTTCGGGCCCGGCAAGCTGCCGGAGATCGCCGGACAGGTCGGGCGCGTGGTGCGCGACTTCCGCCGCATGACCGGCGACCTCTCCAGCGAGTTCAACCGCACCCTGAGCCTGGAGATCGAAGAGCGCAAGGCGGCGCAGAACCCTGCGCCGCCGGTTCCCGAGGAGGCGTACGAGACGACGGCCACGGCCGAGGTCACGACGCCGCCGGCGCCCGCCTACGAGCCGTCGGAGGCCCCGCCGCCCGTGGCCGTGACGACGTCGTCGAATGGCACGGTGCTTGAAACGACGCCGGCCACACCGGTGGCAGAGGCTCCGGCGCCCGCGTCGAAGCGACGGACGATCGATCCGGATCTCGCGCCGCCGTACTGATCGGCGCTCCGATCGCCCGCGCCCGGCGTCGCCGGATCGCGTCTCGACGCGCTTTACCGCCCTCCGGGCCGGGTGTACAATACCTCTCGCGTCGTCCTGACTGTGGCGGGTCGTCAAGACGCACCGCTCGCGGCCTCAGGCTTCCCAAGGAGAGCACCGTGATCGAGGTCTTCGTCGAGAGCATCCGCGTGAACATGACGAACTACAAGCGCGTGGTCATGCTCAAGGAGAAGACCGCGCAGCGGTACCTGCCGATCTGGATCGGCCACTTCGAGGCGGACGCCATCGCCATCCCGATGCAGAACGTCCCGGTCTCGCGCCCGCTCACCCACGACCTGCTCGGGTCGGTCATCCAGTCGCTGGGCGGCAAGGTGACCCAGGTGGTCATCAACGAGCTGTCCGATGAGACGTTCTTCGCCAAGCTCATCATCGACGACAACGGCCGCCACGTCGAGGTCGACTCGCGCCCGAGCGACGCCATTGCCCTCGCGATCCGGGCGAAGGTGCCGATCTTCGTCGAGGACGCCGTGCTCGACCAGGCCGGGATGGTCTTCGAGAGCGAGGGCGAGGCCGAGGAGCCGTCGCAGGAGGCGCGCACGCCGGCCGCCGAGGTGATCGACGAGTCGAAGCTGGGCGTCTTCAAGGAGTTCATCGAGACGCTCGACCTCGGCGACCTGGGTCGGGGCGGCAGCAGCGGCGAGAAGCCCGAGCGCACCTAGGCTCGCCTTGGCCGGGCGGCGTTACGTCGAGCGGCCGAAGAGGCGACCCAGGCGGCGCCGCCACTGGCCTCGATCGCCGGCGGCCTTGTCGGGCTCCGGGACGGCACCCGCCGCGACACGCTCGGCGATGGCCTGCTCCAGACGGTCGCGGTCGAGCAGGAACTGGTCGAGACGGCTGCGCATCCCGACCGCCTCGACCTCCAGCGCCGTGATCCGCCAGCGCAGGATCCGGTTGTTGTGGCGCAGCTCGAAGAGGCGGCGCCGCAGCGTCGAGTAGCGGCCTTCGAGGCCCACCAGTCGACTCCGGCCCTCCGCCTGCGCCGCCGTGACCGACTCGTCGACGTTGCCGTCGATCGCGTCGGCCTCACGCTCGCGGAGCGCTAGCGAGATGCCGTGGGTCAACACCAGCAGGCGAGCGTCGGCGCCCCACTCCTGGTCCCAGCCGCGCCCGTCGGCGATCCGGTCGGCGGCGGCCAGCGCCGGCGACGAGAGGTCCAGCTCGGCCTCGGCGAGGGAGGCGCCGTCGAACAGATGCTCGTACATGCCGCGGCTCTTGCGCGGGCGGTCGCCGTCGGTCATCGGCAGGTCGTCGTGCTCCGGCAACGAGACGGCGTCGCCGCCCAGCGCCCGGAGCTGACGCTTGAGCTGCTCCTCCTCGCGGCGCCGCTCGACGATCTCCGACCGGATCTGGAGGTGGCGGTCCGCGAGCGCCAGCCACTTTGCCTCGAGCTCGCCCCCCTCTACGGTCAGGACGTAGGTGACGTGGCGGGTCAGAAGGTAGAGCGCCTCGACCAGGAACAGGTCCTCGCGCGTCTCGTTGAGCGCGTCGAGCAGGTCCGGGGAGGCCCGCCCGGCGATCTTCGCCAACGGCGCACCGCTCTCCAGGAAGGCGGCGCCGCGCTCGAACGACCGGCCGAGCGCCATCGCGGGCGTGGGCCAGACGTCGCCGGCCGCGAGCAGCCCGAGATCGTAGATCTCCTTGAGCATGGGCATGCGGACGCGGTCCGACGACGCCGGCACCACCGGGCCCTCCGCGGTCAACGGTCAGCCACCGCGCGCCTCGGTCACCTGCACCGGCTCCTCGGCCGCCGGCTCGGGAGCGACCGGCGCCTCGGCCCGCGGCACCAGGATTGAGGGCATCCGCTCGAGCGCCTGATGGAACCGGCCGGCCTCCTCCACGCTGAGGTCGCGGCTGACGAGCAGCAGGACGTTGCGGTGGATGCTCAGGTACGGGTGGGCCTTCCAGTAGCGCGCGAGCCAGAGCCGCCACTCTTCGAGCGCGTCCGGCGCGTCGAAGACCAGCAGCAGGTGCGGATCGAGGGCACCGGTGCTGCGGAAGGTGAACGCCTGGCGGTGGGAGCGCGGCTGGGGCGCCCCCGCCGGCCAGCGGGCCTGCTCGACGTGGTGGATGTCGAGGCCGGCCCGGTGGAGCGCGTCGAGGGCGTCGTCGGCGTCCCACGTCTCGAAGCCGACGTCGGCAGGGTGAGGATCGGGGCTCATCATGGCGCTAACTCTACCAGCACCTGACCGCCCGAGACGGCCTCGCCGATCGTGCAGCGGATCGCCGCGACGATGCCGTCGCGCTGAGCTGCCACCGAAGTCTCGATCTTCATCGCCTCGACGACGACCAGCGGCTGGTGCGCGCGCACCGTCTCTCCCACCGTGACGGCGATCCTGACGACGCGGCCCGGCAACGGCGCCTCGACGCCGGCCCCGCCGCCGGCTGCTCGGGCCGCGCC
>Ga0075430_100004926_pt1 | contig 11228 bp, 8 predicted proteins | sample RhiMetdeltSRZDD4_FD_75294 | JGI IMG/M metagenome (GOLD analysis project Ga0075430, IMG submission 75294) | Populus rhizosphere microbial communities from Tennessee, USA - Rhizosphere MetaG P. deltoides SRZDD4 | ecosystem: Host-associated > Plants > Roots > Rhizosphere > Soil | place: USA... | reverse complement strand
CATGTCGTTTGTCGGTCGGTCTTGAGACCTCCTCTCAAGAGGATACGGAGATCCCTGGTCTTCGCCTGCGGGTGCAACGCGAACTGTTCCTTGCTGTCTTGGTTCTGCGCGTAGGCCGCGTACTCGTACAGAAAGCCGCCGCCAATAGCCATCGTAAAGAGGGGCCCGTCGTACTCGTTCCAGGTGATCAGCTTGCGAGGTGGCCTCCCGACCTCGTCATCGCCGGCCTCCAGAGTGTCGTCGAGCGTTGATTTCTGCGAGGTAGACGTAGCCTGCGACGTGGTGGGCGCCGTAGTCGTAGTCTGTGACGAAGTCGAAGTGCCCGACCCGGCCGATTGTTGCCCCTCCACCGTCAACGGCATGCAGACAAGCGCCGCTGCCAGCAGGAAGAGCGTCGGCCGAGTCGGCATACTGAAGCCTCAGGGCTCAGAACTCATGACTCATAACTCACGACTATATGGTTCTCAGTACGTATCAAACATCGTCTGAATCTTATGGGGATTCCTCGGCTTCAACAGCGCCAGCGACAGGAGCACCCGCGATTTCTGTGGGTTCAGCTCATCTGATGCGATGAAGCCCAGCTCGTCGTCATTGAGCTCGACGTTCCGCCCGACGGTTCCCGTTGGTACGCGGGAGCTCCGGACCACCACCACGCCTTTCTTGACGGCATTCGCTGCAGCTTCCACGGATGCCTTGTTCATGTTCCCGTTCCCGACGCCCGCGATGACGATGCCCTTGGCACCCTTTTCGACGGCGCAATCAATCAAGTCCGGTGACATGTCGACAGAGGCGAAAATGATGTCCACGCGCGGTAGCTCGGTGACTTGCGTGATGTCGAACTCCGTCTGCGTCGTGTGCTTCCAGCTGGGGCTCGTGTAGAAGTCGTTCTTACCGTAGTTTGTGACGCCCACGAGTCCGCGCAGCGGCGACATGAAGGTCTGAACCGCCGTGGTGCTCGTCTTGGTGAGCGAATGCGCGCCCTGAATCCAATCGTTCATCACAACCAGCACGCCGCGCCCCTTCGCCGCAGGATCGGCGGCCACGGCGACGGCGTTATAGAGGTTCAGCGGGCCGTCGGCACTGACCGCTGTCGAAGGACGCATCGAGCCCACCATGACCACCGGCTTGTCGGTTTTCACGGTGAGGTTTAAGAAAAACGCGGACTCCTCCATCGTGTCCGTGCCGTGGGTAATCACAAAGCCGTCCACATTGGGCGACTTTGCCAGCTCGTTGATCCGCTTGGCGACCTTGAGGAGAATGTCGAGCGTCATATCCTGCGAACCGACATTTGATACCTGCTCGCCCTTGATGGTGGCGAGCTCGTTGATTCCCGGGACCGCTGCCAACATCGCGTCGATCGTCACAGCGCCCGACGTGTAGCCTGCCTGCGTACCGGTTGCGGCCGCACCTGCGATCGTCCCGCCGGTCGCCAGAATCATGATGTTCGCTTTTCTGCCCTGCGCGGGCGCATGCTCGACGCACAGCGCCACCGCGACGATCATCATCGCTACCGATTTCTTACGAGAGGGTCTGTTCATTTCTGGTCTCCTCTTTCTGAACCGGAGGCCTGTAGGCCTCCGGCTACCTTTGTCTTCGGACACGAAGGCCTGAAGGCCTCCGGCTACCTTTCTGCGGCTGAAGGCCTCCGCCTTCCATGCCGTGTCAGTCTTGCGATGGCGTTCTGCGGTACTGGTTCTTGTCGAGGTTCGTCAGCTTTGTCGGGTCGAGCAGGTCAGCGATCTGCTGCTCGGTCAGAAGTTTCTTTTCCCGGACGATCTCGAGGATGCCTTTCCCGCTCTTGTAGGCCTCGGCCGCGAGTTCGCTGGTTTTCTCGTATCCGAGTACCGGGTTCAGCGCTGTGACGATCCCGACGGTCGTGTCCATGTAGTGTTTCAGCACCTTCTTGTTAACCGTGATGCCATCGACGCATTGGGTGCGAAACGCCATCGACGTGTTGTAGAGCAGGGCCTGCGACTCCATGATCGCGAGCCCCTCGAGCGGCTCATACGCGTTGAGTTGAAGCTGCCCGGAATGAGCGGCCAGGGTCACCGCGTAGTCATTCGCCATCACCCGGAAGGCGACGAGGTTCACGAGCTCGGGCATGACGGGATTCACCTTGCCCGGCATGATGGAGGAGCCGGGCTGCAGCGCCGGCAGGGTGATCTCGGCGAGCCCTGCGCGCGGTCCAGAGGTGAGCAGGATCAAATCGCTCGCGATCTTCGAGAGCTTGATGGCGACGCTCTTCAGCGCCGAGGAATAGACGACGAACCCCTGCTGGTCCCAGGTAGCTGCCAGCATGTCGGAGGCGGGCACGATCGGCTTGCCCGTGAGTTTCGCCAAATGCATCGCGGTTCGCTCCGCGTACCCCTTTGGCGCGTTGATCCCGGTTCCGATCGCAGTGGCCCCCATGTTGACCGCATACAGGTACTTCTCGGCGTCGCGCAGGAGCTGTATCTCGCTCTCGATCGACGCCGCGAAGGCGTGAAATTCCTGTCCGACGGTCATCGGCACCGCATCCTGCAGTTCGGTGCGGCCCATCTTGAGGACGTCGATGTACGCGTCGCCTTTGGCTCGAAACGAAGCGGCCAGCTTCTCGAGCTCCGCGGTCAGCTTGTCGTTGCGCAGCAACAGCGCCACCTTGATCGCAGTCGGGTAGGAGTCGTTCGTCGACTGCGACATGTTCAAGTCGTCGTGCGGCTCGACGATCGAGTACTCGCCCTTCTTGTGTCCCGTCAGCTCGAGTGCGATGTTGGCGAGGACCTCGTTCGCGTTCATGTTCGTCGAGGTGCCGGCACCACCCTGGTACCAATCGACGACGAACTGGTCGTGGTACTTGCCTTTGCGCACCGCGTCGGTCGCCTTTTCGATGGCTGCGAGTGTTTCCGGTTTCATGGCGCCGACATCGGTGTTGGCGCGCGCGGCGGCCAGCTTCACGATGGCCCACGCTTCAACGAAACCCGGGTAGTGGTTGATGGGAATGCCGGATATCTGGAAGTTCTCGAGGGCTCGTGCGGTCTGAACGCCCCAGTAGGCGTCGGCGGGCACTGCCTTTTCACCGAGAAGGTCCTTCTCCATGCGTGTTTGCCCCGTCGGTGGGGCCGGGACGGTTTGCGCTGTCGGCTTGGCCGGCACGGATTGCGCCGCAGGGGCGTCCTGCGCTATTGCGCGGAGCGCCGACGGATTCCCCAACGTGTAGGCGTACCCACTGGCGAAAGCGAAGGCAACGACAAGCGCCACGTTTCTGAGCGTGGCGTTCGAAATCGGGTCCATGATTCCCTTCCTGCTCATATAGTTCTCCTGCCGCCAGGCGTCGGGAATGCACGTGTCGTGTGCGCATCCTCCGCGCGAAGTCGCGGCGGGGCCGCGTCATCTCGTGACGACACAGGCCGCTTTTCAATGCGCTCTCGGGAAAAGTCACCGGGAGCGCCTCGTTGGCGATGAACACGGCAGAAACCGTACCCGGCGATTCCGCGGGATTGCGCCTGGCGGAGCTCGACCTTCTCTCAGTCGGTTAATGCTTCAGGTGTCGTCTGCGGCGGGGACGCCGTAACCGCGTTGAATCAGCCTGAAATCGATTCAGACAATATCGTTGCTTTTGAAATTACGAGAAACATTTATGTCTGATCCATGCAATCGCATCCGGTTCGCAGAGAATGCGGCAACATGCTGGAAACAAACGACATTTCCGCGTCGCGCTCTCGCTGCAGATATGGCTCACCGGTTGCTCTGTCCGGGATATGAGCTTTTTAACTTTTGTTGATCGCGCGCGGGCCGACTTCGTGGAGATGCCGGGTCTGGAATTGACGCTGCCGCAGGCCGTACGTCTGTGGAATCTTGGAATCGACGACTGCCGGAGCGTGCTCGACGCGCTGGCGGAGGCAGGGTTTCTGAAGTGGACGCACCGGCGAACGGTCATTCGAACTGGCCAGGCGCCACCTGTCGGATTCGAGCGTGAGCTGGCCTACGTTCCTGTTCGCATGGCCATCGGTGGCGACAAATCTGTCGCGTAATTGTGGGACGGCGCTGCTAGACGTCTTGAAGAGCGGCCTCGCTAGTTGATAGGTCCCACTCGTCGATGGCTTCCTCCGCTTCCCGTTTACGGCTGGTGCCGCCTTCCCAACCGTCAATGGCCATTGCATATGATACGGGCGCAATGCCGGCGTCCATGGGGAGCCTGTTCTCCCAGTACGATCTCGATGGCGTCTTCGACGAGATGTTCGAGGGTGTGGGGCGCCCGCGGCCGCATTATCACGCGCTGCTCGAAGAGTTAGCTTCTGTCACACCGGAGGAGCTGCAGCGCCGGCAGCTCGATGCCGATCGCGCCTTCCTCACACAAGGCATCACGTTCACCGTTTATGGCGACGAGCAGGGCACCGAACGGATCTTTCCATTTGATCTGTTGCCGCGCATCCTGACTGCCGGCGAGTGGACCACACTCGAGCGGGGGCTCGCCCAGCGGCTCACTGCGATCAATCTGTTCCTGAAGGACATTTACAACGAAGGGCGCATTCTCGCGGAAGGGGTCGTCCCGCGCGAGCTGGTGTTCAGTTGCCGGCACTACCGGCGTGAAATGCGGGGCGTCAAGGTTCATCGCGACGCTTACGTGTCAGTAGCCGGCACCGACCTCGTTCGGCTCGAGGACGGCCGCTTCGTCGTTCTGGAAGACAACCTCCGGGTTCCAAGCGGCGTGTCGTACATGCTGGCGAACCGCGAGGTGACCAAGCGGGTGTTTCCCGGGCTGTTCAGCCGGTACAACGTCCGGCCGATCGCCCACTATGGCCAGGGGCTCCTCGCGACGCTCCGCGCGATTGCACCGCCGACCTGCCCGGATCCGACCATCGTCGTCTTGACGCCTGGCGTTGGCAATTCCGCCTACTTCGAACACGCGTTCCTGGCTCGCGAGATGGGGCTTCCGCTTGTCGAAGGACGAGACCTCCTCGTTCACGACACCATCGTCTACATGCGGACGACGTCCGGGCTGCGGCGCGTGGATGTGATCTACAGACGTGTGGATGACGATTTTCTCGATCCGCTCGCATTCCGCGCCGATTCGCACCTCGGTGTGGCGGGTCTGCTCAACGCATTCCGTTCCGGCCACGTGGCAATCGCGAACGCCATAGGAACCGGTGTTGCCGACGACAAGGCGATCTATGCCTATGTGCCGGCGATGATCCGTTTCTATCTGTCGGAGGAGCCGGTCCTCGAGAACGTGCAGACGTATCTGTTGAGCAATCCTGCCGACCGGAGTCACGTGCTCGAGCACCTCGACACCATGGTCGTCAAAGCTGTGGGGGAGTCGGGTGGCTACGGCATGCTGGTCGGCCCCCATAGCACGCGGGCGGAGCGCGAGGACTTCCGCAGCCGTATTGTTGCCGACCCGCGCAACTTCATCGCGCAGCCGACGCTCGCCTTGTCGCGAGCGGCCTGCTTCCTTCAGGAAGGGATCGAGGCGCGACACGTCGATCTGCGTCCGTATGTGCTGTATGGAGAGCGCGCCATGGTGGTTCCGGGAGGCCTGACGCGTGTGGCGCTGCGGAAAGGATCGCTTGTCGTGAATTCGTCCCAGGGCGGCGGAAGCAAGGACACCTGGGTGCTGCTGGACTGATGTGATGCTGCTGTCCCGCGTCGCGGACGCAATTTACTGGTTGAGCCGCTATCTCGAGCGTGCAGTACACACCGCCCGCGTCGTCGACGTCGCCGTCGATCATGGGCTTGGCCGTCCATCGGCCACTGATGAAAGCGCCATCGAAATCTACCGCCGCCTCATGCTGCCGCCCGACACTGGTCCGGCAGTGTCGCTTGCTGATGGTGCCCTGTTCGACACTGCGAACCGCAATTCGGTGGCGGCGTGCGTCATCGCCGCGCGCGAGAACGCGCGCCAGGTCCGCGATGAGATCAGCTCCGAGATGTGGGAGCAAATCAACGCCCTCTATCTCGAGATCGGAAACATGCGCGACGATGTGTTGTCGTCCGGGCGGACGAACTATGTGACGCGCTCCATTACGGAAGGCGTGCATCTGTTCGAGGGAATCACCAACGCAACGATGGGGCACGGTGAGGGTTGGCAGTACCAGCAGGCCGGCCGGTTTCTCGAGCGTGCTGTCGGGACCGCCACTCTTCTCGATGCGTTCTTTACGAAAGAGGCAGGTCCGGCGGCGATCCGGCCGCTGGATCAGGCAGATTGGGTCTCGCTGCTGCGATCCTGCTGCGCACTCGAGAGCTACTGTCGCCGCTACACAGCGGACGTCAGACCCGAGCGGGTGACGGAGTTCCTGCTGCTCAATGCGGAGTTCCCTCGGTCGATCCGGTTTTCAGCGACCCGCCTCGAGGGCGCGGTCGCAGCGCTTGCACGTTACGGCGGCCGGTCCGATGGTACACGGGCCGAACGCCTGTCAGGCCGGCTGCGCGCATCCCTCGATTACGCACAGGTCGACGAAGTGCTCAGTGAAGGTCCGCACGCGTATCTGAGCGGCGTGGGCCGGCAATGCATGCAGATTCATACGGCGCTGTACCAGACCTATATCTCTTATCCGATTGAATCTGCGTTGTCGGCTTAGCCCGGGAGTGCACGTGCAGTGTCAACTTCCAACTCCCAATTGCCAACTCCCAAAGCGTGCTTTGGGGGCAGGGCCTCTTGGCAGTTGGGCGTTGGAGGTTGGGAGTTGTCGATCGACGTCAGTGCTGGGCTTTAGGGATCTGTAATGCGTTATTCCCTACGCCACGTCACGCGTTTTTCCTACGAGACACCGATCACAGAGAGCGTCATGGAAGCGCGTATGCAGCCGCGAAGCGACGGTCATCAGCGGTGCCTTCATTTCGCGTTGACGCCGTCGCCTTCGGCGCGCGTGATGATGTATCAGGATCACGACGGCAACACGGTTCATTTCTTCGACATCCCGGCTCGTCATGCACGACTGACCCTGACGGCTGAAGCGCTCGTCGAATGCACGCCGTCGCCGCTGCTGCCTGACCACCTGAGTCTTGACGTCTGGGACGACCTCGACGCTCTCGCAGACTCGGGTGAACGTTGGGAGTACCTGACTCCGAGCGTGTTCACGCGAGCCTCGCCTCTGCTGGACGATTTCGCGCGGGAGCTGACGCTCGAACGCGGCGACGACCCACTCTCGACGTTGCGCCGGATGATGCGCGAAATTTCCGTGAGGTTCGAATACAAGCCCCGCAGCACGCGCGTCGATTCGCCCATAGACGAAGCGCTCGAGGCCCGGCGCGGCGTCTGCCAGGACTTTGCGCATATTTTCATCGCCCTTGCGCGACCGCTCGGCATTCCGACGCGATACGTGAGCGGCTATCTATACAGAGATGCGGCCAGTCACGACAGGTCCACCGATGGCGCGACGCACGCGTGGGTCGAAGCATTTCTCCCAGAGATCGGATGGATCGGCTTCGATCCCACGAACAATCTCATCGCACAAGATCGTCACATCCGCGTGGCGGTCGGCCGCGATTACGCTGATGTTCCGCCGACGCGAGGCGTCTACAAAGGTGTGACCGCCGTCCGCAGCGAATTGGGAGTGGCGGTGCGGGTCGGACCGGCGCCGTCGCCGCTGTCATCCGACGTGGTGCCGTTCACGCCGTGGATGTCACGAGAAGCCGGCGTGGCGATGCCGAGGCCCGACGCGCAACAGGATCAGCAGCAACAGTAGAAATTCGTTCCTGCCTTTTCTGCGCGTTCGGCGATGCGCCGACGCGGTGACAGAAATGATCGCGCGCTGCCAGTTCTGTAAGACGAAGTGAGAACCCGTCGAGCGCGCAACACGCACGCACCCCGCCAAGCGACACACTTCAAAGCATTTAAACGATGGCAGACCCGCGCCTCTGCGGAGGGTACAGAACTTGGAGCCGGGCGACCACAGACGACTATGGATACTGGATCTTCACACACCCCCGTACCGCGGCGATCTGTGTTCGAGGACGGATTCGGCAAGCGCCATCACGCAGTAGGTCCTGGCGGCGAGCCGCTCGAAGTGCTCGAGTTTGCAGAACATTTCACCGCCGCCCCATCGTTCGAGCCGGCCCTCCGTGATCGCGTCAACGCGCTGGTTGGCTTCCAGAACACCTGCTTTGCGCGTGTTCGAAGCGTGCAGCGGCTTGGCCAGAACGGCTCCAGGCTCGTCGTCGTCTCCGACCGCGTGCCGGGTGCGCGGCTTTCAACCGTGCTGGCGGTCGCCAAGCAACAGCTGCTGCCGCTCGAAGTCAACGCGGCCCTGTGTCTCATCAGACAACTTGTACCCGCGATGGCCGCGCTGCACGACAAGATGCCCGCCATCGGGCACGGGGCACTCGCGCCGGAGCGAATCATCATCACGCCGAACGCCCGCCTCGTGGTCGTCGATCACATGCTCGGCGCGTCGGTTGAGCGACTCGGGTATTCGCACGACCGGTATTGGAAGGAACTGCGGATTCCGTTACCGACGGCCGCCCAACCGACATTCGATTTCCGCGCCGACGTCATGCAGATCGGAATGGTGGCGCTGGCCTTGATCCTGGGCCGGCCACTCGACAGCGACGATTATCCCGATCAAGTCGCAGCGCTCGCCGAAGGCGCATGGGGATTGACCGCGACTGGCGGCGTCGAGCCGCTCCCGCCGGAACTCCGGACGTGGCTGTCGCGGATGCTGCAGCTCGATCCACGGCATTCGTTCGTCACGGCCGTAGAGGCATGGTCGGAGCTCGAACACGTGCTCGGAACCAGCGACTACGTGGCGTCCTTCGGCGCGCTGAAATCGTTCATGGCGGAGTACGCCAGATACTCGGCAACGGCTGCGGCGACGCCTGCCGCTGCTCCCGCTGCGCCTGCGCCAGCCGCGCCTCCGGCTAAACCGGCAGCGCCGCCTGCTGCATCCGTCGCGGCGCCGTCTCGACCGGCCGGCGCCAACGTTGGGCCATCTCATTCGCTGCCCACATCGCCCGCGCCCGCAGCGGTGGCCGCGGCCGCGGCGGCCCCGATTGTCCCGGGACAGACGCCGCCGCGTGTGCAGCAGCCTGCACCGCCGGCGATGAAGCCGCACGTTCAAGTTCCGCCGGCGCCGGTCGCCGTCGCTCCGGCACCCGCGCCTGCCAGTGTTCCGAGGTCACCGGTTGTCCCGTCGACACCGGCGGCCAAGGCTCCTGCGCCTGCCTCGTCGCCGCGACCGGCTTCGCCACCGCCTTCGCCGTCACCGGCCTCTATGACCGAAAACCTGCGGGCGGTCGCCGCCGCGCATGCTGTCGATCGTTCGGAGACGCGAGAGAAGCATGGGACGCCGTGGTGGCGGCAGCCCCGTGTCGCCGCGGCCGCCGTTGCGATTCTCGCGCTCGCGGGCGGAGGCGCTCTGCTCAGCCGATCATCTCTGTCTTCCGCATCTGCCGAAGCGCCGGGCACTCTCACAGTAAGCACCAATCCCGCTGGTGTGCCAGTCGTCATCGACGGTGAGCCCCGTGGTGTGACGCCGCTCACGTTGGAGCTCGCGCCTGGACGTCATGAGCTCAGGCTGGCAGCGAATGGCGGCAACGCACGCGTCATTCCGTTGACGATCACTGCCGGTGGCACCGTGTCGCAGTCAATTGAATTGCCCACCGTAGGGCCTCAGACAGGACAGTTGACCGTGCGAACCGAGCCGTCAGGCGCGCGCGTCACCGTTGACGGAATGGCCCATGGCCAGACGCCGCTGACGCTCGAAGGACTCACACCAGGAAATCACACCGTCGTGTTAGCGAACGACGTCAGCTCCGTGACGCATGAAGTGACGGTGCAGCCCGGCGCCACTGCGTCACTCGTCGTGCCCATGTCATCGACGCCGCAGGGCGCGCCGGTTTCCGGTTGGATTTCGGTATCGGCGCCCGCGGAACTCCAGGTGTACGAAGACACACGGCTCCTGGGGACGAGCCGCAGCGATCGCATCATGGTGTCGGCGGGGCGTCACGAGCTCGACATCGTGAACGAGGCGCTCGGCTACCGAGTTTCACGGGTGGTCACCGTTGCGCCGGGACAGGTCTCGGCGCTTCGCCTCGAATGGCCGAAAGGATCGATGGCGCTTAACGCGCAGCCGTGGGCCGACGTGTGGATTGACGGCGAGCGCATCGGTGAGACGCCCATTGGGAACGTCTCCGTCCCCATCGGACCCCACGAGATCGTGTTCCGGCATCCACAGCTCGGCGAACAGGTGGTACGTGCGACCGTGACCGCCGGCCAGGCCGCGAAGGTCAGCGTTGATATGAGGAAGAAATGATCATGGGGAACGCAAGAATTGCTGTCACATGTCTCGGCATTCTGCTGCTGAGCGCAGCCCACGTGCACGGGCAGGACACGCTCGCTGCGGCGCGCGACCTGTACGCCTCCGCCGAGTACGATAGCGCCCTCAAGCTGTTGGATCGCCTGTCAGGCACTTCCAGTGAAGATCAGCAGTCGATCGAGCTGTATCGTTCGCTCTGCCTCCTGGCGGTCGGTCGCACACAGGATGCCGAGCGCTCCGTCGAAATGATCATTGCGCGCAATCCGCTGTACCAGCCTGGCGATGATCTGTCGCCGCGGATGCGGACCGCGTTCAGCGAGGCGAAGAAGCGCCTGCTGCCATCGATCGTCCAGCAGCAGTACGCCGACGCGAAGGGCGCGTTCGACAGGAAGGAGTTCGACTCGGCAGCATCCGGATTCCGGCGAGTCATGGATGCGCTGAACGACCCGGATATGGGCAGTGCCGCGAGCAAGCCGCCGCTAGCCGACCTTCGCACTCTGGCTGCCGGCTTTCACGATTTGAGTGTCAAAGCGATACCTCCCGCGCCGACGCCGGCGCCGCCTCCAGCTCCCCAGCCCGTTGCAGCAACGCCGACAGCGGCCGCGGCCGTCGCCCGTCCAGTGTCCACGATCTACACCGGCGAGGAACGAAACGTCGTACCGCCGCAGACTCTTGCCCAGACACTGCCGAAGTACCCCGGAGCCGTGCCTCCCCGCGGGGTCACAGGCGTCGTCGAAGTCGTGATCGATGAAGGCGGCGCGGTTGAATCAGCGGCGATGGTGGTTCCGGTGACTGCTTCGTACGACAAAATGGTGATGAACGCCGCCACCAAGTGGGTGTACATCCCGGCGATGATGAACGGCAAGCCGGTCAAGTTCCGCAAGCGTATTCAGATAACCGTCACGCCGCCGCCTGCTAACTGATCCCTGGGCCCTGGGCTTTTGGCTTTAGGCTCTCGGGCAGACCGATGGCCTAAACCGACGGCCCAGGCCAATG
>Ga0075430_100004918_pt1 | contig 11240 bp, 15 predicted proteins | sample RhiMetdeltSRZDD4_FD_75294 | JGI IMG/M metagenome (GOLD analysis project Ga0075430, IMG submission 75294) | Populus rhizosphere microbial communities from Tennessee, USA - Rhizosphere MetaG P. deltoides SRZDD4 | ecosystem: Host-associated > Plants > Roots > Rhizosphere > Soil | place: USA... | reverse complement strand
CAGCGTGGGCGAAGCCGTGTGCGTGGCGCCGATCCGCTACACCGGCCACGCTGAAGTGCAGCGCGACATCGCGAACTTCAAGGCCGCGCTTGCGCGCGCGGGCGTCGCCGAAGGATTTCTGCCGGTAGCCGCGCCGGCGAGCGTGATCCCCGACCGCAAGAACGAACACTACCGGAGCGACGAGGAGATGCTGGAAGCGATCGCCGACGCGATGCGCGACGAATACCGGGCGATCGTCGACGCGGGGCTGCTCCTCCAGCTCGACGATGCGCGCGCAGCGGTGACCTACGACCGCATGGTGCCGCCGGCGAGCTTCGCGGACTACCGCCGCTGGCTGGAGCGCCAGGTCGACGCGATCAACCGCGCCACCGATGGGATCCCGACCGAGCGCATCCGCTATCACGTGTGCTGGGGCAGCTGGCCGGGGCCGCATACGAGCGACGTGCCGCTCAAGGACATCGTCGACCTGGTGCTGCGGGTGCGCGCCGGCGCCTATCTGATCGAAGCCGCCAACCCGCGCCACGAGCACGAATGGCGCGTTTGGGAGAGCGCCAAGCTGCCGAGCGGCGCGGTCCTCGTGCCGGGCGTGATCAGCCACGCCACCAACGTGGTCGAGCATCCCGAGCTGGTCGCCGAGCGCATCGTGCGCTTCGCTCGCCTGATCGGACGCGAGAACGTGATGGCGGGGACGGATTGCGGGTTCGCGCAGGGCCCGTTCCACCGCCGGGTGCATCCGTCGATCATGTGGGCGAAGCTGGAGACGCTCGCCGAAGGCGCGCGGCTCGCCACGCGGGAGCTCTGGAATTAGCTAAAGAAGCGACTGTAGTCGTCCCCGCGAAGGCGGGGACCCCGTTTAGAAAATCAGAAAGCCTCTCCAGAAAGATCTTTCCACTCGGGATTCATTTCCTCGATCAGCCTGATCTTCCACGCGCGGTTCCACTTCTTGAGTCTCTTTTCCCTTTGGATCGCCTCGTACATGTCCGCATGCGCCTCGAAGTACACGAGCGTGTGTAGGCCGTACTGCTTGGTGAATCCATCCGCGGAGTCGCTGCGATGCGCTTCAATGCGAGCGGCGAGGTTGCTCGTCACGCCTATGTAAAGCGTTCCATAGGGTTTGCTGGCGAGGATATAGACCACTGGTTGTTTCACGCGGCGAGCAACGCGCTTGCGCGAGCTCGCGTTGACTCAAAAACGCCCTAACGGGGTCCCCGCCTTCGCGGGGACGACTTTTGGGCCGTCCCTAGGCGGCCCTGAGATCGCGCCAGCGCTTGCCGTAGCCGCTTTCGAGGCTGCTCAGCCGCAGGCGAAAGGCGTCGAGCGCGCCGCGGATCTTCTCCCGGGGCGAATCGACGGGCTCGAGCTCGTGCCCGGAATAGAGCTCCTTCGCGTGCTGCACCAGCAGATCGATCTGCCGGTGGCACTCGGCGTCCTCGGTGAGGAGCAGGGCGGCCCAGCACAGGCGGCGGAACTCGAGCAGCGCTTCCTCGTCCGCGCGCCCGTCGTGCGCATGCGCAAGCAGCGCTTCGACTGCGGCGAGGTGGCTGCGGATCTTCTGGAGGCCGGCCTGGGTCATGAGGTGCACACATGTTTCCACTGACCCGGGGAACTGCACAACCGTCCTTCACAGCATTTTACGGCGTCGACTGTGACCAAAGTCACGTCCGGAGCTTCAAAGTGAGCGGCAGGGCCGCGGCGCAGAGCGCGGCCATCACCCAGAAGCCCTCGGCACCGATGCGCGAGTAGAGATGGCCCGACACGAAAGTGAGCAACGCGGTAGCGCTGCCGATGCCGACCGTGGCGTAAATCGCCTGCGCGCTTCCTTCGAGTCCCGGCGGCACCGTGCGCGCGATGAGCCGCATGCACGCGAGGTGCAGGAGGGCGAAGGTGACGCCGTGCAGCGGCTGCACGAGCGCGAGCGCCACCAGGTCGGTGGTATGCGCCATCACCGCCCAGCGCGCCACGCCGCAGAGCGCGGCGAGCGCGATCGCGCCCGCCGGCGTGAGACGCGCGATCAGCCTCGGGCCGACGATGAAGAAAACCACGACCTCCGCGGCCACTGCGAGCGACCACAGCAGGCTCGCGCTCGAAGCGCTTACGCCGGCCGCGCTCCAGCGGATCACCGCGAAGGCATCGTGCATGGCGTGGCTGCCGAGCACGAGCGCCGCCACGATCACCAGGTTGCGGAACAGGGGGATGCGAAGGAGCAGCGCGAGGCCGGCCGCGGGTTTGCGCGCGGCCGCAGCCGGCGGCTCGTGAGCGAATTCGGGAACGAAGAAGCCGGTGATCGCGGCCACGGCGAGCAGCGCGGCCTGGGACCAGATAATCGCCTCGAGGCCGAAGCCGCCGACCAGTTGCCCCGAGAGCAGGGTGCCGGCGATGAAGGCGGCCGAGCCCGCGCCGCGCACGCGGCCGTACTCGAAGCGCTCGCGCTTCGACGAGCCGAGCGCGAGCGCGTCCGCGAGCACGGTCATCGGTGCGAGGAACGCCGCGTGCAGCAGCGTGAGCAGCAGGAAAGCGGGAAAACCCTGTGCCGGCACGTAGGCGAACGTCACGAGCGCGGCGAACGCGATGCACAGCACGAGCACCGGGCGCAACGCCTGCGACAGGTCGCCGATGCGCGCCGCGACCGGCGCGGCGATCAGCCGGATCGCGGTCCCCGCGGCGAGCACCAGGCCGAGCTGCTCAGGGGCGATGCCCCGTTCGTTGACGAAAGCCGGAAGAAACGGCGACGCAACCCCGTACGCCGCGTACATCGCGGCGTACAGCGCGACGAAGTTCGGCAGCGAGGTTATGCGACGCGGCGGTCCGTGTAACGGGCGATGTCGTCTGCCGCGCCGATGAACGGCTCGCGCCGAACATCGTCTGCGGCGTCTGTGCGGCCTACCTCGCGGCGATAGTCCTCGATGCGCCGCACGCGGTCTTTCTTCCGCTCCTTGTGAATGCGGATCAAGACCCGTTCGCGCAATACACCGGATATCCCCACGGCCATGATCGCGCACCCAATCAGAGCGGGAACGATGCCCACATGCAGCTTGCCGAGGATCCAGACTGCCGCTTCATGGGTGGTCCAGGCCCAGTCGAACGGGAGCTGCGGAATGTACGCAAGCACCGGCGCGACTTTCCCTGCCTGGAGCAGCGCATGGTCGGTGAACATCAGCGCGGTCGGGAGCGCCACCCAAGGACCGCCTTCGAGGCGCACGCTGAACTGCCATGCGACGAGACCCAACAGGTACAGCACGGGGACCAAGCCGACGATCGCGACCCCAGCGGATAAGAGCAGAAGGGTCCTCGCCTTGAGCAGTCGAAACCAAGCTTTCATGCAATTACGCTCCTGGTTACCCCCCTTTTGCAGGTGAAAGGATGCCGTGCGCCGGCGTATGCCTGCTGGCGCCGCGGGTAGGTCGGTAGGACTATTGCAAGCAGTTGGCAATACAGTGAGTTTCGCCACACTCGTTTCGCCCCGCGCGCGTGTAGAGTTGCCGCGGGCCTTCAGGGGGGACCACGTGCAGCGATGAGCGCGACGATTCTCGTCGTGGACGACAACGAGTGCATCCGCGAGCTGCTGTACCTGTACCTCTCGAGCGCCGGGTACCGGGTACTGACGGCAAAGGATGCCATGGTCGCCGGCCGGTTCCTGCGGGAGGACCGCGTCGACCTATTGCTCGCCGACGTCGAAATGCCGTTCATGAATGGCCTGGGCCTGGTGCAGGCGGTCAGGAACCATCCGTCGCTTTCTTCACTCCCGGTCGTGTTCGTCACGGCGCATGCAGGCTATGAGCGCCGCGCCCGCGAGCTCGGCGCGGTCGCCTACCTGACCAAGCCCCTGCGCACCAGCGAGCTCTTCGCCGTCGTGAGCGAGCAGCTCAAGGGCCGCGCGCGGTAAGGCAGGCAAGCGAAAAAGTCAATAAGGAGCGGGTCGTTAGACCGCTACACGGTCTAAGGGTGACCCTGAGGCACCCCGGGCATTCCCTGATTGAGCGGTTAGCCGCGAGGCGGAAAGATCATGGACGGAGCGAGAGGCAGAGGAGGCCTCCAATGGCACGAACGGTTTACGGGAGCGCGAGGTCCGTAACTTCGATCCTGCGGGAAGACGGCACGGTCTATTTCGCGGTGCAGTACGCGCCCAAGCCGGTCAGCGAGCGGGTGCTCGACTGGACGTTGGCAGGCCTGTGGCTCATGGTCGCCGCGGTACTGGTGGCCACCGCGTTCTCAATCTGATCTTGTAACCCTGCGTCGGTCGCGCCAGGTCGCCTGAACGGGCGGCCTGATATGGTGGTGCCGTCATGAGATCGCTTGGCACCAGACCGCAGGGCGCTCGCCTGGAGCGCATCAAAGCGTCGCCGCGCTGGGCCGGGGAACGCTTCCGCAACCTCCATCCCATCCTGCCGGGCCTGCGCAATCCGAACGTGCCGATGCCGACGCTCACCGAGTTTCTCTGCGGCGGCGAACGGCGGGTGCCGTCGCGCCCCCTGCCTGCGGTGAACCCGCTCGAGGGATGGCGCGGCGGGCCCCAGAGCGGCTTGCGGGCGACCTGGCTCGGCCATTCGACCGTGCTGATCGAGATCGACGGCCTGCGCGTGCTAACCGATCCCGTCTGGGGTCCGCGTGCTTCTCCGCTGCTTCTTGCCGGCCCGAAGCGCTTTCAGCCGGTACCGGTCGCCTTGAGCGCAATGCCGCCGGTCGACCTCGTCGTCATCTCGCACGACCACTACGATCACCTCGACTACCCGACGATCCGTGCCCTCGCCAAGGCCGATGTGCCATTCGTCACGTCGCTCGGCGTAGGAGCACACCTCGAAGCATGGGGAGTGCCGCCGAGGCGGATTACCGAGCTCGACTGGTGGGAGTCGCACCAGTTGCCGATGGGCGGGCTTACGGTGAGCGCGGCGCCCTCGCAGCATTTCTCGGGCCGCACGCCGAAGATGCGCAACGCGACGCTCTGGTCGTCGTTCGCGATCCGCGCCGAGCGCCACGCCGTCTTCTTCAGCGGCGATACGGGGCTCACCACCGAATACCAGGCGATTCGCGAGCGGCTGGGACCTTTCGACCTCGTCATGCTCGAAGTCGGTGCGCTGCACGCTTCCTGGGGCGACATGCACCTCGGTCCGGAAAACGCGCTTAGGGCACTTGCGCTCTTGGGTGGGGGCGCGCTCCTACCCGTGCATTGGGGAACGTTCAGTCTCGCCATGCACGCCTGGGATCAGCCGGCGGAGGTTCTGTTCGAGCTTGCGCCGAAGACCGGCGCACGGCTCGTGATGCCGAGGCTCGGCGAACCGATGGAGCCGGCGCATGCGGAGCGCGTGGAACCGTGGTGGCGCAGCGTCGACACCGTCGTCCAAGCGCCTGCAACCGAGCCGGATACGGGCAAGCTGCCGAGCGCTATGCCCTGGCCGCTGGATTGAGGTCTAAGGCACCTGCAGGGTCCGCGCGCGCTCGATATCGGTAGCGCGCGCCAGCGGCTCGCACCGCTCCTTCGGTATCGTGGGGTACCGATCCCGGAACTCGCGCTGCAGGGCTTCGTCTTGGGCGGCGACCTCGGCGGGCGTCCATCCAGTGGCTCTAATCGCGTGGCCGCGGACGTTCTCGAGCCATGCCCGCCGCTCAGCGTTCAGCTCGCCGCAGCGCTCAAGGAGGTAAATGTTTTCGGCCACGCCGTTGTAGCGCATGACCGGAGGGACTCCTTGGCCGGCTGCAGGGGTGGCCAAGAGCACGAGGCAGACCGATAGCGCCGTCGTTCTCATATCCCGAATTTTAGGCGGCAGACGCTTGCCGCTAGGCTAGCAGGCGTTAGGCCGGCTTCTTTCCCCATCGCGCCCAGTACTCCTCCCCACTGCGCTCGACGCTGAAGCGGATGACGGTCTGGGCGTCGATGCCGAGCACCGTACGCGCACGGTCTTCGGGCAGCGAGCCCGCCAGCGCCTCGCCATGGACGATCAGCCCCTCGGCACCGTCGGCACCGATCGCGATCTTGCAGTGCTCGAGGCGCTCGCGCCCGGCCGCGGTATCGGACCATGGACGTCCGCCCTCGACATTGGGCGCCCAAAGAAGACACGCGCACGCACCATCGCGCGTGACGATCGCGTCGTGCCAGATCGCCATGACCACGCCTCCGTCGGACTTGCGCACGCCGCTCCAGCTCGTGCGCGGGTCCTGCAGCCAGACGCCGCGCGCCCCGAACGCCTTGCTGCGCGGCAGGAGGCTGCCGCGCTTGTCAGCGCCGCGGCCGCGGTCGGGCCCGCGCTTCGGCCGCTCCTTGGCGAGCTCGTCGCAAAGGGTCGCGAGCTCTTGCTCGCCCAAGCGTGCGGCGTTCGCCTGAAGGTTTACGAGGTCCTGCCTGCTCAGCTGGTCCAGGCGCTCGCGCGTCCATTGGCTCGCACGCCCGCTCTTGAATGCCCCGGACAGTGATGGCTTCATCGCCTATCTCCGCTTGAAAGGAAAGCGGCGGCGTGCCGCCGGGGGCGCGCTATCGAGATGCCGATAGTTGATGCGGCCGCGGCTCACGTCGTACGGCGACATCTCGAGATTGACGCGATCGCCGGCAATGATGCGGATGCGCCGCTGGCGGATCTTGCCGCCCGCATACGCAAGGACGTCCGCGCCGTTGGTCAGCCGGACGCGGAACTGGGTGTTCGGCAGCACTTCCTGCACCGTGCCTTCCATCTCGATCATCTCTTCTTTGGCCAAGAGGTGCTCCTTTCTGTTTTAGCCGGAAAGCCGGATTCCCGGCCTTCCGGTCGCTACGCTGCGACGGTTTGCGCTAGAGCGCCTTGATGTTCGTCGCGGCCGGGCCCTTGGGTCCCTGCGTAACGTCGAACGAAACCTGTTGCGCTTCCTTCAGCGACTTGTATCCGTCCATCTGGATCGAACTGTGGTGGGCGAAGAGATCCTTGCCGCCGTCGTCCGGGGTAATGAAACCGAAGCCTTTGGAATCGTTGAACCACTTCACTTTGCCGGTTGCCATTCTGAGTTCCTTTGCTAACCACGGGACGGTATCCGGTCCCGCATACGGGCATGACGATCAAGGAAGGAACTGAACGGGCCGCTTCGGCGCCGCGCGAGCGGCGAGGAGGGGACTGCGCACTCCACTACTTGAAGATCACTGCCCGAGCACTTTAACACGCATTCAACTTTTGACCGAGTTGCACGGTCCGTTCGGCGCACGCCGCCGAAAATAACCCTCCGGGCGTCCGAAATGGGCGTATAACCGGTGGACGTAGCCTCCGATAGCCGGCGCTCCGCCGGTTCCCTCCCTCGCTACGCGTCGGTCCGCGAAGGAGCAAGCATGGCTTACTGCGTGATCATCCCTCTGCATCATCCCGAGGCGCGCCGCGCTAAGACCACGACGCTTTCGCGCGCCGAGGCGTTGCGCGCGCACGGTGCCGCGCCGACGAATCCGTCGGCGAGCTGGAGCGGAATTCGCGACGACGACGGCATGGTCCTCTTCGTGCTGTGCGCCGAAGACATCCGGACCGACAGTGCGGGCACCCGCTGTCTTCTGTGGTCGCCCGGCGGCGGCGATTCGCCGGAGCGCCGCGAGCGGCTCGAGCATTGTCTGCGCGCGGTCGAGCACGGACAGGCCGAGGCGCTGCTCGCGTCTGCGCGCGGCATGTGCGTGGATCCGCGCCTGGTGCTCGGGGTGCGCGTGGAGCGGCATCGCGGAGAGTACTGGGCGAAATGGGGCAGCGCCGGGCGCATGGTGATGCCGCCGGCATATGACGCACTGGAACGTGCTCTTGTCGCAGCTTAGCGAGGCCCCGGCGGCGACTGCCTCTCCGATTTCAGGGTTCCTCGGCCTGCTCGAGGCCCACTGTCCGGCGGTGAGCTCGGTGTGGATGATCGGCGAGCGCGCCGGGAGCGCGGCGCCGCATCAGCCCGGCCCGCTGGTCTGGGACCTGCTGGTGTTCGCCGACGCCGCGACGCTCCAGCGCCTGCGCGTCGCCACGCACCTGCACCGGCGCGACGTGCGCATGCGCGTGGTGACGGACGGCGACGCCTACGCGGTCGCTTGGGGCGACCTGCCGGGCTACGGCTCGCTCTTCCAGTGGGAATGGCTCCAGGCGAGCGACGCGGAGGCTTTCTATTCCGAGGCGCACTGGCGCGAGCCGGTGCAGGCCCGCGTCGTCACGCGGACCCGTCGCAAGGCGCTTTGTCTCTGGCGCAAGCGGCAGCGCGACAGCCGCTGAGCTTGAACGTCAGGACCCGGGCACCGTGCCCGCGGGCAGCGTTTCCACGTAACGGCAGATATCGCCGGGGCGCGTGAGCCAGACACGGCTGCGCGGCTTGACGATGTGCTCGATCACCCGCCGGAAGCGGCGAAGCCGGTGCGGCTGGCCGAGAATGAAGCTATGCAGCACCACGCTCATGACCAGCGGCCGCCGCGCCGACTCCTCGAGCATTTCCTCGAAGTGGTCGATCAGGTTCTCGCAATAAAGCTGTGAGGGCGTGCGGCGCGTTACGGCCTCGAGCGAGTCGTTGAGATCGTGCGCGTAGGGGATGGAAAGGATGGGGCCGTGCTTGGTGCGGAACCAGACCGGCTGGTCGTCGAGCGGCCAGTCCATCATGTAGCGGAAGCCCGCCTCGCGCAGCAGGTCGAGCGACGCATGCGTCTGCGAGATGTAGGGCGCGAGCCAGCCGAGCGGCCGCTTGCCTTCGTGCTTCTCGATCGTGTCGGCCGCTTCCTGAATCAATTGTTTTTCAGCGGCTAAAGGCAAGTCGGCTTGGCGCTCGGCGTTGGTGCGGCCGTGGCCGACGATCTCGTCGCCGCGCCTGCTGAACGCGGCCACCATCTCCGGGCAATAGTCGTAGAGCTCGGTGTTGACGAGCAGGGCGTAGGGCAGGTCGTGCGCTTCAGCGAGCTCGAGCAGGCGCCAGGCCCCGACGCGGTTGCCGTAGTCCCGCCAGGCGAAGCTGCGCGTATTCGGTTGGGGATGCGGGGCCGCGTAGTCGTTGCCGAGACCCTCGCCGAAGGAAAAGTGCTCGACGTTGAGGCAGAAGTGCACGGCGAGGCGCTTGCCGCCTGGCCAGCTGTAGTCCTTGCGCTGGGTGATCGCGGAGTAGTCGTAGCGGCCGTGGGTTTTCAGCGTCATGTCGATTCCCTCGGAAAAGTGGAACGGTTCGGACCGGTCGTCCCCGGAAGCGGCGGCTGGCATTATCCTGCGCTCTGGCCACTCACCGGCGTGCCAATGGACAAGCTCGAGCTCACGATCCGCAACGGCACCGTGGCGACCGCCACGGAGACGACGCGCTGCGACGTCGGCATCAGCGGCGAGAAGATCGTCGCCCTCGCCGACCGACTGCCGAAGGGAACGCGCGACATCGACGCCGAGGGCCGCTACGTGCTTCCCGGCGGCATCGACAGCCATTGCCATATCGAGCAGCTCTCGGGCATGGGGATCATGTCGGCCGACGATTTCTACAGCGGCACGGTGTCCGCGGCGTTCGGCGGCACGACCACCATCATTCCGTTCGCGGCGCAGCACCGCGGCACGTCGGTCACGACGACCGTCGCCGACTACCACGAGCGCGCGCGCACCAAGGCCGTGATCGACTACGGCTTCCACCTGATCATCGGCGATCCCACGGACAAGGTCCTGCAGGAAGAGCTCCCGGCCGCGATCCGGGGCGGGATCACCTCGTTCAAGGTCTACATGACCTATCCGAAGTGGCGGCTGGAGGACTATCAGCTGCTCGAGATCATGAGCGTGGCGGAGCGCGAGGGCGCGCTGGTCATGGTGCACGCCGAGAACGACGACATGATCCGCTGGCTCGCCAAGCGCCTGATCGAGCGCGGGCATGGCGCGCCGAAGTTCCACGGCGTCGCGCACAGCCCGCTCGCGGAGGCCGAAGCCACCAACCGCATCATCATGCTGTCGCGTCTGCTCGGCGCGCCGGTGCTCATCGTCCACGTCTCGAGCCCGGAGGCCACCAACACCATCCGCGCCGCGCAGACTTTGGGCGCCAGGATCTACGCCGAGACCTGTCCGCAGTACCTGGTGCTCACCGCCGACGACATGGATCGCCCCGGCGTCGAAGGCGCGAAATGGTGCTGCAGCCCGCCGCTGCGCGACAAGGCGGCGCAGGAGGCGATCTGGGGCGGGCTCAATAACGGCACATTCCAGGTCTATTCCTCCGACCACGCGCCGTACAGGTTCGACAAGACCGCCAAGATTCCGCGCGGCGAGCAAACCACCTTCAAGGAGATGGCGAACGGCGTGCCCGGCATCGAGATGCGCCTGCCGATCCTCTTCTCCGAAGGCGTCTTGAAGAAGCGCCTCACCCTCAATCAATTCGTCGCGCTCGGGGCGACCAATCACGCGCGCATGTACGGCCTCTATCCGCGCAAGGGCACGATCGCGATCGGCTCCGACGCCGACATCGCGATCTGGGATCCCGAGGTTGAAAAGCGCATCGACTCTTCGATGATGCACGACGCGGTCGGCTATACGCCCTACGAGGGGCATGTCTACAAGGGCTGGCCGCAGACCGTGCTCAGCCGCGGACGCGTCGTCGTCGAAGGCGGCGAATTGAAAGCCGCGCGCGGCTCGGGGAAGTACCTCGCGCGCGGCGTGCCGGGCCCCGTCGCCACTGCCGCTACGGTCGATGGACCCGCGCGCCAACTAAGGAAGCTCATCGATGGCTAGAAACCTCAAAATCGCCGCCGCCCAGCTGGGCCCGCTCCACAAGGCGGACTCCCGCGCCGCTGCCGTCTCGAGACTGAAGAAGCTGCTGCAGGACGCGCACGCCATGGGGGCGAAGTTCGTCGTGTTCCCCGAGCTCGCGCTCAGCACCTTCTTTCCACGCTGGTGGATGGAAGACCAGGCCGAGGTCGATGCGCGGTACTTCGAGAAGAGCATGCCGTCGAAAGAAACCCAGCCGCTGTTCGACGAGGCGAAGAAGCTGGGCATCGGCTTCTACCTCGGCTACGCCGAGCTCACGCCCGAGGGACGGCGCTTCAATACCGCGATCCTCGTCGCGCCGGACGGCTCGATCGTCGGCAAGTACCGCAAGATCCACCTGCCGGGGCACGCCGACCACAAGCCCAAGGCCGCGTTCCAGCACCTGGAGAAGAAATACTTCGAGGTGGGCGACCTCGGCTTCCGCGTCTGGCGCTACCTCGGCGCCATCACCGGGATGCTGATCTGCAACGACCGGCGCTGGCCCGAGGCGTTCCGCGTGCTCGCGCTGCAGGGCGCCGAGATCGTCGCGCTCGGCTTCAACACGCCGAGCGAGAACCTGCACTA